>Ga0065709_1029252_pt1 | contig 47745 bp, 40 predicted proteins | sample Hoacrofraction14_2_FD_59096 | JGI IMG/M metagenome (GOLD analysis project Ga0065709, IMG submission 59096) | Hoatzin crop microbial communities from Cojedes, Venezuela, sample from fiber fraction 14 v1 | ecosystem: Host-associated > Birds > Digestive system > Esophagus > Crop | place: Venezuela...
GCGGGTCCGAAGCCTCAGTCGAAAGCCGCCGCGGCCTCCCCTATCGGAAGCGAGCCGCCGTAAATGTCAAGCGCCGAGCCGATCGTGCCGTCGACCCTGCCTCCCCCCGCCGAGCGCAGCTGCCCTATGTCGCCTAAGGTGGCTATCCCGCCCGCGTAAGTGACGGGAATAGGCGAAGCCTTGCCGAGAAGGGCGACCAGCTCCTCCGAGAACCCGCTCCTCTTCCCCTCGGCGTCGACGCCGTGCACGAGGAACTCGCTGCAGTATCCCGAGAGCCGCAAAAGGAGGCTTTCGTCCACCTCCGCCGAGGTAAAGGTCTGCCAGCGGTTCGTGACGACGTAATACCTCCCGTCCCTCAGCCTGCAGGAAAGGTCGAGGATGAGGCGTTCCTTTCCGACGGCGCCGCTCATCTTCTCAAGCCTTCCCTCGTCTATTTCCCCGTTTCGGAAAATGTAGGAGGTGACGATGACCTGCGAAGCCCCAGCGTCCAAAAACTCCTTGGCGTTGTCCGGGTTTATGCCTCCCCCCGCCGACATGCCTCCCGGAAAGGCCGAAAGCGCCGAAAGCGCCTCCGCCTTCGTCGCCCCGTACATGGGCGAAGAGGCGGAATTGAGCATTATAACGTGCCCGCCGTAAAGCCCCATGTGCTTAAAAAGCGACGCATAATCCGCCGCTTTCCTTACGCTTACAAAATTCTCGACCGCGCCGGCGGCGTCTGAAAGGCTGCCGCCGACTATCTGCTTGACGCGGCCGTCGTGGATGTCTATGCATGGCCGGAATTTCATGGCAAGCTCCTTTTATATGCGCCGGCCCGCGGGCCTGTCTTTTAAGGCCGGCCGCGGCAGGAAAGCTTACCCTTCCCGGCCGCGCCTTCCGCCCGCTTGGACGGCCAAGCCGCGCTTTACCTTGCGCCCGCGCCTTACGCGGCCGGGCGTTCTAAGGACCGTCCCGTCAGGCGTTCACCCGATGACGTCGGACATGTCATAAAGGCCCGCTTCCCTTCCCGCAAGGAACACGGCCGCCTCGGCCGCCCCCTTGGCGAAGATCGCCCTCGAATATGCCGTGTGCGTGAAGGTTATCACCTCGTCCTCGCCCGCGAAAATGACGTCGTGGACGCCGACTATCGTGCCGCCGCGCACGGAGGAGACCCCGATCTCCCCGGCTTCCCTCGGCGCGCGCCTTCCGCTCCTGTCGAAGATCGGCGAAAGGTTCCCGCCCGCGCCTTCATTGACGCTGTCGGCCAGGGCGAGCGCGGTGCCCGAGGGCGCGTCGAGCTTTCGGCGATGGTGCATCTCGACGATTTCCGCGTCGTAGCCCGAAGGCACGAGGACTCCCGCCGCCTGCTTCAGGAGCTTTATGAGGAGGTTGATGCCGAGCGACATATTGGCCGAGCGCAGGATCGGGATCTGCTTCGACGCTTCATTTACCGCGTCGAGCTGCGCCTCGGAAAGACCCGTGGTGCAAAGGACGAGCGGAAGCTTCTTTTCAACCGCCGCCGCAAGCAGAGCGTCCACCGCGGCCGCCGTCGAAAAGTCGATCACGGCGTCGGCCTCTTCCTTTACGTCTAAGAGCGAGGCGTAAACTGGGAAAGCGCCGTCCTCGCGCGGTTCGATGTCGACCCCCGCGACCACCGTGAGGCGTTCGTCCTCGCCGCAGATCCTCTCCACGACCTTGCCCATGTGCCCGAGGGCGCCGTTAATGATTATCCTGACCATGGAATCCACCGCCTTTCATTGAATCATTTTCAAAATTTACCTGAATGAAGCCCTCTTCCTCATCTTCGGGTCGAGTATGCGCTTCCTGATCCGGAGGCTCTTGGGCGTGACTTCGAGCAGCTCGTCGGAGTCGATGTAGTCGAGGGCCTGCTCAAGCGAGAGGATCCTCGGCGGCGTGAGCGTGAGAGCCTCGTCCGCGCTAGAGGAGCGCGTGTTCGTCAGGTGCTTCGTCTTGCAGACGTTGATCTCGATGTCCTCGCCGCGTGAGCTCTCACCGATGACCATGCCGCCGTAAATCTTCGTGCCCGGGCTTATGAAGAGCGTGCCGCGCTCCTGCGCCGCGAAGAGGCCGTAGGTGACCGCCTCGCCGCTCTCGAAGGCGATGAGCGAGCCGTTCTTCCTGTAGGGAATCTCCCCCTTGTACGGCGCGTAGCAGTCGAAGACTGTATTGAGGATGCCCGTTCCCTTCGTTGCAGTAAGGAAGTTCCCGTGTATCCCTATGAGGCCGCGCGCCGGGATCGAGAACTCGAGGCGGCTCGTGCCGTCCGCGAGCGTGCTCATTCCCTCAAGCGCGCCCTTCCTCTCGGAGAGCATGCTTATCACCGTTCCCGCGTACTCCTGCGGGACGTCGACGTAGGCTATCTCGATCGGTTCGAGCTTCTTGCCGTCCCCGTCTTTCTTGTAAATGACTTCCGCCTTGGAGACAGCGAACTCGTACCCTTCCCTGCGCATCGTCTCGATGAGGACCGAGAGGTGCAGCTCGCCCCTGCCGGACACGCGGAAGGTGTCCGTGTTCTCCGTGTCCTCGACGCGGAGCGAGACGTCGGTGTTGAGCTCGCGGAAAAGCCTCTCCCTTATCTGCCTTGAGGTGCAGTACTTGCCCTCCTGGCCGGCGAGCGGGCTGTCGTTGACTATGAAGTTCATGGAGATGGTGGGCTCGGAAATCTTCTGGAAGGGAATCGGCTCCGCATTCTCCACGCTGCAGAGCGTATCGCCGATCATCAGGTCGGAAATTCCGGAAATGGCCACTATCGAGCCTATTTCCGCCTCCTTGACCTCCTTCTTTTTCAGCCCCTCGAACTCGTAGAGCTTCGTGATGCGCGTCTTTTCCTTGATCGAGGGGTCGTGGAAGTTGACCCTCAGGATGTCCTGCCCGACGGCGATCTTGCCGTTGTCGACCTTGCCGATGCCGATCCTGCCGACGTACTCGTTGTAGTCTATCGTCGAGATGAGCACCTGCGTGCCCGCGTCGGGATCGCCCGTCGGCGCGGGGATCGACTCGATGATCGTCTCGAAAAGCGGCTTTAGGTCCACCGCCTCGTCGCCGAGCTCACGCACGCAGGTTCCCTCCCTCGCCGAAGCGTAGAGGAAGGGGCATTCGAGCTGCTCGTCCGAGGCGTCGAGGTCCATCATGAGCTCTAAGACCTCGTCGACGACCTCCTCGGGGCGCGCCTCCGGACGGTCGATTTTGTTGATGCACACGATGACCGCCAGGTCGAGTTCAAGCGCCTTCTTCAGCACGAACTTGGTCTGCGGCATGGTGCCCTCGAAAGCGTCCACGAGCAGGATGACGCCGTTCACCATCTTAAGCACGCGCTCGACCTCGCCGCCGAAGTCGGCATGGCCGGGAGTGTCGACGATATTTATTTTCACGCCGTTGTACTCTATGGCGGTGTTCTTCGAAAGGATGGTTATGCCGCGCTCGCGCTCGATGTCGCCGGAGTCCATGACCCTCTCGCGGACCTCTTCGTTGTCGCGGAACACGCCGCTTTGGCGGAGCATCCCGTCGACCAGCGTCGTCTTGCCGTGGTCGACGTGCGCGATGATTGCTACGTTCCTGATGTCTTCCCGAGTGATTTTGCTCATTTCTCTTCCTTCTTGCGTCTTTATTCCATCCGCCTTTTGAAAATGGACGGATCCGGCGTCCTAATCCGCCTTTAACGGCCTTGGCCTGACCTCCGCAGCCGAGTCTTTCTTTATAAACGCGGCCGCCCGCGTACTGCTTTTTTCGTTACGCTTCGGCTGGCGCTGACCGCGCGGTGCAGGCACGCACCGCAGCCTTTTTGCAGCCGCAGGAGCGATCGCGGCCGTCCGCGCCGCCTGCCGCGGCGCATAAGCAAGGCAGCAAACCTAGGCTGCCGCCGCCGTACTTATGCGGGGCAAAGACGTTGATTTGCCTGCCGCCGTTCAAGTGAAGCGGCGTATCGCGACTATCGGCTTGGAATCCGCCCTGCGGTCGTGCGTGATTCCCCACGCGGAGCCCTTCGCCTCGACCAAGAGCCCCTCGCCGTCGTAGAAGGCGACGTGCCCGTCGTAGACTATGACGTCGCCCGCCCTCGCCTCTTCGAGCGAGGCGACAGGCTCTCCCGCGTCCGCCCAGTAGCCGGAAGTCATGTACTTGCCGCTGTAAGCCCCGCAGTTCTTAAGGCACAGGTATACGAAGTGCGAGCAGTCGCAGCCCTCGGTGAGCGAATACCCGCCCCACACGTAAGGGCAGCCGAGGAACTGGCAGGCGTAGGTGATTATCGCCTCGCCCTGTTCGGCTCCTGTGCTGGCCGACGCTATCGCGGCGAGCTGCTCGGTCGTGTACTCAGTATTTTCGCCGCCCGAGGCGTCGATCTCGGCGATAAGGCCCTCCCGGGTCGCTATCAGGTTCTCAAGCCTTGATACTTCCTTTTGCTTTTCGGCGATCAGGGCGTCGTTGCTTTCCTTCTGGCCCTGGAGCTCCGTCACCGCCCCCGCGGCCTCATTGTACTGCGCGTCGACGGCATCCTTTTCGGACTGCACGCTCTGCTGCTGTGCTATGAGCTCTTCGGTCTCGCGCCCGAGGGCTTCCTGCATCGCCTCGATCTCGTCCTCGGCCTCCTCGCAGGCCGCCAGGGCTTCTAAGTCCTGCTCCTGCTCGGCCTCGGCCGCCTCGACCTTCTGCTTGTACTCCTCGGCGCCCCCGCCGCTGAAAATCTGCTCGACGGCGCAGGCCCCGAAGGTGTTCTCGTACAGGTATTTTATGCTTTCCTTGGCCTCGTTCCTGCGCGCCTCCGTCTCGGCCTTCGCCTCCTCAAGGCGGAAGGCGAGGTCGGCGGCGTTCGCGTTGGCCGTTTCGACCCTGGCGTTTGCCGCGCTCAGCTCCGCGGCGGCGTCATCGGCGCTCTGCGCCTGCGCCGAAAGCCCTGCGTCCGCCTCGGCGATCTGCGCGTCTATCGCGGCGTTGGCCGCCTGCAGCCTCTCGATCTCGGCATTAGCCGCCGAGACCGCCGCCCTGTCCTCTTCGTTCTGCGCCGCTAAATTATCCCTCACGTCGGCCCAGGCCGCGGCCGGCGAAAGGGCCAGCCCCAGGGCAAGAACCGCAGCAAGAATCCTTTTCTTCATCAGGCACCTCAAAAACGGGCATGCAATGCCCCAAGAAAAAACCTCATTCTTGTATAACATCAAAGCCCCGAAAAGGTCAAGGGGCGGGGCAGACGAAGAGGGCCGCCCGAAGCAGCCCTCTTCCAAAGAAGCACAATGCTGAATTGCTCAATCTATATCGCGGATGATCTTGCGCGTGCGCAGGATCGACGACGGGCTCATCGAAAGCTCGTCGATGCCCATCTTCACGAAGGTCTCCGTGAGCTCCGGATCCGCGCCGAGCTCGCCGCAGATGCCGACCCACGTATTGTGGCGGTGGCCCGCCTCGATCGTCATCTGGATGGCCTTTAGGACGGCCGGATGGTGCGCGTTGAAGAACTTCTCGAGGTGCTGGTTCTGCCTGTCGATGGCGAGCGTGTACTGCGTCAGGTCGTTCGTCCCGATCGAGAAGAAGTCGACCATCTCCGCGAGCTCGTCCGCCATGAGGACTGCGGCCGGAGTCTCGACCATGATGCCGATGGAGATGTCCTCGTCGAAAGGCGTCCCCGCCGCGCGGAGGTCTTCCTTCACCTCCTCGAGGATCTCCTTGCTCCGCTCGACTTCCCATGCGGAAATGATCATCGGGAACATGATCGCTATATTGCCGAAGGCCGAAGCGCGCAGGATGGCGCGCAGCTGCGTCCTGAAAATCTCCTCGCGCGTCAGGCAGATGCGGATCGCCCTGAAGCCGAGAGCGGGATTCTCCTCGTGCTCAAGGTTGAAATAGCCGATCTGCTTGTCGGCTCCGATGTCGAGCGTCCTTATGATGACCTGCTTGCCCGCCATGAGCTCGGCGACCTTCTTGTAGGCCTGCATCTGCTCTTCCTCGGTGGGGTAGTCCTCGTTCTGGAGGTAGAGGAACTCCGAGCGGAAAAGCCCGATGCCCTCGCCGTCATTTTCAAGGACGTAGCCGACGTCGCCGACGCCGCCGATGTTGCCGTAGAGCTTGACATGGCGTCCTGACTTCGTGACGGTCTCCTTGTTCTTCATTTCCTGGAGGAGCTTCTTCTTCTCCTCCTCGGCCTCTTTAAGCTTCGCGTACTTAAGCAGCGTCTCCTCGTCCGGATCGATGATGACCGTGCCCGTGATGCCGTCGACTATCGCGGTCTTGCCCTCGACGCCTTCCGGCACCGGCACCTGGACGAGAGCCGGGATGTTCATCGTGCGCGCGAGTATCGCCGTGTGGGAATTGACCGAGCCCTCGCGGGTGACGAAGGCGAGGACCATGTTCTTGTCGAGCTGCACGGTCTCCGACGGCGCGAGGTCGTCGGCGACGAGGACCATCGGCTCGGTAAAGGTGCCTGCTCCGGTCGAAGCCCCCATAAGGGCGGAGACGACGCGCTCGGAAATGTCCTTCACGTCGGCCGCGCGGCCGCGCATATACTCGTCGTCCATGCTCGCGAACATCTCCGCGAAGTTGTCGCCGGTCGTCGCGACCGCGTACTCCGCGTTGACTTCCTGCGAGCGGATGATCTCCTGGACGCTGTCGTTGTAGTCGTCGTCGTCCAGCATCATCTGGTGCACTTCAAAAATCTCGGCGTGCGCCTCGCCCACGTCCTTCAAGGCTTTCTCGTAGAGAGCCTGAAGCTCCGTAATCGCCTGAGCCTTCGCCGCCTCGTAGCGGGCGACCTCGGCCTCGATGTCGGCGACGTGCTCGCGCCTGACGACCTTGTCGGCCTTCTGCATCTCAGCCACCTTGCCGATGGCAATGCCCTGATAAGCAGCCTTTCCCGAATATTTCTCCATTTCCTATACTCCTTTTCTTTAAGCCGCCTTGTCAAAAATTCACAATTATAAGGCGCTTTTTCTCTATTTATTTGATTATAAGTTATGTAAATGAAAGGGTCAAGGAAGTAATATCGGTTAGATATGAGCATTTGCGCTCTTTAGGTTAATTGTTTTTTTATCCTGCCCCAAAGAGGGCATCGTCTATACTTATCATTGCGGCGGAGGGACGCCGCGCTTAACGCCGATTGTATTTTTAATCACAGGTAAATAATACCCCTTGCGCCGCCATTGCCGCGGCCGACGGAGGGACGCTATGAACATCGGAGAACTTTTCGCGACGCTCCAGCTCGGAAAAAAGAAAGCCGTCATAAGCCAGCTGACGACGCCTTGGGGGGAAAATGTCGATCAAGAGCACTTCCCCGACGAATACCCGCGCCCGCAGCTGGTCCGCGGCTCCTACATCTGCCTGAACGGCCTGTGGGACGCCGCCTTCGCGCCCGACCCGCTCGAAAAGGCGCGCCGCTCAAGCACCCACGTCCCCGGCGCGAGGAAGGCCGCAAAGAAGCTCGGCTCGCTCTCCGAGACGAGGAAGCGCATAAAGCCGCTGTCGAAGGCGGCCGCCAAGGCGTCTGCGGCGATCTCAAAAGTCGCCGACGCCGCCGACGAAAGCTCCGAAAAGCTCCTCATGCGCATCTCCTCCTACACTGGCGAGAAAGCCGCTTCGATCGACTTAAAGGACTTCCGTCCCTACTTAAAAGAGCCCGAATACAGCCAAAAGATCCTGGTCCCCTTCCCGCCCGAAAGCAGCCTTTCGGGCGTCGGGCGCGTGCTTAAGCCCACGGAGCTCCTGTGGTACCGCCGCAGCTTCTTCCTCACAGAAATGCAGCAGTCCTCGCGCCTGCTCCTCAACTTCGGCGCGGTCGACGAGGAAGCCCTCGTCTTCGTGAACGGCCAGGAGGCCGCGCACCACCACGGCGGCTACCTCTCCTTCTCGGCCGACATAACGCCTTTCGTGAGGGCGGGCGAGAACGCCATCGCCGTCTGCGTCCGCGACACGACCGACGTGTCCTGGCGGCCGCGCGGAAAGCAGAAGCTGGAATCCGGCGGCATGTTCTACACGCCCTCCAGCGGGATCTGGCAGACGGTCTGGCTTGAGTGGGCGCCGAAAACGCACATAAAGAATTTGAAAATAGTCCCGCATCCCGAGGAAGGCTGCGTGGACGTCACCGTATTCACGAACTCCCCCTGCCCCGTCACCGTAGAGGCGGGCGCGTTCAGGAACTTCGGAGAAGCGGACGTGCTTCCCTTCCCGCGGGCCGCGAAGCCGGACGTCTTAGGGCGGATTCCCCGTCCCTGCAGCGCGGACATTTTCAAGGACGCGGACATAGGGGAAAAATCAGGCTTTGCACAAGGGCGTTCCGGAAAACGCATAAGGCTGAAGCTTTCGGATTTCAAGGAATGGTCGCCCGAGGACCCGCAGCTTTCGCCCCTGCGCATAACCGCGGGAGAGGACTGCGCGCTCTCGTACTTCGCCATGCGCTCCGCTTCGATCGTGCGGGACGAGCGCGGGATAAGCCGCCTTGCCCTAAACGGCCGCCCGTACTACATGGACGGCGCGCTCGACCAGGGCTACTGGCCGGACGGGCTCGTCGCCGCGCCTTCCGACGAGGCGCTGATCTTCGACATCAAGACGATGAAGGACGCTGGCTTCAACATGCTCAGGAAGCACATAAAGATCGAATGCGCGCGCTGGTACTACCACTGCGACCGCTTAGGGATGCTCGTCTTCCAAGACATCCCCAACGGCGGCGGGCGCTCGCTTAAGACCTTCATGCTCTACCTGCCGACGAAGCTGCCCTTCGCCCGCAGCCACTTCTCCGACCGCGCCTACCACCTCTTCTCGCGCGCCTCGAAGCGCGGCCGCGAATCCTTCCCGCGCGAGTGCGCCGCCATCCTCCGCCAGCTCTACAGCGTGCCCTCGATCGTGCTCTGGGCGCCCTTCAACGAGGGCTGGGGGCAGTACGACGCCTGCCGTATCGCGCGGCTCTTCAAGCGCCTCGACCCGACCCGCATCGTCGACCACGCCTCGGGCTGGTACGACCAGGGCGGCGGCGACGTGCGCTCGGTCCACAACTATTTCCGAACCCTCGAAGTGGAAAATGACAAGAACCCTCCGCTGCAAAAATCCCCCGAAGGCTTAACGCGCCCCTTCATCCTCTCGGAGTACGGCGGGATGTCCTTCATGGTAGAAGGCCACAGCTACTCTTCCGAGGTCTTCGGCTACGAGCGCTGCGAGGACGCGGCCGCCTTCAGGAAAAGCTTCCGCGGGCTAATGAAGCGGAACAAGGAGCTCGAAGCGGACGGCCTTTCCGCCGCGGTGTACACCCAGGTCTCGGACGTCGAGGAAGAGGTGAACGGGATACTCACCTACGACAGGAAGGTGAACAAGCTCACCGGAGAAGAAACCGTCGTCTAAGCGGCGCGGGCGGTAAAGCCGCAGGCGTTCCGTGGGAATGCAGCGGCAGGTGAATTTCCGCTTTTGCCCGATGAAATGCATAAAGCAAGCGGCGCGCTCCCAAAAAAGGGAAACGCGCCGCTTTTCATTTTCAAGAAAGCTGCCTTAACGGCTCATTCGACGGTGACGCTCTTTGCCAGGTTCCTAGGCTTGTCGACGTCGAGGCCGCGGTAGATGCTCACGTAGTAGGCGAAGAGCTGCAGCGGCACGATCGCGAGCGAGGCCGCGAAGTGCGGGTCGGTCTTGGGGGTGTACACCGTGAAGTCGACCGCGTCCTCTATGCTGTAGTTGCCGTAGGTCGTAAGGCCCATCAAATAGGCCCCGCGGCTCTTGCACTCGGCCATGTTCGAGACCGTCTTCTCATAGAGCGAGGGCTGGGTGAGGACGCCGACCACGAGCGTGCCGTCCTCGATCAGGGAGATCGAGCCGTGCTTCAGCTCGCCCGCCGCGTAGGCCTCGGAGTGGATGTAGCTTATCTCCTTCATCTTGAGGCTGCCCTCAAGGGAGACTGCGTAGTCGATGCCGCGCCCTATGAAGAACATGTCGCGGGCGTTGACGAACTTCGAGGCGAACCACTGCAGGCGCTCCTTGTCGTCCAGGATGCGGCTTATCTGCTTCGGAAGCGCCTTCAGGCAGGAAATGTATTCCGAAAGCGCCGCTTCTTCTATCGTGCCCCGCACCTGCCCGAAGTGGAGCGCGAGGATGTAGGCCGCGATCAGCTGCGCCGTGTACGCCTTGGTCGTCGCGACGGCGATCTCCGGCCCCGCGACTGTGTAGAATACGTGGTCGGCCTCGCGGGCTATCGAGCTCCCGACGACGTTCACGATGGCGACCGTCCTGACGCCGAGCTCCTTCGCCTCGCGCACCGCCTGGAGCGTGTCGGCGGTCTCGCCCGACTGGCTTATCGCTATGACTATCGCGTCCTTGTCGATGAGCGGGCTCCTGTAGCGGAACTCCGAGGCGAGCTCGACCCTCACGGGAATCCTGACGAGGTCTTCGATCACATACTGCGCCGCGACACCGACGTGGTAGGCCGAGCCGCAGGCGACGATCTGCACCTGCGAGAGGTTCTTGACCGCCTCCTCGGGTATCCCGAGCTCGGAGACGTCGATCTTGAAGACGCCGTCCTCTTCCTTGATGCTCGTGTTGAGGATGTCCTCCACGACGCGCGGCTGCTCGTTGATCTCCTTTATCATGAAATGCTCGTATCCGCCCTTGTCCGCGGATTCGGCATCCCACTCGACCGTGCTCTTCTCCTTCGGGACGACGTCGCCGTCGAGGTTGTAGAAGGTCGCGCCGTCCTTCGTGAGGCAGGCCATCTCGAGGTTATTTATGTAATAAATGTCCCTCGTGTACTCAAGGATCGCGGGGACGTCGGAGGCGACGTACATCCCGTCCTTGCCCGCGCCGACGACCATCGGGGAATCCTTGCGGGCGAGGTAGATCTGCCCCGGATACTCGCGGAACATCACGGCGAGCGCGTAGGAGCCGCGCACGCGGACCATCGTCTTGGCGATGGCGTCGATCGGGCCGCCCTGGTACTTCTTGTAGTAATAGTCGATCATCTTCACCGCGACCTCGGTGTCGGTCTCGGAGTAGAACTTGTAGCCCTTGCGGATGAACTTGTCGCGCAGCTCCTTGTAGTTCTCGATGATCCCGTTGTGGACGGCGACGACGTTGAGGTCGTCGGTCACGTGCGGGTGGGCGTTGTTCTCGCTCGGGTCGCCGTGCGTCGCCCAGCGCGTGTGCCCTATGCCGCAGCAGCCGGGCACCGCCTTGCCGTCGTTGGTCTTCTCCATGAGCCCTAAGAGCCTGCCCTTCACCTTGACGACCGCCGGCTTTTTGTCGCCGTCCCTGACGGCGATCCCCGCCGAGTCGTAGCCGCGGTACTCGAGCTTCGAAAGCCCGTTCAGGAGCACGGGCGCCGCCTGGCGCTCACCGACATATCCTACAATTCCGCACATACGCGCATCCTTCCTTACTGCTTTTCTTAAACGGCGCGGTCAAACCCTATCCGCCGCGCGCCCGTCCCGGTTCATAATTATCGTCTAATGTTACCCCTTAAAGGCCGATTAGGCAAGGTCGGGGGGGATTACTTCTTGACAGAAAAGCCGAACTTGCCGATTGCTTTCCCGAGCCCGTGGTAGACGCCGTGCGAGTAGGCAACGAGCCCCGCCTTCTCAAGGTCGAGCGCGTTCTTTTCGTCGATCAGCTCCTCGCTCACCGCGACTCCCGTCACCTCCGCGAGGAACATGTCGTGCGACCCCAAGGGCAGCACGCGCGTGACGCGGCAGTGTATGCTCACGGGGCTCTCAGCTATCGCAGGAGCCTCAAAGCCTTCGGGCCGCTCGGCCGTCAGGCCCGTCTCGGCGAACTTGTCGAAGTCGCGGCCGCTCCTGACGCCGCACCAGTCGAGGGCGCGGGCGAGCTTTTCATCCGCGAGGTTTACCACGAAGGCGCCTGTGTCTTTGATAATCCCGTAGGTATACCGCTCGGGCCTCACCGAGATGCTCACCATAGGCGGATCCGAGCAGACCGTCCCCGCCCACGCGATAGTGCAGATATTCGGCTTTTCGCCCTCGCGCGCCGCGCTCACCATCACGGCGGGCACGGGATTGAGCATATTGCCCGGCTTCCATATTTTCTTGGCCATGGTCCTCTCCCTTCATCTGTCACAAGCCTTTTGCGGCAGCTCGTCAGGCATTTGCCGCTCTCCATCGTTTGGGGCTTTAGCCCCCGCCTATGCGGGCAAGTCCGCGCGATCCATTTGAGCGCGTCGTAAGCCCTGCTTTAGCCTCTGCTTATTATGCGGGCAAGTCCCTCAGTTCCTGCCGCTGCGGCGGCGTCCCTCACCGCCTCTTCCGCAGCAGCCTGTAGAGCCTCCGCGAATACTTACGGCGCGGCATGCCGGGCCCGCAGTAAATGTTGGGCCTCGCGCGCCCCGCCGCCACGTTTTCGCACAGGTAATTGACGCAGCGCCCCATCCGCCTCCAGCGGCGGATGCCCGCGTAAGGGCCGTGCGCCGCGAGCATCGGGCCGCCTCCCGCGCCCATGCCGACGAGCCAGACGAGCTCGTTCTGCTCGCACCAGTTGGCAAGCATGGCCAGCGGGAGCTGGGCCGAAAAGCCGTCGAAGACGCAGCCGCTCACGGCCGCGGCGACCTCTACCGGCCATCCGCCCTCGGCGCGTTCCCTTGCCGCTGAGGAAAGCTCCTTCATGCAGCTTAAGATATGCGAGGGTATCCCGCCGCAGTACACGGGAAATGAAAATATCCAGACGTCGCACTCCAAGAGTCCGCTCTTCGTCTCCTCCGACAGCTCGCCCGTCTTTAAGTGGTATTCTTCAAAGTCATGGATGTGGCTTCGCCTGAGGGAACGCTTCACCATCGCCAGCAGCGTCATCGACGCCGAGACGTCAGTCTTTTCAATCGCCACCCTAGGGCTTCCGTTGATCAGCGCTGCCTTCATCGCCGCCTCCTGTCAAAAGCTCCTGCCCAGCCGGATCAGCGGCCTCTGCTACCGAGGGCGCTTCGCCGCCGTCAGCCGGTTCCGCATCAGCCCCCGCGCCCGCAAAAGCCGCATCGGGCTCGTACAAGAAGCCTTCCGCCCCGTCTTCCGACGGCGTTCCAGTCTCAGCCTCTCCGTCGTCCGTCAAAGCCGCATCGCCTTCCGCGCCCGCAAAAGCCACGCCGGATCCATCCGGGAAGCCTTCCGTCGACGATGCCGCCTCGGCTTCTCCTCCCGCGTCAAAGAATCCGTCCGCGTCGGCGGGGCTTTCTTCCTCAAAGCTTTCAGGAACGGCCTCTTCCACGCTCCCGTAGGTCACGCTCTCCGCGGCCTCGAAGAAGGCCACGTCGACCTGTTCGGCGTTCCACTGCCTACCAAGGCGCGCGGCGTACAGCCGTGCTATTTCCTTTTCGCTGTCGCCGCACCCGCCGTAGTACGACAGCGAAAGCTTCAGGCCGAGCTTCGCGGCCGGCACGAAGCCCTCGCCCCGAAGGCGCGCGTCGATCTGGATCGGGTACAGCGGGAAAAGCCGGTCGACCGCGCTTTTGGCATAAGGCGACGGGCTGCCGAAGCAGGGCCTTGAGACGATCCAGATTTCTTCGATCCCCTCGCCCTGGATCAGCTTTGAAAAGCCATCATTGATCACGCAGGAGTTCCCGTTCCGCCGCCAGCATTCCATGCAGCCTATGCACTGATGGATTTTTACGGTATCGGGGCTTGCGTAACGCCAACCTTCCATGCCGCCTGTCAGGTACCTTGCAGCCTCGGCAGGCAGGTCGGTCACGAGCAGCCTCATCCGTCAGTCCTCTTCATTTTCTTCAGGGAAACGCACCGTAAGGCGGTCGTTTTCCCTGGCGGCGTCGCGCAGGACCGACACGCACGCCTTAAAGTACCCCAGCGTCTCATCGTCGATTCCAGTCACGCTTATAACCGTCTCTTCGCTCTCTTCCGTGAGCACGTCGTAGAGCGCGTCCAGGTTCCTGCCGTAGTACTCGGGAAGCTCGAGGTTCCTCTCCAGGAAATCATGGAGCTCCTCCCTGCTTTCGATCTCGCGGAAATCAAGGCATATTATCTGCATATCCTTCTCCTTAGCGCTTTAGTAGAGCTGTTCGAACGTCTGATAGTGGTCCTCGGTGTAATAGATCCTTCCGTCAGTCGAGTAAATGATCCTCTTGGCGTTCCGCCTCCCGCTGACGTAGTCGATGTCGCACTCCCTGTAGTCGCCGTCGGGAAGCAGGCCTTCGTAATTCCCGAAATAGCTACCGCCTATGCTCTTTCCCGGCGCGACCTCCGCGAGGTTGCCCTTCGAGGCCACCCAGCCGAGCGACTCGGCCTTCTTCTTCGTGATGTAGTTCGACGGAAGGTGCCCGTACTTATGGATGTAGGCCGCGACTTCCTCCTTCGAGGTGTACTCGCCGTCCTCTTCTACCTCGGCCCCGTCCTGTTCGGAATACTCAACCTCCTCGGAATCCTCGTCCCGGTACGGTTCAGAATCCGACATGTCGCCGGTCCAGGGCGTATCGTCCCAGAGGCCGTATGATTCTTCATCGTCGTCATGCTCCGTGCTGCCGACGTAATAATCCGACGTCGCGTCCGACGCTTCTTGCGGCGCTTCTTCCGACTGCGCGCTTCCGCTATCCGAAGTTATGTCCTCTATGATTATGTCCCAGTAACCGTCCGACGACGAGCCCGCGCCCGATACGCCTTTCATTTGGCCGCCGCAGGCCGTCAGCGCAAGCACCGCCGCGGCGAAAAGCAGCGCCGCCTTCCATGCCTTTCTTAAAGCTTCCCTGACATTTTTCATAAATAACACCTCACAGGTAAATAGCTCCGATCACGCTCTTGCCTTGGCTCCGCGCGAACTCTATCTCGGAAAATGTCCGCCCGAAGCGGCTCTTCCCCATCTCCACGGCCACGACCACCGCGTCGCACCCGCTCACCGCGCCGAGGCCTTCCGTATCCTTGGCCGTCCAGCCGGCGGCGGACACCTCGGCTCCGCCGAAGGCTTCCGAAAGCCCTTCCGCGGCGCGCTCGGCGGCCTCCCTTCCGACGTCGCCCGTCACGAGGACTTTTTTAAAGCCCGAGGCATTGCGCCTTAAGTAATCGGCGGCGGCTTTCATTTTCTCGGAATCGCTGCCCTTGATCTCGTCGCCCCGGCCTATGCGGTCGATCAGCTTGTCGATGCCGCGAAGCTCCGCTCCGCGCTTTTTTGTGCTTTGCTGCGCGAGCGTCGTGACGCCCGCCGTCTCGAAGAGCTCGTCGCTGTCGACTATCTTTCCGGTGAAGAGGGCGGCCAGCCCCCAGAGCGCGGTCAGCGCGATGAAGGCTCCCACGGCGCCGCCGGCTCCCGCCAAAAGCAGCTTTTTCTTGTTTAGCTTCGGGAGCGTGCTTTTTTCATCTTCGGTAAGGAGCGTCGGGATTTCGTCGGCCGAGACCTCCACTCCCGTCTTTTCCGCGATCAGCGAGACGAGCTTGTTGTTGAGGATGCTCTTGTAGCTGTCGATCGTCGACTGGATCGACGATATCGTAGAAAGCCCCGTCGCGCCATACGCGCTGCCCGAGCGCACGACCACCTGCGGCTCGCCGCTTTTTATCTCCAGCGCGTGCGGGGCGGTTTCTTCGGCTATCGCCTCCTGCGCTTGCTTTAGCTGCTCTATGGCCGCCTCGACGATTTTCTCCTCGGCATCGGCGTCATAGTGCACCGCCGTAAAATTAAGCGTCCCGGCGTTGTAGTCCGCGGAAACCGTCACGGTCTCCTTTATGTAAATTTCCTCCGTGCCCAGCTCCTTGGCGGCTTCGCCGTATGAGATTCCCGATCTCATGAACTCATAGTACCGCGCGATGATAAGGTTTCTTTCAGCTTCGTCTTCCCATCCCGAGACAAAGGCCTGCACGCGGGTCTCGACGACATGGTAGGGATCGATGTCCGCAAGGATCGAACTGTCATAATACGCCTTTGCGGCCTTCAGCTGGCTTTCGCACTTTTCGATCGTCTCCGCATAGTCGCTTATGGAAAGGCCCTCACCCGTCGCCGCGTTGATCTCCGCGACGGCGGCCATTATCTCCTTTATCGAGGCATTCTCCGAAAGCTTCCCGCCCTCGGATATGGCATAGGTGTCATAGCCTTCGCCTTCGCCGGCGCCGGCTGCTTCCTCCTTCGTTCCCGAAGCCTCGGCGGCCTTGTCCGCCTCGTCCTCCTCTATGGCCTCCCGGATGATTTCCGCGCTGGTCTTAGTCTGCTTGGCCTCCCTGTACTCCTTCTTGTAGGAAAAATAGTAAAGCGAAGCAAGGCAAAGTCCCGCGGCCAGGGAAAGGACTAGCCATATCCGCCAGGGCCGAAGCCCTTCGCGGAGCAGGGACAAAAGCCTTACCTCCCTTGCCGGATTACCTGTCGTCTGCTGCATATCCGCTCCTTTTGCGCCTTCGCGGCGCGCCTCATCCGCTATCTTACTCCGCGACCTTGCCGTCCTTCTCCGTCCGAAGCTCGGTCGACGACACTCCGGGCGTGTGGGGCAGGTAGACCACCTCGGCTCCGAGCGCGGCAAGCTCTTCTTCCGTCTTCTTCCAGCGCTCGCTCCCCTTCCAGTCGTCCCCTATGAACACGGCGTCGAAGCCGAACCTTTCGTGCATGGCCGCCTTGTCGAGCGTGCCTACTATGTAGCACTCGTCGACGGCCTTGATGTTCGAGACGATCTCGCACCTTTCTTCCTCTCCGATCACCGGCTTCTTGTGCTTGTAGGCCTCCACCAGCTCGTCAGAGTTGACGCCGACTATAAGTTTATCACAAAGCTCCTTTGAACGCTTGAGGACGTTGAGGTGCCCGATGTGGAACATGTCATATACGCCCTGCGTATAACCGACCCTGTACTTCTTCACTTTAATTCCCCGCTGTTTCCCGGCGCGTTTTTTCGCGCTTTATTTTCCCTGAAGGTACGAAACGTCGAGCCATTCTCCGACCATGGCGTTCGCCTCCTCGGGAATCCATTTCAAAGTGCCGTTGCCCGGCGTGAAAGTCATCTCTCCGAAGAGCACCTTCCCGCCAATGTCATAGAGGTCGACCCGCACGAAGGCGAAGCCGCGCGAGAGCTTCCGTGCCGCCTCCAGCATCTCGCCAAGGCTGTCGGGACGGGCTATTTCGCCCTTCCACTCGCTGTACCCTCCGGTGTTGAACGGCAGCTCGTTCCACTCGGGATCGAACATCGCCGACCTGCCGGAGTGCGCCTCCGAGCCGCGGTCGCCTATGGTCTTAATGAGCCGCGGCTCCCCGCCGAAGCAGTAGAACTTGTAGTCGTAGAGCCCGCCGTCCATCTGCTCTATGTACTCCTCGGCGATGAGCTTCGGCTCTATATGAAAATACTGCGCTTCGAGTTTGTTCCACCCGTACATGGTATTGAGCCACCTCGAGGCCGTCTCCCTCGCCTTTTTTTCGTCGAGCTTGGATTTGTCGCGGACTATGAGGTTCATGCGGCCGCCGTGGCCGCCGTTGTACTTCAGCACGAACTTATCGGGAAGGCTGTCGAAGTCTATCTCGTCCGCCGAAGAGTAAGGTCCGCCGGCAAGCGGCACCAGGTACTCTTCCCCGAGCCTTTCCGCCACCCATGCCCTGACGCGCCACTTGTCGGTGAGCCGGGTCCTTAAGGGCGAGTGGTCGTGGACCTTTATGTAATTGAGCTTTTCGTTGAAGGTCTTCGGATCGTCGATGTCCTTCACCCCGAAAGGCGTCCCGAAGACCCTGAACTGCTCTTTGAGCTCTTCCTCGTACTTTTCGTAGGGAAGGTTCCTGAAGTAGCCCGCAAAGCGCGCGTTCTGCGAAAGCGCCTCCTCGAACTGCGCCTGGCTGTATATTCCTGCCTTCCGCTTCAAAAGCGCCGCTGCTGCGGCGGCTCCCCCGCGTTTTTTATAGAACGCGGCCTTCCTGACGGCGTTGCCCATATCTCCTCCGCTCACAGCTCGAAGCTGCTCTTTTCCGGATACCACTTCGTGAGCCTGTCGGTAAGCTCTTTAAGCCTCGGCTCGAACTCGCCCGCGACGTCGTCGTTCAGGCAGATCATCTTGTGGCTGCTTTTTTCAATGGTCCTGAAGGTATTTTCATTTTTCTCAGGATCGTCGAAGATCGAGTAGGCCTTCCCGAAGGAAGGGCGCCTCGGCGCGAACTCCCCCTTAGCCATCTGCCAGAAGGAAAAGAGCATCTGGTTGTAGTCCGTGTTGACCCTGAAGCGGTGGCGGCAGACGGCGTCAAGCGCCTCGCCCTCCTTCGCCCAGAGATCTTCGTATATCGATTTCCTGCTCGAATAGCAGGCGTGGAAAGCCCTGATTCCGGGGAAGTACCCCCAGGGCGCGCACAGGAGCGTCTTGAAGAGCTCCTTGCCGTAGACGGGGCTGTACCACTTGAAGAAATGTCCTCCGACGGCCCTGTGCTTTTTAAAATGCTTGTTTATAAGGGCAGTATCCATAAGGGGAGCGAGGTACATGGCGTCCGTCTTCGTCTCCTTGCCGCCGCGGTTGGCCACCGCCGGGAAGACGACCGCCGTCTCACGTGGCAGGCTGCCCTTGAAGAAATCATTTTCCGTGACGTCCTTGACGAGCAGCATGTCGTCGTTGAAGTAGACGAAGCGTTCGGAGAGCTCCTTTATCCGATGGAAGTTCATGTCGATCGCGCGGTTGCAGAAGGTCGGAAGGTATTCCTCCGGGATGTACTCGTCGTGGCGGACGATGCGCAGCTTTTCCGCGTCGGTATTGAGCCATTTCGGCAGATGCCCGCAGGTCACTAAAAAGACGCGGTTCACGAAAGGCGCGTGCTTTTCGATGCTCCTGAAGAGGTAGCGCAGCGTGTCCCAGTCGCGGTAGCGCTTCGCCCGCGAATCGCCCTTCGCGCCCTTGTATTTCTCTTTTTCCGCCTGCCAGACGGGATCGGCCCCGTCGACCCAGGTTATGACGAAATCTATCGGCTGAGGTTCCATGCCTGCCTCCTTTTGCGGTTTATTTTTTCAAAAGCCGCGTCATCGGGATACGGCGCAGCGCCGCTTATGCGATCGGCCCCGCGTAAATTCCCGCGGCTTCGCGCGTTTTTCCGCGCTTCCTCTAAAACTGCTTTCCTTCAGGCTTAAAGCCGCCCGGCACAGGCGTCCCCGCGGCTTCCCCGGGAGGCCGCAGACGCCTCCTCTAAGCACGCCTTCCTTCAGGCCTCCTGCCGCCCGGCTTCGGCGTTCAAGCATTTTTCCCCTGGCGGCCGCGCCGCCGCGTGCCTCACCGGCAGCCTCAGCTTAAAGTCCGCCGCCGGCCAGATCCGCGCGTCAAGCAGGAGCAGAAGGCTTATATTTATCCCCGCCCTCAGAAAATGCGCTTCCATGAAGCCGTAGATTACGAAGCAGACGGCAAGCGCGGCGTACATGGCCTCCCCCTGCCTTATATTGTGCCAGATGAGCAGCGAGTAGGCCGCCGTTATTATTATCGTGAAAATGAGCCCGTCCTGGATCAAAAGCCGCATCAGCGCGCTGTCGAGGACGCGCTTTTCCTGATACGCCGATATGTTCTGCCCGAAGAGCTTCACTGGATACCGCCTCAAAAAGAGCGACTGCAGGAAGGGCCGCCTCGAAAGCATCCGGTCTATCGTCCTCGCCCCCGGCGCCTTCCAGATGTAGATCTTTGTGACAAGGTACCCCAGCGAAACCATAAGCGGCGGGACCGACGCGAAGGCAAGGGCCGCCGGACGGCTCCTCATTATCCGCGGCGCCGTCCTAAAGAGGAATATCAGGAAAATAAAAAGTGCCAGGCAGGCCACGGCGGTCTTTGACGACGTCACCTTATAGACGCCCGCCGCCGCAAGGACGACCAGGATGAATTCCAGCCCCCTAAGCCGCCTTCCCGCGATCATTAGAAGCTCCATCAAGAGGACGCAGGCGTAGGCCGCGAACACGTTGGGATGCCGAAAGCCCCAGGACTCCTTGTAGGTGTGGTAGAACACGCCGGAGCGGTTCGGTATGAGCCCGAGGGCAAAGCCCGCCATTATCACGATCAGGCAGACGCACCTTACGGCCGCGTCTACACGGATAAAACGCTTGAAGTCAAGCTTCCTCGCGGCGGCCATCCAAAGGACCATCATCAAAAAATCGCGGTTCCTGCAGGCTATCCCCGCCGCCGCGCAGACGATGAGGAAAAGGGCCATGTCCACCGTTATCCGCGAGAACAAAAGCCCCAGGGCGAGCATAAGGAGCACCGCGATTTCTATCGCCTTGTAGACAGTTGCAAAGGGGGACTTGGAGCTGAGCGTCGTGCACCATATGACGGAAAAGGCGCTTATGTAAAGCACCCACACCGCATAAAAGTATGCGCCTGTCCTCTCGCTCCCTGCCTTCATCAAGCCCCCGCGCCGCTGTCTTCTCCCGCGGCCACAGCCGCAGGATCAAAGTCCTCCGGCTCCTCAAAAGCCTGCGTTTCTTCGCCTACTTCCCCTGTTGCGCCTTTTCCCGCCTTGTCGGCCTTCGCTTTCATAGCCTTCCTGTACAGCCCCTCAAGGTCGCGGGCCGTGTCGGCTATGCCGTACCCCGCCTCCGCCGTCGCCTTATAGGCCTCGGCGCGCTCTTTGTCCGGAGTCCGCCCCGCCTCTTTAAGCGCTTCGGCGAAGGCGGCCTCGCCCTTTGCAAGCGATAAGCGGTTTACATTTTCCGTGAATACCGCCTCTTCGGGCATCGCCCTTGAGGAGACGACCGGGAGGCCGGAGGTCTGCGCCTCGATCCCCACGATCGCGAGCCCTTCATAGAGCGAGGGCAGGAAAAATACGTCGAAAGCGCTGTAGTAGGGCGCGGTGTCATCGACGGGTCCCGCGAAGCGGACTTTATCCGCCAGCCCGAGAGCCTCCGTTTTCTTTTCGATCTCTTCGAGAAGCTCGCCCCCGCCGACAAAGACAATCGCCGCCTCCGGCATTTCATCCAGCAAGAGCGCGAAAGCCCGAAGCGCGAATTCCTGGTTCTTCTGCGCCGCGAAGCGCCCAACGTGGCCGATCAGGTATTCCGCTTCGCCGACGCCGAGCTCATTCCTCAGCCTTTTTCTCTCGGTCTCATCGAACCTGAACCTTTCGGCCTCTATCCCGTTCTTTAAAATGAACGCGTCCTTGCCCTGCCCCAGGAACATATGCCTCGCCGCCTTGTAGGAGCAGGCGACCTTAACGTCCGAGCGCAGGGATATATAGCGTATCGCGGGCTGGATCAGGATCGACTTTATCCTCCCGTCGTCGGAGGCGTTGTGCGAGTGGACGAAGGCAAGCGAGCGCGTAAAGCGCTTCACCGCCATGAGGCAGGCGCAGTTGAAGGACACGTTCCCCGAATGGATGTGGACTATGTCGTAATCATGCTCCTTAAAAAACTTCTTGAGCGCGAAGATGAGCTTCACCTTGCCCATGGCGGGCCTATTGTCGATTCCGAGCTCGAAGATCCGTCCGCCCTTCCCCTCGATGAGCTCCCTGTAGTCCGAATAGGTCGTCTCGTTGGGAGTCAGGAAGTCGAAGGCGAACTCTTCTGAATCGATGTACGGCAGCACGTTCATAAGGAGCGCGGACACGCCCCCGAACGTCTTTGACCCGTAATTGATGTGGAGCACCCTCGTCTTCACCTTCGCCTCCGAATTCATTTTCAAATCAACTTGTGCCGGCAGTCTGCCCGGCCCTTCACTCCCCGCCTTCGATCACCATGGACTCAAGCTCCATGGAATGCTTGTTGCGGTCCTCCTCGGGCGGCAGCTGCATGTAGTCGCCGTAGAGGGCCGTGAGGAAGGCGTCGTAGTCGGCCGGCCCCTTAAACTCCGCGTCCTCGAAGGGGTACATCGCCCCCTCGCCGTACACGCTCTTCGGTATCATGTCCCTGAACTTATAATATCCCATGAAGTTCACGTAGTAATACGCCGTCTCGGCGCTGCAGCTCTTCAGCGCGCGGTCAAGCTTCACCCAGTTCCTGTCGAAGGACACGCGCTTTTGGAGGTTCAGGCGCAGCACGAGCCAGATGATGATCCTCTCGTGGAGCGGCCTTTTCTTCTTCAGCGAAATCGTCTCGTCGAAGACTGAGATCTGGAACCACATGCGCCTCCAAAGGAGCCTCAGCTGCCTGAGCTTATTCTTAACGGGATCCTTCGGCATTCCGTCCAGCGGGAAAATGTCCATCCAGGCGCTGCTCGTCTCCTCTTTTATCCCCTGGCTGCGCTTCAGCTTTATGCGCGGGTCCTCGATCCTGCAGTAATAGCGGTGCGTGGCGTTCCCGTACCTGAAGAACACTCCCTTGTATGGCTCTTTGAGCTCCTTCCTCAAGACCCGCACGAACTTCTCGTAGTCCCCGCGCGGCATCCTGATGTCCACGTCGTCGTCCCAGGGGATGAAGCCCTTGTGCCTCACCGCGCCAAGGAAAGTCCCCGCCGAAAGGTAGTAAGTAAGGCCGTACTTGTCGCAGATCCTGACCGCCTCCTTGAGCATCGCCAGCTCGCACAGCTGCAGCCTCCTCAAATTGTCCATCTTAAGCCTCACATTTCCCGAAGGAACCCGTCGATAGAATCCGAGATGTCCTTCGTATGCGACTCATATCCGTTAAATGAATGCCGCTCGGCGTACCTCACCGCTTTTTTGAGGTTCGCCGTGTCCGAGAGCGCGCAGATTATGCCCTTCTCCTTAAAGGCGGAGACTATCTGCGCCTGGTGGTCGTCCACGTGCTCTCCGAAAGCGGCCCGCCGCGGCACCGCTATGACCTTCTTGCCCTGCTTTACCGCGGCCACTATGACCCCCGTTCCGCCGTGGGTTATGACCAGGTCCGCCTCCTGCATGAGATCGGCGAAGCGGTCCCTGTCGATGAAGGCCTCGCTTTCGCAGTGCGCCATCTTATAGGTGCTGTGCCCCGTCTGCGCGAAGACCCTGCCTTTGAACGCGCCCTCGCCCGCGGCCTCGTCCACCGCCTTAAGCAGCCTGTCGAACTGGAACTTCTGTGTCCCGACCGTAACGAATACCATTTTCAAATCCCCGCTTCAATAGATCCCGCCGAGGTATTCGGCTTTGGGATAGGCCTTCAAAAGCTCCGGCCACTGCACGTAGAACTTGTCCGCGAAGCGGTAGAGGAACCGCCCCGTCTTCGTCGGGGTCTTGACCTTCGCGAAGGACTCTATGTATATGAGCTTCCCGCCGAAGAGCTTCGTTATGAGGCACAGAGGGATCATCGCGAGGACTCCCGTCGTTACTACGGCGTCGGGCCTCTCCTTAAAATATATTTTAAGCGAGGCGGCGAGGTCTTTCAGCATAATCAGCGGGAAGGCCCTTTCCCTTCGGTTGACCTGGCCGAGGAAGTAGCACTTCCTCCCCGGCACGTCCACCTTAAAGCCGGCCTCCTCCGTGACGATGAAGCTGTCGTAGGAGTCCATCAGGTCCTTCAGCATCATTATCTGCTCGAAATGGCCTCCCGACGAAGCCGCGAAGCATACCTTCTTTGCGGGCATATTCAGTCTCTCCTGAAAATATCTCTCGTGTAGACCTTGTCCTTGACGTCGTCGAGGCAGGAATCGTAGCGGTTCGCGATGATCGCCCCGCTCCTTTCCTTGAACTTTTCAAGGTCGTTTACGACCTCGTTGCCGAAGAAGCGCGATCCGTCCTCAAGCGTCGGCTCGTAGATTATGACCTCGGCTCCCTCCGCCTTGATCCGCTTCATGATTCCCTGGATGCTGCTCTGGCGGAAGTTGTCGCTGCCCGTCTTCATGGTCAGGCGGAAGACTCCTACCACGGCCTGGGAAGCTCCCCTGCCGCCGTCATTTTCAAAAGATGCTCCGGCGATATCAAGCACCCTGGCGGCTATGTAGTCCTTGCGCGTGCGGTTGCTCTCGACGATCGCCTCGATAAGGTTCTCGGGCACGTCCGCGTAGTTGGCGAGGAGCTGCTTCGTGTCCTTCGGGAGGCAGTAGCCGCCGTAGCCGAAGGAGGGGTTGTTGTAGTGCGTGCCTATCCTCGGGTCGAGGCAGACGCCGTCGATTATCGCCTTCGTGTCGAGGCCTTTCATCTCCGCGTAGGTATCCAATTCATTGAAAAATGAAACGCGCAGGGCGAGGTAGGTATTCGCGAAGAGCTTGACCGCCTCCGCCTCGGTGAAGCCCGTAAAGAGCACCGGGACGTCCTCCTTTGCCGCGCCTTCCGTGAGGAGCCGCGCGAAGGTTTCAGCCGCCCGGCGCGTTTCCTCATTCGTCCCGACTATTATGCGGCTCGGGTAGAGGTTGTCGTAGAGGGCCTTCGACTCGCGGAGGAACTCGGGGCTGAAGAAGATCCTGCCGCAGCCCGTCGACTTCCTTATGGCCTCCGTGTATCCCACGGGGACCGTGCTCTTGATTATCATGTAGGCCTCGGGGTTTACGCTGAGCACCAGCCTTATTACGTCCTCGACCGCGGAGGTGTCGAAGAAATTCCGCTTGGAGTCGTAGTTGGTCGGAACCGCGATTATCACGAAATCCGCGTCCGCATACGCCTTTTCCGCGTCGGTAGTAGCTGTGAGGGAAAGTTCCTCTTTGGCAAGGTACTCCTCTATCAGAGAGTCCACTATCGGGCTCTTCCGGCTGTTTATCAGCTCCGCCTTCTGCGGGACGATGTCGACCGCCGTGACCTCGTGGCGGCGCGACAGGAGGACGGCGAGCGAAAGCCCGACGTACCCCGTCCCGGCGACGGCTATTTTCAAATCTTCGAATGAACGCATGCTGTTTCTTTGCCTCCTTCTGTTTCCTTTGTTGCCGCGGCTTATGCCCGCTCCTTGGTTCCGCCGCCCTTAGCGCGCCTTACTCGGCGCCGCGCCCAGTCAGCATTATCACTAGAGTTTTCAGTATTATCCTGAAGTCCTTTCCGATCGTCCAGGTATTGATGTACTTCATGTCGAGCTTTATGACTTCCTCGAAGTCCTTTATGTCGCTCCTTCCGCTGACCTGCCAAAGGCCCGTCATTCCGGGCTTCATCGAAAGCCTCGCGCGGTGGTGCTTTTCATACCGCTCCCACTCGTCCACCGTCGGCGGCCTCGTGCCGCAAAGCGACATCGACCCGAGGAGGACGTTCAAAAACTGCGGGAACTCGTCAAGCGAAGTGCGCCTTAAGAAATGCCCTATCCCGTGCTTCGCGCCGTCGTCGCCGCTCCCGATTATGCGCGGGTCGTTCTCCATCTTGAACATCATCCCGCCCGCCTCGTTGCGGTCCATCAGTTCCTTCTTCCGCGCCTCCGCGTCCTTGTACATCGTCCTGAACTTGTACATCTTAAAGACGCGGCCGTTCTTCCCGACCCTTTTCTGCGCGAAGAATATCGGTCCGGGGTCTGCCGCGAATATCAGCGGCCCGATTACCAGTGCCAGCACCGCCGTGACGGCGACTCCCACAAGCCCCCCCGCTATGTCGAGGGCCCTCTTGGCGATCACCTGAGCCTGCGCGGGTATCCTGATCGTCTCGGTCAGCGCCATGAAGCCGCCGACCTTCTCGACCGTCCGCACGGTCTGCCTCTCGCTGTCGGTGTCGATCACGTGGTGGCTCGTTATGCCCATCACCGCCAGGTCGGAAAGCAGGGCGTCCGTCCTCGGCTCCCAGGGCAGGTCCACCATCACCTCGTCCACCCACTCGGTCTGGATGTATTTTACCAGTTCTGTAAATGAAGCGGCGACGGGCACCCCTTCGATTTCGCTCCCGACCTGCGAATCATCGTCCTCGATGACGACGCCCGCTATCCGAAGCTCGCCGATCGACTTAGCGTTTATCTTCTTTATGGTGGAGGCCGCCCTCTCCTTCCTCGTCACGAGGAGGACGTGGCGCCCCGCGTTGTTCCTCTTCCTGAGCCTTATGAGCACGCTCTTCCAGATGCACCTCGCCGCAAGGTCCAGCGCGAAGCCGATCCCCGCGTAGAAAAAGGCGATAAGGCGCGAGAACACCCCGCCGCGCTGCACGGCGAAGAGGTAGACCAGAAGCGCGCTGAAGGTCACGATGACCTGCACCGCGACCGATTTTATTTCCCGCCAGAGGCCGCGCTTTAGGATGTTCTTGTGGTTTTCAAGGAAGAGCGAGCACAGAAACGACGCCGCCATGATTATGAGGGCGCCGTTGTTGTAGATATAGCGATACGACGGGCGTATGCGCGCCTGGCGCGCCCAGATGGCAAGCACGTACGAACCGTATAGGATTATTACGTCCAGGATAATGAAGTCTAGGTGCTTCCTCCAGCCCTGGTTTCCTTTTTTGTACATGCCTCTCCTAACCCGGACAGCGCGGCGGCTCCCGCCGCTTCAAAGCATCCGCTTTATCCTTTTATGATGCCCGGCCCCATGAAACCGAAGGCCTCGGGCTTTAGCGCTTCCTGCCCGTGCGCCGATGCACGGAGCAAAAGCCTGCATTCGCATTCCGCTGTCCCCGTTTCACTTCTTTTGGCGCCGCGTGCCTGCGCCGGTTCACTCCGCGTTCTCGTCCGTCGTCACCGGCGCGGCCGACGAATCATCGGCGGGCGGCGCCGCAGTGGGCTCTGCCGGCGCTTCCGTCGGAGCGGGCGGCTCCTCGGTCGGCGTCGGAGGCGCCGCGGTGGGTTCCGCAGGAGCTTCCGTCGGGGCAGGCGGTGCCTCGGTCGGTGCCGCCGTCGGCGGCGCGGGAGCCTCGGTCGGCACGTAAGGCGCGGCCGTCGGAGCGGCCGGCGCCTCGGTCGGCACGTAAGGCGCCGTAGTAACCTCAGGGTAGACCGGATCCGTCACGACGGGCGCCGGCGCTTCCGTCGGGGCGGCCGTAGGCGCTTCCGGGAAAACTTCCGAATACTCGGATATATCGTCGGGATCGTCGAACCAGTCGGACTCGTCAAGCGAGATGTCGTCGGGAAGCGAGTACTCCTCCTCTTCCTCTTCTTCATCCTCGACCAGGCTGCCCCTCAGCTCGATTATAATGTCGCCCTCGCTGTCGGCGACGGCCGTGCTCCGAAGGCCCTTGCAGTAGTCCTCCCAGGCCTTTTCGCCGTCGACCTTCCTCCTCGCCTCCTTGCTGTTCGCCGGGGAGGTGCAGAGCGCGGGACAGTAATAAATCGTCGTGCTGTCGCCCGCCCCGCAGATGCCGAAGCCGTACTTCGCGGCGATCACCGGGTCGATCGGGCGGCTCATCCATACGGCGACGAAGGCGTAGCCGTCCTCCCGCGCCGCCTTCAGGACGTAGTCGTAGTCAGGGTTAGGCGACTCGAGCTGCTTGTAGACCCTCTTCTCCTTTGTGTGGGCCCTGCTGATGTAATTGTGCACGTCGCGGCCGTAGTAGAGCTGGATGTCGGCGGAATACTGCCTTATTTCGTTCAGGTACTTCTCGCGGCTTATGACGTGCGGCTCCTTGTCTATGGCGAGCATGATGTCCGCTATGCCCGCTACGCCGTCTGTCAGCTTTTCAGGGGTTTCCGTGACGGTAAAACTGCCGTTCGTGTAAACGTTCCTTCCCGCGGCCACGATGCCGATGGCCGCCGCGGCCCCGATGAGCATCCTCACCAGTTCATTTTTAAACAAGGCCGTCAGCTTTACCGCCGCAAGCGCGATGACCAGGTGCTCCGGGAAAAGCCAGAAAAGGCGCCAGTATATTATCCTCTCGCCTATGATCGAATACGTAATCGGGTTCAGGACGAGCACCGCGACGATCAGGAGCGGAAAGATAACCTTGCCGCGCGAGCTCTTGTCCGCAATCGCCAGGAACACGAGCGCCGCTGCGGCTATTATGAAATAAATGCAGTCGCCGGCGTAGTTGCCGAGCCAGCTGAGGATAGGTTCCATGTCAAAGCTCATGCCTGCCTCCTCCCTTTATATCCTGTGCGAACGGAGGAGTATATAAATCAAATAATACGCCGCGTTCGGTATGCACATGAGAAGAAGCCTCACTCCTACGGATATCCTCTTTTTCGCTATCGTGTACGCAAGGCCGTAGCAGCCCAGCATGATGGCGCCGATGACGATTCCCATTCCCGACATGAAGCATAACGCCAGGTCCATCGCGAAAGCGCCGACGTAGGCCGACCGGCGGTTAGGCTGGTCGTAAATGCACAGCAGGAAGTAGAGCATCATCGGGATGCCGAAGCTCGCCACGACCGACTTGCCCTGCCAGCCGCGCGTGAGTATGAAGGTTTCTGAACTGTAGATTGAATAATATCCGAAAATGTTGACGACCCAGACGAGGAACACGAAGAAGCACTTAAGCCCCGTGTCGGTCCTGAAAAAACGGTTCCCGATCTGGTAGTAGGCGAAGCTCGCCAGGATGATTAGAAGGACGGGGAGCACGTTGTGGAATACCACGGAGGGCTTCGTGCCTATCCAGAAAGCTATCGCCGCGGGAAGCACGCTCCAGGGCGAGACGACGTCCTTGTTGACCTCGCGCACGAAGGTCTCAACCTCCTTGCCCGTCGCGGGGTTCGTGAGGAAGAGCTTGTCCGTGCGCAGCATGTCCATCGCATTGACGACGAAGCGGGAATCGTCCGCGTCGACGTGCTGCAGGACTATGGTCTGCCAGCAGACAATGGCTATCACCGCCGCCATGAGCCCCATCGAAAGGAGCGTAAGGAAGCGGTACCGCCTCTTCTCCTTTCTTATGCGCTCCTCTTCCTCCTGGCGGCGCCGGGCTTCCTCCTGCGCCTTCTTAAGGGCTTCCTTGCGTGCCTCCTCTTCAGGGGTATCGCCGGAGATGCCCATTTTCACGAGTTCCCTGAGCGCGAGTTCCTCAAGGGCCGAGACCACGGCTCCGTTCTCGCCGTCGAGCTCCGCCTCCTCGGCGAGGTTCAGCGGGATGCCGTCGATGCTGCCGGTCTCCTCGATGCGCTCCTCGGGAAGTTCGAGGCTCTGCGTGAACGACTCGCGGACGTTGAGCTTGACGCCGCGGCCGATGAGCTGCATGACGATACCGCACACGGCGAGCGCGAGCATGAATATCAAAAGGCTGTTGGCCGCCACGGTGAACGAAACCCTGAAAATCGCCATAGGCACGTAGACCAGCTGGCAGTACCCGAATATGGTAAGGATGCCCGCGAGGTAGCACTTCGCGAGCGAATGCTTCACCTTAAGCAAGCCGCACAGCCCGACGCCCCCGAGCGCCGGTATCAAGAGCAGTATGACAGCGCACAGCATTATCTGTATCGGCGTCATTTTGCGTTACCCATCCTTCCGCGCGAAACACGCGCTCACCTTTTAACTGCAGGCTTTGGAGCAAAAGGCGGCCGTCCAAAGCGTCTGCCGCAGGCCTGCCAAGCGGCTATTCTATCAAATCCCTGTAAGTCTTTTTTCCGTCCGCCTTTACACAAGGCGCGGTCCGCCGCCCGGCCTTTCATTTTAAAAATGAAAGCCCCTTACTTTGCAGCCCCGAACGCCATGAGCACTATGCCGCTGACGATAAAGAGGGCTCCGATGAGCGAGAGCGTGCTGAGCTTCTCCTTGAATACGACGAGGCCGATCACGAGGATCGCAAGCTGGACTATGCCGTTGACTATCGGCACGACCATGGAAATATTGTACTTGACCACGATCCTCTGCCACAGCATGAAGCTGACGAGGTACATGGCGAAGCCGATGAAGGTCTTCCAGCCCATCGCGAGCGAAAAGCCCCCGGCGAGCGAAAGCTTGAGCGAGTCGCCGCCGAGCTTCATGAACGTAATCCCGCCGGTCGTGAACACCAGATAAATGGCGATCAATAAGTACTGCATTGTTGTTCTCCTTTGGTCTGCACATGTAGTTCAATATTGTAACATTACCGCGGGCGCTGTACAAGGATTGAGGCGGCCGGATGTCGCTATCCGAAAACCAATTTTGGGCATTTTTTACAATGACCGCCTCCTTCGACGGCTCGGAGGTCTCCTATTCCTCCGATGAATGAGGCAGAAAAAAGAAGGAGGCGCCCTCTTTGCGGACGTCTCCGGGTTCGTCTGAAGCTTATATGGGCAGAGCGGCCTTTCGAGGCCGCTTTTTATAAGGCCTCGAGCGTGACCCCGCACTCCACCTCGACGTAGCCGCCGCTGCCGAGGCGCATCACCTTGACCTTGAGCGTATCGCCCGGCTCGTGCTCTAAGACGCACTCGTGGAAGCGCTGCAGGGTGGTTATCGGTACGCCGTCAATCTCCTTCAGGACGTCCGCCCTGCGGATGCCCGCGTGGAGCGCGGGGGAATCGCTGAGGACGTCGGTTATGTAAAGTCCCGAGCCGGCTCCCGCCGTCTCTTCCTGCGTCTCGGAGCAGGGCACGGAAATGATCCCGAAGTAGGCCGGCTGCTCTCCGTTGTTGAGCTTTTCCATTATCGCCTTTACGGCGGAAATAGGAAGCGCCGAGGCCGTGCCGCTTTCATTTTCATCGCCGCCTTCGAGGAAGGCGGGCGGGACGAAGCCCAGAAGCTCGCCCTTTAAATTTATAATTATCCCCTCGGGCCCGGCCTCCGACGCGAGGTCCGTCGCAAAGATCGGATAGGTCCTGTCGGGCAGGGGCGCGGAGCCTGAAGTCGAAAGTATCCTGCAGGGGTAGAAGGTATCCTCCGTGTCCCACATTTCCCCAATGAATACGGCCGTGTCGCCGCTCTCCGTCACGTAGGAGTTGCCCAATGGCGCGACCCCCAGGGCCTCCCTGGCGTCCTTTTCCACCGCGCTGTGCTTGACCGACAGGGCCGCGAAGCCCGTCACCTTGTCGCTGGCCATGAGCTTCGCCTTGCAGGTAGTGCCGTCCTTGAACTCTATCGTGCACGTCCCGCGCTCGTCGGCCGCCTCGCGCGGCAGGAGGAAGTAGAGGTTCTGGCCGTCGTCGGCGATCAGGATCCCCGTGCCGGGCTCCCCCGAGCCGTAGCTTTCGCTCTGGCCAGGGTAGATCTCCACCATGCTCTTCTTGAACTGCTTTACGAGCTTTATAAGGGCGTCGTTGTAATCCGAGTAAGCCTCTATCGCCGCCGCCTGCTTCTCCTCGGCGGTCAGCTCCCGAGTGCTCTCGGTGCTTTCCGGGACGAGCGAGCCCGAGGCCTCAAGCGAGGCTCCGCCCTGTTCCGCGCCATAAGAAACGCTGCCCGATGAAGCCTCTGCGCCATAGGCCGGCGTCCCCGTTTCCGAAAGGGCTGCGCTTCCCGCCGTGCCGCTCTCCCGGCCCAAAGGCTCTTCATTTTCTGAAAATGAATATCCGGAAGCGGCTAAGCTATCCGCTCCGCCGTCGTCCCCGCTTATCGTATCCGAAGGTATGACTACCTCTTGGCGGGCCTCTGCCTTAAGCCCCGTCACGAACATGAAAGCCGCGGCCGCGACCGCTCCGAAAAGCGCCGCCGCGCCCACGATGCCCAGGACGCATAGAAAGAAACGCCCGCGCCTTGCCGGGCGTTTTTTCACCTGCTCGCTCAGGAAGGAATATTCCTCATCCGGGGCGTTCTGCTCTTCGCCGCGCTCGTCCTGGTCCATAAGTCCTCCCGACAGTCACTGCCTGCTTTTATATGTTTATACCACGATAATATGAACATTCTATGAAGTCAGACAAATCAATTAATTTACGGACAAAAATTTTGCCCGGATTTTGATATGGAGCTTCTGCCATGTGTCCGCTACCGTGAGTAAAAAGGGAACATGGAATCGGTTACGGCCTGACAGCATCCGCGTGCGGCGGATTATTCTCCAAGGCGCCTAACGCCGGCCGCACGGCTCCTTGGCCCGCGGCCCGGCTCTTAGGTCTCTTCGGTCTTAAGCGGGCGGATGCCGTGCCTTTAAAAAGGAGGGCTCACAAGCCAATTGCCGGTCAGATTCCGTTGTAATTTTTGAGCCTCGTGCAGGGGACGGTTCGTAAGCCGGCGCCTTTTCGCGTCACAAAGGGCGCCGGATACCCGCTTTGGTTTAATGCAGGGTCGATAAGGAGGATGCCGCATGAACAGCCGCAAAGGCGCGGCGTACCGCGCGCTAAGGGAATACTTCGGCTTCGACGCCTTCCGCCCGGGGCAGGAAGGCCTGATCCTCGCCATTTTAAGCGGGCGCGACACGCTCGGCATATTGCCGACGGGCGGCGGCAAGTCGCTTTGCTACAGCATCCCCGCGCTTATCTTTGAGGGAACCTCTGTAATCGTATCCCCGCTCATCTCCCTGATGGAGGACCAGGTGGCAAAGCTCCGCGATAAAGGCATCGACGCTGCCGCCCTCCACGGCGCCCTGCCCAAAGCCGAGCAGGAGCGCATACTCGCCCGCCTGAGCCCTCGCTCGAATGCCGTTCCCCCGGAAAAGCCGCCGCGCCCCTCGCCCGGCCATTCCTGCACGAGGCCGGAGGGCCCTTGTCGGGCTGCCTTCACCCTGGAAAAGCCGCCGCGCCTCATCTTCGTCTCGCCCGAACGGCTTAAGTCCCCGGCTTTCCTTGCGGCCGCAAAAAGCGCGCGCATCCCCTTCGTCTGCGTGGACGAAGCCCACTGCATCAGCCAGTGGGGGCGCGAATTCCGACCGTCCTACCGACAGATCGCAGCCTTCATCGACGCGCTGCCCGTGCGGCCCGTTACCGCCGCATTTACCGCATCGGCGACGAAGGAGGTGCGCGGCGACATAGTAAGCCTTTTAAAGCTCCGCGATCCATACGTCCACATAGCAAGCTTCGACAGGCCGAACCTTTACTTTTGCGTCTACAGGACGTCCGAAAAGAGGGCCGCCCTGCTCGCGCTCGTCCTAAGGCGCAGGGGCAGTTGCGGGATCATATACTTCAGGACGCGCAAAAGCACTGAGCGCACGGCCAGGCTCTTAAGGCGCAGCGGCATCGCCGCCGCCTGCTACCACGGAGGGCTCGGCGACGAGGAAAGGGCCGCGTCGCAGGAAAGCTGGATCCGCGGGGACTGCCTCCTCATGTGCGCGACCTGCGCCTTCGGCATGGGGATCGACAAGCCCGACGTCCGCTTCGTGATCCACTACAATATGCCTGGCGACATGGAAGACTACTACCAGGAGGCAGGACGCGCGGGCCGTGACGGAAAACCCGCGGAATGCATCCTCCTCTACGACTACCGAGACGTCGTGATCGGGCGCTTTTTCATAGACGGCGGCGACGTCCCCGCCGACGCGGCCGCGGCAAAGCTCCGCAGAAAGATGCTCTGGGACATGCAGTACTACGTCTCCGGGAAAGAGTGCCTTAGGCGGCTGATGCTCCGCTACTTCGGCGAGGAGTTAAAAGAGGACTGCGGCCGCTGCGGAGTGTGCCAAAAGAAAAAAACGCGCTCCAAAAGCGCTTCACGGGAAGGCGAGGACCCCGACCTCTTCCTTGAGCTCAGGGCGCTGCGGCTTTCCATATCAAAGCGGCGCCGCGTCCTCCCCTCAAAAATATTCAGCGACCGCGCCCTCCACGAGATGGCCGCCCTGCGGCCGCAGAGCCTCCCTGCCCTCCTTCTCCTTGAGCACGCGGGCTTCCTCAAAGGCCTGCGCTTCGGGCTCCCCTTCGCAGAGACGATCCGCTTATGGGAAAAATGCAGCCCGCCCGAAGGCTGACTGCATCCCATTCGATTTTATGCCTTCTCGAACGCCCACACCTGGTTTTCAGAACCCGTGTACTCGTCCAGGATTACATTGTTTTCCTCTGCGCTGTAGGTCAGGGCCAGGTTCCCTTTGAACAGGATCGCGTAACCGCCGTCGGCTTCTTTTAGCTCGAAGCGCTGGGCGCTGCGGTACATGTGTACCTCGTTGCCCACGAACTCTTTGCCGCCCATCACGTCGATCCGCATGAAATCCGAGGCGATGGCCGCGAAATCGTCCCTGCTCTCCGAAAAGCCTACTTTCCACACCGTTCCTTCCGCGTTTACGTCAAGCTCGGCGCCGTCGGGATCATTTTCATCGACTTCGCCGTGCGCCAGCTTCTTGCTGCTGTCGGAAAGGAGCATGATCTTGTAGTCGCCGTCGCTGATGACCGCGTAGTCGAACTGCTTCAGGTATTCCATGTACTCTTCAGTGCTGTCCTCATAGCCGAACACGGCATTGACCGGGGCGATGAAGCCTAGCTTTGCGGCAGCTGCCGTCAGAAGGAGGACTCCTGCCGCCGCTCCGACCCGGCGGGCCGCGGGAACGATCTTGCCTTCGCCGGACGTTACCCTCTTAAAAAGAGCCGCGTAGCCGTACACCGAAAGCGGTATCAGGAACACGTAGTAGAAAAGCGTGTACTGGCACTTTGCCTCCCAGAAGCTGTGGAAAATGAATCCGCCCAGGAACACTGTCATGAAAAGCACGGCGGCCGGAGACCGCCTGACCTTAAGGATCAAAAACAGCACGGCCCCGAAGAGCTGGATGAACATTACCGCGTTAAAGACCTCGGTGAACGCGAACGTGCCCCGCGCGCTGAAGAGGCTGTTGACCCAGCGCGGCCTTTCGTTTAGCGCGTTCGGCACCACGTTGACCCAGATCGACTGGAAATTCGGATTGTTCCACTGCGAGGCGTTCTTGCGCGAAAAGAAACTTACCGCCGCGAGCGGATGCGCCGCGAACTCTTCCAGCCTTGCCTTGATGTTCTCGCTGCAGAGCTCCCTTTGCGCCTGCACGTCGCAGCCCGCGCCGGTATACGACCTGTCCATGTAAAAATTGATCCAGCCGGGATAGTTGTATCCGTCGCCCTCCTGAAGGCCCATGGCTACGAAGGATATGGCCTGGCAGCCCCCGCTCGTGTCGGCGCCGGTCTTCGCGCCGACCACCGCCCCGACGGCCTTTCCCGAAAGGAGCATCGCGGCAAGCACCGCGGCAATGGCTATCGCCGCCCTCTTGATGCCTTTCTTGTAATTATTTTTCGAAATGGCCGCGTAGCCTATGAAAATAATAATCGCGACCATGAAGATGAGGTTGTTCTGCCTCACGCAGACCGCCGCGAAGGCCTCCGCGGTTCCGAGCGCCAGGTTCTTTTTCCCGCCCGAAAGGCTTCTTCCGAGCCGCCTCGCCGCCGCCGTCGCGAGCCACAGCCCCGGCACGTTGCCGTACACGAAGGTGGAATAAAAAATCAGCGGCAGGAACACCGCCCCGGACGCCGCGACGAGCGTCCCCGCGATTTTCTCAAAGCCGGAGTCGTCGGACAGCGCCGCCAAGTTCCTGTAAAAGAAGAAAACCGCCAGGGCATTGACTATCTGGAAAATGATATAGTTGTACGCCCCGAATATCTTGCCGACATAGTACTCATAAAGGAGAAGCCCCCAGTTATTGTGGTACTTTTCCATGTACTTGCCCTGCGCAAACGCAGAAAAATTCTTCTCGCCCAGCTGCTCCGCGGCCTCAAGGACGCTCTTCTGGTCGGCGTATGGCTCGACCGCCGCCGCAAAGACGAACAGAAGGCACTCCGCAAGGATGAGCAGGAATATTACGGTCCTCACCCTCCTGCAGAAATCCCTGTCCTCGTTTATCCTGCGCACGAAAGCCCTCACGGCCTCGATCCGCGAAAGCCCGTACCCCGCCGCTATGAACGCCGCCGCAAAAAGGAGGTTCTTCAGCATGCTGTCCCTAAGCAGCATCGTGTGCTCTTTGGTATCCCCGGAGATCGCCGAGGTCGATATCCCGGCAGTCACGGTCAAATAGAAAATAACTATCCCGAACAGCACGCAGAGCGCGCAGTAAACGAACTTTTCGGCCTTCTTCATCTCGCCCCTCGAAAAGACACGCTAAAAAATCAACAACGGCCATAATTATAATAGCCGCCGCCTTCCTTAGTCTACATTTTTATGCTCTGCGGCCCGCCATAAAAATGCGCCTCCTCAAGCATTTTCCGCCTCCGCTGTGCTATCATTTTCACCGAAAGCCAATAGACAGCAGCCATCTTGGAAAAACAGGTATTTTTATGGAAACCATAATAATAACGGGCGCCTCGCGCGGGATCGGCCGCGCCGCCGCCCTGGCGTTCGCCCGCAGAGCGCCTTCAAACCTCGTCCTGACGGGCTTCTCCCACTCTGACGAACTTGGCCAAACCGCTGCAGAAGCCGAAGATCTCGGCAGCCGCTGCCTGAAACTGACGGGCGACGTATCCGACGAGCATTTTCTGAAAATGATTTTCTCCGAGGCCGAAAAGTGCTTCGGCGGCGCCGACGTCCTTGTCAACAACGCGGGGATAGACAGCTACGGGCTGATCCAGGACACCTCGGCCGAGGAATTCGACCGTGTCATAGCCGTGAACCTGCGCGCCGCCTTCCTGGCCACGAAGTACGTGATTCCGCTGATGCTCAAGAAGCACAACGGCTCCATCGTGAACGTTTCCTCGATCTGGGGCGGGCGCGGCGCGGCAATGGAGGCGGCCTACTCCGCCTCGAAGGGGGGCCTTGACGCCTTCACGAAGGCGGCCGCAAAAGAGCTGGCGGGAAGCGGCATCCGGGTGAACGCCGCGGCCTTCGGCATGATAGACACCGCCATGAACGACATTTTCAGCGAGGACGAAAAGCGCGATATCGTTGAAGGGATACCGCTCGCAAGGACCGCCGGTCCCGACGAGGCGGCAGAACTCATAGTCTCCCTCGCCTGCTCCTTCCCCTACATGACCGGGCAGATCGTGACGCTCGACGGCGGCATGGTGCTTTAACGCGCTTTTCACAAAAGCAGTATAATTGAGGAATCTTTTTTGTGAGGTGTCATTATGCACAGAGAATTTTTGATGGGAAATGAGGCAATTGCGCTCGGCGCCCTGGCCGCCGGCGTGAATGTCGTATGCGGATATCCGGGGACGCCGTCCACAGAGGTTTTGGAGACAGTCGCCAAGCGCAATCCCGGAAACGTCTATGTCGAGTGGTCAATAAACGAAAAGGCGGCGATGGAAGTCGCCGCAGGAGCCGCGTACTCCGGGGCGCGCGCCTTGGTCACGATGAAACAGGTCGGCCTGAACGTCGCCTCCGACCCGCTGATGAGCCTTGAATACATCGGGGTCAAGGGAGGGCTGGTCGTCCTGGTCGCGGACGACCCCGGTCCGATATCCTCGCAGACGGAGCAGGACACCAGGACCTTCGGCATGTTTTCCAAGGTGCCGGTTCTCGACCCGTCCACGGTCGAGGAGGCCTACGGCATGGTCGGATTCGCTTTTTCGATCTCCGAAAAATACGGTACGCCGGTGTTCTTAAGGCCCACTACCCGCATAGACCACGGTTACGGGGCGGTCGACGTCGCCGACCCTCAGGAATACCTGCAGAACGATCCTTCGGGCTTCGTCAAGGATCCGTCGCGCTGGGTTATTTTCCCCAGGCTTTCGGTCAGGAACCACGCGCTCATTGAAGAGAGAAACGATAAGCTGGCGTCCGAATTTTCTTCTTACTCGGGAAATGAAATCGTCCCCGCATGCGGCAAATACGCTTCGTCCGGCCTGGGCATCGTCTCCTCCGGGTCGGCGTATGCGTGTCTTTGGGACGCTCTGTCCCCTGCGTCCCGCCCGCGCCTGCTGAAGGTCGGGACGCCGTTCCCCTTCCCTGAAGCTTTGGCCTTGTCTTTCCTTTCCGGCCTTTCGTCCGTTTTGGTTCTCGAGGATCTGGATCCGGTCATCGAAAGGGCTTTGATTTTCCTGTGCGGCAGGCATGGGATTTCCGTGAATGTCAAAGGTAAGCTGTCAGGCTCCGTCAAGAGGTCCGGAGAGCTTTCTCCTGACGAGATAGCCGCGCTTGCCGGAGCTTTCGCGGGTCCGGACTGCATCCGCCAATGTTCCGCGGCGCCCGTTCCTGCTTCGTCGCCCGATCTGCCCGTGCGTCCTCCGGTGCTCTGCGCGGGATGCCCCCACCGCGCGTCGTTCTACGCGGTGAAGAAAGCGATGAAGGGCAAGAAGACTATCTTCTGCGGCGACATCGGCTGCTATACCCTCGGCAACGCAAAGCCCCTGGATATGTGCGACACCTGCCTGTGCATGGGGGCGGGAATCAATATAGCGCAGGGAGTATGGCACGTTGAACCCGACACGAAAGCCTTTGCTTTTGTAGGCGATTCGACTTTCTTCGCGTCGGGCATCACCGGCTCGGTCAACGGATTCTTCAACCAGTCGGATATGACGCTGTGCGTACTCGACAACTCGACGACCGCGATGACCGGACACCAGCCGCATCCCGGAACCGGCATGACGATGATGGGCGACGTCGTCGAGAAGGTCGACATCGAAAGCGTGCTGCGCGGCCTCGGAGTATCCGTCGTAGAGACGGTCAACCCCCTGGATTTATCCGCCGCCGTATCCGTTGTCAGGAAAGTCGCGGACATGCCGGGCTTCAAGGCTATTATTTTCAAATATCCCTGTATCGTGAAGTTCCGTCCGCGCGGCGAAAAGGCCGTTGTGGACGAATCGCGCTGCGTCGGCTGCCGCAGGTGCATAAATGAACTGGGATGCCCCGGCGTCATCTGGAAAGACGGCAAAGCCGCGATAGATCCGGTCCAATGCACGGGCTGCACGCTTTGCGAACAGGTGTGTCCGGTCGGCGCGATATCGGGCGGCCAGGCGAAAAACCTCGGCGAAACGGTTGCCGCGGCCCAAGCTAAAGCGCGGGCGGCAGCACTTGCTTCCCAAGAGCCTGTTTTTTCAAAGGCGGTAAAATTAGCCGAGCGCATGGGGCAGGGCGCCGATCCCGCGTCCTTTGCCGCAGGCGGCGCCGCTGCCGACGATTCCGTTGAGCGCAGCATAGTGCTCGCCGGCGTCGGCGGGCAGGGAACCGTGCTGGCTTCAAAACTGATATCCTCGGCCTGCGTCAGAAGAGGGCTTAAGGTCCGCTCCGCCGAGACCATCGGCATGGCGCAGAGAGGCGGGTCCGTGTCTAGCTACATCAAGATCGGAGGCGGGCCGATGTCTCCCCTGATGCGCGAAGGTACAGCGGATGTCATCATCGGCTTTGAGCCGGGCGAGACAGTGCGCATGCTTCCCCTGCTGAAGGAAGGCGGGACGGTCATCACATCGGTCAACGCGGTTTATCCGGTGAGCGCGCTCACGGGCGCGGCGCCTTACGATGCCGCCGCCTGCGTCAAGTTCCTGTCCGAAAATGTCCCGAACCTGGTGCTGATCGACACGGAAGCAGCTATGCGGTCCCTTGGAAATTCGAAGGTCATGAATGTCCTTTTGCTCGGCCAGGCCCTTAAAACGAGGGCTCTGGGGCTGACTGAGGACGATATCGTTTCCGCGATTAAAGAAAGATTGCCTGAAAAGCTTTGGTACATCAACTTCAGCGCGTTAAACTATCAGGAGTAACTTTATCAAAAGCAATTTTATTGCGGGGTTTTGAAAATGAAAATAAATGATTCACAGCTGGCACTTGTAAACAGGCAGATTAAAAGGCTGCGCGACGCGGACAATTTCTACGGAAAGAAACTTAAAGCCGCAGGAATCGAGCACATATCTTCCGCCGCGGATTTCGAGGCCCTGCCTTTTTCCGAGAAGCAGGACCTGCGCGACGCTTACCCTCTCGGATTGATGGCCGTTCCCGAATCGGAGGTCGTGCGCATCCACTCTTCTTCCGGCACGACCGGAACGCCTGTCATTATCCCCTATACCAGGAAGGACGTCGACGACTGGGGCAAGATGTTCAAGCGCTGCTATGAGTTCGCGGGAATCACCGACACCGACAGGCTGCACATTACGCCCGGCTACGGCCTTTGGACCGCAGGCATCGGTTTTCAGAACGGCTGCGAAATGCTCGGCGCCATGGCCGTCCCGATGGGGCCCGGCAACACGAACAAACAGCTTCAGATGATGATCGACCTTGAGACCACGGTTCTTTGCGCGACTTCAAGCTACGCGCTTCTTCTCGCCGAAGAGATTGAAAAGCGCGGCATAAAAGGCAAAATAAAGCTCAAAAAAGGCATCATCGGCTCCGAGAGATGGGGCGAGAAGATACGCTCGCGCATCAAGCACGAGCTCGGGATCGAGCTCTATGACATCTACGGCTTAACCGAGATTTACGGCCCCGGCATCGGCATCAACTGCAAATACGATACGGGAATGCACATCTGGGACGACTACGTTTACGTCGAAGTCATAAATCCCGAGACCGGCGAGAATGTCCCTGACGGCGAGTGGGGCGAAATCGTCCTGACGACTTTGGTCAAGGAGGGCGCCCCCCTTATCCGTTACAGGACGCACGACCTGTCGCGCATCATCCCCGGGGAATGTCCCTGCGGATGCTCGTATCCCCGCATAGACGTAATATCCGGCAGGACGGACGACATGATCAAGATCAAGGGCGTCAACGTTTTCCCGAAGCAGATCGAAGAAGTCCTCGCGCTCTTCCCCGAATTGTCGAGCGAATACCAGATCCGCCTGTCGCACCTTGACGGCAAGGACACCATGCGCATCTACGTCGAGACGAACGGCTCCGTCGATTTCGAGAAGATGGGCTCGATGGTCGCGCTCAAGGTCAAGGAGAGGATAGGGTTCACGCCTATCGTCAAGGTCGTCGAATTAGGCGTCCTTCCGCGCTTCGAGAAGAAGAGCAAACGCGTCATCGACGAACGCTACGACTGATGCCGGTTAGAGCTGCCGCTCAGCGTACCCCGGGGACCTGATGCCGCCCGTGCAGGCACAAAAGGCCATCGATTCCCTTTCCCGCAAAAAAAGACCGCATCGGTTTTGCCCGATGCGGTTTTTTAATTCGCGCTTTCTTTGCCCGACGGTCCGCGTTCGGAATTTCCCTGCTCGGGAAAATCCCTTAGCCGCTTGCGTCCGGAAGCCAGCCTTTTTTCTCAGGCAGCCTCGCCCGCCGGCATGCCCTGCGCGGTGAAAGTGAGCTCAAGCTCGACGGTCTCATAGGTCTCGGCCGTGCTGCCGTAGCCGCTGCCGCCGTTCATTCCGCCGTTCATTCCGCCGAAGCCGCCCTGCGCGTTGCCGTCGGTATCGTTCATGGCATTTCCGTAGTACGACGACGCAAGGCGCTCGACCGTCAGCGTGACGGTATCGCCGTAGCTGTACTTCGCGAGCAGGCTGGAAAGCTCTTCTGTGCTCGAAACCGAAACTCCGTCGATCGCGGTGATTATGTCCCCGCTGGCAACGCCCGCCTCGGCGGCGTCCGAGCCCTCTTCGACGTCCTTCACGTAAATGCCTTCGGGAAGGCCGTAGTACTCGGCGTAGGTGCTGTCGATGCCTATGCAGGAGATGCCGAGCTTGACGCTGTCGCCGGAAGCTTCAGCGCCGCTGCCGCTTGGCGCGCTGCCCGTGTTCCTGAGTGCTTCGATGATCGGCATAGCGTCCGTTATCGGAATGGCGTATCCCATGCCCTCGATGTCGCTGTCGACGAACTTCGCGGAATTGATGCCGACGAGCTCGCCCTGCATATTGATGAGCGCGCCGCCCGAGTTGCCGGGGTTGATGGCCGCGTCGGTCTGGATAAGGCCGTTCTCCGTGCCCTCGGTCGTGCCGTCGGAGTTAGTGAGAACGCGGTTCTTCGCGCTTACTATGCCCGCGGAAACCGACTGTCCGTAGCCCTTGGCATTGCCGATGGCGACCACTTCCTCGCCGATCTTCAAAGCGTCCGAATCGCCGATTGAAATCGTCGCTATCGCGGACTTCGTGGAATCCGTCAGCTTAGAGAGCGGGACGCTGATGACCGCGAGGTCCGTGTCCTCGTCCTCTCCGACCACGGCCGCGTCAGCCGTCGTCTCATCGACGAATTCGACCGAAAGCGTGTCCGCGCTGTCGACGACGTGCTGGTTCGTGATGATGTAGACCGTGTCGTCGGTGATGTCGTAAATGACGCCCGAGCCGCTGCCCGTGACGGTCTGCGTGCCCGAGCCTCCGAAGTAGCCGTAGCCCTGGCCGTGGTAGACCTGCGTGATCGTTATCGAGACCATGGCGGGAAGCGACTGCTCCGCAATCTCGGCGACCGTAAGCTCCTCTCCGCTTTCCGTGTCCGCCGTGTCAGCGGTCGTCGTGACGGCCGTCTCTTCGTCCGAGCCGTCCTCCGCCGTCGTAAGCGCCGCGGGAGCTTCATTTACCACATCAGCGCTTTTGACCGCCTTCGCGTCCGCGAGCGAATTGACCGAAACGAACACGCCCGAGGCGACGAGCCCGAACACCGCCGCAAGCCCCGCTGCAGCCCCTGCCTTCTTAACGAATGAATTCTTCCTCATGACCAAGCCTCCTTGAAATATAGTCAAGCGGATCAAGCCGCCGTATCCTCATCGGATGCTGCTATTTTCGTTGGAAACTTTGACGGAAATGTGAATACTTTTTGCAAAGGCTGTGAATGCCGCTTCTGTTTTACTTTTGGAGCTTCTCGGCCCACTCGGCTTCCTTGAAGCCCACGAGGACGAAGCCGTCGCCGACCGCGATCGGGCGCTTTACGAGCATCCCGTCGGTCGAAAGCAGCTTGATCTTCTCCTCGTCCGTCATTTCCTTGAGCTTGTCCTTAAGGCCCATGCCGCGGTAGAGCTGGCCGCTCGTGTTGAAGAAGCGCGAAAGCGGAAGGCCGCTCATCTTATTCCAGGCGGCGAGCTCCTCCTGCGTCGGGTTTTCGCCCTTGATGTCGCGCTTTTCATAAGCGATTCCATTTTCATTGAGCCACTTTTCTGCCTTCTTGCAGGTCGTGCACCTGTCGTAACAAACAAAAAGCATAATTCTCCTTTCCGCGGCCGAGCGGGGACTTTTGCCCCGCCGCTCATTTCTTATCAAAACTCTTCTAGATACCTCACGCCCTTACCCGTCTTTTGGGCGTACTCGATCTCGGAGCGGGTGCTCGAACCGATGTATCCGCCGACGTTTATCACGAAGATCCCGTCCGACAGATCGATCTTTCTCTTGTGCATGTCGTCGAGCATTTCCTTGGTGCGGGTAACCGTGCCGTCGTCCATGCCCTCCCAGACCTCCTCGTCGCCCGAGTGGCCGAAGAGCCCGACGCTTATCACTATGAAGCCCTTGAGCGTCAGCTCCTTCTGCGCCTTGATGAAGGCGTCCTTAAAGCGCGTGCTGCCGCAGAGCGTGACCACCTTGTATCCGCCTATCATTTACCGAATCTCCTTACTGTACAACGCGCACCGCCATTCCGCGAAGGCGCGGTGGCGGCGCTTTAAGCAGAGCGGGATTCTAAACCGAACGCGGAGCCTTCTGCGAAAGCGCGAAAGCCGCCTGTGCGTCGGCATGAAGAAACGCGCCTCGACGGCCGCCTCCGTGCGGGCGCGGGAACCGCTGCCCCACCGCCCTCCATCCGCCAAGCTAGCTGGCCGCCTCCGCATGGGCGCGGGAACTGCGCCGGCCTCGACCCCATCCCCCTGGGGCTGGCGGCCGCCTCCGCATGGGCGCGGTGACTGCCTCGCCGATGTGCTGAGGGCAGTCTTTGTGGCGGCCGCTTCGCGCGGGCGCGGGAACTGCCCTAAAGAACGATGCGCGCTTACCGGATGCGGTTACGGTACGCGGCGTACCATTCCGCGAAGGCGCGGAGGCCTTCGCGTATGCCGACTTTGGGCGTGAAGCCGTAATCCGCCTCAAGCGGCGCCGAATCCGCATAGGTCACGGGGACATCGCCCGGCTGCATCCCGACGAGCTCGGCATGGTCCTTGAAATCGCAGCCCTCCGGCAGGACGCCCGCACGGATCAGCTCCTCAAAGAGCACGCTGACGAAGTCGAGAAGGTTCTCGGGGCATCCGCCCCCGATGTTGTAAATGGCATACGGCGGGACGGGCAGGCCGTCGTCGCCTTTCATTTTCGAAGGCGCGCCCTGCATCACGCGGAAAACCCCCTCGACTATGTCGTCGATGTAGGTAAAGTCGCGCTGGCAGTTCCCGTAGTTGAAGATGCGGATCCCCTCGCCGCGCGTGAGCTTTTCGGCCGCCGAGTAATAAAACATGTCCGGCCTGCCCGCGGGTCCGTACACCGTGAAGAACCGCAGGCCCGTCGAGGGTATGTCGTAGAGCTTCGCGTAGGCGTGGGCGATCAGCTCGTCGCTCTTCTTCGTCGCAGCATAGAGCGAGACGGGCGCGTCGACGCGGTCGTCCGTCGAGAACGGCACCTTCTTGTTGCCGCCGTACACGCTCGAACTGGACGCGTAGACCAGGTGCTCAAGGTTCTCGGCGCGCCTGCACGCCTCAAGGATGTTGAAGAAGCCGATGACGTTCGAGTCGATGTATTCCCTCGGATGGTCGATGCTGTACCTGACCCCCGCCTGCGCCGCGAGGTTCACCACGACCGCAGGCTTGTATTTTGAAAATAATTCCGCGACGGCTTCCCCGTCCGCCAAGTCTCCCCTGACGAATACATGCTCCGCCTTCGCGCCCTTCGCCGCCTCCTCGATTTCCGCGAGGCGGTATTCCTTGAGCGCGGGGTCGTAGTAGCTGTTCATATTGTCGAACGACACTACCCTTCCGCCGTCCATCTCTTTTAAGAGCCGCTTGACCAGGTTCGCGCCTATAAAGCCCGGCGAGCCCGTGACCAGCACAGTTTTGCCGCTGAGTGAAACATTTGTCTTCATAATTCCTCCCTAAAGCGGCTCCTGCCGCTTAAAAGTTATTGTATCCCGCCCCGCCGCCGGTTGGCAAACCATATCGTGCGGCGCGGTTCCGTGAAAAAGAACCGCTGCGGTCCGCTCCGCTGCCTGTCCTCAAGCCGCCGCTCCGCCCCACTGGCGCTGACGGCTCCCTACGACGGAGAAGATACCGCGCACATCGGGGCGCTCCGCCCAACTGGCGCGGACGGCTCCGCCCCTCGTAACGCTGTCGCGCAAGTCCTTCTCCTTTGCCGCCGTAAAGAGACGCTGTTCCCGTCCGCCGTACTTCCCACCGGCGAAGGAAGGCGGAGGTGGAGCTATGAGCGCCGACCCGTACATGGTGGGTTCCCGTCCGCCGTACTTCCCGCCGGCGAAGGCAGGCCTTGGCAGTTAACCGCTCTTGCCGGTCCGTTCTTTCCCGCCGCCCTTGAAGTTTTCTTCGGAAAATGACAAACTCTTAGCAGGTGCAGCCGCGTTTTGAAAACGCCGGCGCACTGCCGTTATAAAAAGGACATTCGCGTTACGCTTCGCCGTATGCCAAAAAACCGACGGCAGCTTCGCTGCTGCGTCGGGGGAGCTTTACCGCCGATGCGGGCAAGTCGCCCTTACCGGCCGCCAACGCCTTGCGCGGAACAGAGCCGGGGGCTGCCCGTGTCATTTTAAAATCAAACAGGAACGGAGTTTCGCATGAAGAGGATCGTGGTAACCGGGGCGACGAGCATGCTCGCAGTGGCCCTCATAGAAGAAGCGCTCAAGACCGACATCGAGGAAATAGCGGCGGCGGTGCGCCCCGCCTCGAAGAACCTCTCGCGGCTTCCCGCGGATCCTAGGCTGAAAATAGTCGAGTGCGACGTCGCGGACACGCGCCGCCTGCCCGAACTCCTAAACGGGAGCTACGAGGCCTTCTACCACTTCGGCTGGCCGGGCACCGGGCCGCACAGGAACGACGACATCCGCCAGCAGCTGCAAAGCGCCTCCTACACCCTCGATGCCCTCGACGCTGCAAAAGAGCTCGGCTGCACGAAGTTCATCGGCGCGGGCTCGCAGGCTGAGTACGGCGTCCTCGACCTCCCGAAAATAAGTCCCGAGACCGACGTCCGGCCGGTGCAGATTTACGGTATCACGAAGTACGCCGCGGGGCAGCTCGCCCTCCAGGCGGCGGAGCGCATGGGGATGGACTGCCTGTGGGTGAGGATCTTCAGCGTGTACGGCTTCCACAACAAGCCGACGGCCATGATCCCGCGGGCGATGGAAGCCTTCAGTAAAAAAGAGCGCATGCCGTTCACTCCGGCCGAGCAGAAATGGGACTACCTCTTCAGCGAGGACGCAGGCCGCGCCTTCCTCGCAATCGGTGAAAAGTCAAAAGGGCAGAAAGTCTACTGCCTCGGCTTCGGGAAGTCGCGGCCGCTCTCCGAATACATCCGCGCCATCGCCGGCGCCATGGGGGCGGACGAAAGCCTGATCGGGATCGGCGACCTGCCCTACCCGAAAAACTGCGTGATGAACATCTGCGCCGACATCGAAAGCCTGACCGCCGACACTGGCTGGAAGCCCGAGATAAGCTTCGAAGAAGGCATGCGGCGGTACGTCGCCGAGCCCGGGCGCTGGTTCTAAAAAAGACGCGGAATCAGAGCACCTTGCTCCCGTTGACCTTCAGGCAGAACCTCGCGCCGAGCATCTCGGCCGCGTGGCGGCACATCTGCATCCTTCCGAGGAAAATGTCAAAATACTCGTACATAGAGCAGATATTCTCATCGACCTGAAGGAGAAGCGTAATCCTCTTATTTTCAACATCAAGGTCCAACGACGAATCCATGACCGCATAATTGACGCGGTCGTGGATATCGAACGCCGAAGGATCCTTCGCGCGCACCCTGTTGCGCCTGACGTCCGTCTTGTCCGCTATGATAATCGCCGCGGAAATCGGGTCGACGCTGCCCCCCGTGCTCTCGTCGTGGTTGCTGATGCAGGTCACGATCTCGATCCTGTCAGTCACGGAAATATCGTATTTTCTGAGAATCTCATTCGAAATAATCCCGCCGTACTCAGCGTGGTGCGTGCGGTTGACGGCATTCCCGATATCGTGCATATAGCCCGCCACCCGCGCGATCTCCTGCATGTGCTCATCGTACCCGAACGCCCGCAGGATCCTCGCCGCGGCCTCGCCCACCAAAACCGTGTGCGCCGCCGAATGATCCGTATACCCCAAAATCCCGAGATTATCATTCCCGCGCTTAATCAGCTCCTTAATCTCCTCATCGCTCCTAATCTGCTCATACAAAGAAACCGCCATAGCGCCGCCTCCTTTCAAAAAGGCAAATTGTCCTCCAAAAACATTCCAGCAGACAAAACTCATCTATCCGTCAGAAACTCCTCGTCATACTCCTCTGCCTCAATTTCATGAAAAGCAGGATTTGAAAGCAGGAGCACGGGTGGGCCTGCTTTTACGTCAATGGGAAAAGACTTCTTTGTGATCGGTTCAAAGTATTGGTTTGTCGGTTTTCTAAAGTCTCCGTCATGAGCTTCTTTATGCTCTTCTGCAGTTAAAAACTCAATATTGCCTGTCTCACCTTGAAGTTCAGGGAACGCGCTGACACTCTTCATATGGTGGCCTTGAAAGGCCTTCCCATTTTTATCATATGCCTTGCCCTTATCAAGTATTGAACGCTGCTGTTCTTCCGTCCAATCCCTTGTCCCTTTGCCTTGAAGGACAAGCTGCTGTTCTCTTACCCAGGCCTTCCTTATGGCTTTATCAGCGTCAGCAGTTCTTCTTGACATGCTCTCACTCCTCAATTCCAAGAATGTCCGGAAGATCTGCTAGAAATTCAAAGAAATCAGCATACGTCTCGTCGGGTTCAATCCTCCACGCCTCTAAATTGAAAATAGAAATCCGCTCGGTTCCGCGTTCGCATAAAATAGGATCTCCGTTAGCAAGAGCTCCAATAACGATATAGCCCTCATTCGGCCTTTCTTCATTGCGTACATCAATAACCGGTTCATGCGCAGCCCCATATAACTGCACCCCTCCAGGCAGAAAAAGCTCTCCCCCATCCGAAAAGCGCAGCCATTCCTTATAACGCTCAGGAAGCCTTACTTCAAAACGCCTTTCAAAATCCGCAATCTGCTCAACAGCGGCTTCCTCAACAAAATCCATCCGTCCCATGCCACTGATGCGTGCAACAATATCCTTAAGACTTCCCCTTTCCAAAATCCAAACCTCCATCAATTCAAAACACGCCGTCATTTCCAACATTATACCACCCAACTCCTCCAATCAACGCACTTTCAAACCGCCCGCTGCCGCTCGACCACCCTCCAAGACCAAAAATCCCTCGCAAACGCTCGAAAGCCAACCACCCCCAACATGGCCTTGGGCGAAAGTACAAAAACAATCGCCCGATCACCCGCCAGAACCAAGAATCCCTCGCAAACGCCCGAAAGCCTACCACCCCCAACATGGCCTTGGGCGAAGGCATCCCAAGCGCGACAGCCGCAGTCCATCGCCCGATCGAACGCAAAAACCAAAATCCCTCGCAAACGCCCGAAAGCCTACCACCCCCAACAT
>Ga0065709_1005912_pt1 | contig 47681 bp, 37 predicted proteins | sample Hoacrofraction14_2_FD_59096 | JGI IMG/M metagenome (GOLD analysis project Ga0065709, IMG submission 59096) | Hoatzin crop microbial communities from Cojedes, Venezuela, sample from fiber fraction 14 v1 | ecosystem: Host-associated > Birds > Digestive system > Esophagus > Crop | place: Venezuela...
ACCGTTTCCTGCTTCAATGCTCCGTCGGCGTCGATCCGCTCCGATTCGGGCAGTCCCTGCGGCTCCGCCTTTGCGGCTTATGGGCGGGGCAGTGCCCGCGGCGGTCCATGTCCGCGTTCCGGCCTCTTAACGCACGCATCCGTAATGTGCCGCCGGTTCCATAAGCCGGGCGATCTTCCGCGGCCTTTGCCGCGCGCCGCCCCAAGGCCGCCTTTCGTCAGTCGGCGTAGACTTCCCTTATGTCCTCAAAGCCCTCGGCCTCAAGGAGGTCCTTCTGGAACTTCTTGTTCTTCTTCATCAGGCTGACCGTAACGCTCATGCCCTCTTCCCTGAGCTTTGCCGCCTCGGCGAAGACCTCCGCGAGCTTTTCCTTCGGGAGCTTCTTGTCCGTGAGGAACGCCACCTTGCCGCCGTCCTCGGGGACCTTGAAGCCGCTCTCCTGCAGCAGCAGTATGATGCGCTCGAAGCCGATCGAGAAGCCCGCCGCGGGCGTCGCCTGCCCCGTGAAGCGGCCGATCATCTCGTCGTACCTGCCGCCCCCGCCGACCGATCCGCCGTAGCCGTCGATCGATATCTCGAAAATGGGCCCCGTGTAGTATCCCATCCCGCGCACGAGCGTCGGGTCGAACACGAGCCTGAAGTCCGCCTTCTTCGCCGCGCCGACCGTCTCCATGATGAGCGGGAGGTCCGTGCCTTCCATCAGCCCGTCCGCGTCCTCCGCGAAGATGCTGGAAATGTACTTCTCGGCCGTCTCCTCTGAAAGCAGCTCGGCAAGCGCGGCCTTTACGCCGTCGGTCCCGATCTTGTCGGCCTTGTCGAGGAGGATGAAGACCTTCTCGAAATCATTTTCCGAAATGCCCGCGTCCGCGGCGGCCTTCTTTAAGATTTTTCTGTCGTTTATCCTGACCGTGAAGCCCGAGAAGCCGAGGTTCGAAAGAGCCTCGGTCGTGGCAAGGATCAGCTCGATCTCGGCGATGCACGACGGCTCGCCGAGTATGTCGATGTCGCACTGCGTGAACTGGCGGTAGCGGCCGCGCTGCGGCCTGTCGGCGCGGAAGACGCTGCCGATCTGGATCGCCTTAAAGGGCGCGGGGAGCGAAGCGGAATTGTTCGCGTAGTAGCGCGAAAGCGGGAGCGTCAGATCGTACCTGAGGCCCGAATCCGATACCGCGTCGGCGGTCGTCGGCGCGGAAAGGTCGAGCTTTTCGCCGCGCTTCAGGATCCTGAAGATGAGTTTCTCGTTCTCTCCGCCCTGCTTCGAGAGGAGGTTTTCGATGTGCTCGACGACGGGCGTTTCGACCTGCGAGAAGCCGTAGGCCTCGTAGGTCTTCCTTATGACCCCCGTCACGTAGTTCCTGAGCTTCATCTCGGCGGGAAGGATGTCCTTCATCCCGTTGACCGGCTTCTTAACCATTCCCATCTTCATCGTCCTCCGTAATCTCAAGCGCCTTTAAGGCCGACACGCGCTCGATCTCCGTGCGCACTATAGCGTCGACCGCGGCCGTCACTTCCTCGTCGTCAAGGCTTATTTCCTCGCCGTGGACCACCTCGGAAAAGGCAAGGAAGATCCGCATGTCGAAGTTCTCCGCCTCGTCGATCATCAGCTGCACGGCGTCCGCCTTGGAAAACCTTTTCCTGTAGGGGCGGTCCGAGGTCAGGGCCGCGTACACGTCGCAGACCCTTATGAGCCTCGACGCGAAGGGTATCTCTTCGCCCGAAAGCGCGTCGGGATACCCCGTGCCGTTATAATTTTCATGGTGATGGAGCACCGCCTCCTGCATCTCCTCGGGAAAGCCCTTCTCCTTCAGGATCTCGCACGAAAGCCTGGAGTGCATCCTGACGTACTGCATCTCTTCGACGACCATGGGGGCCTCGCGGCGCTCTTCGCCGTAAAGGTAGCTGGCGAGCCTGAGCTTCCCGATGTCGTGGAGGAAGCCCGCGTACCTGTACCCGTAGGCCTCTTCCTCGGGGATTTCAAGGGCTCGGCACAGGGCGCCAACGAGGCGGCTTACGTAAATGCCGTGCTTTATCTCCCCTGCCATGTCGTAGCGGACGATCCGCCCCTTCACGGCTTCATTTTCCGCGCTGCTTAAAGCTCCCAACTTCCCAGCCTCCAAAAGCCCTAAAGATTCGCCTATCATAGCATTTTCAGGCGGCAAAGTAAACGCAGGCGGGGGTCTTTTCCGCCTGCGTTTTGTCCCGCCTTACTGCTTTTGGGCTTCCCTGTCCTTCTCGCGCTCGATGTAGAGCGCGACGTCCTTGACGTTGACTCTCCGCTCTATCCGCCCGTCGGGATAGACGCTCTTGTCCGAGGCGGCCGCCCCGAAAGCCCTGATGTCCTCCGTCTCCTCCATGATCAGGATATTGTAAATGCATTCGTGCCCGCGACGCGCAAAGCCCGTGTTCTCAAGCCCGCCGCGCATGTTCTTCTGGCGGTAGAGGTAGTAGGGCTCCATGCCCATCCTTTCGGCTGCCGCGTGCGCGATCGCCATGATCTCCGAGGAGTTTTCAAGGCTCAGGCCCTCGTAGGTCCCGCGCGCCGAAAGCCCCGGCTTTTCCTTGAGCTCCCTGACCAGCCGCGAGGCCCTCTTAAGGGCCAAAGAGTGCACGGTAAATGAATCGGGATTGAGTTCCTCTATCTTCCTGCAGGTATCCTCGACCTCCCGCGCGCCCTCGCCGGGGAGACCTAGGATTATGTCCATGTTGATGTCGTTAAAGCCCGCCTCCCTCGCGAGGTAAAACGCCCTCACGGTATCCTCGGGCGTGTGCCTGCGGCCTATCTCGTCGAGGGTCTTTTGCTGCATGGTCTGGGGGTTGACGGAAATCCTGGTGGCTCCGTACCTCTTTAGGACTTCAAGCTTTTCTTTGGTTATGGAGTCGGGCCTGCCCGCCTCGACCGTGAACTCCCCCATGAGCGGCGGGGAGTATATCTCCTGCATGCCGGAAAGCAGCCTTTCAAGCTGATAGGGCTCAAGGCTCGTCGGCGTGCCCCCGCCGATGTAGACGGTGCTCGGCGCAGGACGTCCTTCGCCCGCGCTCCTTTTCATCTCGCGGAGCATAGTGTCGATGTACTCGTCCGCCCGCTTCTTCCAGGCCGATATCGGCGAGGTCGAGAAGGTGCAGTAGAGGCAGATCGACGGGCAGAAGGGAACGTGCGCGTAGAGGCTGAAAGCCCCCTCGCGCTTCGGGACCGAATCCAGCAGCTCCTTCTCGCGACGCGCCGTGCGGGCCGCAAGACGCGCCTTCTCCTCCGACACGAAGTACTTTTCGCGCATTAGGCTTTCGGCGGCCGCTCCTGACAGGCCTTCATTGAGGGCCTTCATCGCGATCTTGACAGGACGAATCCCGGAAAGGCAGCCCCAGGGCAGCTCGTGCCCCGTGTAGGCGCAGAGCGCGTCGTAGAGGTCCTTTTTGACCTCGTCCTTTGCCGCGGCCCTGTCTTCGTAATCGGGGACGGTCACCTCTATAGTAAGGCTCTCGGGCGAGCTTTCAAGCTTCGGGAGGAATGCCCCTTCAGCGGCTTTTTCCACGCCTTCGGCGGCGGGGCCGCTGCCTGAAGGAGCGGCCTTCGGGGAATCATTTTCCGAAGCGTCCCCGGCTTTTTTTATGCTCACGTCGTCGTCGGGGAAAAAGGCCTTTACGAGCGAGTGGATGTCGTAGAAGAAATCCTCCCGCGATACGATTATCCCGACCTTCATTCGCCGCCCCAAACCTTTCTCTCGCGCCCTATGAAGGTCGACGGGCCGTGCCCCGGAAGGACGCTGACCGAATCCTTGAATACGGCGAATATCTTCGCGAGGCTGCGGTTCATGGAATCCTCGCTCCCCGTGGGGAAGTCGCAGCGGCCGCAGCTGTCCTTAAAGAGGGTGTCGCCCGAAAAGAGGGCGGACTCCTCGGCGAGGAAATAGCTGACGCTCCCCGCCGTGTGCCCCGGCGTAAAGAAGCACCTGAACTTAAGCCCCGCCGCCTCGAATTCTTCGCAGTCCTTCAGGTAAATGTCGGGGGCGACGTCGTTGAAATCGTCCCGCCAAATGGGATTCAGGGAGTGGTCCTCGAACATCGGCCGCTCGTCGGCCCCAGCGTACACCTTGCATTCGGGATACCTTTCAAGCAGCTCTCCGACCGCCAGTATGTGGTCGAAATGCGCGTGCGTCAAAAGAATCGCCGCCGGCTTTGCGGCGGCGCTTTCGAGCGCTTTGACGATTGCTTCCGCGCTCCCGCCGGGATCGATCACAGCCGCCTCGCCCGAGCCTTTTTTAAGCACGACGTAGCAGTTCGTGGGCATCATCCCGACGTGAAGGAGCCCTATCATAATTCCGCTCAATCTTTTCTCCTTACTGTATTACGCTCTGCGGTCAGCCGCTCTTACGCCTAATCTCGATGATGTTCTTTATCTTCCTGACCTCGCGCACGAGGGTCTCGAGCTCGTCGCGCGACTTGACCCTGAAGCCGAATTCAAGCGTCGCGACGCCCTGCTTGCTGACGCGGTTGCTCACCGATCCGATGTCGATCTTCCTCTCCGAGAAAATCCTCGAAATGTCAAGCAGCAGCCCCGTGCGGTTCTCCGCGTAAATGACCAGCTCGACCATGTAGCTCGTCGTGCTCTTCTCCACGCCGTGCGTCACCCACTCGGCTTCCTGCAGGCGCGCCCTGTCCTCCACGGACATATGGATGACGTTGACGCAGTCCGTCCTGTGGATGGTTATCCCGCGGCCTCGGGTCACGTAGCCGACGATCTCGTCGCCCGGTATCGGGCTGCAGCACTTGGCGAAGTGGACCGCGAGGTCCTGCATCCCCTGCACCATTATGCTCCCCTTGCCGTCGATGTTGGCTATCGGGAGCTTCGCGCTTGAGGACTTCGCCGCGAGGATTTCCTCGTCCGTGACCTTCTTCCTGCGGTCGTCCTCGTAGAGGTCGATCATCTTGTTGACGACCTGCCCCTCCTTCAATCCGCCGTGGCCGACGGCGGCAAGGACGCTGTCCCAGTCCCTGAAGCCGTACTTCTTCATGACGGCTTCCATGTACTCGGGCTTCATGAGGTCGGGCGCGGTATAGCCGCGCGCCCTTATCTGCGCGCCGACCAGGTCGCGGCCATGCTCGATGTTGTCGGGCTTGAGCTGCTTCCTGAACCACTGGTTGATCTTGTTCTTCGCCTGCGTGCTCTTTACGACCTTCAGCCAGTCGAGGCTCGGCCCCCTGGAGTTCTGCGAGGTGATTATCTCTATGCGGTCGCCGTTCTTCAGCTCGGTCTCAATAGGGACCATCTTGCCGTTGATCCTTGCGCCGACCATGCGGTTGCCGACCGCGGAGTGGATGCTGTAGGCGAAGTCTATGGCGCACGACCCGGCAGGAAGCGACTTTACGTCGCCCGCGGGCGTGAAGCAGTAGACGTTCTCTGCAAAAAGGTCGAGGTCCGACTTAAGGAGCGAGAGGAACTCGTGGTTGTCCGAGAGGTCCTGCTGCCACTCGAGGATCTCGCGCAGCCAGGCGAGCTTTTCCTCCTCCTCGTTGCCAGTCACGGCGTGGCCGTACTGCTTCTCCTTGTATTTCCAGTGCGCCGCGATTCCGTACTCGGCCGTACGGTGCATCTCCCAGGTCCTTATCTGGATCTCGAAGGGCGTGCCGTCGGGACCGATGACCGTCGTGTGGAGCGACTGGTACATATTCGGCTTGGGCATCGCGATATAGTCCTTGAAGCGCCCCGGCACGGGCTTGTACATATCGTGGATTATCCCGAGGCTCGCGTAGCAGTCCTGGAGGCTGTCGACTATTATCCTGACCGCGAAGAGGTCGTAGATCTGGTCGATGGTCTTGTCCTGGTTGACCATTTTCTTGTAAATGGAGAAGAAATGCTTAACCCTCCCCCGGACTTCGGCCTCTATCCCGGCTTCCATTACCTTTTCCCTGACCTCGTGCACTATCCCGTCGACGAAGTCCTGCCTCTGGGTCTTCCTCGCGTCGACCTGCTTTACGAGGCTTTCGTAGACGTCGGGCTTTAAGTACTTCAACGCGAGGTCGTCCATCTCCGTCTTTACGCGGGAAATGCCGAGCCTCTGGGCTATCGGCGAGAAGATCTCCATCGTCTCGCGCGACTTTTCGATCTGCTTTTCGGGGCGCATGTACTGGAGCGTGCGCATATTGTGGAGGCGGTCGGCGAGCTTAATAAGGATGACCCTGATGTCCTTTGCCATGGCGAGGAACATCTTCCTGAGGTTCTCCGCCTGGAGCTCGATCTTGTCCGTGCTGTAGTCGATCTGGCCGAGCTTCGTGACGCCGTCGACCAAGAGCTCGACCTCGTCGCCGAACTCGCGCCTTATGTCCTCGTTCGTGTACTCAGTGTCCTCGACGACGTCGTGGAGGAGCCCCGCGGCGATCGTCTCCTTGTCGAGTTCGAGGTCGGCGAGGATGATCGCGACGCAGATGGGATGTATTATATACGGCTCGCCCGACTTCCTCTTCTGGTCCTTGTGGGCCTCGCTCGCGAGCTTGTAGGCCTTCTCGATCATCGTCAGGTCGGCGGACGGATGGTAGCGCAGTATGCGTCCTTTAAGCTCCTCGTAGAGCTCCTCGGGCGCAAGCACGTCGTGCGGCTTTTCCATCGCCTGTTCGCGCTCGCTCAAAAAGCTGGTTTTCAAAGCCCCGCCTTCTTTCGGCGCGGCAGCGGCGCCGTCCGCCTCGGACGGCTTCGCCTCTGCCTCGGGCATGCCGAGGCCCACGCCGGTGCGGTCTTCCATTACCGGCTCTTCGTCGATTCTTTTTTCAAGCACGAGATCAGCCATATGTTACCCCCGCAGCCCCTCTTTGCACCTTCCCTGAAAATGCCGATGCGTAAGGGCCTGCATCGAAAAATCGGACATCTGCATTGCGCTTTGCCGCGCGCCCACGGGCCGCAGGCGGCTCCGCCGCTCCATTGGCGAGAGCCTTAAGCTTGGCCGGTGCGGGCAAGCCCCCTGGTTCCGCCGCCCGCGCCTTGCTCGGCGCCAACGGCCCGCGGCGGCTTAAAAAAACCGCTCTAAGCACTTTTGCGCGCCTTCCTGCCCTGCCCGTCATACTTTGGCGTGCAGGGCGCGGCCGCCCGCTCGATGCGGCTATGCCGCCGAAAGCACGCCCGCGCCCCGCCTTGAGCCTTCTGCGCAAAAGCGGGGCAGGCTCTTTTACTTTCCAGGATAGGTTATGATGCTCGAGACGTCGTAATTTTCGAGCTTCTTCCTGCCCTCAAGGCCCGCGAGCTCCATCATGAACACGATCTTCACGACTTCGCCGCCGAGCTTCTCGATGAGCTGCGCCGCCGCTGCGACCGTGCCGCCCGTCGCGATGAGGTCGTCGATGATGACCACCTTCTGTCCCGGCGCGATGGCGTCCTTGTGCATCTCGATGGTCGCCGTGCCGTACTCGAGGTCGTAGGTCTGCTCGACCGTCTCGCAGGGGAGCTTGCCCTTCTTCCTGACGAGCACGAAGGGCTTGTGGAGGTTGTAGGCGATCGGCGCGCCGAAGATGAAGCCGCGCGACTCCGCCCCCGCGATCACGTCGAAGTCGACGCCTTCGAGCTCTTTCTGCATAAGGTCGATGGTCATCTGAAGTCCGTCAGCGTCCTGCAGCACGCTCGTTATGTCGCGGAACATTATCCCCGGCTCCGGGAAATCAGGTATCGTGCGCACGTAATCCTCAAGCTTCTCGCGTTTCATTTTTATCTCCCTTCTCCGCCCGCGGCGGAAAGCAAGCCGGGTGCCCGGCATCCTTAACGCTTTTTATTTACCGAAAATGCTTTATATTTATCTGCATCCTCTTTTCGCCCATGTATTCGTTGAACTGCAGGGTGTAGACGATCGACATCCAGTGGTCGGCGTCGATCTTCTCGGCCATCTTTTCGACGTCGCCGAAGGCCACCGCGTCGATGCTGTCGCCGTAGGCGTCGAGCTGCATGCCGATCCGCTCGGGCTCGGCGTCGCCCGGCACAGACAGCGAGCGGACGCGCGTCTTAAGGACGTTCCTTTTCGCGCCGAAGATCCTCGGCTTCGTGCAGGAGACCTGCCTGTCGGCAAAGAGCGGCTTGGGGTTTGCCTTGCCGAAGGGGGCGAGGGCTTCTAGCTGCTCCGTCAGCTCCTCCGTCGCATAGGCCACCGGCATCGGGACGTCGATGGTCACCTTGGGGACGAAGTCCTCTTCTTCCAGGGCGCACTCTTCGTTTATGCGCTTCTTAAAGCTCTCAAGGTTCTCCTCCGGCAGCGAAAGCCCCGCCGCCATCGGATGCCCGCCGAAGCGGGTGAAGAGGTCTTTGACCTTCGCAAGCTCCTCGAACATCGAGTATTTTTCAATCGACCTTCCCGAGGCCTTAAGTCCGTCCTCGGACTTCGTGACCACGAACGTCGGATGGCTGTACTTCTCGCGTATGCGGCCGGCGACTATGCCCGCGAGGCTCTCGTGGAGGTCGGGCAGGTAGAGCACGTAGACCTTCTGTCCCTTCTCCTCTTCTATGATCGCCTCGGCCCTCGCGACGCCGTCCTCGGTCATCGCCTTGCGGCTGTCATTTAAGCCTTTTAGCTCCTCCGCCATCCTCGCGGCGAGCACTTCGCTGCCCGCAGTAAGGAGCTGTATCGCCTTCGCCGCGGTGTCGAGCCTGCCGCTCGCGTTGATGCACGGCCCGAGCACGAAGCCCACCTGGTAGGTGTCGATCTGGGCGATGTCTGTCCCGCAGGCCGACGCCAGGGCCTTCAGCCCAGGGTTGTCCGTCTGCCTTAAGCGCTTCAAGCCTTCCTTGACGATGATCCTGTTCTCGCCGGTGAGGTCGACCACGTCGCCTATGGTGGCGAAGGCCGCGTACTGCAGGAGGTCCATCTCCTTGTCTCCGCCCAGCGCTAGTATCAGCTTCCAGGCGACCGCCGCGCCGCAAAGCTCCCTGTAGGGGTAGGTCTCCCCCTCCTGCTTCGCGTCGACGACCGCGTCCGCCTTCGGCAGTTCAAGCACGTCATGGTGGTCCGTCACGACGACGGTCATTCCGAGAGACTTTGCAAGCTCGACCTGAGGCCCCGCCGATATGCCGTTGTCGCAGGTGATTATCGTATCGATGCCGTCGGCCGCCGCCTCGCGCACGAGGTGGTCGTTTATGCCGTAGCCGTCGATTATCCTGTTCGGGATCTTGTAGTCGGCCGTTCCGCCGAGCTCCGTGAGGCCTCGGTAAAGGATATAAGTCGACATGACGCCGTCGATGTCGTAGTCGCCGATGATCCTGATCTTCGCCTTGGAGGCGATTTTTTCCCTTACGATGGCAGCCGCCTCTTCCATGCCCTTCATAAGGCGCGGATCGTGAAGGCCGCTGAGATCGCCGTTCAGGAATTCGTCTATCTCCGCGTCCTCCGTAAGCCCGCGGTTCCTCAGTATACGCGCGACTACGGGGTCGATGCCGAATTTCTCGGCGACCGCCTTAAAGTCCGCTTTCTTTGCCGCAACGACCCACTTTTCCATAACTCACCGCCGTAAAAAGCACAAGGAGCCGCGCCCATGCCGGCACAGCTCCTTGAAAACAAAGCGGCGCAGGCATCTAAAGGGCAGCCGCCCCTTTCGGCCGCGTCGCGGCCTGCCTCCGATATGCTCCTGCCCGCTCCTGGGCGGGCTTATCCGCTCCTTCGCGCCTTATCATTTACCGCTTTTTTCGGAAAATGAAAGGCGCCTGCGTCTTACTTCTTCTTTTTCTTCCTTATGACGTTCGGGTTGTTCGACTTCTTTACGGCTTCCCCGGCCGCGTCCGCCGCAGCCTCTGCCGCAGCTGAAGCCTTCTCCTGCGCCTTGGCGCTTTCCGCCGAAGCCGCGTCCGCGGCGCCCGCGCCCGCCGCCTCGATCCTCTTCTCGTTGATGAGTGCTTCAACGGACGATGAGCCAAGATGCGTGCGCATCACGTACCAGAGCGCGCCGGTTATGAACACAGACGAGAAGGCGCCCGCCACGATACCGACCATCATCGGAAGCGTGAACTCCTTGATGGAGGCTACGCCCACGATGTAGAGGACGGCGATCGAAGCGAAGGTCGTAAGGTTCGTCAGTATGCTCCTCGAAAGCGTCTGGTTGACGGCGCCGTCGACGAGGCCCTTTAGCGATTCGTTCTTGCCGAGGGTCGGGAGCTTCTCCCTTATCCTGTCGAAGATGACGATCGTCGAGTTGATCGAGTAGCCGAGGATCGTGAGCATGACGGCGATGAAGGAATTGCCGACAGAGATCCTGAGCACCGCGTAGGCCGCGAGCGTCACGAGGACGTCGTGCACGAGGGCGATGACGGCCGCGCTGGCGAAGCGGATGTCGCGGAACCTGATGAAGATGTAAAGAAGCATCAGCACGACCGCGATCACGACCGCGAGTATCGCGGTGCGGCGCATCTCCTGCCCGACGGTCGCGGAGATGTTGTCGGTCGTTATACCTTCATCCGATACGCCGAATTTCTCGCCGAGCTTTTCGGTGAGGGACTGGCGCTCTTCGACGTTCAGCGTCCTGGTCTTTATTATGACTTCGTCGGAGCCGACGACCTTCTGCATGGACACGTTGGCGTCGCCGGTGACTTCCATGACTACGGGCTTCACCTCGTTGTCGAGCTCTTCGAGGGAATAGTCCTCATTGAACTGCACCGTGGTGGAGGAGCCGCCGAGGAACTCGAGGCTGAAGTTCAGCGCGCGGTTGCCCTGCGCGGCGTTGACGATCATGAAAATAATGCCCACGAGGATGACCGCCGCGGCGATGAGGACGCTCCTCTTGAAGCCGTCGACGAACTTGAAGTTCGTCGTCTTCACCTTGCGCGCCCAGAGCTTCGGGTTCTGGAAGCCGATGGCGCAGACCGCGTTGATGAGGAGCCTGGAAACCACGAGCGCCGTGAACATCGAAAGTACGACGCCGAGCGCGAGGGTCATCGCGAAGCCCTTGATCGTTCCGGTTCCGAGCACTCCGAGGACCGCCGCCGCGATAAGGGTGGTGACGTTGCCGTCGATGATGGCGCTCATCGCCTTGTGGAAGCCGGCCCTGATCGCCGCCCTTACGGTGCTTCCCGCCGTTATTTCCTCCCTGATCCTGGCGTAGACGATGACGTTCGCGTCGACCGCCATGCCGATCGAAAGGATGATGCCCGCGATGCCCGGAAGCGTGAGCGTCAGGTCGAAGGCATTAAGGAGCAGCAGCATTATAAGCGTATAGAGGATGAGCGCGAAGGCCGCGACCACGCCTGGAAGCAGGTAGACGGCGATCATAATGATGCAGACGATCGCGAGCCCGATCGCGCCGCCGATGAGCGAAGTCCTTATCGCGTCCTGCCCGAGCTGCGCGCCGACCACGTTCGACCTTATCTCATTGAGGGTGAGCGAGAGGCCGCCGATGCGGATGTAGGAGGCAAGCTGCTTGGCGTCCTCGAGGGAGGACATGCCGGTGATCTGCGCCTGTCCGTCGCTGATGACCGAGTTGACCGTCGGCACGGAAATGAATTCGCTGTCGTAGTAGATGCCGATCGACTCGTTGTTTTCATAGGCCTTCTGGGTCGCCTCGGCGAACTTCTCCTTGCCGGAGGCCTTGAAGGTGAGGCTGACGACGTACTCGCTGCCGCCGGTAGAGGTGGTGACTATTCCGCCCTGCGCGTCCTCGACGTCCGAGCCCCCGCAGACGATCGAGCCGTCCTCTTCGAGCTCCTCGATGGTCTTGTTGAGCTCATAGGCGCCGGTCGTCGAATTGCGCGAATAGTTCGCTTTCCCTTCGCTGTCCGTCTGGGCTATGAAATAGAGCGAGCCCGGCGTCCCGAGGTCCTCAAGGATGGCGTCGGCGTTCGTGACGCCCGGGATCTCGATGCTGATGCGGTTCGTGCCTTCGATGTAGACGTTAGCCTCAGTCGAGTACTGCTCGACTCGCTTTTGGAGCTTGGCCTGCGTGTCGCTCAGGTCCTCGGCGGACGGGTTCTCCTCGTCCGTCTCGTAGGTGATCGAGACGCCGCCTGCAAGGTCTAGGCCGGTCTTGATGTTCTTCATCGAGCCCGTGGCTCCGGAGCCCCAGCCGACGAACACTGTGAACGCGCTCAGCGCAGTGAGCACTACGGCCAGGACGAGCACGAGTATTCCTGTTGATTTCTTCATTTTCAAGTATCCCTTCGAACCTTGTCACAACTTTAGCCGTGCCAAAAAGGCACGGCATCCTCAATCTTCTGCGGCTTTAAGCGCGAGCGCGCACTCTATCCTCTTCTGCTGCAGGGCGCAGCCGATGGGATAGACGTCGCAGATGCTGCCCGTGAACTGGTAGGAGTTCGCCGCGCAGCCGCCGCTGCAGAAGAACCTGGCGAAGCATTCGCTGCATTCCTTCTTCGCGTACACGTTCACCTTTTTAAACGAGGTGACTAAGTCCTGCCTCTTCACGCCCTCGTCGACGTTCCCGAGGAGGAAATCCTCGTTTCCGACGAACTGATGGCACGGATAGAGGTCGCCCCACGGAGTTACCGCGAGGTATTCGCTCCCCGACCCGCAGCCGCTCAGGCGCTTGTAGATGCACGGACCACCGCTTAAATCTATCATAAAATGAAAGAAATGGAAACCCCGACCTTCCCTGCGGCGCCGCAGCATCTCGGCGGCAAGGACTTCGTACTGTTCTTTCAGAACGGGGATGTCCTCTTCCCTTATGGCATAAGGCGCTTCGGGCGGCGCGACGACCGGCTCGACGGAAATCTCCTTGAAGCCGAGGTCGGCCAGGTGCAGCACGTCCGCGGCGAAGTCGAGGTTGAAGTGGGTGTAGGTCCCCCGGACATAGTACGAAAGCCCCGCTTCCTCTCGGCTCTTGGCGAACTTCAACAGCTTCGGCAGGATCCTCTCGTAGCTCCCCTGCCCTCCCCTGAACGGGCGCATCCTGTCGTGCACCTCGGGACGGCCGTCGATCGAAAGGACGACGTTGTGCATCTCGCGGTTGCAGAAGTCGATGACGTCGTCGTTTATAAGCACGCCGTTCGTCGTGATCGTAAAGCGGAAATGCTTGGGTGCGTCGGTCTTCTGCGACGCCTCCTCCAAGGAGCGTCCGTAGGCCACGAGCTTTTTGACGACCTCGAAGTTCATCAGCGGCTCGCCGCCGAAGAAGTCGACCTCGAGGTTGCGCCTCGCGCCCGAATTGGCCACGAGGAAGTCGAGCGCCTTCTTTCCCGTCTCGTAGGACATCAGCGCGCGCCTCCCGTGGTACTCGCCCTCCTCGGCGAAGCAGTATCGGCAGGCGAGGTTGCAGTCGTGCGCGACGTGCAGGCAGAGCGCCTTCACGACGGTCGGCCTGGCCGCGAACCTCTCGACGTCCGGACGGTAGGGCTCTTCAGTGAAGAGCGCGCCTTCCGCCCTGAGTTCTTCCATCTCGGAAATGACCTCCCGGACGGCTTCCTCCGGATCCTCGCCTTCCCCGGCGGAAAGCTCTCCGGCCGAAAGCTCGGCCAAAAGGCTTTCTTCTACCTTCTGCGCGTCGCCCAGCTCCTGCATTTTCCTGACGGCCTCGGCGAAAAGGTCGTCCGCCACGTGGACGGAGCCGCTGGGGACGTCGAGGACTATATTCATGCCGTTCGATCTGTAGGTATGTACCTGCATCGATAAAACCCTCTCCTAAGCCGAATAGGGGGAGAAGCCTCCCCCTATGGGAATCTGATTCCCGCAAAACATCACACGCACCCCACTCGTCCGGCGGGATGCGTGTGTCCTTTACATCTTGATAGAATCCTTACTTGTTCTCGCAGCTCTGGTTGCCGACCGTGCAGCTGGTCTTGCATGCGGACTGGCAGGAAGTCTGGCACTCGCCGCAGCCGCCCTTCTTGACGGTGTTCTGGAGATTCTTGGTGGTAAGGCTCTTTACGTGCTTCATATCGGTTCACCTCCTTCTTGGCTTGAAGCGAAGTATATCACACGCACCGCACCCTGACAAGTGTCAAGCAGGTTGCTTTTTCAGGCGCGATACCTTAATATTTAACGGTAGCCGTGCGGTTTTACGCGGCCTTCCGCACAGGCTTTGTCCCGACCTTCCGGTCTTGCCCGAAGGCCGCAGCATCTTTGGAGAGGTTATGGATTCCATTGGCTTAATACAGTGCGTCGTCCTTATCGCGCTGCTTTTCGTGTCGGCATTTTTCTCATCGTCTGAGACGGCCCTTACCACCGTCAACCTCATCCGCATCAGGACGCTCGCGGACGAGGGGAACAAGAAGGCCGAAACCGTGCTCGCCGTCACCGACAAGCGCTCGAAGATGCTATCCACCATCCTCATCGGCAACAACATAACGAACATTTCCGCGACTTCGCTCATGACCGTCATGGTCATAAGGTTGTTCGGCGACGTCTACGTCGGGATCGGAACCGGCGTCTTGACGCTGCTCGTCCTCCTCTTCGGCGAAATCACGCCGAAGAACCTCGCCTCCGCTAAGGCCGAGGAAATCTCGCTCGCTTTCGCGGGCCCGATTTCGGTGCTGATGACAGTCTTCACGCCGGTCATTTTCCTGGTGGACCTCCTCTCGAAAGGAATCACTAAGCTCCTCAGGATCGACCTCACGGCGGGCGCGACTATCACGGAGAGCGAGCTTCGGACCCTGGTGAACGTGTCGGAGCAGGAAGGCGTGCTTGAGTCGGACGAGAGCGCGATGATCAACAACGTCATCGACCTAAGCGACACGCTCGCCTCCGAGATCATGATCCCCTGCATCGACATGACGGAGGTGCCCTCCGACATCACCTACGACGGCCTCATCGAAGTCTTCAGGCAGCACCGCTTCACGCGCCTGCCCGTGTACGAGGACCGCACCGACAACATCATAGGAATAATCAACATAAAGGACCTGCTCATCACCGACAGGGATTCTTTCTCGGTCAGGAGCATAATGAAGGAGCCGCACTTCACCTTCGGGACGAAGAACATCTCCGACCTGCTCGACGAGATGCGCAGCCAGTCCTTCTCGATCGTGGTGGTCCTCGACGAGTACGGATCGGCCGAGGGCATCATCACCCTCGAGGACGTCCTTGAGGAAATCGTCGGCGACATCCGCGACGAATACGCCGGCCGCGACGTCCCCGAAATCGTCGAGATCGAGAAGGGCCGCGAGTACTCCTGCCTCGGAAGCTGCGACCTGGAGGACGTCAACGAGGCCGTCGGCACGGACCTTGAGCCGGAGAACTACCATACCATAGGCGGCTACCTGATCGAGCACTCCGAGGACAACCTCCCCAAGCCCGGGGAATATGTCATAACGCCCGAGGGAGCCACGCTCATCGTCGAGGCGGTGCGCGACAACCGCATACTCCGCGTCCACATTTATCTTCCCGACAAAGAAGAAAATGAAGAGGGCGGCGCGAAAGAATAAAAGGAGGGGGGCATGCTCTACTTCATCCTGAATCCCAGCTCCCGCTCCTCGGGCAGCGGCTCGGTGTGGAACGTAATCGCCGCCCGGCTTGAAAATGAAAACATCCCTTACCGCGTCTATGCCACCAAGTACCGGGGGCACGGGCGCGACCTGGCGCGTTCGATCACCGAGAAGGACCCGCGCGCGGCCGTGGTCGCCGTCGGAGGCGACGGCTCGATACACGACATCCTCTGCGGCCTTTCCAACCTTTCGACCGTCACCTTTGCCGTCATCCCTTCGGGCTCCGGCAACGACTTCGCACGCGGCATGGAGCTCCCCGCGAAAACAAAGGACGCGATAGAGGCGGTCCTGAATCCTAAAAAGTACTGCTCCATGGACGTCGGGACTTTAAATGCACAGCGCGCTATGCGCTTCGGCGTCAGCAGCGGCATCGGCTTCGACGCGTCCATCTGCCACGAGGCGCTCAATTCNAAGATCAAGGATTTCCTGAACAAACTCCGCCTCGGCAGCCTCACCTACTCTCTTCTCGCGCTCAAGCAGATCGTCGCCTACCGCCCCTGCAAAATGANAATAACCATCGAGGACTCCCTTGGCAAGACCGAGGTCCTGCGCTTTGAAAAGGCCTNCTTCGCCTCCGCCATGAACCAGCCCTGCGAGGGCGGCGGGCTCTTCCTCACTCCCGAGGCCGACGCCTCCGACGGTCTCATCGACCTCTTCGTGTGCGCNGANATGCCGCGGCTTAAGCTGGCGGCGATGCTGCCCACGGCCTACTCCGGGAAGCACACGAAGCTCAAAGGGCTCTGCTTCAGGAAATGCCGCTCGATAAGGATAGAGGCCGACAGGAAGCTCCCTGTCCACGCGGACGGCGAATCCGCGGGCTACGCGAAGTCCCTGACATACGGGCTTGAAAAGGAAAGACTGAAAGTCATAACCGGATAAGAAAAGCAAAGGCAGCGGCAAGGATAATCCCGCCGCTGCCTTTTTATTTTGTACGGCAAGCTAGATTCAGGCATTCCTGAATGCCCGCCCATCCTCTTTAGTTGAAGCCGTAGAACTTCTGCACGATCTGGTAGCCCTTTACCGCGATGAGCCTTCCCGCGCGGCCCGGCATATTCATAAGGCGGCCGAGCAGGTTGTATCGAAGCTTCATATAGAGCTTCAGGTCCTTCTTCTTGAGGTACTCCCAGAGCTCCTTCTTCGCCTTCAGGGATTCCTCGTCTCCTTTCCTCATAAGCAGGACCGAGGACACCGTCATCATGATCGACATGTAGTGCACCAGGAACTCCATGTGGTTCTTTTCTTTGACGAGGTCCGGGCGGTACTCGTCGATCATCATCCTCGTGACGCGCAGCTGCTGGTCGAGGCGCGTCAGCATGACCTTCTCATTGACGCTCTGGTCGTCCCTGCCGATGAAGTAGCGGTAGAGGGTCATGTTGATGTAGTAGAGCGTCCTGACGTAAATCATCGGCTGGAAAGCCACGAGGTTGTCGACGTAGAAGGTGTGCTCAGGAAGCTTTAAGCCGCTCTCCTTAAGGAGGTTCGTCCTGTACACAAGGCTGTGCATAAGGACGTAGCGCTGCGGCCCTAAGGGCTTTTCGATTTCCTTCCAGGTGAAAATGCGGTTCTCAGGGAAGTTTCCGACGTAGCGCATGACGCGCTTCTTCTTGACCCCCACCTTGTCGTACATATAGTTCATCACGATGGCGTCGAGGGTCTCGGGGCCTTTAAGGGTATCCCTTATCACCTGCAGGCACTCCATAAGCGCGTCGTAGGCGAGCCAGTCGTCGCTGTCGCAGACCTTGTAGTAAAGCCCCTGCGCCTCCGAAAGCCCGGTGTTGACCGCGCCTCCGTGGCCCTTGTTCTCCTGATGGATCGCCCGCACGATGCCCGGGTATTCCTTCTCGCAGGCCTTGGCGATCTCGTAGGTATCGTCCTTGGAGCCGTCGTCGATCACGAGCACTTCGACCTCGTCGCCCGCCGCGGCGGCGGCGTCGATCGCCTTGCGCATATACGCTGCCGAATTGTAGCAGGGAATAGCCACAGTCAAAAGCTTCATTTCTCTCCTCCAAAGCGCCCGCGCCTTGCGCGGCCGCGTCCGTCCACGGCGGCGCCGCCCCTTAAAGGCATCGCCTTCCCTGGAAAATAACCGCCCTTCGCGCTTTCATTCTAACACAGGACGGCACTCATTTTTAAACCGCTTTTAATCCTTCTGAGCGGACGTACTCCCGAAGCCGCCGTTCCTGACGCCCTTGGCGTCGTCGTCCTCCGTGATCCCGAAGGGCAGGAAAATGGCCTGCGCGAAGGCGTCGCCAGCGGAAAGCTCAAGGATCTTGCCTTCGTTGCTGTCGTTCGTCAGCCTCACGAAGATGTGCCCCTCGTTGTCCGAGCCGTAGTAGTCGCTGTCGATCACGCCGATGGTATTGTTGAGCTGCAGCCTGTACTTAAAGCCAAGGCCGCTCCTCGGAAACACGAATAGCGCCCAGCCGTCCTGCATCCTCGCCCTTATGCCCGTGGCGACGAGCTTGGTTTCCTTCGGCCGAAGCACGAGCGGCGCGGTCAAGTGGAGGTCATAGCCCGCCGAGCCGGCGGTTGCCCGCTCCGGAAGGACTATCCCCTCGTACATGCTGTCAATCTGCTCCTCGGCAAGCTCTCCGCAGCACTTCCTCGCCCCTTCGGCGAACTGCTCCCTGCTCACCTTCTCGAAAGCCCCTATCCTCAGCATTTTCAAGCCTCCGTAATCGGGTAGGGAAGCTTCCGTCTTCCCCGCTCGATTCTGTGGGAACCGCTCCGCCTCGCATAAAATCCGCTCGGCGTCCCTTGAAATCCCGGCATCCGTCCGTGCAGGCACGGCGGAGCGCCGGATTCCTTTCCCGGAAATCAAAGCGGGCAGGCGCGGCTGCCCCTGCCCGTAATATTTTCAAAAACGTCACGATACTTATTCGGGATCCGCCGTCGCGGCGACGCGGCCGATGCCCGCGTCCTCCTTCGGGCAGTCCTTGATCGAGAAGCTGACCCTTCCCATGTTGTCCTTGCCGAGGCAGACCGCGCGGACCTCGTCCCCGATCTGAAGGACGTCCTCGACGCGGTTGATGCGCGTATTGGCGATCTTGGAGATGTGCACCATCGCCTCCTTGCCCGGAGCGAACTCGAGGAAGGCGCCGAAATCCTTGATGGATACGACCTTGCCCGTGAGGACCATGCCCTTCTCGAAGTCGGTCGTGATGATGCGGATGGCTTCGAGCGCCTGGTCCATCTTGTCGGTGTCCGTGCCGCAGACGTATACGGAGCCGTCCTCCTCGATGTCGATCGAGACCTCGTACTTCTCGATGAGGGCGTTGATGTTCTTGCCCTTCGAGCCGACGACGTCGCCGATCTTGTCGGGGTCGATCTTGATCTGGACGATCTTCGGAGCGTACTTGCTCAGCTCCGCGCGCGGCTTCGCGATTACCGGCTCCATGACGTTCGTCAGGATGTACTCGCGGGCCTCCTTCGTGCGCGCTATCGCCTCCTCGACGATCTGACGCGTAAGGCCGTGGATCTTGATGTCCATCTGGATCGCGGTGATGCCGTCGTGCGTTCCCGCGACCTTGAAGTCCATGTCGCCGAAGAAGTCCTCAAGGCCCTGGATGTCGGTGAGGACGATGTAGTCGTCGTCCGTGTCGCCGGTCACGAGGCCGCAGGAAATGCCCGCCACGCCCTTCTTGATCGGCACGCCGGCGGCCATAAGGGCCATGGAAGACGCGCAGACCGAAGCCTGGGAGGTGGATCCGTTCGACTCGAAGGTCTCGGAGACCGCACGGATAGCGTAGGGGAAGTCGTCCTTAGAGGGAAGCACCGGCACGAGCGCCCTTTCCGCGAGCGCGCCGTGGCCGATCTCGCGGCGTCCCGGTCCCCTGGAGGGTCTGGTCTCGCCGACGGAGTACGACGGGAAGTTGTACTGGTGCAGGTACCTCTGCTCCGTGATGTAGGGGTTGAGCCCCTCGACGCGCTGCGCCTCGGAGAGCGGGGCGAGCGTCACGCAGTCGCAGATCTGCGTCTGTCCGCGCGTGAACATGGCCGAGCCGTGGGCGCGCGGGATGAGGTCGATTTCAGCGGCGAGCGGACGGATCTGACGGATGTCGCGGCCGTCCGGGCGCTTGTGGTCCTTGAGGATCATCTTGCGGACCGTCTTCTTCTGATACTGATAGAGGGCTTCGTCGATGGCCGACATGAACTCATCGTTGTCGGCGTACTTCTCGGCGAACGCCGCGCGGATCTCGGCGACGTTCCTCTCCCTCTGCTGCTTGTCGTCCGTGAACACGGCCTTCTCCATCTCCTCGGCGGGGCAGACCTCATAGAGCGCCTCGTTAAGGCCGGCCGGAATCTCGTGGTGGATGTACTCGTGCTTTTCCTTGCCGCACTCGGCGATGATCTTATCGAAGAAGGCGATGATCTCCTTGTTGACCTCGTCGCACTTGTAAATGGCTTCGACCATGACGTCCTCGGGGATCTCGTTCGCGCCCGCCTCGATCATGATGACCTTGTCGCGGGTGGAAGCGACGGTGAGGGCGAGGTCGGACTTCCCCTTCTGCTCATAGCCGGGGTTGACGACGAACTCGCCGTCGATGCGTCCGAGCTGCGTCATCGCGCACGGTCCCGCGAAGGGGATGTCGGAAATGCTCGTCGCAAGGGAGCTGCCGAGCATGGCCACGACCTCGGGGTCGCAGGCGGGGTCTACGGACATCACGAGGTTGCTGAGCGTGACGTCGTTCCTGTAGTCCTTCGGGAAGAGCGGGCGCATCGGGCGGTCGATGACGCGGCAGGTGAGCACCGCGTGCGTCGAGGCCTTGCCCTCGCGCTTGTTGAAACCGCCCGGGAACTTTCCGACGGCGTACATCTTCTCTTCGAATTCAACCGAAAGCGGGAAGAAATCGATCCCGTCCCTCGGAGCCTTCGAGGCGGTCGCGGTCGAAAGGACGACCGTCTCGCCGTAGTGCATGAAGCAGCAGCCGTTGGCCTGCTTGCCGACCCTGCCGATGTCGACAGTCAGCGTCTTGCCGCCGATTTCCATTGAATAGCTCTTGTAATCTCCCATCGTTCTCCTTCTGGCCGAATGGCCGCATGCTTATGCATGCTGATGCTTTATCCATAAAGAGACAGGAATGCAAATTCCTGTCTCCTCTTGAACATAAATAATTACTTGCGGAGTCCGAGCCTCTCGATGAGGGAGCGGTAACGCTCGATGTCCTTGCCCTTGAGGTAGGCAAGAAGGGCACGCCTGCGTCCGACCATCTTCAGAAGGCCGCGGCGGGAATGGTTGTCCTTCTTGTTGACCTTGAGGTGCTCGGTGAGCTCGTTGATCCTCTCGGTAAGGACTGCGACCTGTACCTCCGGCGAACCCGTGTCGCCCTCGGTGCGCGCATACGCCTTCATGATCTCCTGCTTCTTTTCCTTGGTAATCATACGTTCTTCCTCCCGCGCCTTCATTGGCGCTCTTTTGTCATGCCTGCCGCCAAGAGGGGGTTGGAAGGCTCCCGTCCCCGGGCGGAGGTGGTTTCGCTGCTTTCTTTGAGCACAGCGAAAGTGAGTATATCACGCGCCCCGCAAAGCCGTCAACACAAAGCTTCCGTCCGGAGCCGGCCCCCGTGCTCCGCGTGCCACTTCGCCGCGTTCTCCTTGTCGAGGGCGATCCGTTCTTTTAGGGCTTCAAGGCTGCCGAACTTCATCTCGGGCCGCTCGAAGGCCAGGAGCTCGATTTTCTGGTCCCGTCCGTACATGTCCCCCGACGCCCCGAACAGGTGCGTCTCGACCCCGGCGAACCCGCCTCCGACCGTCGGCTTCGTTCCGATGTCGGTCACCGCTTGAAAATAATCATTTCCGACGAAGGCTCCGGAATAATAGACCCCGTTCTTCGGAAGGAACTTTTCTTTCTCCGGCACCAGGTTGACCGTAGGGAAGCCGAGCGTGCGCCCTATGCGGCGCCCTTTAAGGACCTGTCCCGTTATGAAATAGCGGTAGCCGAGCATCTCGTTCGCTTCTTCGACGAGCCCCTCGGACAGCGCCGCCTTTATGCGGCTGGTCGAAATGTCCCCGCCGCTGTGCTGCAGCTTTTCAACGGCCTCGACGGCGAAGCCCAGCCTTCCGCCCATTTCATTTAAAAGGGCGATGCTCCCGCGCCTGCCGCTCCCGAAGCGGAAGTCCGCCCCCACGACCAGCTTCTTCGCCTTAAGCCGCCTCACCAGTATCTCCTCGACGAAGTCCTCCGGCTCCATCGTTATGACCTCTGGCGTAAACGGGCATTCTATGTCCAAGTCCACACCCGCGTCTTCAAGGGCCGCGGCCTTTTCTTTGAGAGTGAGCAGCGTCGTCGGCGATATGCACAGTGAAAATACTATTTTTTTGAGGGAGCTGCCGTCCATGCGCCTTACAAGCTCCATGTGCCCCCTGTGGAGCCCGTCGAACTTGCCGATCGTAAGGACCGAGGGCTCTTCTGAATATATGCCTTCAAGGCTTTTGACTGTATCCATGCCCCACCTTTGCTGCAGCCTCAGGCCGACTGCCGAAAATGCCGCCCCTTCCGGGCCGCATGAACCGCTCCTTATGCCTAAGCTTGCCGGCTAAAATCAAATATTTACCGCATCGCCCGCAGGAGGCAAAGCCGCGCGCCCGGCCCGGCCTCCAAGCGCCCGCCGGCCGCCGCTCCGAATCAGAGCATAAGCTTTGGCCTCAATGCCCCGTCTTTCTCCTCGTAGACCGCGATAAGCCTGCCTGTGTCATCCGCCACCCTGACCTCGTCCCCGCTCTTGAGCCCCGGGCGCGCTTTCAGGGTGCAGCCGTTCATCGCCGCCTTCAGCTTTTGCCCCGACACCCTGATTTCAGGCAGTCCCTGGAAAAAATCCGCGACCGGCCTCACGAATGAATAGGGCTCCTCTTCCGCCGAAACGGCGGCCTCGATCTCGCTGAGAGTCATGGCCTCGTCGATCGTGAACTCGCCGCAGCGGAGCCTCGTCAAGTGCTCCATCGCCCCTCCGCAGCCGAGCTTCCTTCCGATGTCGTCGCAGAGCACGCGGATGTAGGCCCCCTTCGTGCAGGTCACTTCGAACTCGACGCGCGGCAGGTCGATTTTCAGGATCTTCATCTCCGAGAACTCGACCGGACGCTTTTCGCGCTCGACCTCGATGCCCTTCCTGGCCAGGTCGACCAGCTTCTTTCCTCCGACCTTTAGCGCCGAATACATCGGCGGGGTCTGCAGCATCGGGCCTTCGAAGGACAGCACTGCCGATTCGGCCTCCGCCTCGTCCGCGGACACCTCTCCCTTGAAAATGATTTCCCCTGACGTGTCCATCGTATCCGTGGCCTGCCCCAGGAGGAGGACGGCGCGGTAGCGCTTCGTGTCCGCGGTGAGCCGCTCGACCAGCTTCGTCGCCTTGCCGAGGCAGACGACCAGGACGCCCTCCGCGTCCGGATCGAGCGTCCCCGTGTGGCCGATTTTCTTCTGTCCGAATATTCTTCGGAGCCGCGCGACCACCCCGAAAGAAGTGATGCCCGGTTCTTTATTTACAACGATTACGCCGTCGGCCATTTAAAACCTCGAATCCTCTTTGCAATCTGAAATCTTCGCCGATCCCCTCGGCTGCCGCAGGTGCGGCCCTTAGCCGCGCCGGTTCCTGCGGCCGGCTTGCGCGGGGACGGCTTTAAGCCGCGCCGGTTCCTGCGGCCGGCTTGCGCGGGGACGGCTTTGTGCCGCCCGCGCATGCGTGCGCCCGCCGCATAAAGGCAGCCGGCAATCCGGCGCCGCGGCCCATGGCCGCTTATTGTTGACGAAGCTGCGCCGCCACCGCTTCAAGTACCTTCGCGGCGGCCTCCTCGGGATCGGCGCAGATGGTGCAGCCCGCGGCCCTCGCGTGGCCGCCTCCGCCGAAGAGCTTCATCGCCTCTGCCGCGTCGACCTTCTCCGTCGTGCGCATCGAGACCTTGAACTCGCCGTCGCCCGTCTCGTAGAGGAAAATGGCGGCGTCGGCGCCTTTTATTTTCCGAAGGTTCTCGGGGATGCCGTCGGTGTCGCCCTTGCCGGCGCCGTAGGCGCTAAAGTCCTCCGCGGTCAAAACGCTCACGGCCGCCCGCCCCGAAAGCGCGAGCCTTGCCTTGTCGAGGGCGTGCCCCAAAAGGCGCGTCGCCGTGAACGACTTCGTGTCGAAGGACTCCTCGATGATCTTCGCGGACGGCACGCCCTTTGCCAAAAGCTCGCCCGCTATCGCCATCGTGCGCGGCCCCACGCACGAATACCTGAACACTCCCGAGTCGTGGATTATGCCCGTGTAAATGCAAATCGCCGTGTCGAGGTCGACCTTCTCCGGGTCGAGCAGGGTGTACAGCACTTCCGACGCCGAGCTCGCCTCCGGCTCTATCACGTTGACGTCGGCGTACCCTTCGTTCGTCACATGATGGTCGATGCAGGCCGTATGCGCCGCATTTTCAAAAATATTTCCCGCGACGGCGATCCTCTCGACATTGCTCGTGTCCAGAGAAATAAAAAGGTCGAAGCCGCCCTCTCCCTCCGCCGAGGTCAGCGCCCCGCCGATCCCGGGCAGGAAGCCGAAGGCCTCAGGCACGCGCTCGAGGAACATCTTCACCTCGACTTCGGGAAAATTCTTCCTGAGATAATTGAACAGCGCCGACACCGAGCCGATGCAGTCCCCGTCGGGATGCACGTGGCCCGCTATCGCCGCCCGCTTTATTTCTTTTGTGAAAAGCTCGTCAATCCTCTTCATCTGCTTCATCTCCGGCGTGCTGCGCCTGGTTCTTGGCATCCTCGGCTATGACCTCGTCGATGCGCTTGGACATCTCAACGCCCCTGCCGATCGACTGGTCGGCCACGAAGGCGAGTTCGGGCGTGTTCCTGAGGTTAAGCCTGCGGGCGAGTTCGCGCCTTATGTAGCCGTTCGCGCTGTTTAAGCCCTTCATCGTGTCATTTACGGCCGTCTCATCGCCGAGGACGCTGACGTACACGCGGCAGGTCTTGAGGTCCGGGGCTACGACGGCCTCGACGACCGAGGTCATGGGCGCTATGCGCGGGTCCTTGACCTCCCTTAAAATCTCCGCGAGCTCGCGCGTCACTTCCGAGCTGACGCGCCGGTTCTTCATGCTGTTCTTTTTCATTTTCAATCCTTCTTGCGCCGCCCGTGCGGGCACGGCGGCCGCTAAAGTCCCTTCCCGATTAATGCAGAATCAGGCGGGTACTGCGCCCGCCTTCGTCTGTCCGCCGCGCCGCGCGGGTACTCCCCAACGGCGCTGCGGGATATTCTTATCAATCTCAGTCGCGCTCGACCTCGACCATCGTGTACGCCTCGACCATGTCGCCCTCGGCGAAGTCGCCGAAGCCGTCGAACACGAGGCCGCACTCGAAGCCTTCGCGGACTTCCTTCGCGTCGTCCTTGAAGCGCTTCAGTGAAGCAAGCGTTCCCTCGTAGAGCTTCTCTTCGCCGCGGAACACGCGGACCTTGCAGCCGCGCTGCATTACGCCGTCCTTGACGTAAGAGCCGGCGATGTTGCCGGTGCTCGAGGACTTGAAGATCATGCGGATCTCTGCATGGCCGATGACCTTCTCCTCGTAAACCGCCGCGCGCATGCCCTTCAAGGCGCGCTCAACGTCGTCGATTGCCTCGTAAATGACGCTGTAGAGGTGGATGTCGACGTTCTGCTGTTCTGCGAGGTTCTTCGCGAGCGCGTCGGCCTTTACATTAAAGCCGATGATGATCGCGTTCGAAGCCGCCGCGAGCGAGACATCCGACTCGCTGATCGCGCCGACGCCGCCGTGGATGACCTTGACGACGACTTCCTCGTTCGAGAGCTTCTCCAGACTCGACTTGACCGCCTCGACGGAACCCTGTACGTCCGCCTTGACGACGATCGGAAGCTCCTTGAGGTCGCCTTCCTTGATCTGCTCGTAGAGCTGCTCAAGCGACATCTGCGTCTTGATCTGGTCGAGCTTGTTCTTCTTCTCCTCGGTGACGAAGGTCGCCGCGAACGCCTTTGCCTCACGGTCGCTGTCGAGGGCTACGAGGACTTCGCCCGCTTCAGGCACTGACGAAAGTCCGATGATCTCCACAGGCATGGACGGCAGGGCCTTGCTGAGGCGCTTGCCCTTCTCGTCGGTCATGGCCCTGACCTTGCCGCTCGCCGCGCCGCAGGCGATGAAGTCGCCCTGGCGGAGAGTTCCCTTCTGTACGAGGATGGTCGCGACCGGGCCGCGCCCCTTGTCGAGCTTAGCCTCAAGTACGAGGCCGCGGGCGTTCCTGTTGGGGTTCGCCTTCAGCTCAAGCATCTCAGAGGTCAGAAGGATCATCTCAAGGAGGTTGTCGATACCCTCCTGGGTCTTCGCGGAGACGGGGCAGAATATCGTGTCGCCGCCCCACTCCTCGGAGACGAGCCCGTACTCCGAGAGCTCCTGGCGGACGCGGTCGACGTTCGCGCCCGGCTTGTCGATCTTGTTGACCGCCACGATTATCGTGACGTTGGCCGCCTTGGCGTGGTTGATTGCCTCGACGGTCTGCGGCATGACGCCGTCGTCAGCCGCGACGACGAGCACCGCGATATCCGTGGAGTTCGCGCCGCGCATGCGCATCGCGGTGAAAGCTTCGTGCCCCGGCGTGTCGAGGAAGGTGATCTTCTGTCCCTTGACCGAGACCATGTACGCGCCGATGTGCTGCGTGATGCCGCCCGCTTCCTTGTCGGTGACGTGCGTATTCCTGATGGCGTCGAGCAGCGAGGTCTTGCCGTGGTCGACGTGGCCCATGACGCAGACGACCGGCGGGCGCGGGACCATGTCCTTCTCGTCCTCTTCCGCCTCCGCGAGGAGCTTTCCGATGACGTCTTCCTTCTCCTCGGGCTCCGCGATTATGTCGTGCTCAAGCGCGATCTCCTGCGCCTTGTCGAAGGTGATCTCGTGGTTGACGGTGACCATCATGCCCTTTAAGAAGAGCTCCTTAACGAGCGAGGCCGGCGCGACTTTCATCTTGTCCGCGAGATCCCTGACGGTAATGCGCTCCGGAAGCTTGATCTCCGTCACGACCTCCTTTTCCTTGGCCGGCTCGTGCTTGTTCACCTTCTTCTGAAGGGCCTTCGGCAGGCGGGACATATCCTTCTGGTTCCTGCCCATCTCGCGGCGCTCTTCGCGGGTCTTGTCATAAGCCCTTCCGCCGCTGTAGTCCCGCGAGGACCTCTGCATGAACGAGGAGTCAGAAGCGCCGCCCTGGGCCTTTCCGCCCCTGAAGGAGCCCTGCGCCCCGAACTGCTGCCTTCCGCCGCCGGAGGGACCAAAGCCCCCTCTTGCGCCCTGAGGCCCGCGGCCGCCCTGCTGGTAGCCTGCGCCGCCTCTTCCAGCGTATCCTCCGCCGTAGCTTCCCGTGCGCGCTCCGCCGCGCCCGAACGCTCCCTGCGTGCCGCGTCCGTCACGGCCGCCCCTTGCGTTCTGCGAGGACGTCGAGTAGGCACGCGTCCTGTCGTTCGCGTTTCCGGAATTGCGGTCATGGCGGATGATCGTGCGGTTAGGCGCCGCCTGCGGGCGCGGTCCCTGGATCGGCTGTCCGATAGGAGGCTTCTGGCTTATCGCCTTCCTGACTTCAGGCTTCATGCGGTCGACGGGCTTTGCCGGAGCCTTGGGCTCAGCCTCGCCCTTTGCCTCGGAAGCTGCCTTCGGGGCGCTTTCCTCGGCTTCCTTTTTCTCCGCCTTCTCCGTAGGAACGGCCTGCCCTGTCACAGTTTCGGCGGGCTTTTCGGCGGCCTTATCTTCCGATACGGCGGTCTCGGCCGCCTTCTCCGCCTTCGGCTCTGCGGCCTTATTTTCAGGCGCGGCGGCGCTTGAAGCCTTTTCTTCCGCAGCCTTTTCCTCGGCCTTTGCGGCGGGCTTTTCAGCTGGCTTTTCGGCCTTGGCGGCCTCTTCCGCCACAGCGCCGGCCTTAGCTTCGGCAGCGTCCTTTGAAGGAGCCGCAGAAGCTTCCGCCTCCTTGGCGGGCTTTGGCTCTTCGGCCTTCTTCGTCGGCGAAGCCGCGTTCTGGTTGCGGAACACGCGGAAAGTCCCGCGCTTCTTCTTCGGCGCGTCCGAGAGGAAGCTCTCTGCCTCATCGGCTGCCGACTTGCCGCCGGAGGACTCCTGCGCATTTTCGGCAGCGGCCGTTCCCTGCCCGAAGTGCGCACGGATCCTGTCCGCATCCTGATCGGCCAGTGCCGACACGCCCGTGACAAGCTTGTTGCCGAGGCTCTTCATGTATTCGAGGACCTCCCGCTTGTCGACGCCAAGCTCCTTAGCCAGTTCATGGACCCTGATTTTCGCCATTCCCGTCTCCTTAAATCAACTGCTTGCATCCGGCTTCCTTAATTATGGAAGCCTGCGGCCCTGCCGGCCGCGTATTTTAATTTATCGGTCAAGCCGGATATGCCGGCGTTGTCCTCTTTTTTATGCCCCCTTTGGGGGCGCGGGCCAAGTCCCCGCTTTCCTATTCCCAGAGCCCCGCTCTTTTGAAAATGGCCGCCTTAAGCGTTCCCGCTTCCGCGGCGGCGCCCCTTCGTCCGTTCCCTCACGGCTCCTGCGCCGCGCCGTCCTTCTTTACGGCTTCAAGGAAGGCCTTCGCCATCCCCTCGTCGAGGAACGCGGCGGCCGCGCATATGTCCCTTCCGACCGCCCTGCCCATGGATTCCTTGTCGGTCCAGGTGCATATCGGAAGGTTCCTGTAGGAGCACATGTCCGTGAAATGCTTCGCCGTGTTGCCCGAGGCGTCCGCTGCCAGTACGACGAGCTTCGCCTCAAGCGCCTTCACCGCGCTTTCGACGGGCACGCTGCCCGTAACCGCCTTCCTCGCCCTTACGGCGAGCCCCAGCATCCCCGCGGCCCGGCTCCGCTTAAGCGGCGCGCTTTCGGAATTCATTTTCACAATCCTCCGTCCCGCGACGCGGCAAGTATCGCTTCAGCTGCTTCCGCGGAAATTGCGGTTTTGAGGTTCTTCGCGAGCAGGCCCTTCTTCAGCGCCTTTGCGGCGCACGCCTCGCTGCGGCAGATGTAGGCTCCGCGCCCTCCGCTCTTTCCGGAAGGGTCGGGGGCCGCTCCGCCTTCGACGCGGGCTATCCGAAGCAGGTTCTCCTTGTCAGTTTTCTTCCTGCACGCCAGGCACGTCCGCTGCGGCTTCAGCTTCTCCGTCCCCGACGAGGTCCATGTTGGAGTACTCTTCATATGCCTCTCCGTCCGCACCGTTATCCTCCACAAGGTCCGGCACAGAATATTCGTCCTCGTAGAACTCCGCGAAGTCCTCGGAAACCTTCGCCTGAGACTCGGACTTGATGTCGATCTTAAAGCGCGTAAGGCGCGCCGCAAGGCGGGCGTTCTGTCCCTCCTTGCCTATCGCGAGCGAGAGCTGGTAGTCCGGAACGATTACCTTCGCCTCGTGCGTATCCTCATCCGCCGCAACTGCGACTACCTTCGCGGGGCTAAGAGCGTTCTCAATGAGGATTGCCGGATTCTCGTCCCAAAGCACGATGTCGATCTTCTCATTTCCGAGCTCATCGACGACCGCGTTGACGCGGCTGCCGTTCATGCCGACGCACGAGCCGACCGGATCGACGTCGTCGCGGGTCGAGTGGACCGCCATCTTCGTCCTTGAGCCCGGCTCACGGGCGATGCCTTTGATCTCGACGATGCCGTCGCGGATCTCAGTGACCTCTTCCTCGAAGAGCTTGCGGACGAGTTCTGCGTGGGTGCGCGAAACCGTGATCCTGACCCCGCCCTTCGTGAGCATCTTCACGTCGCAGACATATACCTTCACTCGGCTTCCGACGCGGAGCCTCTCGGACTTGATCTGTTCCTTCTCGGGAAGCTGCGCCTCCGTGCTGTCGAGGGCGATGTAGTAATTGCCCTTGTCGTCGCGCCTTGAGATCGTTCCGGAAATCATCTCGTGGAGCTTCTCGATGTAACGGTTGTACACGATGCTCCGCTCCTCGTCGCGGATCTTCTGGGTGATGACGTTCCTCGCGTTCGAGGCGGCGCGCCTTCCGAAGCTCTTGACGTCGAGCTCGATCTCGATGATGTCGCCGTCCGCCGCGTCGGCCTTGTACTTCCTGGCCTCTTCCACGGTGAGCTGAAACACCGGATCGACGATTTCGTCCTCGGATGCCACGACCTCCTTCTCGGCGGTGACGCGCATGTCGCAGGTGACCGGATCGATGACGACGTTGATGTTGTCGTTCTTTCCGAAGTTCTCCTTGCACGCAGCCATGACCGAGTCCTCGATCGAGCGGATGATCGCCTGGCGGCTTATCCCCTTCTGGCGTTCAAGAAGCTCCACCGCTTCAGCCATCGACAATTCTTTTTCTTCGCTCATGTCCATTCCTCCCGATATGGATAGACTGTGCATCCGTTAATCCAACCGCGTCTGCTTTCCCCATGCTTCTTTCTCATGAAAATGATAAGTTCATGGAAGCTATGTCCTTCTTGTTGATTTCGGCTTCTCCGTCCTCGCCTTCAATGACGACGGTCCCTTCGCTGAAATCCTTGAGCACGCCCGAGAATTCTTTCTTTCCGCCTACGGGCTTGTAGAACTTTCCTTCCACTTCCCTGCCCTTCGCGAAAATGAAATCCCTGGGCCGCCTTATCGGCCGCGTGAGCCCCGGCGAGCTGACGAAGAGAGTGTAGGCGTCGGGGATGAAATCCTCCGCGTCGAGATCCTTTTCGACGGCGCGGCTCACCTTCTCGCAGTCCTCCACGGTCACTCCGCCTTCTTTATCGATGTAGTAGAGCAGCTCCCACTCGCCGCCGTTCTTTGCGTACTCGGCGTCGACGGGGACGCAGCCCGCCTCTTCGCAGGCTTTCCCAAGGAGCTTCCACGAACGCTCTTCGATTTCCTCTTTGCGGCTCATCTGCTTCCTCTCAAAAGTTGAGAGCGGACGTCCGTCCGCTCTCAGCTAAAATCACCTTAAACATCAGTACAATAGCACTGCGCGCAGTGAATTGCAAGGCTTTTGTATCAACTTAATGCCGAACTATTCGACAAGCCCGCGGACGCCGCAAAGCCGCGCCATTGCCCTTTGCCTGTCGCCTCCCGCCTGGGGCCGCGCCTCGGCCTTGGCCGATCGCCTCCCGCCCAAGGCCGCGCCTCGCTCTTGGCCTATCGCCTCCCGCCTGGGTCCGCGCCTCGGCCTTGGCCGATCGCCTCCCGCCCGGGGCCGCGCCTCGGCTCTCGGCCTATCGCCTATGGCCGCGCCTCGGCCTTGGCCTATCGTTCGTCCGATGCGCCGCGCCTTAAGTCCTTAAGCTTCTTCTTCCGGCTCGGCTTTCGCTTCCGCCTCGGCTTCCGCTTCATCGCCGCCCTTCTTCTTTTTGAAGATGATCAGCCTGCTCGCCACGTAGTTCAGTATGATGACGAGCACGTTCGCAGCGACCTTGACGACCATGTCGTCGAAATGGAGCAGGTCGACGAAGACGTACATGCACAGCCAGTCCACGACGCCGGTCGCCAGGCGGCAGGCGAAGAAGGACGCTATCTCCCTCGCGATCTCGCCGGGAGTCTCCGCCTCGCTGTGGAATACCCACTTCCTGTTGGTCACGTAGGCGAAAAGCACCGCCGCGACCCAGGCGATCACCGTGCTCGGCATCGTCCCGAGGCCGCACACGCGCGCGAGCAGCCCGTAAACCGCTGTATTTACGACAGTCGTCAGGACGCCGAACACCGCATACGGTATTACGTCCTTGTACTTCTCAAGCAATTTTTCCACGTCCCGCCTCCTGCTTCGCATGGTGCGCACAAACATTTACAATACCCCATATTAAAACGAAACATGAAAAATGTAAATCGGCGCGTTTGCCGCTTGCTGATTGCCGCCCGCTGCTCAGCCCGTCTGTCCGCTCTTCAAGGCTCCGCTCCTCCTGCGCGTCCTGACAATCGTCACGACCGCAGCCGCCGCGACCATAAAAACGCTGATCCACTGCGACGTGGAAACCCCTGCAAAATACCCCCTTGCCCCGTCGTATCTTAAATATTCAAGGGCAAACCTCAGCAGGCCATACGAAACAAGATAAAGTTCTGCCGAATACTCGAAATCAATCCTCAGCTGCAAACCGCAAATTAAAGCTGCGATAAGCAAAAGGCAGGCCGCTTCAAGAAGCTGGACTGGGAAAAGCCCCATTCCCGCGGGCGCATAATATCCTTCCGGGTAAGCCACTTTGCCGATCCCTTCATATGGAACCCCATAGCAGCACCCGACCATAAAGCAGCCCGCCCTTCCGAAAGAATGTACCAAAGGAACAAGAAAGACAAACCTCCTAAGATAAAGCCCTGCATCGATCTTATGCACTGCGCCCGCAAAAAACACAAGGGCAATGCCGCCTATGAGTCCTCCGTAGAACACAAAACCGTTCTGCATCAGCGCGCTGAAATATTCATTTTCAAAAATGCGGTTCCATTCAATCTGTCCGAAAGACACGGCAATATACAATGCCTTTGCCCCGACAAAGCCGCCAAGCAGGCCGTAGGCCTCGAGTATCACCAAATCGTTGAAATCCAGGGAGAACCGTTTCAAAAGCATTGCGGCTATGATGTTCGCGACGACTATTCCCGCAGTTATCAAAAGCCCGTAAGTAGGCACTTCCACGATGCCAAGCAAATCCGTATAAACGTGCATCATCTCCTCCTATAGCTCGGGGACTCCTGCATTTGCAGAAGTCCCCGATACGTCAGCCGCCTGCCTTCACGCGTCAATGGAAAAGGGCGATGCTGCCTCCGACGCAGGCCGTACATGCAATGTACGTAATAAGGCAAAGCACCATGCCGATTACGGAGCACACAAGTCCTCCAGTGGCGACTCCCGCCTTTTCAGGATTCTTCCTGCCTACAGCTCCCAGAATGATGCCGAGAAGCGCAAGTATCGCGCCCGCCCATCCGAAGAGCCCGCCGAAGAAGACTCCGATGATAATAGCAAGAATGCCGAAGATAAGTGAAGCTACTCCCATAATTTTACCTCCTCATGGGTTGGAATGTTTTTACTACATTCCGAATTGTACTACTGCTTCGACAGTGCGCCAGGCCATTGACTTTACATTTGCAACTCGTCATTCCTGTTTTTTCGACATACTCTCTTCTCGTTTTATTCCAAAATTTTATATGATATCACACAAAATCACCCATCATTCACCGCTATTTTACATTTCAAGGACAAATCTCCCTATCCACGGCATCAACACACGACTGCTGCCGCCGCTGGCGCAGGAACGACGGCCGCTTGGCACGTTTTGCCGCTCGAGCAGGACAGGCTTCTTCGCACTGCCAATCCATGCACAAAACCGCCCTTCCGTCCGTACATGGATCCGGCTGCCTCTTATCGCGGCAAAAGCGCCCGGGTTTCTTAGCCCGGGCGCCCTTTTGCGGCTTTATTCTTTAACTGTCATTCGGAAGTCTTCTTCCTGATGGCATCCTGGTGGTTGAGGAAGGCCTCGCGCTCTTCGAGCCCGACCGGGATGTGCGGACGGGTCGCCTTCTGGACCTCGGCCTCGGCCTCCTCCTCGCTGACATTCCTGAAGGTTTCCGGAAGATCCGTGATTTCGTGGAAAATCATGCTGTTGGGGGTGTCGAGCTTCTGCGGGCGCCCCTTCATGGTCAGGAGCTTATTTTCATAGTCCACGGTGAAGGTCGTAATCGTGCCCGAGCCGTTGTTGACGACGGCGAGGTGCTTCTGGTCCGGGAAAAGCGCGATGTCCTTTGGATAGTCGCCCGATATCGGAAGCGCAAAAAGCTTCGTCAGCCTTCCGCTCTTCCTGTCGATCGCGAAGCAGCCGACGGAATCGTCGCCCGCGGTCGAGCAGAAGAGGTAGTTGCCGTCGTAGGAAAGGCGGAGCGCCGAGGCAGCGTCGTGCGGGTCGCGCTCGTTCGAAAGCGTCAGCTCCTCCTGGATCTGCTCGAAGGCCGGCTGGCCGTCCTCGTCGCGGTAGGTGTACACGCGGACGGTGTTGCTGATCTGGCAGAGGACATAGGCGAAGCGCCCGTCCTTGGAGAAGTGGATGCTGCGCGGTCCAGCCTCGCGCCCCATGCGGAGGATGTCGATCTGCTGCAGCTTCTCAGAAACCGGGTTCATCTTGTAAATGATGATCTGGTCCAAGGCATCGTCAACGGCGCAGATGTACTTATTGTCGGGAGTCGGCCTGACGCAGCAGACGTGCGGCCTGAAGGAGCGCTCGTTTATCGCGCCCTGCCCGCGGTGGAACACTCCGTCGAGGAGGCGTCCCAAATGCCCGTCCCTGTGCGTGTGGACGACGGAGACCCTGCCGTCATGGTAGCCCGCTATAAAAAGATATTTTCCGTCGAGCGAAGTAGAGAGGTGGCAGCCCCTCATTCCGTCGATGTCGACAGCGTTCATCGGCTCGAGGTCGCCGTTGGGCTTAATGAAGAACGCCTCCACGCCCTCGTCGGCGATCGTATAGAGGTACTTTCCGTTGCGCGAGGTGGTGAGGTAAGAGGAATTGTTGACCGGCACCACGCGCCTTAAGTGCAGCAGCCCCTCTTTCACGTCCACGTCGTAAATGTGGATGCCCTTGCTCGTCCCGTTGGTGTACGTCCCGACGTATGCAACATAGCCTTCTTTAGCCATTTCGAATCTCCCGTTGTGCTTCGTCCCGCGCGCCATGTGCCGCGCCCTTAAATAATAATGCAAAAGCACTGCATTTTCTACACAAAACCGCCCTTCTCACCTTATCCTGTCGGGGAAGCCGATCTTGTGCTGGACCTTGCGGAGGGTCTTTGCGGCGTAATAGGAAGCCTTCTCGGCGTTGTTCTTGATTATGGAGTCGATGTAGGACTTCTCGCCGCTGAGCTCCTCGACCCTCTTCTGGAGCGGCGAGAGCGCCGCGCAGACCGCGTCCGCCACGGCGTCTTTGAACTCCCCGTAGCCGCGGCCGGCGAACTCCGCCACCGCCTCCTCGGGCTTCTTGTCCGTGCAGGCGCAGTAGATGTTTATGAGGTTCTTTACTCCCGGCTGCTCGTCCCTGTAGGCGACCACGCCCTCAAGGTCCGTGACCGCGCGCCTTATCTTGCGCCTTATCGCATCGGGGTCGTCGGTCAGGTAAATGCTCCCGTTCGGGTTCTCGTCCGACTTCGACATCTTCTTCGCGGGATCCTGCAGGCTCATGATCTTCGCGCCCGCCTTGCCCACGTAGGCTTCCGGCACCGTGAAAGTCGGCCCGTAGATCGAGTTGAAGCGCTCGGCTATGTCCCTGGTGATCTCAAGGTGCTGCATCTGGTCGGCTCCGACCGGCACGATGTCCGCCTGATACAGGAGTATGTCCGCCGCCATGAGCACGGGATAAGCGAAAAGGCCGACGTTGATATTGTTGGCGTGCTTTGCCGACTTGTCCTTGAACTGCGTCATGCGGCTCATCTCGCCCATGTACGTGTAGCAGTTGAGGATCCAGGCGAGCTCGGCGTGCGCCGACACGTGCGACTGGAAGTAGATGCAGGCCTTCTCGGGGTCGATCCCCGCCGCTATGTAGAGGATGAGCAGCGCGCGCGCCCTCTTGCGAAGCTCCGCCGGGTCCTGGCGCACCGTGATCGAATGCTCGTCCACGACCGAATAGAAGCAGAGGTAGTCGTCGCTCAGCTTCACCCAGTTCTTGAGCGCGCCGAGGTAGTTGCCGATGGTCAGCTTGCCCGTCGCCTGCATCCCCGAGAAAAGCACCTTCTGATCGCCTATCATTTTCAATCTCCTTGTCCGAATTTGTGCGGCGTCCCTTTGGAAAATGAAATCCCAAGCCGCGCCGCGCTCTATTATACGCCCCATCGCCTCTTTGTGCATCAGGGCTTTCGCGGAGGATCCGCATTTTATGCCGCGGCCCCTCTGCCTGCCGGAACCATCGTCAGGCTCCTAAGAGGCCGGCCGCCTCGCGGCCCCGCCGTTTTAAATCAGGGCGGCGCGTCTGCCGCTCTTTCTCTTCGCGACTGCAGGCCGCCCTCAAAAAACTCTAGGCATAGTAACCGCAAAGGAAGGCCGCGACCGCCGCGAAGACGAAGAGCGCGCGGCTCACCGCCGCCGAGGTGATCCGCTCCATCCGCGTCGTCTTCTCCCCAGAGCAGCAGTAGGCCATGCCGCAGACCGGGAAAAAGAGGATGCACGGTATGAAGCGTATGTCCGCGGCCTCGGCGTAGGGCTTGAGCATGCAGAACACGATGAACGCCGCAGCCGTCCCGAGGAAGCCCGCCACCGTAAAGGCCTTCAAGGCGCGCGGCATGTCGCCGAACATCAAGGTCCGCGCCCACATCACGAACATCAAGAGCGCGATGAAGAGCGCGAGGAAGACCATTATCCTCGAAAGCGCCCAGACGAAGTCGCTCGACGGGGAGATGTAGTCGCTAAAGAGCGCCGACTTCACCGTCTTGGCGAAAATCGATTCATTTACCGACTGCGACGAAAAGCCCTGCTCGGTGAAAAGGCCTGTGACGGGAACCGCCCTCAGGCGCTCCGCCGCCGTGACGCCCCGCCCTATCGCGTTAAGCTCCTTCGCCGCGCCCCAGGAAAAAGGCGCGACGCCGAAGCGTATCAGGTTGTAGAGGGGCCACCAGAGCCCAAGTATTCCCGCCGTTATCCCGAACCTCGCGAAGTGGCCGCCTATCCCCTCGGTCCGCCCGTCCCCGGCCGCGGCTATGAACACGGCTGCGACGGCGGGAAGCGCGGCGAAGGCCGCGTATGAGCACATCGCCCCGAGGCCGAGCCACACGGCCGACATCACTATGGTGCGGCGCCTGCGCGTCTGGTACCAGCCGACGGCCGAGTTCATCGCGAGCCCCGTGAACATGAAGCACATCGCGTCGGCGTTCAGCCGCTGCCCCATGAAGTAGTAGGCGGGGAAGAACATCAGGAAGAGGATCGAAGTGACGACCTCGCGCCCGCGGATATGCATTTTCCGAAGTATCCCGACGCAGGCGAAGGCGCCTATCATCGTGAATACCGCGTTCAGGCAGGAAATGCAGTGCAGGCAGGTCCCGACCGCCCAGCCGAGCAGGCGGTGCGTTACTTCAAGAAAGAGCGCGGAGAAAATGTAGAAGAACGGCGGGTCGAGGTAGGCTCCGTTCCCCGCCGGCGAAAAGTCGGGGAGGAAATGGTAGGTGAAATAATACTGGATTACGCCCAGGATCCCGGGATGGGCCGTCCCGCCCTCAAGCTCGGTCCACACCCCCACGCCGAGCGTGTGCGAGCCCACGGGATGCTGTATGGAAAATATCAGCTTCAAAAAGAAGCCTATCATTATGAGGAACCCTATCCAGAACGCGTCCGGAATCCCGAGTATCCTCTTTGACACGTTGTCTCTCATAAGCCTTCCCGTCCGGTGAAAATGAAATGCTTCAGCGAATTATACCACATACGCCGCCCGATGCCCATGCGCCATCTCCTGCCGCCGGGCCTCAGGACCGGCCGCAAGGCTTTGGCGGCCGGCGGCTCCGGCTGCCCGGCTTTACCCGGGACGCTGCCCTTTGTGCTTTGGCGTCAATGAGCCGTCCGCGCAGGTCCGGCGTCCTTGTCCGGGCCGTAAGGCCGCCCTTGCCGCAGGCAGATCCATGCCCGCAGGCGCAGCGTCCCGCGCCCCACGGCGCTCTCTTCCGCTACTTCAAAAACGCGCCGCCGCAGGCACTCTTCCCGCGGCGGCGCGTCCACGTCGATATTAATAATTTACGAAAGCTCGTGCACGAAAAGCCCGCTCCGAAGCTTCGGCTCGAACCAGGTCGACTTCGGCGGCATGACCGCTCCCGCGTCCGCGATCGCCATGAGCTCTGCTATCGCGACCGGCTTTACGGCAAAGGCCACGGCCTCGCCCTCTTCCACGCGGCGCACGAGCTCGCCAAGGCCGCGGATACCGCCGACGAAGGAAATCCTCGCGTTCGTCCTCGGGTCGTCGATGCCGAGCACGGGGCCTAGGAGGTTCTCCTGGAGGACCGATACGTCGAGGCTCTTCACCGGATCGCCCTCGGGGTAAGTCCCGGGACGGCTCTTCAGGCAGTACCACTTGCCGCCCATGTACATCGAAAAGACGCCTTTTTCGGCCGGGCGGGCCGCGGCGAGGGCTTCCTCGTTGCGCGTGTCATTTTCCATAAGGACCGACACCTCGAACTTCTCAGACGCGGCTTTCAGGAATTCTTCCTCGGTCAGGCCGTTCAGATCCTTTACGACGCGGTTGTAGTCCATGATTGCGAGCTCGTTCTCCGGGAATACGACGGCCAGGAAGTAATTGAACTCCTCCTGCCCCGTGTACCCGGGGTTCTGCTCCCTGCGCTTTTGGCCCACGCGGTAGGCCGAGGCGCAGCGGTGGTGTCCGTCGGCGATGTAAAGCGCCGGGGTCGCGTCCATTTGCTTTTCGACGAAGGCCTTGTCCCCTTCCCCGTCCACGCGCCAGACGCTGTGGCGCACTCCGTCCTCGGCAGTGAAGTCGAAGATCGGCTCATGCGCCTCTATGAACGCGGCGGTGAACGCCGAAAGCGTCCCCGCGTCGTCGCGGCAGGTCAGGAAGATGGGGCCCGTGTTGGCATCAAGCGCGTCGACGTGGCGGATGCGGTCCTCCTCCTTGTCGGCGCGGGTGAGCTCGTGCTTCTTGATTACATTTTCCGCATAGTCGTCGATCGAAGCGCAGCCTACGACGCCGGTCTGCGCCCTTCCCTTGAAAATGAGCCTGTAAATGTAGTAGCAGGGCGCTTCCTCTTTGACGAAGACCCCGTCCGCCTTGAGCTTTTCATAGTTGGACGCCGCCTTGTCGTAGACCTCTTTGCTGTAGATGTCCACAGACTCCGGCAGGTCGATTTCGGCGCGGTCGATGTGCAGGAAGGAAAGCGGCTTCCCCTCAACCATGACCCTCGCCTCGCTGCTGCTCATGACGTCGTACGGGAGCGCGGCGACGTCGGCGGCATGCTCCGCCGTCGGCCTCACCGCCTTAAATGCTCGAAATACCGCCATATTTTCCTCCTTGTTTTGAAAAAGGCAGGGCGTTTCGCCCTGCCCCCCGCCGCCCGGGCATGCTTTAGCTTCGGGCGGATGACTTCTTTAGCTTTAGTGGGCCGCCGCGAAAGCCTTCATGTACTCCACGAGGGCCTCGACGCCTTCCTTCGGCATCGCGTTNTAGATGGACGCGCGCATGCCGCCGACGAGGCGGTGGCCCTTGAGGTTGCAGAANCCTGCAGCNGCCTGTCCCTTGACGAACTCCGCGTCGAGCTCCTCGCTCGCCGTGCGGAATACGACGTTCATGAGCGAGCGGTCTTCCTTCTTGACCTCGTTCTNGTAGAAGTCCTGGCTGTCGAGGTAGTCGTAGAGGATCTTCGCCTTCTCGACGTTCCTGCGGTACATCTCCTCGACGCCGCCCTGCTCGATGATGTAGTCCGTGACGAGCTTCGTGAAGTAGATCGGCACGCAGGGCGGGGTGTTGAGCATGGACTCCTTGTCCGCCTGAAGCGCGTAGTCCCAGATCTTCGGCGTGATGCCCATGGCGTTGCCGATGAGGTCCTCGCGGACGATCACGATCGCCATGCCGGCCGGNGCGAGGTTCTTCTGGACGCCCGCGTAAATCATGCCGAACTTAGTNACGTCGACCGGCTCGGAGAGGATGCTGGAGGACATGTCCGCCACGAGCGGGACATTGCCCGTCTCGGGGACGTAGGAATATTTCGTTCCGAAAATGGTATTGTTCCAGCACACGTGCACGTAGTCGGCGTCCGGGTTGAGCTTGAGCTCTTCCTGGGTCGGGATGCGCGTGAAGTTCTCGTCCTTAGTGGAAGCCGCCTCGCGGACGTCCTTTAAGTACTTCTTCGCTTCNTTCATGGCCTGGCCGGAGAAGTTGCCGCTGACGACGTAGTCGGCCGCGTTGTTCTTGTTGCCGAGGTTCATGGCGACAGAGGCGAACACTCCGCTCGCGCCGCCCTGCAGGAAAAGGACCTTGTAGTTGTCGGGGATTCCCATAACCTTGCGCATGTTCGCTTCGGCGGCCTTGTTGATGGCGTCGAACACCTTCGAGCGGTGGCTCATCTCAAGGACAGAGGTCCCCGTCCCTTCGCAGTTGAGCAGCTCGTCCCTTGCCTTAAGCAGCACGGCCTCAGGGAGCATCGACGGGCCCGCCGAGAAATTGTAAATCCTTCCTTCAATCATGACTTCTCCTCCAATAAGCAAAGCGATGCACAAAGCATCAAACTCTCGATATTATAATACTCATTTCCCGCCCGTGTAAATACGCATCGATGCGGCGGCCGCAAAAGCAGGTGNCCGCGTCCCGCAGCCTCNGCCTCACTCGCTTCGGCTGGTGCCGGCCGCCCATGGAGCCGCAGGAGCTCCGCGCGGGCAAGCCGCCCTGTCCCGCCGCCTGCGCCCTGCGCGGCACAGGGGCGTCAATCCATCCCGCGCCGGTTCAATCTCCGAGTTCCTTCTCGGCGTCCTCGAGCGCGGCGGCGATGACCTTGTCCATGTCGTAGTACTTGTAGGTGCCGAGGCGTCCGCCGAAAATCACGCGCTCTTCGGCGTCTGCGAGCTCCTTGTACTGGGCGTAGAGGGAGTTGTTCTTCTCGTTGTTGATCGGGTAGTACGGCTCGACGCCCGGCTTCCACTCGCTCGGGTATTCCTTCGAGAGCACGCTCTTTGGCTGCTTGCCGAAAGCGAAGTGCTTGTGCTCGATTACGCGGGTATAGGGGATCTCGGCCTCGGTATAGTTGACGACCGCGTTGCCCTGTACATTTTCACAGTCGAACCACTCGTCCTCGAAGCGGACCGAACGGTACTCGAGGTGGCCGAAGCGGTGATCGAAGAACTCGTCGACTGGGCCGGTGTAGACGACCTTGTCCGCGAGCGCGAACGGCTCATTTATCGATGAATACTCGGTGTTGAGCCGGACCTCCGTGCCCTCAAGCAGGCGCTCGACGAGGACATTGTATCCCTCGGCCGGGATGCCCTGGTGAGGGTCTGAGAAGTAGTTGTTGTCGTAAATGAAGCGGAGCGGGAGGCGCCTTATGATGAACGCGGGAAGCTCCGTGCAGGGGCGGCCCCACTGCTTTTCCGTGTATCCCTTGACGAGCTTTTCGTACACGTCCGTGCCCACCAGCGAGAGCGCCTGCTCTTCGAGGTTCTTCGGCTCGGTGATGTTGAGGTCGGCGATCTGCTGCTTGATGATAGCCTGCGCCTCGGCGGGGGTCTTGATGTTCCACATCTTCGAGAAGGTGTTCATGTTAAAGGGCAGGTTGTAAAGCTCGTCCTTGTACACGGCCACCGGGCTGTTGACGAAGTTGTTGAAGGTCACGAACTGCTGCACGTAATTCCAGACCTTTTCATTCGAGGTATGGAAAATGTGCGCGCCGTAGCGGTGGATGAGTATCCCCTCTTCCTCCGCGCAGTAGATGTTGCCCGCGATGTGGTTCCTCTTGTCGATGACGAGGCACTTCTTCCCCGCCTTCTTCGCCTCATGGGCGAAGACCGCGCCGTAAAGGCCCGCGCCTACGATGAGATAATCGTATTTCATTGCATTTCTCCTTCCTGGCCGCGGAAAGCGAAAGCCCCCGCAGGCTGCTTTGCATTATTAAACTTCGTCAGTCCGCCTCACTCTTCAGAGGGGCGCTCCGCCGGAATGAAGTGGCGGAGGTCCTTGGGCTCGGCGGCTTTCGGCACTTTCGCCCACGCTTCCTCGCAGAAGATCATCTGCGAGTTGACGGGCTTCTTCCCGCGCCTGTCGGTCTTCACGTAGGTTCCGTCGCTCTGCAGGATGTGGGCCTTGACGTTGTCCGCGAACTCTGTGAGGAGCACGTGCCTAAGTTCCTCCTTGAGGTCCTCCTGCTCGACCGGGAAGACTATCTCAACGCGCTTTTCGAGGTTTCTCGGCATCCAGTCGGCCGAGCCCATGTAGATTTCGTCGTTCCCGTCGCTGCAGAACCAGAAGATCCTTGAGTGCTCAAGGAAGTCCCCGACGATCGACCTGACGTGGATGTTCTCCGACACGCCGGGAATCCCGACCTTCAGGCAGCAGATGCCGCGGACCAGGAGCTTTATCTCCACTCCGGCCGCCGAAGCCGCGTAGAGCGCGGCAATGATGTCCGGGTCGCAGAGCGAGTTCATTTTACACCTTATGAAGGCCGGCTTGCCCGCGAGCGCGTTCTTTTTCTCGCGCGCTATCATCTCGAGGAAGCGCTTCTTCATCCACAGCGGGGCGACGAGGAGCTTGTACCACTTCTCGGGCTCTGAATAGCCGGAGAGCATATTGAAGGCCGACGTCGCGTCCGCGCCGATCTGGGCGCTGCAGGTGAAGAGGCCGCAGTCGGTGTACAGCTTCGCGGTCGAATCGTTGTAGTTGCCTGTCCCGAGGTGGACGTAGCGCCTGATGCCGTCCTCCTCGCGGCGGACGACCATGGTGATCTTGCTGTGCGTCTTAAGGCCGAGGAGGCCGTAGAGCACGTGGCAGCCCGCCTTTTCGAGCATCCGCGCCCAGACGATGTTGTGCTCTTCGTCGAAGCGCGCCTTTAGCTCGACCAGGACGGTCACCTGCTTGCCGTTGTCGGCCGCCTTTGCGAGGGCCGCGATTATCGGCGAGTCGCCGCTGACCCTGTAGAGGGTCTGCTTGATGGCGAGGACGTCCGGATCCGTGGCGGCCTGGCGCACGAAGTCGACGACCGGGTCGAAGGACATGTACGGGTGGTGCACGAGGATGTCGCGCTTCCTGATCGCCGAGAACACGTCGGGCTCGCCCATGAACTCGGCCACGGGCGCGGGCGTGTACTTCGGAGTCTTGTACTCGTCGAAGCCCGGCGTCCCGTAGAGCTTCATAAGTATCGTCAGATCGAGCGGCCCGCTGATCCTGTAAACGTCTTCGTCAGAGACTTCGAGCTCTTCGACCAGTATTTTCAAAAGCCGCTCGTCGATGTCCTCGGCGACCTCCAGGCGGATGACTTCGCCCCACTGTCGGCGCTTGAGCTGCTTTTCTATCTCCTTTAAGAGGTCTTCCGCCTCCTCCTCGTCGACGTCGAGCTCTGCGTTGCGCATGATGCGGTAAGGGCTCGCCGCCAGCACGCGGTAGTGCTGGAAGAGCCTTCCGATGTATTTGTAAATGACTTCCTCAAGGAGGATGAACTCCGTCCGGCCTTCCTCCGCCGCCGGCAGCTTTACGAGGCGCGGAAGGACAGAGGGGACCTGCACGGTCGCGAACTCGAACTTCTCCTTCTTCTTGTGCTTGCCCGAAGCCTCCTTCGGGGCGATGAGGGCCCCGATGTTGAGGGTCTTGTTGCGCACGAGCGGGAAGGGCCTAGAGGAGTCGAGTGCCATGGGCGTGAGTATCGGGTATACATTTTCCTCAAAATACCTGTCGAGGAAAGCCGTCTGTTCTTCGCTGAGCTCGGTGTGGCTCTTTATGAGGTGCAGGCCGATCTTCTCGAAGGCGGGTATGAGCTGGCGGTTCAAGGTAGCGTACTGCTCCCGCACGAACTCATGCATTTTTTCCGAGATGGCGGCGAGCTGCTGCGAAGCGGTCATTCCCGCGATGTCCTTCTTCGCGTAGCCCGCGTGGACCTGGTCTTTGAGCGAGGCGACACGGACCATCGTGAATTCGTCGAGGTTAGAGGCCGTAATCGAGAGGAACTTCATGCGCTCGAAGAGCGGGACGATCTGCCTGTCGCGCGCCTCCGACAGGCACCGCCCGTCGAAGTCGAGCCAGGAGAGCTCGCGGTTCCTGTAGTACTTCGGGTTGTAGAAGTCCTTCTCCTCGGCGGCGACCTTCACCGGCTCCGCTACGAAGGGAGCTTCCTCTTTGGTCTTGTGCGCCGTCCTGGCCGAAGGCCTCGCAGCATCCGGTGCAGCCGGAGCCGCCTGCGCGGCCGCGCCGGCCTTGCCTGAAGCCGCAGCGGCCGTACCCGCGGCCGTCTTGACCGCCTTTGCCGCGTCTGCCTTCGAGCTTTCCGCCGCGGCCTTTACGTCATCCTTTTTTGCGGGTTTAGACACGGCCTTCGCTTCCTTTGTCTTGTCGGCCTTGGCCGCCTTCGCGGCATCCGCCTTTGCGCTTGCCGCTTTTCCCTGCTCAGCCGCGGCTTTTGCGGTTTTGGCCTTTACGGCCTTGTCCGACTTTGACGAGGTCCTTGCGCCGTCCTTCTTGTCGGCTTTTGCGGCCGTCTTCGAAGCGTCCGCTTTAGTCTTTGACGCCTCGGCGGCCTTTGCCTTCCCGGCCTTCTTTTCCTTCTCTGCCCCGGCCTTTGCCTTCTCTGCCGCCGAAGCCGCCTTCTCCCTGGCCGCCTTTTCCCTGTCGGCCTTGTCCTTGAGTATGCTGCTGACGGATTTAACCTTGGCTGCCATACCGGCTCCTTTCGCTGTTATTTTCCGCTTTTGCCCTTGCCCTCAACGCCCCAAACGCGTCCTGATTCCAAAAAAGCGCTCACTTCCCGCTCTCACAGAAGCTTCTTTACCTTCAGCTCCGGCCTGACGTCGAAGATCTCCTCGAAGAACGGCGCGTTTTCTTTGAAAATGCCGCTCTCCAGCGTGAAATCCGCCGCCGTGCCGACCTCGACCGTCATCGTCTCCTCGTGCCGCGTGACCTTGAGCTTCTGTATTTTCTGCAGGTAGCTCTGGTCGAGCCCGTTCGAAAGCCGAAGGATGGCGACCAGCTGCGCGACCTTGAGGTAGTCCCTCTCCGAAAGGTGCGCGTCGCTCCCCGCCTCGCCGCGGTAGAGGAAGGGCTTCGTGTTGAAGCGGACGACGTTCGCGATGATCTCGCGCTCCGTGTCCGAAAGGCCGATTATCTCCGTCGACATTATGATGCTGTAGGCGCAGTCGGCCACGTTGACGAGGCTTATGTACTTGCCGCAGTCGTGGAGGTAGCAGGCGACCTGAAGGAGGAGCTTGTCGCGGGCGGTCAGGACGTCGTTCTTCTTTACCGCGTCGAACACCGCTCCCGCGACCTCAAGGAGCATCTCGGTGTGCGGCTTGTTGCCCGCGTAGCGCTTCATCATGTGGCGGGCCGCTTCCTTTATGTCGCGCTCAAAGTCGTGCGCGGGGCGGATGAGCTTTTCGCGGGCCGCGTAGTCGTAGGCTATGCCGTCGGTAAGCTGGATGCCCGGCAGCCAGACCATCTTCGCGCCCAGCACTTCGATGAGCCGCCTGTAGAGGACGGCGATCGGGAGCACCGCCCTTGCGACGTCCATCGATACGTCGAGCTCGGCTGCAACCTCGGAGGAGGTCATTTTCATGATGCGCCCGTACCACTTCATGAACTCTTCGCGGCTCTCGAATTTGTTCGCGTCGGTGCGGTTCTGGAAAATGAGGTTCGTGTAGTAGTCCCCGACCAGGATGAGCGTGTCGATCCCGCGGTCCTTCAGGTACATGCGCTTGAAGTTCAGGATGTCCTTCCTTATGAGCTGGTCCATCAGCTCGTCGAGGCGCGTGGTCTCGCCCTCGAAGGACGCGAGCCTCCCCGAGATGCGCAGCGACCCCAAAAGGACGTTCTGTGTCGTCACCAGCGTGTCCTTGTCGAAGAGGGAGATCTGGATGCTGCCCCCGCCGACGTCGAGGATCGCCGTGCCCTTTTCGATCGTGCGGTCGAATTCCTCGCCGCGGGAGGCGATCGCCTTGTACCCTAGGAAGCGCTGTTCGGAGTTCGACAGGACTTCGATCTCTATCCCCGTCTTTTTCCTGATGTGCTCCAGGACCATCGCGCTGTTCCTGGCCTCGCGGAAGGCGGACTTCGCGCAGGCGCGGTAGCCCGTCACGCCGTACTCCTTCATTATGCGGCCGCAGTCCTTCAGGATGGCCGTCAGCTCGTTAAGGCTTTCGGTTGTAATCTTCCGCTTTTCGTAGGCGTCGCGCCCGAGGCCGATCCTCCTGCGCACGGAAGTCAAGGACGTAAGCCCCTTCTTCTTCGTCACCTCGAAGATTTCCATGCACACGTTGTACGAGCCGATGTCGATCGCGGCGAATGTCGTTGCCGATGCCAATTGCGGTCCTCCTTTTCACTTCTGCCTTCCGGCGATTTCGTCCACGAACTGCCGCGCGACCCTTCCTGAAAAGCCCCCGTGCGTTATCTCGAAAATGTTCGCCGCTGCAAGGAGCTCTTCCTCCGGCATGTCGAGTCCGCTTTTTTTCGCGATGCTCCGCACGATTTCCTCGTAGCCTTGCCTGTCAGGCGATCCGTAGTAGATTCTCAGGCCGAACCTCTCCGCCAGCGAGAGCTTCTCCTGAACCGTGTCGGAGGTGTGCATGTCCTGATAACGGTCCTCCTTGTCGCGGTAGTTCTCGCGCACCAGGTGGCGGCGGTTCGAGGTCGCGTAGAGGATTACATTTTCAGGACGCTGCTCAAGGTCGCCTTCTATGACCGCCTTCAGGTACTTGTACTCCGTCTCGTCCTCCTCGAAGGAAAGGTCGTCCATGTAGAGGATGAAGCGGTAGCGGCGCAGCTTTATCTGCGCGATTATGTCCATGAGGTCCTTGAAATCGTACTTGTAGACCTGTATCATCCGAAGCCCCGCCGGGGCGAAGCGGTTCAGTATTCCCTTGATGCTCGACGACTTGCCCGTGCCGGTCTCGCCGTAGAGGAGGCAGTTGTTCGCGCGCCTTCCTTCGACGAAGGCCTCGGTGTTCGCGACGAGCCTCTCCTTCTGCGTCTCGCAGCCGACGAGGTCGTCGAGCGAGGCGGGAAGGATGTTCGCGATCGGGACTATCGCCGCCCGGCCGCCTTCCCCGCGGCCTATCCGAAATGCCTTGTGGAGGCCGAACTTCCCGACGCCGTACTTTTTGTAATATTCCGCTGCCGCTTCCCGAAAGCTTTGCGTGCCGTCCGCCGCGGCAAGCTTCGACCTGAAAGCCTCAAGCCTTCCGACCACGTCGCCCTGGAGCGAATAGGTCTTCCCCGGATCCTGCGTGAAAGCCGCCATCACGGCGCACTGTCCGGTTCCAAGGCTGCCTTTAAGCTCCGTGAAGTCCCAGTTGAACAATTCCCTTAAAAATGAAAAGTCGTGGCGCGCGATTTCATTTAAGCTGCCCTCCGCCGCGCCGCCGATTTCAAGCGCGAGCGAATAGGCATTTTCATTTTCCGCGATATAGTGGGCGAGGTAGGCCTGCCAGAGGTTTCCCGAGGCGCCCGTCTCGGAGGCGAAGTCCAAAAGACGCCTGAACACGGCAAAGAAAAGCCGCCTGTCCTCGCCTTTTTCGTAGGGCTCCTGCCCGTCCGCCATCCGCTTTAAGCGCGCCATGTCCGAAAGCACCGCGTCGGTCCCGCCGGCCGCGTCCTCTCCGTAAAGCAGCAAATCTTCCGTATACATCCTTCTCACTCTTCCGCGTTCCTGCTGGCCTTGAATATTTCCCTGTAAATGCTCTTCAGGTACGTTTCCTCTGACTTGTCGGCGCACCCTTCCGCGAGCCTTTCTAGCTTTTCGGCCTCGCGCTTTTCGTCGAGCACGGGCAGGCCTTCGCTCTTCTTGAACTCGCCTATTTTCTTCACCTCGGCGAGGCGCATTTTTAAGAGCTCTGTGACCTGCGAGTCGATTGCGTCTATCCTCTTTCTGAGTTCTTCGATTCCTTCCATAAAGGCCTCCCGTCGGCTTTTATATCTTTTGATTATAAAATTTTTGAAGGCGATTTACAACAAGCCCGATCGGCAAATGCCCTGAACAGCGTTTAAAGGACGGTCGCGGCGTTTGCCGCTGGGGCGGGTGTGTGATATTATTCTTGCGGTCGGCGGGGCATGCGGCCGCGGGCGGCATTCGCCGCACGAGGAAAGTCCGGGCTTCGCAGGGCAGGATGCCGGATAACGTCCGGTCGGGGCGACCCGCAGGATAGCGCAGCAGAAAAGAACCGCCGCTTATTTGGCGGCAAGGGTGAAAAGGCAGTGTAAGAGACTACCGCCTCCACGGCAACGCGGAGGGCAGTGCAAGCCCCATCCGAAGCAAGGCAAATTTCGGGGACATACGGCGGCCCGCCGTTTCCCGAAGGTAGCTGCTTGAGCCGTCCGGCGACGGACGGCCTAGATAGATGGCCGCACACGACAGAACCCGGCTTACAGCCCCGCCGACCTTTTGATTTTTATTCACCTTCAAACCTCCGCCCGCACTTTCTTTTTCCGCCGGCTGCGGATAAAATCGCCGCGATTTTTTTCTTTCGCCGACTCCAAGCTGCCGCTTGTCAAAAATGAGATATCCTGATTAACCTCCCCGATAGAAGCGCAAACAAAGTCCGCTTCTGCGGAAGCCCTTTTCCCTTTCTTTGGAAAAATCAACTGGAAGGTTTTCGCGATATGCCGCGATTCAGCAAAAGGATATTCGTATTTCCCTGGAGAGTGGGCGCGGCGCCTTAAAATCCTCGCAAAAGCCGATAAGATATTGGCTTGATTCGTTTGCGGATACATTGTTAACCTTGCTTTTAGCACTCA
>Ga0065709_1005924_pt1 | contig 47514 bp, 67 predicted proteins | sample Hoacrofraction14_2_FD_59096 | JGI IMG/M metagenome (GOLD analysis project Ga0065709, IMG submission 59096) | Hoatzin crop microbial communities from Cojedes, Venezuela, sample from fiber fraction 14 v1 | ecosystem: Host-associated > Birds > Digestive system > Esophagus > Crop | place: Venezuela...
CGCATCCTGCCGGCACCGACTGCATTTGTGAGTGACAGAAGAAGCCTCATCTCATAAGGCAGATGCCTCTTGCTGTCATTCCATGTAAGATCCCAGAAGTTTATGCGATATCCGCAAGATTTTCATCAATTACCGGTCACATCCCCCATTCTTTCAAAACAATCTGCCATCCTTCATGAAATCCATAATATTTTCATGATTTATCCCGTTTCGCTTCTGCATGAGATAATCCGTGGTAATAACATACTTGGGATAATTATCTCTTATTTGCTCAAGCGGTCTGTATTCTCTATCTTCGGTCGCTCTGCTCTCATTTATTGTATATGCCACCTGAACATACGAATAGTTGGATTCAATATCCCTCATTATAAAATCACACTCAAGCTTTCCGATTTTTCCGACGCTTATTGAGTAATCCTTACTTCTGGCATATGTATATACGATATTCTCAAGAACAGGGCCGTAATTTATCCTGTTATCCGTATTCAACACATAGTAAAAGCTTAAATCAGAAAGATAGTATTTTTTCTCTCCTGAAAGAGCACGTTTTGATTTCAAGTCAAATCTATCACATTCATATAAAATTCTTGCCGAAACAAGTTCCTTAATATACCGTCCCAGGGTAGCTCTGGATATACCTATTCCTGCACCCTTCATTGCCTTACAAAGACCATTTATGCTGTATGTTGAACCGAAATTACCAATCATATAATTTCTGACAACCTCAAAGGCAGCAACATCTCTGATTTTCACTCTTCTCTTTATATCCTTATCGAAGATTTCTCTTACAAGTTCTGTAACATATTTTCTTTTGTCTCCAAGGTTCTTCATAGTTACTGTCCGTGGGAATCCCCCCTCGAAGATGTAACTATTGAGTTCTACAAGCAAATTAGGATTTATATCAATCCCATAGAAGTCCTTCATCTGGAGATACTCTTCAAAGCTAAGCGGAAGCAACTCAAACTCCAAATATCTACCAGTCAGTTTTGTCGCTATCTCTCCACTCAAAAGGTAAGAATTGGAACCGGTAAGGAAAATCGACCACCCTCCGGAGGTTCTGAGTCCGTTAATAACTTTCTCAAAGCCCGGAACATTTTGTATCTCATCAATAAAAAGATAGTTGGTGCCCTTTTCTTGCGTACGTACCTTTATCTCCTCCCTAAGATCTTCCGGAGTTGTTATATCTATGTTCTCATCAGCATCAAGATCTATAAAAATGATATTTTCCTTCTTCACATCTGATGCAAACAACTCGTCCGCTATTATTCTCATCAGACTGGATTTACCACATCGTCTCACACCTGTGATAACTTTAATTAAATCCTCTTCGTGGTAGAATCCTCTTATCTTTTTCAGATAATTTTCACGAATAAAAAGTTCCATGCTTATAACCTCCTTAGGTTACATTTTAATCCATGTGCCGCCCAAAAACAATTTAACGTTGCAACTTTTTAGATTTTTTCAAAAGTTGTAACGTTAAATTTTACAATCGACCAAATGAAGATACAAGTATCTTCACTTGGCTCATTGCTTACGCGAACAATAGAGAAAGAGCACAGTGCCTCAGCACTGTGCTCCGTCATCACATATTTACTTACTACTTCCCTGTCTTACTCTCTGCCTTCTTCCTGGCGGCCTCCTTCATGGCCTTCTTGTTCTCGTACATGATTTCATCGGCTTTCTTTACGGTTGACTCGAAGAATCCCGTAGCCTCAGTCTCATCACCGGTTTCGCTATCCTCTCCTGCAGGCGCTGCGTCAAGCTTCACTTCGTCACCAGAAGTCGCTGTACCCTTGGCGATATTTATCCTCTCCCAGATGTGCAATACGGAGGCGTTATTCCGCTCCATAGCCGCATCCATTTCCTTCATCCTGTCACCCACCAGTGCCATGCCGCTTCCGGTCACGATTACGATAAACTCATCGCCGCCGATACGAAAAATCTGCTCACCCTCAAATACCTTCTTTATCAGGTCAACATTCCTCTTGATATAGAAGTCGCCCTTATCGTGTCCATATATATCGTTAACCCTCTTGAGGTTGTTTATATCAAACATCACAACAGTGAAGGACTCGCCGGTTTCATTTAGCTTCGCGCCAAGCTCCGCATAGCCGCGCTTGTTGCCGACGCCCGTCATGGCATCCTGATAAGCATTCTTGTGAAGACCGCCTACCAGTTCCTTCAGGCTGCCCGTCATGCTCTGCATGGTTTCGGTAAGTACACCGATCTCATCGTTCGTCTTCGCCGGAAAATCTACCTCCAGATTACCGGCACCTATCTTCTCAGCTGCCTCTGTCAGCTTGACCAGAGGATTCATAACACGGCTCATGATTATCCAGATAAATATTACTATCATCAGCGCACCCATCGCAGCTATCCAGATATACTGATTGACGGTCCTATCACGAGTTGCATTCAGCTCCGTCTTCGGCACAGAGAGAAGGAACTTCATATCATTTCTGAGAGAACAGAAGGCCATGTAGTACTCAGCACCCTCGTAGGTATAATGATATAAGCTGCCTGCGCTGTCCTCTGCAGCAAGCTCCATAACTATGTCTGCCGTATCATCACTTATATCCAGTATGTTCGTCCCGGTCTCAAGCTTCCGGTTTGCCATCACCGTACCGTCTGTCTTAAGTAGTGTTGCGTGCCCGGTAGTATATGCCGTTATAGTTTCAACGTCATCTGCTATTTCACTGAAGTCAAGGTCGATGCCTATGATTGCGAACACATCACCATCCTTATCATAGAGAGGCATCTCATACGAAATGATATACACACCGTAGTTTTCATTATAATACGGATCAAGCCACACAGGACCGCCCGCCTCAACCGGTATGTAGTACCAGGCAACATGCTCCGTATCGTCCTTATCATACTGTGTTATATCAGTCAGCTCATGTGACTCATACACACCGTCTCTGTCCGGATCAACCTTGAAGAGTCCGTAGGTTGTCTCCTCGGGTCTGTAGTTATAGTAGTAAGAAACTACTCCGGGATTTGTCTTGATTATGGAATCATAGAAGTACTCTACCCTCTCGATATGTTCCTCGAGTACAGATATGTCCGCAACCACATCCTCGGGAGGCGGTACATTATCGGTTATGTAGTTCGACATAACCTCCAGCGAGTACTCAACCTGATGAAACTGCGCGTTCAGGTCCTCAGTTTCATTTTCACATATCAGATTCATGATTTTAGCCGATGAGCTGTCGCCAAGTGTTGTAACGTTGCTTATACCGACTACAGCGTAGTACATCGCCGCAACAAGGACTATTGACACGGTTAGGGCTATGATTTTTGTTCGTATAGATTTAAACATTCCCAAGATTTTCCTCTGCTTGATTTAAAAGATAGTGTCAAGAATTTTGTGTAAACGATGGAACAGGTTCCCTGTTCAGTGTTATTCATTGACCTCGTAACTGTTTGATATCGTAGTCTGAGTTAGCAGTCAAGGGCTACGCCGCGTAGCGGTGCTTCGCACCCTTGACAGCTAACCCAGACCACGATACAGGTTTTATACGAGGTCAATGCATGAGACTGCTTAAGCAGCCTCGCCCATTTGCTGCGGATCGGTACCGTTTGGATTGTTATCAAACATTTGCAGAAGTTCAGCAGATGCTTTCTTAAATCCTCGTTGTAAACGATCCGCAAACTTACGGTTACGGTCGCTGTAGTAACAGCAGACAAACCGATCCAACGATTCCTCGTTGGGGAATTGCTCTTTGACTTTTGCCTTGTGCTTCAGACCTTTGTTGCTCTGTTCTATGAGATTTGTTGTATAAATGCTGCTACGAATCTCCGCAGGGAACCTGTAGAACTGGAACAGACTTGCCCTGGCCCTCTCAAATATGCCGCGTAGCTTCGGATACCGCTTTGAGTATTTTTCAAGAAAGCGTTCAAGCTCAGTTGCAGCTTCCTCGGCATTTTCAGCCCGGTATACAAGCTTTAAATCGTTGAGGATTTCCTTACGATCTTTGCTTCGTATATATCGCATAACAGTGCGGCACAGGTGAACCCAGCACTGCTGATGTTCAGCTTCAGGGAATTGGTGCTTTACAGCATCTCTCATTCCCTCAAGACCGTCTGAGGCAAAGAGCAGAACCTGCTCAACACCACGTGCTTTAATGTGTGTAAGCATTTCCTCGTAGTTGGATGCCGACTCTGTCGGATACAGAGCATAATCCAAAACCTCACGGTAACCATCCGGAGTAATTCCAAGGAGCACATGTAACGGTTCTTTGGCAACACTGTCTCTGCGAACGTTCAGATATGTGGCATCCATAAAGATGACTACATACCGCTTTGATAACTGCCTGTTGTGAAATGCTTCTACTTGGCTCTGAACACTTTTGGTTATGTTAGATACTGTCGCAGGTGAGTAGTGATGACCATACAATTTTTCAATAAGTTCGGCAATTTCGCGAGTAGTTATCCCCTTGCGATATAGCGTTATGATTGTTGTTTCCAGGTCATCAGTTCTGCGGGTGTAGCTGGGTATCAACTGTTGTTCAAACTCCCCGTTACGGTCACGAGGAATGTTGATATGTAGCTTACCATAGCATGTATCTAACTCTCGGGTATATGTACCGTTTCGGCTGTTGCCGGTCCCGATACCTTCGGTACTGTGCTTTTCATATCCGAGAAAACCTGTGAGTTCTGCCTGAAGAAGATTATTGATAGCTTCCTCAAGCTGTGAACGAATAACTTCTTCAACAGAACCTTTATTTAATAGCGCGGTCATTAACTCTGTGTTAAGATTAGACATGAAGGAACCCCTTTCTTTCGTGTTTTGGTGGTACTTAACACTTTACAAGAAATCGGTTCCTTTTTCCATATCCAATAAAAGGAGTCGGAAACCATTTACACAAAATATTTTACGCTATCGTTGAACTGAACTTGGCTAGTATCGGGTTAATAATGTTCGTATATGCATAGAACTTATATAGTGTCATCGTGGTGCCGGATATAATATAAGCATGGATATATGAATCATCAACGTGATAGACATTCAAATTAGACGGACATGAACATGACGTTCCTAATAAGTATCCATTAGCATACCCTTCTCTGTATGTTCCCCAGTCAAGCTTCTCATCACCGTATCCCCAGTATCCCGCATTCTTATGTGTCAGACACACGCTTGCTATGTCTCCGTTAGCTTGGTCGGTCGTGAAGTCATAGACAAACTTAATTGTCCTGTTAGCGACATCCTCTGAGCTCTCAGTCGAGTTATATGAGCCCATCGTGTCTGAGTATGTGCCACTCGTGGTACTCACTCCATACGCAGCGCATGCTGTCATGTTCGTGCCTGCAGGAGCGAATATCTTACTTGTATCAATAGCCTTGTCAAAGCAAAGGATACCTCCGAGAAGTGTCTGATATGTTGGTACTGTCAGAAAAGTATCAGTACCGCCCCACACTCCCGCAGGTGCAAGGAACTGCTCAAGAGCATCTGTCATCATGTTTTCATGCTCATATACCTTCTTAGTGAGTCCGCTATCCAGCTCAACCCTCGTGTGACCGTGCATCTTAGGTATATGTATTCCCTTGTTGATATAAAAAGGCTTAACTACGTCCTTCATCTTCTCCTCCTACTAATTTATAAAGTTAAACTTAAAGCGCGTCAGCGTACTGTCCTTATAGATTACAAATGCCATCGTAAGCGTCTCAGCACTCGTCAGACCGTCATATATCTCAGACATGTCCATAGCTAAGAACTCACCCATAGTGACCTCGTCTGTAAATGTGACCGTATCATACGAGTACTTAACACCGATATCACCTGTATACTCAGCCTCGGCACTGTCTATGCCTGTAATCATCTTGTCAGATGTGAAGTATATCGTAGCCTGTACGGTCTGTGTCGGCGGCGTTGCCGTCACATCCATCGTCATACCCTCGATAGTCTCATCATCAGCCCACTTATAGACGTATGGACTTGTCAGAGCCGTCAACACGTCTGATGTCGGTAGACTGTCAGAGCCGTACTCCTCAAAGTTAGAGGATGTAAGCTCTGTGATATCTACCTCTTCACCATTGCTGTTATAGTACTTGTTTTCACTCATTATCAGATACTTCAATGCTTGTTACCTCTTCAAATACCGTAGTATCAGTACCAACCTTAACCATCTTACCGATATCAACCGTCTCTTCCTCTGATGTATATTCATACTCAGTCCGCAGCTTAAAGCCGTCTGATGTATCAACATACGTTGTGGAATAAGTCGCATTATCAGCTGACAGTGTCCAGTTCGTAGTCGGCTCAACGAATACCACTGCATCAGCAAGCGCATTCACTGTGATATCGTTTGTGATATCGATGTTGCTTAGTGTCTCAGCAATGTCTATTGTTACCGGCACGGATATATCAATCGTTACACTGTCGGTCATGGATGTTACTGTGATAGCATTCTCGACAGATATGGTGCCGAGTGCTTCAACAATCGTAATCTTACCACCCCAAACATCCGACGCGGCAAGACCTCGACCGAATACAGTCAGATTAGCCATACCACCTTCCAGTGTGATAGTAGGCGGCTCTGTGGAGCTTGTCGCTCCGTCCGACAGTTCACCCCATGTCACCGGAGCTATTAGTGCCTCTCTGATATCTGACTTGAAGTATTCCGGTTCAATAGTCACTTTGATGTTATATGTGATATTCGCACTCACCGTATAGCACTGTGACACCGTGAGTACATTCTCGCCTCTATCCTCGTAGTTAGTCCACGTATCAAACAAGACGTTATCAATATAGACCCTTGCTATAATGTTACCGTCAAGGCTCATATCATGGTCAATCGTGAACATAGTCGCAACGATGGTATCATCGACTGTCACGAAGTCCATATCGAGTATGGTGGTCTCCTCTGTGATAGTCTTAGCCGCGACGTTTGAAGTATTATAGATATAGAAAGTGCTCTGGTCTTTCTGTACTTCCGCAAGTATTCCTGAAAGTTCCTTCTCGACCTTGCTTCTGGCATCTGCAAGAGCCGGATCACTTCCGGTTCCCTCGATAGTCATTTGACTGTCATACGTCCAGTCTATCGAATTGATACAAAAGAGCTCATCATCATCCGCAAGACCGCCTGTACATGACACCACGTCACCCAGCTCGTAAGCAACCTCAGACATCATATAGAGTGTGAAGGGAACATACTTAATATTCAGTATTGACTCGAGTATTTCATCCATCCTCGCACGTGTCTGTGTCTCATTTGAATACTGCAGAAACGGATTCTCTCCGAGCTTCACAACAAGACCATCGCCCTCACCTTCAACATAGTTGATAGCACTCTCTATGTTCGTCAGTGATACATACGTGTACTCAGTCACATAGTCTGCAAACTTACAATCCACGTGCCTGTCCGATATCGATATAGTATCGACTGCTTCGCTCTTATATGTCTTCAGGACGAGCTGACCATATCTATCCATCTGAGCCCATGCACTGCATGCAGCCGATAGATATATGAGCATGTCCTGCCATGTCTCGACATTTGTCGCATCACTATACAGTGTGAGTGAGTTACCACCGTTTGGCAGTGCTGCACATTCATCAGAAGTCATACCAAGCGTGACACCGCAGGACTTACAAGCAAGAGCAAGCCAGTCATAGACACTCGCTGAGTTACCCAGGTATGAGCTACTAAACGTCTTCGTGAACTTCGACATCAGGTCATAAGCTGATATCTCAAAGCCTTGTTTACTTCTCGACACATCACTTATGACATACACACCCTGCTGTATATAGATATATTCATCATCGACAAGCCGTCCGACACTCACCGTCACAGTCTTACCATAGAGTGAATATCTGGTGATGTTGTCGCTCCGGAGTGTGCACTTGAACTCGCCTATATTAGCCGTACCGATACTGACACTGTCCGAGTCACTGTTCGCCACACTAAAACGGCACGAACCGCTTATCAGGTCTTCATCCGTAAACGTGTCCGTGCCTATATCTATCTTTATCTTGAACCGATGAACGTATCCCTTCATCGATGTTAAGTATTCATCAGTTACTGAGTACATATCTTCTCCTTAGTCGGGGCTATATGCTTTAAGCGTAAATGATATCTCCCACAAACCTCCTGCAGTGGCATCATCAGAGCCTCTGACAAGTGATTCCTCTCCGAGTGTCATCCGCATCTTCCTGGTGGTAAGTGCCGCCGTATCAGGATAATTACACTGCACAGTCACAGGATTGCTTATAGCATGGTTTCTGATGATATCAAGCCACTTACTATCCGCATACATATTCACGCTTATTGATACAAGTCTTTCAGTGCGTACTACTTCCTGAAAGCCGCCATCCTCTGTTGCGAACTCCTCTGCTGACCTCTCAGACGTAGCACTATACCCTTCAGCCCACTGAGGTTCGGGATACTCTATATCATTGATGATGAGTTGCATCATGCACCTCCTGTCTTATAGTTCCTTGACACTATAGCCTTAGTGATTATCTTCTCAAGCCTCTCCTGTCCAACGTTCACCGTGACATAGCAAGCCATCTCACCGTCGGTATCTGCTACGTAGCCACTCGATACGGTACCTGTGCTTGTTGCAAGTGCAAGCTGTGGCATAGTTGCAAGGTCACTCAGTCCGGTAAGAGCACTCTGCATATCATCTTCCGTTCCGGTTATACCTTCAACAACACCGGCACCTATCATGGCACCGACCTGGTCACGAAACAGCTTTGAAGGCGAATGTATGCCCAGAGCTGACTTTGCTGTCGAAAGCGCATTTGATGCCAGATTTTTTAAAGACGAAAAGAGCGAGCCTGCGGAGTTCGATATACCCGAAGCTATGCCGCTTATAATCTGCTTGCCAAGCCCCAGCCAGTCTGTATTCAGGAATGTATCAATGATGGTACCGCCTATCGACAGCACCGTGCTTACCACCTGTGGTAGTGCCTGAGCAAGACCTGATACAAGGCTTGCGATAATCTGAATACCGGCAGATATTATCTGCGGAAGATTCGATACTATAGTAGTCACGAGTGACGTGATAGCCTGAATAGCTGCCTGAACTATATACGGCAAATTCCCTGTAATGCCATCTACAAGGCTAAGAAGCATATCAACACCTGTGCTTACTATCTGCGGAAGATTGTTTACTATACTTGATATAAGCGACTCCACAAGCGTCACAGCCGTATTCAGTAAGTCAGGTATGTGATTAAATATACCCTGCAGCAAGCTCATCAGCATAGTGCCGCCAGTCTCAATAAAGGTTGGTAGTGATATCAGCAAATTATCAACCATCTGCGCAACTGTGTTCATTAGTCCGTCAATCAATATCGGTGCTGCGGTGATGATTCCACTCGTAAGCGCGTATATAAGCTCCATAGCTGCAGTAAGCAGCCCACTCGCATCTCCGCTAAACAGATTCGCGATTGCGTCAGATATGGCAAGTCCTACCTCTGCCCAGTTCGTACTACGTGCCGCCGCAGCCATCTGTGTGACTATATTAGTTAGGTTGTCTAATATTAAAGGAATACCTTGCGTCAATGCTGTTCCTATCATTTGCGGAATTTGAGTGATGACATTTCCTATCATCGGCAGAGCATTCCCGAATAGAAATGTAGTCGCTGACTCCACGAGAGCCTGCAGTGGCTCAGTAATATCCTGGCCTGTAGCCATGAAACCGAGCAAGTTTTTCCAAGCCGATTTCATTGAATTAAACGAACCACTGAATGTCTCAGCCGCTTCCTCTGCCGTAGTACCTGTAACTCCGAGTTCAGTCTGTATGACATGAACTGCCGCATAAACATCGTCGAGATTGTCTATATTATATTCGATACCGGATATCTCTTCTGCATCCGCAAGCAGTCGCTCCATCTCGGACTTGGTACCACCATATCCGAGCTTGAGATTATCGAGCATAGTATAGTTCTGCTTAGCGAAACCCTTGTAAGCATTCTCGATGTCTTCCATATTCGTACCGAACTTATTAGCATTATCAGCTATATCGATAACAGCCTGATTCGCAGCAGTGGTAAGTGCTTCAAAATCGTCTCCGGTACTCTGCTTTAGTGATGCTGCGAATGATGTTACGAGTTCGTTGTAGTCATTTGCCGACATGCCGGCAGTCTGCCACGCTTCATTCGCATACTGTGTCATGGTCTCTTCGGCTTGCTTGAGCTTATCGAAGTCGGCACTAACCTCATCCACTGTCTTCCCGACTATGCTCGCATACTCCTCAACGCTATCCGCTCCCTGAGTTCCAAAGAGTGTCTGTATGCCACCGATAGACTGCTCTAACGCCGCTCCTTCATCTATTGCATCCTTAAATACCTTTGTGACAGCCGTACCTATACCGGCAGCAACTATTGCCCCCTTTATCTTTCCGGCTATACTTTCTCCGACCGACGTGCCGACAGATGATGCATCACCGAGTCCTTCAGACAGAGCACCCTTGACTCCCTTCATTGAAGGGATGATTTGTAAATATGCTGTTCCTATTTCTGACATTTCTTTAATATCTCCTGTCTCTTTCTCTCGAAGTCATCCTCTGACTCGAATATCTGGTAGTCTCTATTCTTGACTTCCGTATATCGTGCCAAGAGTGACTCCGGAGGATTATGTCCCTTCTCTGCATCCTTAGTCTTAGTCCAACACAGCCAGTTAAGGCGGTCAAATATTGCTATGTTAATCAAATCCATATACGGAATATCCATGTCACTCTTCTCAGTCCATATCCTTGCATCCGGTCTCAGTCCTTTAACCAGCTTTGCTATAAGGGTGGGCGGATATTCCTCAAAGTTAAGTATATGATACGTCTCGGCAAGGTCGCATATGATAGCATCCTCCGATATCGCCAGCAAACCGCCGAGAACAATTAGTTTTTTATATCGGCATCCTCATCGCCCATCTTAGTGAGTATCTCGGATATCTCCGTGATGTATGCCTGCGAATCAACTATCTTGTGCTGCTTCATGATGTGTCTTTCGAGTCGCTTTCTACCTATCGTGCCAAGAAGCACTATTGCAATCTCGTCAACTCCGGCAATCTTATCAAATTCATCTCCATCGGCGCTCTCAGCCTTTGCCACTGCTCTCGCCAGTCTAAAATCGTTTTTTAAATTCTCGTCGATGTCACACGTAAAGCCTGTGCTTGTAGTTATCTTTTTCATAGATTCTCCTTAATTAAAAGCCCTGCTGCAGAAATGCAGCAGGGCAGGACTAAATGATTAACCTTCGGTAGTTTCTGCTTTTGCCTTGTTAGATGACTCTGTACTGATGTACTCATAGTGAGTGTTACCGGCATCATCGGGCATACATGTAACACTTATCTCGTATCCGACAAGCTCCTCATCCTTATAGACGATATCACCGACCTCGGTAATCTTACCCCTGGGTATTACAATCCTCTTGAGCGTGTCATCTCTGAGTATTGTATCGATTACATATGACTTCTCAGGGAGGTCATCTGTATTAGCTTTAACCGTGATGGCATTATCTCCTACAGTCACATTATCACTTCCATACACAGCCTTAAGTACTGTGCCGTTAAGTGACTCGATGAGCGTGAACTTAAACACATCATCCCTTGCGGAGTTTATGACATATACTATGTCCTTACCCCACGCTCTGATGTTATCACTCTCAGGAGAGTTCGAATTAGTCACACCATCCTCAGATACATAGCCTGTATTCTCGAATGCTGCATCGAGAGCAGATGTCGCATCTGTAGGAAGTGTCGTGCCGTAATCTGCTATCGATATCGCCCCTGCCTTCTTAGGCTTAGCGACTGTTACATTACTTACTGTTGACATTTCTTTCATCCTTTCTTAGTAGTGGTATATCTCATATACACATTGATATCTGTATCTCTTCTCATCCGGGTCAGTAAAGTTGTAATCTCCATTCCTTACCGCCCTTGTTACGTCTGTATCGTCTCGGATATAGTCCATTACATCCTTGACCTTAGCATTTAGCACAGCTGCCTCGTACAGCGTCTCGGCATATGACTGTATAGCAAATGTAGACTGACTAAAGAATCTGTCACCGCTTCCACCGGTCTTCTCTATGATGACACAGCTTGCCGGAAGCTTCTCAGGTCTCTCCATATATACCGGCACTGTTAACTTACTTGCCAGATAATCAAGTACTGTCTTCTCTATCATGAGCCCACCGCCTTCAGTATTGTATTATGCTTAAGATTGCTGTAATAGGCATGAGGAGTGTCTGGCTTAACCTTGACGGCGGCTCGTGTCTTACCGACATACGTCTCAGTCGCATATCCGTCCCCACACCTACCGACTATCTGTTCACCATAGGTTTCAAGCTCTTTAGTGACTTCTGCCGACTTCAGCACTTCCTGAATGCCGGTGCTATTCAGTTCTATCTCAATCTTCGTCTTCGCCATATCTCTCGACCTGCACTTTCTTATTCCAGCTAAGCGGTATCATCGCCTCGATGCCTGCTGTCGGATATCCTATCGTCCGATATGTACCCTTGAAGGGCTCCGGAAGTATTACCTTCGTATTTACCCAGTCATGAGTATCACCCTTTGGGATAGCCAGAGTATAAGCAGCGTACTTCCCTGTAAGATTAAAAGTTTCAGTCCGGTCATCTGTCGAAGGCTCGCCTACGAGTACATTTTCCACATCTTCTGTGGTTTCCTCGTATATCGGTGCTCCGAACTCGTCTGTACCGGCTTCTGCCTTAATCACTATCTGGATTGTAATGCCACTAATTATCATCTGTATCTACTCCATACATATCTATCGTTCCATATCTCTGCCTCAGTAGTCCGAGTGCTTTCAACTCATTATTCAAGAAGTAGAGTGTCTGCCCCGGGTTATAGTAGGTCATCGATACTGAATATCCGAGAGCCGACTGTGAAGACTGCGTTGCTCCATACTCGTAGCTTGAACTGCTTAGAGTTCTGATGGCTCTGATTACAACATTGATAATTACTTCTTTAACTGCCAGAGCATAGTCCTCTCCGGTTGTTTCGTCTGCTATCATCTCGTCTATGTCATAGCCACGCTCTCTTGCTTTCACTCTGAGCATTGAAGATGCATTCGTGAGTAAGCTCTCACATACCTCCTGTTCGGAGGATGTGAGACTCACGCGTGCGGTGACTTCTTTAAGTGTCGCATATACTGCACCCATCAGCTCACCGCCTTTCTGATTACTTAGATGCCTTTACAGCCTTGTTAGCCGTTGATGCCTCAATCCTTGCAAATGCACCGGGTACCAGAATAGCCCAGCCAATCCATGCCTCAGCTCTGAGACATACCTGATTGAACTTCTTGAGGTCACCGAGACCGTCAGGATCACCATAAGGAATTATCTCAAGAGGAATCTCCTTGGCGAAGCCCCACTTGAATGCATCCCTGAAATCACCGACATATGCCTGCTTACCGTCCACATATGATACTGTAGAGTTAACATCCACAGGGCATCCGTTAACTGTGCCGGGATTTGCACCCCAGCCAAGCTCAGGATACTGCTTAACACCGTTAACAGTGAGCTTTGCAAGTGCTGCAGCGAATGTCTTGGACATTGCGATACCGTTAAGGTCATACTCACCGATATCTGCGATGGCATCCGTGATATTTGCCTCCGGGTCACTCTCTGAATAAGTTACAGAAGCAACATCCGTGTTCGTATCAAATGAATTGGTACCAATAAGGGATGATGCCTGACCATCTCTGGGATTAACACCATGCATAGCCATGATATCAAGACCTCTTGCTATCTTCTTAGCGTATCCCTCGGTAAATGCTCCGAGCATATCCATCTGCTTCTCCTCTGAAGCATAAAGAAACTCATCTGATACTCTCGATGTGTACTCAACCTTTACAGGTACCATCTTAACTACATTTACAGAAGTCTTGCCTTCTGCCTTCTCACCACTCTCAGCAACAAGGTTAACCTCGTCATCAAGACCGAATACAAATACATCGTTGCCGGTGAAGCTTATGGGACTCTGTGCACTAAGCTGTGCTATAGATGAGTGTCCCTGCACCTTTGAAAAAATCTCCTTCGTGAGTTCAGTGGGAAAAAGTCCGCTCATTTCAAGTACTGCCATTTCTATTCTCCTTTCAAACTACTAAGCAGCTCCTTATAAGCCGCCGCCTTACCATCTGCTGGTATATCATTACTCTTCGAGGGCGCCTTCGGCTTTGTGCCTCCGATTATCCCTCTTAACTTCTGTGCATCCTTCCGGAGTGACTCCTCGTCATCTCCTGTCAGCCTGTCAGCTAACTCATACGGCAGACCACTCTCAAGGGCTATTCTCATTTTTGCCGAGTTGGTCTCGTATCCCTTGGTCTTCGCAGTGAGTTCTGCTATCTGCTTCTCATACTCTCCTGACTTCACTCCGAAATCGTCAAGCTGCTTCTGCAGATCTGCTATCGTAGCAGCCGACTCCTCTGAGCTCTTCCTAAGGTCGTCATAATCTGCATACTTCTTTGCCATCTGCTCATCCTTACGCTTAAGCCTCTCCGAAATGATTGCGTCAAGGTCTTCCTGTGTTGTAATAGGATTCTCTAAATCTGCCATATTACTCCTTTCTTATACCGGCTTTTCCCTGCCGTGAGGTAAATTTATAAAAAGCACCGTGAGGTGCTTATTATCAGTAATATATCTTTTGTACTTTCTTTTCCTTTGCTGTCGCACACTTCCAATGTGCAAGCACTATGCTGTCGAGCAGTGCTATATCTGCTCCTATCAGTATCGAGTTGTATCCAAAACCTCCGTTTGAACCAATGGCTCTATGTTCGCAGTTTGATATAACATTTACGAGTGCCGGCTGTGCCCTGTGGCATATCGATGCCGCATATATGGCACTCTCAAACATCGAGGATGCTGCCACTATCTCAAGCACCTTCGGGAGTGTTGGCGCTTTCAGTTTATTTGCTTTCATAAGGTCTATAAGCATCTGTTGACCATTTGCACCATCTACCACCACTTCCTTGACGTTCTTGTTCTTCAGGAAGGGTATCATCCACTCGATACCATCTCTTACAGAGCGGCAGTCTATACACTCCACAAATATCGAGCCGTCGAGCGTCTTTGATGCGATGCTCATGGCCGCATTCTCTCCGGTATGTCCGAACTTGATGCCGATATATCTATCCTTCTCAAGCTTCGGCAACTTCTCCACCGCCAAAGCCATCCACTCAGTCTTGCTGATGGCTGATTTCTGGTTGTACCTTATCCACAGTCCGAGACGCTGTATATTGAAATCGATATCATCGTCGCTTATCTCATCGTTTATGCTGCGTTCTGTAAATATCGTACCAAGTGACGGATTCGTTTGGTACCATAGCTCTTTATCGTGAGGGTCGGACTGTCTGTCCACCGACCACTCGACCCATCCGGCATTATCACGCTTGCCACTCACCGTATCCTTTCGATACTTCGTAAAGACCGTGCCGGAGCTGACCGGAGTAGGAGGAGTTCCACACATAAGTGTCTGTGGATTTCTGGAATCGGTAACTACATACTTGAGTGCTGACTCCTGGTCATCTGTATACTCCTGAGCCTCGTCTATGATAAGAAGGTCATAGCCTTCACCAAGACCACCCTTTGATGACCTGGTACGGAAGTTAATCTTACCTTTGGTCTTCAGCATCTCGATACGTTCAAGTCCAAACTGCTTTATGGTTCGATAGTCCTCACCCTCTTTAAAGCCTGACTGAGCTAACAGGTCACACAGCTTCTCCCACTGTGCATGTGAGGTTGTGGTTCGGTGTGCTGTGTAGAGTATTCTCTCTCCCTTCCTCAGTCCGTGCTGGCATCTTGCTATAAGTACCTCACTTTTACCATTACGACGTGGCACCGACCATCCGAACTTTGTATGAGTCCACAGTCCGTCACCGTTCTTACCCAGAATGTCATATAGAAGTTGTGCCTGCCACTCCTGCGCAGTCCTACCGGTCTTGTTATAGAGATCAACTGCCTCCTCACCATCTGTCTCTAAGTATGGCAGTACTCTGCTTACTGTCGGATTCTGATTTCCTCTTCTTATCTGCTCCATTCAGTTTTCTTTGTTGCATCCTTGATATTTGTCAATATCTTTACTTCGGTAATCTTCTCTCTTGCCATACCTACCTCCACTAAAAAAGCACCGCATCTGCAGTGCTTACCTATGTACCGGTGGATTCTTCATATCATACTGAAATGATACGTAATTCATCACACCGACATAATATTTCTTGAATGTATCAAAATCCACGTCATTGTGTCTGTTTATATAATGTGTGTAGTCATTTCCTATGATTCTGACTACATCAGCAGCATTTTTATACTCTGCCGGCATATACTTCTCTATCGAGTCAGCAAGGCTAAATTTCCTTACCTCAGTCTCATCTTTCTCAAGTATATTGATAGCAAAGTCTTTTATAAGAATCTCCAGAGCTGTCCTGTATCCTATAGCTGCCACTATCGTATCTCCGACAGACTCAGAGTGAAATGCTTGCTTGTGAATCTCAACAAATCTCTTACTTACCCTCTCAAGCACCTCCGGCATATCGTCACGCTCAGAGATTGGAATTATCGTCTTGAAATCATACTGGTTATAGCGTCCTTTGACATACACAACGATAAACTTCTTATCACAGTCCGTACATCTCATCACGACTACAACCGCATCATTGTTGGTGTCATATGGAAAGTGTTCAGCCTTAACCGGCACAGCATCTATGCCTATACCACAGTAAGGACAAACCCTCGGCTTATCATATAGACCATGTATATACACCTTGCCATCAACGGATAATGTGTTTTTCCTTACTAATTTCACTCAAAAATCCTCTTTCTTAATCCTCTTCATAAGAAAAGCATCGCCTCTGCAGTGTTTTCGCAACAACCAATTCACTACCTATTTGCTCGACATTCCCATTTCTACACAAAGCCCATCTACTATTTCATCTACTTCCATATCTAACTCATATAAATCGCCGTCTTCAAACATATTTTTTTCTAAATATTCTTCCGACTCGGCATATTCCATCACAACGCAATTAAGCTTTTGCAAATATGAAAGTCTCGAAAATCCAGAATCCAAAACATAAATTTCATCGCCATATATATCTATTTTCTGAAATCTTTGAGATAACGCTTCTTTTATGCTTCTAATCTTTCTTTCTATTGTCTCGTCTATCGATTTCATTTCCGTTTTCGTCATACCAGATTACCCCTCTCTCTGATGAACTGATTTTATAATACTCTTTTCCGTTATTATGCCGTCCTCCCGACGGATGATACTCAAGCAATTCATTCCCGTTAAATACGGTTTTATAACCACCACCATCTTCAAATGATTGCCCCTTATGTCTACCCCTACTAAGTGGAACAACATCATACCCAGATTCAACAATCAATTCTTTTAATTCACTCGGAGTATGTTCTGAAATTATACTCGTATCTTCTTTGATTTTTTTAATTATATCATCTTTTGAACTGCCTTCAATATCTCTATTTGATGATTCACCTTTCTTTTGTATTTTCCTAGTAGCTTGTCTTTGCCCATACTTCTCCTGAATCTCCTCAGCAGACATGCCCTTCTTCTCATGATACCGCCTTCTTGCATTAGCATTCTTGATTAGACGGCTTCGTTCCTTTTGTATCTCAGCGAGCCGTTCACGTTCCGCCTTCCGTTCTTCCTTGCTTTGAGCCTCTCTCCTCTGCATCTCTGCCCTGACTTCGTCATTGCTCTCATATTCTCTAATACTATGTACATCCTGTTTCTTTCCGCTTACAGGCACATATACCACGAGGCAACCACAGTTAGCATGTCTTCGGAAGACCATGTTGCCGGTATTCTTGACATCCTCGTATTCATACGTACCTCCGAGCTTCTGACACCACTCACAGCATCCACCAACAGGGATACGTTGTATCTTAGGACTCATGCCTGAATTATATTGATAATCAGCATTCTCTTTTACAGACCTATCAGCGACTTTTGCTATCATGGTCTCAGATGCCGTTGCAAACCGGCTCTTTACCTTCTCATACTTATCTGATGCGACAAGATTCATGATGCCTTCTGCGGCATCATCCTCAAATTCAGGTACCACCGCCTTGAGTGATATACCTGCCTCTGCATTCAGATGATTCTGCACAGTCTCACATGCAGTAGCCGACAGTCCATAAGACTGCTCAAGTATCGGCAGTATGACTCTCGTCGCTATATTCCAATACATCATGCCGTCAGGGAGTTCATCACCACTCAAACTTAAGAATATGACTTTAAGGAGTGCACCGACTGCTTGTGAATACTTCTCTGCATCCTCGTAGGTACCACCTTTATTTATCCGCGCGGTGAGATTCTTAATCTTGGCACTATTATTATATTGTCTCCGGAACTCCTCCTGAAGCTTCTCCAGAAGCTCCGGTGCTATATCCTCCGACATCTTCTCCTCCGTCTATTCCGGTCAGGTTTCTGAGGGTATCCTTATCAAAGAATCCCGGTATTGCCTGATTTATCTTTATAGCTCCGTCTCCGATACTCGAGAGCATAGCCGCATCCGGCTCGAATATCGGCTCCCACATAGCAACTGTGTCTGCTATCAGATCACGTCTGTAAGGGAAGTCATCCCTCAGGCTTGCCGCTATAAGTCCGACATTTATGAATCCGCTGCCGAATGTTCTCTGTGCTTTCCTGGCTGTGAGCCTCAGGCTCTCATGTGATGCTTTGATAGCCTCGGCACTTGCCGGATTACCTGTACTAAATCCGAGGTCATCAAGTGTAAGCCCTGTTTCTCCTGCAAACATCCCTGCAGCCATCTTCAGCTGCTCATTGTACGGAGTCATTGAGTTAGTGTTGAAACTGCCAACCGTAGGTTTGTCTCCGTCCTCATCCTTATCAAACCTCAGGAACGATGTCATAGTTGCCTTCCATGAATCGAGATGGTCGGCTGAGTCTGACAGTCCGAGAACATATTTCTGTGGAAATGAATAGAAGTCGGCAGATATCTCCGACCTCTCAAGTGTTCTCTTTGCATACCGCTGCAGATACATGCACGTTCTGCTTATCCTGGAGTGCCCGAAGGGTCTCCTGGCATCAGGGCGATATATAATCGGCACGAGCATCGGGTATCTGGACGGATATGTAATTGTCCACTCATTCTCTGTACGCTTATCGTAAAAGGTTGTATATCCCGGAGCAAAGTATGCTTCGATAACAGGTTTCTGATGCTTATCTCTCTCAAGTACTGCATATCCTTCCTTCAGCATTCCTGTTGTCTCGTCAAGCACCCCTGTTGCATTGTAACCATCTATGACTTGGAGTCTTGGATATCCTTCGTCATCCTTTGAGATATAAACGAAGGCACACGAGCTTATCAGAGCTGACAGAATAGCCGAATCAAAGAACGTATCGGCATTATTCAGCCTGAATATATCCGATATGGCAGCTGTGTCATTATCGAAGCCTCTGAAGCAAAGCCTATCTGCAAGTGAATCGACTGCCTTTGCACACCATCCACACGTGCTTACATACTGAAATCTCAGCCTTGCGGGCATCAGCTCCACGTTATTCGGTCTATAGTCCTTCATCTCATAGTATTTATATCTGAGTCGAACTCTGGTCTGTCTTAGCGACAGTTTGTTTCGCAGATATTCGATTCCATACAGTTCACTCATTTGAGTCTCCTTATTTTTAGCGAGAAATTGTCACAGTCACGGCCGAAGTCCAGAGCATGCACGCGGCACGGTAGTCATGCCCCCTTAAAACGTCCTCCAGTCTGCTGACTGTGGTAAATCTCTGTTATTCACCGTTCCCTCTGTTGTCATATCATTAAATGTTATCTCTATCAGTTTGTCTGATTTCTGTCTGTTACACATCCTGTGTGCCAGCTGTAAGTTGTCAAGGTCAGACGGATGTCCTCCCTTCGCTATCGGAATGATATGGTCAATACATGGAGCCATAGGATGAAGGTAGTCCAGTGTAAAGTCGACTGGTCTTCCGCATATCCCACACACTGTTTGTGTTGCAAATATCTTCTTCTTATTCCGTTCGAATACTCGGCGGTGTGTACCATCTCTGTCCGGTCTGTTGTTCTTTGCCATATCTCTCCTGCATCAGGGCATAATGATAGGAGCCCTCCGCTATGTAGAGGGCTCCTTCGTTTGGGGGTGCAAATAATGGTAGTAATAAAATCATGGGAGGTATTATGCCGTATCTATCTCTCCTGTACCACGATACTATAATAGCACACTGAAAGGTGCTAAAAGGTGCTAACTTGTGCTATATGCCAAAAGGGTGCCGTATAATCACGACACCCTCCCGGTACTACTTCCTGTTCACTTCGTCTATAAACTGCTGCATAAGTTCTGTTATCTTGCTCGCCTGACTGACTCCTGCCGTGTCGCAAGCTTCCGCAAACCTCTCAGCTACATCACCTTTAAGCTTGAAAGCCTTAACCTTGTAACCTGCTTTCTTCTGGTACTTCTCTGTAGCTATGGTTTGCCGTCCTGGGTTACCTTTAGGCATCTTACGCTTCTCCTTACTTCTCTCCATACTTGATACTCAAAGCAATACCGATTATGAGCTTAACAATCCCTATTGCTATGAAGTACACCGCCAGAAAATGTATGCTATCCTTCATATCTTGTCTTTACAAATATGAGTCCGAATGTTATATTCTTATCAGTCAGGGGCTTTCGCCCCCCGCTGACTAAGTCAGAATGTTTTTTAGGAAATCAACTTCTCTATGATGAGAAGTATTATTCCAACTATCAAGTCTATCAAGGCACTCAGCAGGCGCTTCTTGATGGACTTTTTAGTTTCTGAATTATCATCCTTGCTCATATCTGTTTTTCTCCTTTCTTCAAAAAGTAGTTGAGTTCTATCTCAACTCTGAATACATTATATCATAAGGTTAACCTTATGTCAATTACTTTTTATAAATTCTTTATATTTTTTATAAAACTCCTGCAGAGCTTCACCGTGCATATGCTTTATTCTGCCATAGCTAAAGGACATCTGCTCTGATATCTCGAACAAACTCATCCCCTTCACGTATCTGAGGTATAGCAGTTCTGCATGCTCCCCCTTATCCATGTCATTTATCTGATTCACTATCACCGGCACGATAGCCTGGTATCTCGATATATCCCTCGTCAGTTCACGGACTATCTCCATACGCTTCATGGCTATGTTATGCACGTTGTCCGGAGTGAGTGTACTGTCTACCCTTTCTCCATCATAGGAAATGCCAGAGACAACTACTATGTTGTCTCTGGTCTCCTCAAGTCTTTTGATACTGCCCTTCAGCTTCTTAATCTGTAACAGATATTCCTTTGCTGTCACCTGTTCTCCTCCATCCAGTCCTCTATGTCTCGCGTCATGTCCAGAAGCTCACCGATAGTAAGCTGGTCATCGTCTCGAAGGCTCATATTAAAGAGTGCGTAGAGTATGCACGTTCCAAGTGATACCTTCTCTCCGTCATATATCCTCTTATGCCACATGACTGTCACTGTGCTTACTATCGATGTGTATGCCTGTGTTATATCGTCACTGCTCATCCCTTCGTCTTACCTCCAAGCCGACATCAATTACTTCGTCACCGTCCATGCACTTGGTCATAAGTACGTCATAGAACCACTGAATATCGTCATAGTTCATAGTATTGATAACTGTGTACTGGTCACCATTTGTCAGCGACACCGCAAGCTTATGCCATGTATTGCCGTTCCGCGTGTAGTCATATATATCAGTAGATACTATATACTTTGCGTTGATAAGTGAGCCCTTCGTAGTCTTAAGTATCACTCTTAATCACCTCCCTTTTCTCCAACTCGTTGTTAATCATCACAAGCTCACAGATGAGTTCCTTCTTAGCCTTGTCATCCTGAGCATTCCACAAGAGGTCGAGTAGTTCTTCGAGTACCTCTCGGCTGTACTTACTCCATATCATCTAATCGCCCATACCTTTCTGCTACCTGTTATCGCGTAGCACTCTGATTCACTGTTCATGAATACATCTATCACATTATCAGTCATCCCCCCGGTGTCCTCGACTGTCCGTACTCCTACACCTTCGATGTATAACTTTGTACCCATTGCAAAGTAGTTGCTTGCGACTGTCCGTCCGGCACTGGGTACGGTACCGCTTGCCGTCTTGTTACCTGTGGCTGTATAGCCAGTCAGCGTGTATACTCCTTGATACGAGTACGTTGGCGAACACTCGAGCAGCTCAGCCTGTGCTGTGAGTAGGTTGTAAATTTCTGAATTTACACCCTCTAACTCTACTGCATAGCTATCGACCGTATCCGCCATATACTGAAGCTCTGTCACAGTATCATCAAGACGGTTCCCGAGCCGTATGTTCTCGCTGTAGGCATCTCCGAGAGACGCTCTCAGATACTCGATATCGCCCCTCAGAAGCTCATTTTCGGTTTCTAAGTCTGCAACCTCAGACTTATACGCCTTATCCACTTTGAGCACGCATACGAGCCCAGTGACAGCGACAGCAAGGCTAATTACTATCAGTATCATCGGCAGTACTCTCTTCATCCTCAATCTCCTTAATGCACTCCTCTGTGTAGCTCTTAAGCTCCTTCAGTACCTCAAGAAGCTCCTTGTCATCCTCGGTGTATATCGTGACCTCCGATATCATCAGCTGGTCGTTCTTACTTGTTGTTCGTGTTGTGATATATACGCAGTGGCACATATCCGACCTTACCGTGTGCACATCTACTCTCTTTCCTGTGTGTTCCATCTCTCCACCTCCTAGTTAAACGGTAAATCATTCTCTATCCCCTCAGGGATATCCATAAAGCCACTCTCTGCCGGTTCGTTCGACTGCTCATTCTTACTTCCCAGAAGGTCGAGCCTGTCAACTATCACATCTGTGGTGTATACCTTAGCTCCGTCCTTGTTGGTGTATGATCCGGTCTGTATATGACCCTCTATTCCGACCTGACTGCCCTTGTTTGTGTATCTCTCTACTACCTCGGCAGTCTTGCCAAATGCTACGCAGCCTATAAAGTCTGCCTCGCCCTTCTTGGCTCTGTTCACCGCAAGGGTAAATCTTGCCACGCACATCTGCTCCTGTGTGTACTTAATCACCGGCTCCTTCGTGAGCCTGCCTATTAGTGCCGCTTTGTTCATGGTTACTCCTCCTTCACTCTGTCCATGTACATCTTCTCGATTTCTTTTAGCTTGTCAGAAAGTTCTGCCTGTTTCTCCGGAGAGTCCTGGTATGCCATACTCGGTATCTTGAGCGGTTTAGGTGGTGAAGCCTTGTTGTCATAGTTACCGTCATGCACCTTGATGAAGTTGTTAGGCTTCAGGAACCAGTCGAATGTGATTACCCACTCCTTACTTCGACCGCATAGAAAGTCACTTCTGGCTATTCGGTCTATAGCTTGCACTACTTCGTCATAGCCATACTCACGTATACGTGCAGAGAGACTCTTATACCGGTTACTGCTACGGCTTATCTTTGACACTTTGGCTATGGATGTGCCCTCTGTCATGCGGTTCCAGTGTTCTGCTACTTGCTTAATCTGGGTTGATATGGGCTCCTGAGCGGCAGTGTCATCCGAGCCGGATGACGAACATCCCGTAGGGATGTCAATATCTATATCAGATTCAGAATCAGAATCAGATTCAGAATCAGTATCGTATGCAATTGCATTTTTTTCGGATGCAAATTTATGCAATTGCATTTCTTTGCATGCATTTGCATTCTCGTTTGATGCAATTGCATCCTTATCGGTGTCAGTTTCTTCCTTATCCCATCTCTTAGATGCGTTCTTTGAGAGTTTCTGGCACTTCTTCTCATACTTATCATCCGTCTCTGCTATGCTGCGTGAGATATACTTGGCTACTCCTCTGACATGACTGTCCGATATCTCAGGAAGCTCACCTGTTGCTCTGAACTGATATATAGCAGCAAGGAACACACCTCTTTGCTCATCTGTCATATCCTCAAGCATATCCCACCACTCATCTCTCATTATGAAAGTACTCTTGCTCATTCTTCTGTCTCCAATACTATCTCTGTCCTCGGGTTATCCTTGTCATATAAGACCTTACAATCATCAAATGACCCGACTATCCTACAGTTGTCATCCACTATCACTCCGGCAGCCACAAGCGTGTCACATAAGGCTTGAAGTAGATTGACCAGGTCAACTCTCCTTCGTGTCTGCATGTAGAACTTGGCACTTACATTTACCTCATCCTCTATGAGAACAGTTGGCAGATACTCCTTTGCCTTCTTCTCATAGTCCACATATGCCTTAGAAGGTATCATGACAAGTCTGCCGTTCTTTGCCTTCACGAGCCGTCCGTGATTCTTCTTTGTGACCGGTTGAAGCGGTATCACCGCCTTATAGATAACTCTTCCCATATCTCTTTATAAAGTCCTCTCTGCTGCCATAACGACCTTCCCAGGCTCTCTGTCCTATCTCCTCAAGTTCTCTGTCGAACTCTCCTGCATCATGCAGCCGCGTGTGATGAATCCGACACAGGTACACTGTGAGTCCATCCTCGTCCGCCAGGCGTCTTCTGGCTGTTCCATGTAGTACATGATGCTTCTGAAGCCCTGCTACTGATAAGGGCGTACCCAGAAACATCATGCAGATATAACACTGTCTTTCTTCTCCGTGCTCAATGATGGATTCCATGTAGCCTTCATCCTTTCCAGTTCTGCCGGAGACATTGTCTCGATGCCAAGTTCCCGGGCTTCGTTCACTGCTCCGTCTATTAGTCTTGACATCTCCTGAGTGTTATATGAGTGCGTTCCTCTCAGTATCAGATATGTATACTGATTGACACCGCTCACCACCTTCGTGCTATGGAGTGCCGTGTGTACTTCCTCACGTTCATACATATACTCCGGCGGTGCGTTTGTGATATAGACAAGTATCTTGTCATCTATATACTCATACTGTCCGTACTTCCTTATAAGGTCATTCTTGATATATGCATTAGACTGACCGACCGCTTCGGCTATCTTTCCTACAAGCACATGAAAGTATGCATTAGCGTTTAGGCTGCGTCTTTCATGCCACTGCTTAAGAGTGAGCCGGAGGTCTTTCTCCAGGAGGGCTGTCACATCTCTCGGCTCTATCTCAAGCTGTAGGATAAACTTACCTTTGCTCGGAAATACATTCAGTATCCTTGCTTTACTTTCCATTCAGTTCTCCAAGTATCTCTATCATGTCATCCTCGATGCACTCGAGGAGGTTCACGTCTGACATCTTATTCAGGTCTCCGAGCTTGACATTTCTCTTCTTCTCTACTCTGTCCTGTGCTGCATCTGCTTCGTCCTGCCCCTTTGCCTTGATGGCATTAAACTTCGTTACGATCGCCTTCCGGATGTCTGCAGCACTTCTCTTATTCTGGTTCTGCATGGCTGTCGCTACTTCCTCATAGGTTGCTATCGACTCTGTGATACCGATACCGAGGAAGCCGAGAGCCCTGCCTACTGCAGATGTCTCACAGTTCTCTATGTATGATGTCTTGTTGATAAATGTCGATGATTCCTTCTCATATGCGTGACCTGTCGCTACTATCCTGTAAGCATCCGCATAGATATAAGCCTTTACTATGCATACTCCGTTATCGTTAGATATAAGCTCCGTGCTGATTGCTCCATCCGGGAAGAGCTCCCTAAATGCAAGCACCCTCTGATTGACCGTATTGTACGGCTTACCCTTGATATCTACTGAGTTAAGCTTCTTATTCATCTCGGCTATATTCTTAAATTCCACTTTGCTATCCTCCCTCGTTCATGTTATACTTTGTTTGTTCATGTTTACTCATGCTCCCGATAAGGCTTAGTCCTTCGGGAGCATTCTTTTATTCAGCCCATATACCTGTGCCGTCTATATTCAGGCATCCACTTCCCTTTGCTATCAGCTGCCATATCCTCTCATACAGTTCATCACTGTCCTGCGGTGATTCGAAGTGCAGTGCTGTCTGTGCGATAGTGAGGTCTCCCTCATTTCCGTATTCGTTCGGTGTCAGCGAATCATAGTAGAATCTGATGGTATGGTCTGCACACTGCACTATGTTTGTGACATGACTAAGGTTTATGATTACTCGTCTGAATCTAATCCACATCGTCAAAGTCCTCCTCTCTGAGAAGATATGCACTGTGCAGTCCGATTACCATCAAGATAGTGAGACACACCACCTCAAGAGCCTTGTTCTCGATACCACCTCCGTATATCATTCCCAGAAATGCTATCGCTCCGATTGTTATCTCTGTGTATGTCATATCTACCCTACCTTCCTTCTCTTAGTTCCATAGTTCATCCTTACTCTTACCTCATCCTTGCGCCGGCACCTCTCAGCCCACGCTTCGAACTTGTCAAGGTCATAGACTACTGTCTGCCCTTGTACTCCTCCGGTGAGGAGAGGGGCATCCGGATAGTTCTTATCCTTCCGCCACCTCGTAAGCGTATATCGTGAGATGCCCATCTTTGCGAGTTCTGTCTCCTTAATAGGTGTCATAGTCTCACCTCCTATACTCCATTCGGTTGTATATCTTGTTTACGTCCTTTGCTAACTGTGTTGTGTTGCTTGCTATCGTGTTGAGCCGTGTGGTCTGATTCCTTGTTTCTTCCTTGACGGCTCTCATTTCTACCGTCAGCTGTTCCACAGCTTTGGTCAGGTCTGTCAGATACTTGACTATTGAATCACCTACCCTGTCATTTATCTGAGCAGTGGTCTGCCCCTTCGGTTCCTGGCGTTTCCTGAGTATCTCCTTGCATGCGTTGTTCAGCTTTGCTGTGGTCTCATCAGGTATGTACGCAAGCGTCTGGTAGTACCTTATCTCTGTAGCCTTGATGCCTGTTTCTGTGGCGATGTCTGCCGGAGAAATACTGTTGTTCTCCATGTACTCCTTGAGTATCTTTCCCATATGCTCGCTAACCGTGTAATCATCAGGGTTAAGTCCCACAAGCTCACATATCTTCTGAAGCACTCCCTCTTCTATGGTCTGTAATGATGGGAGCTTATGGATGTAGGAAGCATCCCTTCCGGCATATATAGCTACCTGTGCGTGCTTACCCTTCCAGTTACTGTCGATATCACGCTTAAGCTTCTCGCCGTTGATAGATATCCGATTCATGCTATTACCCCCCTTGTTGCTGTGTTCATGTTTACTCCTCCTTCTATACTCCTACCGCCGCCAGAAGCTTCTGCAACATGGCGAACTTACTGTTACATATCTCGACTGTGTCAAATGTGAACATCTGAGATGACGAGTCAATATATGTAATGAAGATTTCCCTATGGTCATCTTCCTTGTATATACAAGTCACGTTGTCGAGATTGACGAGTGTCTCATCAATGTATATCCATCTGTTCATGTTTACTCTCCTTTCTTACCTATGTTGGCGTTTTGTCTACTTTTAAATTAAAAAAAATCCTCTCTCGTTCGTCCGGCTGGATATTAAGAAGTGCACACAAAGCTGTCATCTCCGACACTGTGAACTCGGTCACATTGTTGACCTTATTAAGAAGTGCCTGATATGATATTCCAATATTCTCTGCTATAAATCTCTTCTTATAGCCGGACTCGCTTATCTTCTCGTTAAGCATATCTGTGTCCGTCATATTACTCTCCTTTCCGTGTTGGCGTTTCGTCTACATTTAGTAGTGTACCCCCCCCCCGATACATTTTGTCAACAATTATTTCTGAAAAAATCTGTTTTTGTTGACATTTTGTATTCATAACAATAATATAAGAGTACTAAATATCGGAGGTATAAGCTTATGACAATAGGTGAACGAATAAAGATACGAAGGGAAGAGCTGGACATGTCTCAAGATGAACTGGCTCAAGCTATAGGATACAAGTCACGTTCAAGTATAAACAAGATTGAGAGCGATGAGCGAAACCTCACTCAGTCTAAGATTAAGAAGATAGCAGATGCATTATACACTACACCATCCTACATTATGGGATGGGATGACACATCAGCTGACACTATCAAGAAGTCTCTCACCGATGATGAAGATGCTCTCATCACCAAGTACCGCACCTTAGACATAGAAGACCGTCACGAAGTAGTCAGCTTCGTGGATTTCAAGCTATCAGGGAGGAAATACAGGGCATGACTTCGAATCATGCCGGAGCGTACAAGAGATAGAGGCTATGAGGCATGGATTGTAAAAATTTATAAATCTTTCGCTTGACAAATGCGTATTGAATGCGTATAATAAGATTACCAAATACGAAAGGAGATTATATGAAACGCAGAGATTTAGAGAAGAAACTTGCAGAGCTTGGCTTCAAATTTGAACGTCACGGACGTGACCACGATATCTTCACAAATGAACATAATCGTATGGTATCTGTTCCGAGACATACCGAAATAAAAGAAACCACTGCAAAGAAGATTCTTAAGGAAGCGAGGGGTTAAATACCCCTCCAATTCCCTAAATCAAATGCTTACACATAAACACGAATATTAGGAGGTAGCTATGGAAAAAAGAGTGTATCCGGTAATATTGTCGGAAGATGGTGATGGTGGATATGTTGTTAGTGTCCCCGACTTTAGGTCGTTTACTGAGGGCAAGGACTTGGCAGATGCTATTTATATGGCACGTGACTTAATAGGTATCATGGGAATTACGATGCAGGATAAGAATATGGATATCCCTGTGCCCTATACAGAAAAGGTTGAAAAGGAAAATGATAATGATATAATAACGCTTGTAGATATAGACTTTGAAGATTACAGAGCTAAACACGACAATCGCAGTGTAAGAAAGAACTGCACTATTCCATATTATCTTAACGAGAAGGCTGAAAAGGCTGGAATAAACTTCTCCAGGGTTCTGCAGGAGGCTCTACTCGTTAGATTAACTCAGTAAGGCGTTTCATATATTTTTATATATGCCCTCCGGCTATCCTCGTGATTCCGGAGGGGTTTTTTACAGGAGGAAACACGAATGAAAAAAGGAAAAGACGGCAGATATACCAAGACCGTGACGATTAACGGTAAGAGGTACTATATCAAGGGTAGATCACAGGCAGAGATTAACCGGAAGTATGATACTCTGCTCGAGGAGAAGCATAAGGGTACTCTATTTATAGATGGCTCTGTAACTCTGGAGGAGTATCTCGGTAGGTTTATGGAGATTAAGAAGCCTAATATATCTCATAACACATATCAGATGTATCACTATGCTGCCCTCAAGCTCGAACCTATAAAGGACTATCCTCTTTCTAAAATCACCCACACAGACCTGCAGATGCTTCTGAACAGCTTATCAGATACACCGAATCAGCAGCGTAAGGTCAAAATACTGCTTCACCAGCTTTTCAAGATGGCTGTCAGTGATAAGGCTATCATATACAATCCGGCAGAGTCTCTCACGGTCACTCCGTACCAGAAGCATGACCGCAGGGCACTGAACGTAGCTGAACGTCAGGCACTCCTGTCAGCTGAGCTATCTCCAAGTGACCGCCTATTTGTGGACTTGCTGTACTACTGCGGACTAAGGAAGGGTGAAGCGCTGGCTCTTAGGCGCAGCGATATAGACTTCCGGAATGCTACTCTAAACATAACTAAGAACCTTGACCTCAAGGCTCACGCTGTCAAGCCCCCGAAGACCAAGACGAGTATAAGAACCGTACCTATTCCACTGCCACTGCTCAAGGAACTAAAGGACTGCCCTATGATAGATTATTTCTTTCTGAATGCAAACGGTGAACTCCACACAGTCAACAGCTACCGGAGGATGTGGGATAGGATTATGAAGGCTGCAGATATCGACATCACTGCTCACTATCTCCGGCACAACTACTGCACGATGCTTGCAGAAAACGGCATCGATATGAAGGTTGCCCAGAGATACCTCGGACACGCTGATATCACAACAACCATGAATATCTATGCTCATGTCACAGACGAAAAGGAAAGAATGGAACGTCAGAAGGTCATGAACATGTTTTAATATGCTCACCTGCCGCCCTGACGTGACCGAGAATCGATTTTAAATCATTTATCGAGGAAATATGCAAAACAAAAAACAAGCCTCTCAGAAGCTATCTGAGGGGCTTATTTTTAGGTCTGATTTTGTCAACGTTTTGTCAACATAACTAAAGTTAGAGAATTTAAACTTGGCTTATTTACTGGGGTACTGTCAACGTACTGTCAACGCGTTTTTTCAAAAAATTCTGAATTATTTAGAGGTGTCTAACCTCCTCCAAACCCGCATGGTTAAGCCATTTTTGAAGTGTGAGCCACGAGGGAATCGAACCCTCGACAACTTGATTTAAAAGTCATATCGTCGTATGCTCTACTCCTAATCGAGCAGGGATTATCTCCCTGCCCGACACACAAAACATTTACTTACTGTAGTGATTACTTCTTTGAACCCTGATTTGCTACTGCATTCATCTTAGCGTTAATAGCATCCTGGTCTCCGAGATAGTGATGTGATATAGCCTTGAAATCATCACCGAGCTCGTATACGAGAGGAGTACCTGTAGGGATGTTTACCTCGAGGATATCCTCATCTGATATATCATCAAGATACTTAACAAGTGCACGAAGTGAGTTACCGTGTGCAGCTATAAGTACGCTCTTGCCATCCTTTATCTGAGGTACTATCTCCTCAAGATAGTAGGGAACAACTCTGTCGATGGTTGTCTTAAGGCTCTCTGTAAGAGGAAGGTCAGCCTTATCTACATACTTGTATGCAGGCTGATTAGCAGGGTTACGATCATCTGACTCCTCAAGTGCAGGAGGCATAACATCGAAGCTTCTTCTCCAAATCTTAACCTGCTCCTCGCCATACTTCTCAGCTGTCTCTGACTTGTTGAGACCCTGAAGTGCTCCATAGTGACGCTCATTCAGCTTCCATGACTTATACATAGGGATATAAGCCTCATCCATAGCGTCAAGTACACGATACGCTGTATGAATAGCTCTCTTAAGGTATGATGTAAAGCATACGTCAAATGATATGCCTGCCTCCTTGATAAGCTTACCGCCGTTCGTTGCCTCCTCACGTCCTGTGTCTGAAAGGTCAACATCTGTCCAACCTGTGAAGAGGTTAGCCTTATTCCACTCTGACTCGCCATGTCTGATTAAAACTATCTGATAGCTCATTTGTAAATCCTCCTTAGATAATTGTTTTTAGATAAATGTTTTTGATTAACTGCACATAGGTGCTGTGCATAGATACGTTGATTATAGCATACTTACAACTCAGGTGTAAACCACGCCCGGCTTTTATCTGCTGCCTGCAAGCAGTGCCTCTGCTATCACTATATCCTCAGGCGTAGTAACCTTGATGTTGGTGTAGCTGCCCTCTACCATCTTCGCCGGCACATCGAGGTACCTCTCAACTATCATGGTATCGTCAGTTACATCCCTGGCGCCGCTGATTCGAAGCCTCTCATGTGCCTCCTCGAGCACCTCTCTCTGAAATGTCTGCGGCGTCTGTATCTGATAGAGATGTGACCTGTCGGGTGTCTCTACCGCTACTCCATTATCATCCACAACCTTTATAGTATCCTTTACCGGTACTGCAACCGTACACGCCCTGCTGCGCCTTGCCTCTGATATGGAATCCATGATCATCCTGTTTGTAACGAAAGGGCGTGCCGTATCATGCACCATGATGAGCTTGTTTCTGCGGTCACATTTACGGAGACCGCGTGCCACCGACTCATATCGCTCACGACCGCCCGAGACTATCCTATGCACCTTCGTGAAGCCGTACCTCTCAACTATCTCTGTCCTTACGTAGTCGATATCCTCTGCTCTCGTCACAAGCACTATCTCATCCACCACACTGGCGTCAAACACCTTCAAACTGTAGTATATAAGCGGTCTGCCGCCTACCTCTATAAACTGTTTCGCCTTGTCACTCTTCATCCTCTTGCCGCTGCCTGCGGCAAGGAGTATTGCTGATACCATATATCCATCACCCTATACATAATCAAATATTGATTGTATTGTATCCACTATATCGATAATTTTGCTATATCCGAGCTTTGAAATCTTTGTAAAGCCTCTTCTTCTCATATCTAATAATTTTGTTTGCTCACACATAACAAATCCTGATGCATCTTCCGTTTCTATCCATATGTGGAGAGCATCATCTCTAACTTTATCAGATATTGGACACACAAACACCATTTCTGTCCTATTAAAAAAATCGCCACTTACAACTACTACTTTATCCCTAATCCCCTCTATCTTGAGTATTTCACCTTGGCACACATCCTGCATATTACCACCTCTCTCTTCCTACAGGCTGCCCCCAGTCGTACTCATCATATGGTCCTAATACTCCACCATAGTCTTGTGCACGTTCTTGCAATGTCTTATGTTTATTCACAGGTTTAAGGACTATATATCCATTTTGTATATCCAAATCCAGTTCATCGTTTATCTTTATACCAATAGCGTCTATTATTTCCTTACTGATTCTAATTCCTTGGCTGTTACCCCATCTCTTTAATTCTACAACCATGGCGATCACCTCCTGTATATACATAGTATATACCATGATTTATATACACACAACCTTATCCTTCTCCAATCTTCAAATTCGGATATGCATTGAGGTCGATATCCGATATCTCTTCGTTCATATATGCCTTGTAACCGACGGCACCGATCATGGCTCCGTTGTCCGTGCAGTATATAAACGAGGGACATGAGAACATGAGTCCTGCCTCCTCAGCCCTCCTGCACATCGTCTCACGAAGCAGGGTGTTCGCTGCAACTCCGCCCGCAAGCAGCACCGTATCACAGCCGTGGCTTACCGCCGCACGTACCGTATGCTCTGTCAGTACATCGACGACTGCCTGCTGAAATGAAGCCGCCACATCTGCTCTGTTTACCTCTATCCCCTTCATCTCGCAGCCGTTTAGATAGTTCAGAACCGCCGACTTAAGTCCGCTGAAGGAGAAGTCATATGAAGAGTCACCGACCTTTGCTCTCGGAAACTCTACGGCGTGCGGATTACCGTTTTCCTCACGCACCAGCTTATCTATCTTAGGGCCACCGGGATATCCGAGTCCCAGTGCACGCGCCACCTTATCAAATGCCTCGCCTGCCGCATCGTCATGTGTGCAGCCGATGATTTCTATCTCTGTCTGCATATCGGCTGTGACAGCCTCGCCGTTTTCCGCCGGACATTCAGCAGACTTACTATCTGTGCCGCTCCCCTTAATTCTTACTATGTGTGAGTGACCTCCCGATGCCACGAGGCACATCATATCTCCCGACGGAAGCCTGCTTCCTGTCTTCTCCGCGAGCCTGTCATGGTAGGGATTATCTGTGTCCTCTATAAAGTTCGCATAGATATGCCCCTCTATATGATTCACTCCAACAAGCGGTATGCTCTTCGCATAGGCTACAGCCTTCGCCGTACCGACTCCCACAAGAAGCGGTCCGACAAGTCCCGGCCCCTTGGTTACCGCGATGGCATCTATATCCTCCCAGGTACAGTTCGCATCGGCAAGTGCCTTGCGGATTACCTGATTTATCTTCTTTATATGCTCTCTCGACGCTATCTCCGGTACAACACCGCCATACAGGGTGTGTGTCGGAACCTGCGTGTAGATAACATTTGACATGACATATCTGCCGTCTCTCACCACCGCCGCTGCGGTTTCGTCACACGAGGTTTCTATGCCAAGTATTTTTATACCTTGTTCCATCCTTCTTCTCTTTTCCTTACTACTTCAGAGCCTCGCTCGCTCCGTACGCAGCCTCCTCAGCTGTGAAGCCGTCAAACTCAAGCTGCTCCTTCAGTTCAGATTCACTCATAGCCATAAAGTCCAGATAGCTCTCCGCTGACTTCACTGCCTGCTCCATCCAGTCTGCACCACAGTTCTCTACACCGTACTGCGCTTCCTCTGTGGTAAAGCCATCATACTCAAGCTGCTCCTGAAGACCCGACTCAGAAAATGCCATGAAGTCCAGATAGTTCTCTGCCGCCTTCACCGCCTGCTCATTCCAGTCTGCACCGCAGTTCTCTACGGCATAGGTTGCTTCCTCTGTGCTATAGCCCTCATACTCGAGCTGATCTATCAGCCCCTCCTTTGAAAATGCCATGAAGTCCAGATATGACTTAGCGGATGAGAGAGCATTTGCCTCTCCGGTAGTAGCATCACTGGTATCCACGTCTGAAGCTGTATCACTACTGTCGCTGGATTCAACACCGCTCCAGTCATAGGTACCGTCAACCTTAACACTGCTTACAAGCTCGTCAAAGTAGTCCTCATCACGTATTCCGGAAAGATCGGTCGCCATGAGTGTAACGAGACCATAATCATTTACATATATCGTAAGTGCGTCTGTATAAATCTCGGTATCATACTGATTTATGATTACCGTATACTCATACGCAGCATGTCCGTCGCATGTGGTTTCCTCCGGTGCAGCATACTCGGTGATGGACTCCTCCATCAGCACACCTGTATAGAGTGCTTCCATGGCGAAGCTCCTAAAATCATCCTCTGTCAGCTCTGTCTCATAGTGCACCAGATTAACATATACATACTTGTCACCATCATAGAAGTAGTAGTTTCCCGAGTCTACTTCACTCACGACATCTTCAGACATCAGAAACTCAAGCGGCGGTGCGGATACAGTCGTTGTAAACATATCTGCTGATGAGCCGCCTGCTGTAGTATCAGTCGCATCCTCAGATGCCTCCTCAGATGCCTCTTCAGTAGATTCATCCTCGGACTCATCCGTTATGCCCCTGTCCTCTGACGCATCCTCTGTATCAGGTATGAATGTACTGTCCGAGTACGTACCACTACCTGCCTCATCTGCAACCTCCTTTACGGCAACACCTGTTATTATACATATCAATATAAAGAAGATCAGATACAGACCACTTATGATTACAGCCGCTATAGAGAAGCCATGCTTCTTGTCCTTATTTTTCACTAAATCTATGATACCGAGTACCAGACCTATCGGCCAAAGACACAGCAGGGAGCAGATAAATGCAACAACCGCCATGGTGCTGTGGCCTTCCTTTGCAGCAGGAGCAGTACTGCCACCTGAAAATTTGGCATACGGACTCGTGCTGTTATATGACTGACTGCTGTACTGCTGAGAATCAAACGGCCGGTCGCCGTATGGATTCTGCTGCGTGCCATATGTCCGGTCACCGTACGTGCCTTGCTGTGTGCCGTACGGCTGGCTGCCGTATGGATTCTGCTGTGTACCGTATGTCTGATCACCGTACGTGTCTTGCTGTGTGCCGTACGGCTGACTACCGTACGACTGGTTGCCGCTTGCACTCTGTCCGTACGGCTGACTGCTGTTTGTGCTCTGACCGTATGGCTGGTCGCTGTTTGCACCATATGGTTGATTACCGTATGCACTCTGCTCTGCATCGTGCGGCTTATCAGTGCCTGTGCTCTGCTGTGAACCGTACGGTTGATTGCCGTAAGGTTGATTACTGTATGCGTTCTGACCATAAGGCTGGTTGTTGCTCTGCTGCGAGCCGTACGGCTGATCAGTACCTGTACTCTGCTCTGCACCATACGGCTGGCTACTGTATGCGTCTTGACCATATGGTTTATTGTTGTCTGTACCATATGGCTGATTAGTATCAGCTGTGCCATATGTGTTCTCAGCCCCTGTCTCTGCTTCTTGTTCTAAGCGCGCACCACAGTTGACACAAAAGATATATGCATCAGAATTATCTGCACCGCATTTCGGACATTTCATATTCAATCCTCCTCAAACTTTAACTCCTTAAACACCCTGTCTTTACCTATAACCGTCCTCGGAAATATCTTCCTCACATCATCCAGATACTGCTTCGGATTTACCATAGACGGTGAAAAGTGTGTAAGCCACATCTCTCCCGGATTTGCTGCACGTGCTATCTCTGCCGCTTCGTACATAGTCATATGCTTCTTCTCACGTGCCTTAGCGAGAGCCTCATCTCCCGGCTCTCCATACATTCCCTCACATATAAATATATCCGCTCCGCGAGCCGCCTCCTCTATTGCCTTAGTCGGTCTCGTGTCTGTTGTATATGTAACCTTAAGTCCGCGGCGTGCCTCACCCATCACCATATCAGGTGTATATGTTACACCGTCTATCTCGACTGTTTCTCCATGCTGCAGACGATTCCAGCACTGAAGCGGAACACCCTTCTCGCGTGCTGCATCAGCGTTAAATCTGCCCGCTCTTGCCAGCGATATACTATAGCCGTAGCAGAGCAGATTATGATTCACCTTATATGCCTTTATATCCAGTCCGAGCATATGAAACTCCTGCTCGTCACCCTCTATCTCTATGCAGTTTACCTTAAAGGGCAGCCTCGGCGCTATCACGAGAAGGCTCCGCACTGTCTTCTCCAAACCTCTCGGTCCGATAATCGTCACAGGTTCGGTTCGCTCTGCATTTCCCATAGCAAGCAGCATCCCCGGAAGGCCGCTTATATGATCCGCATGAAAATGTGTAATCATTATAAGGTCTATGGGATTAAAGCTCCAGCCCTGACGGCGCACAGCTATCTGTGTTGCCTCGCCGCAGTCTATCAACACACTGCTGCCGTTATATCTCACCATCAGTGATGTAAGCGCTCTATAGGGAAGAGGCATCATGCCGCCCGTTCCCAGTAAACATACATCTAACATATCTTATCTCCGTTTCTCAAATCGCCGCAGTCACGCCCTTTGCGTCACATATACCGTCATAACGCTTCAGCTTGTCCTATACCGTCATGGCGCTTCAGCTTATCATGTACCGTCAGCTTCAGAAAACCACCTGCATGATATACGCATCCTCCGGCGGATTATGGTAGTATGCCTTCCTCACATATATAAGCTTCAGTCCATACTTCTTATATAGCTCCTGCGCTGCTATGTTTGAAAGCCTCACCTCAAGTGTCAGCTTCTCTGCCCGCTCGGCGCGAAGGTTCGCCATCATCTCCTCCATCAGCTTGCTTCCGATTCCATGCTTTCTGTAAGCAGTATCCACGGCTATTCGTATGATGTCCGCCTCTCCCTGAACATTTGTATATATCAGATAACCGATGGGACGTAGCTCCCCGGCATATTCGGCGCAACCGCTATCCGGTCGCATCCCGGATTCATCCGTCTCTGATGTCGGCATATTCTCATCCGCTACCGCTGCATTCTCAGTCGTCGCAGTTCCATCCTCTGTATCCGCAGTTCCATCCTCTGTCACATCATTTGTCGCCACATCACATACTTCACCGATACTCAAGCCATCCGGTCCGTCATATGCAACAATCGTATGACAGAAGTCCCTCTCCAGTGTCTTCCTTAGTCCGTCGATATCCCAGAAGTCACCGAATACACTCTTCTCACACTGCACTATATAGTTTAGGATTTCTGTTTCCTGCATTTCTATCTACGCCTTACCTTCCGCCTTCACTCTTTCTGCCTGAGATTCTCTCAGATACTCCGGTGCGAAGTCGTCACAGCTGACAACTCTTCCCTCCTTAGCGTAGATTATACCGAGGGATGCAACTGCGGCTGCTCTCTGGCGGTTCATGTGAGCCGGTGCCATCATGCACGGCACCTCTATCCTCTCCCAGATAGTATCTCTGTAAACATCCACGCCGTCTCCCGTAAATGTCACGTCCTCGCCGAGCCTGTTTATCTCATCGATAATCTCTGCGATATCACAGGGTTTCTGATCCATCACCACATCTATCTCACCACGTACATGGTAAAGCCCCGTATATACCTGATTTCTCCGTGCATCCATGATGGGACACACGACTCCGGCGCTTCCCCAAAAATTATAAGCCAGCGCCTCGCAGGTCTTGACCGGTACCACCGGCACCTCAAGTGCAAGTCCCAGTCCCTTCACCGTTGCCGCACCGATTCTGAGTCCTGTAAATGACCCGGGTCCCGCCGCTGCAGCTATATAGTCAATAGATAACAGCTCAATTCCGAGACTTCTCACCACCTCATCCACCATGGGAAGCAGTGTTTCCGAGTGCGTTCTCTTATTATTCACCGTAAACTCCGCAAGCAGCACGTCGTCCTCAACTATTGCAGCTGATGCAACCATGCCCGAGCTGTCTATTCCAAGTACTCTCATGATATCTCCTTCAGTCTGTCCTACCCCGACTACTTGCCCATAATATTCGACCATCACCACGCACCGGTCCTTACACCGACACGCAGCGGTTTATCCGTGTGACCTCATCTGCTTCCCACAGATATCCTCCTGTAGTCGAAGCCCTTCTCTACGTCCTTCTCTATCCGCACCCACACAGCATCCTGCGGTATCTCGTCCTCTATCAGCTCCGCCCACTCCACGAGTGACACGCCCTCATCCATGAAGTCATAGAAGCCGACCTCCACGAGCTCATCCGCATCGGATATCCTATACACATCGTAGTGGTAGAGCGGCAGTCTTCCGTCATGATACTCCCTAAGTATCGTAAACGTAGGGCTCGCCATAGGCTCCGTAATACCGAGTCCGCGTCCGAAGCCCTGTGCAAATGCAGTCTTACCGACGCCCAGGTCTCCCGTTAGACAGATCACCTGTCCGGCTACCGCATCCGTCGCCATCCGCTCTGCTATCTGTGCAGTTTCCTCAGGACTATTGGATTCATATATTATACTATCACTCATATCCTGTCCTATTCTTATCCGTCCTTACTTGCATCTTATCAGTATCCTGCCGGTTCATCTCTCCGACGGTCTGCCAAAATTCATATATCTAGTCTGCCAGCGTTCCAAACGGATCCCACGGCTCAAGCTCTGTCATATCTCCTGTAAGCAGTTTCCTGGTCTTAGCATCCAGATACTTCTTATTAACAACCACTTGGAACACGAAGTCATCAAACCAGCTGTCACTTGCCACATAGTAGCCGTCGCGACCGGCATCACTTCCCCAGCTGTTCTCTATCCTCCAGCGGTCCGGATTACCGTTCTCGTCAAGATTTACTCCGAGCAGCACCATAGCATGATTCATAGCGCTGTCACCGAAGTTCAGATACCCTGCCTTCGTAAATGTAAACTTAGTGCCAAACAGTCTCTCCACACCGGAGGACTCTCTGTCAAACACACCACCGCTTCTGAGACCATACTTTGAACAGTCCGAGCCAAACCACACCGGATGTCCGTCCTTCATCTGCTTTATCGCAGCCGCCTTGATTATATCCATAGGCAGATTGAGATATGTAACAGGACGTCCCTCAGCTACATTTCCGAGGAACTTTACAGTATAGAGCTTGCCGTAGGGCTTATCCTTCGTAGGTGAGTTTATGAGACTCACATAGTCAGAGAGAGTGAGGTCCACATACTTATCGAAGAACTCCTGCGGTGTTATGCCGTACTCTCTGTAAACCTTATCATCCTTGTTTCTAAGTGTCAGGTCAAACTTCTTCGGAGGCTCGCCGAGCGCGATACACAGCATCCTGTATATCTCGGCTATCATCGTCTTCTTCTCCTCCTCGAGATCAGGTCTCTTCTTACCCTTACTATGCAGATCACGAAGCTTTGCCGCATCCTCTCTCAGCTTTGTCGTCAGGTATTGATCGAACCACCTGGAGCTCTCCGAACCCGCTGCATCGGGATATGCATCCTTCGGCACGATACCATACTTCTCCACGAGGTTTACTATCATATCCCACTGTCCGCCGTCACCGAGAGGGTCGCTATTTATATAGCTATAGAGTCTACCCGTCACCGGCTCATCCGCCGTCTCCATAACGGACTCCAGGAAGTAGTTTGCCTTCTCCAGCTTGTCATAGAAGAAGAGATAGTTCTGCGACAGCTCGAAGGTCTCCAAATTATACTTCTTGATAATCTCATATCTGAATGTATTTAGTGCCGCAAATATCCAGCATCTGCCGCTCGACTTCTGATTCGTTATCTTGCCCTGCTTAAGGTCAACAGAAAATGTCATCGGCAACCGTCTTATAGCCTCATAGTTTGCGCCCGCCTCCATCACTCCGTTTGCGACAGCCGCTGCGGATGCGATTTCATTTGCACGGTCTGCATGGAACTCCTTACTCATGGAGTTAATCATCGTCTTGGTTATACCCTTGTACTTTGCCATAGTAATATGTCTCCTTTTAAAATCTTTATAAATCCACTGTTATAAGCTTACCAGACTGCTTGTACTGTCTGTACTTAACGCCGGTCATATCAAACATCTTCTTGGATGCCAGTGTGCTCTCTGAGTCAGCATACTTGTCTGAGAGATAAACAACCTCAGAGATTCCACTCTGTATGATAGCCTTGGCGCACTCGTTACACGGGAAGAGTGTTACGTAACATCTCGCGCCCTTAACCGTGCCGCTGCCGCGATAGTTAAGGATGGCATTTAGCTCCGCATGACATACGAACATATACTTACTGTCAAGCGGCGCACCATCTCTTCCCCACGGCATATCGTCATCTTCGCAGCCCTCCGGCATACCGTTATAGCCAACCGAAAGTATCCTGTTATCCCCACCGACTATACACGCACCGACTCTCGTGTTCGGATCCTTGCTTCTCTCTGCGGACAGCATCGCTATCCCCATGAAGTACTGATCCCAGCTTATATAGTCGCTTCTCTTATAATCTGCTCCCATAGTTTCCTCCTGTCAGTATACACCAGTTCTTTGCTTACCGCTGCTTTTAGACACCCGCAGCTGTTCTCTGCTTACGACTGACTGCCGCTGCATGTTCTCCCGTTACATGCTCTCACAGCCACTCGTTCCCCCACTCCTTCATGGCTATCAGTACATCATCAAACGCATACCCCTTCTCCGTCAGTGAATACTCCACCGTCACCGGCACCGTCGGTATCACCTCACGCTTTACTATGCCGTGCTCCTCCAGATGCCTCAGCGTATCCGTAAGAGACTTGGTGCTGATATCAAGTGCCTTCAGGAGATCCGAGAATCTCATGGTTCCGATATGCAGCTGCTCTATCACCAGAAATGCCCACTTGCCTCCGAACACCTCCATCACTCCGCGTATGCTTCTCAGACATACCGCATCATATGTAGCCGGTTTGTCGGATTTCCTTGTATCTGACTTTGACATTTTATCACCCCTGTCTATACATCAAAACATTGGTAATCATTACTTAATTACCACAGCCTCACTTTATATTACAAAGTAAGTTTAAAATTTGCAATATTAAATAGTGGGGAGACCTTGTCTCCCCACTACAGCATCTATAAAGGTGCAAACTGCTTCATGATTTCATTTGCCTTTACATCACATATCCCCTACATAAACTGATATCTATGATCTATCATCGTATGTAAGATGTTTTCCCTTAATGTGTGATGATGTGGTAGAATAATCGTAGTCCATGGGTTTGTCTCCTTGATGAATTTGGTTTAGCGATTAAATTCTATCAAAGATAAGCTCCATGGGCTATTCTTATATTCAACTGTCCAACTTCATTTTACAATCGGCCAATTTTTTATATCTGATGATTGCACCCGGCTATACATCAACCACCGGACATACCACATGATACGACTGAAAGGACTACGCATATGAAATCAAGAAAACTCTTCCTGGCCGACTTAGACGGCACTCTTCTCACCGATGAGAAGCAGGTTTCACCGGCAACGTACGAGGCACTCCGTGCCTTCACTGACGCCGGAAATATCTTCGCCATCTGTACGGGACGCGGACTCGATAACGCTCTTGCCATCCGTAAGAAGCTGCAGCTGGACTTTCCGAACAGTTACGTCATCGGTTATAACGGTGGCAATGTCTACGATCCGAACACAGACACTCTGCTGTACCGTGCAGAGATTCCCCGTTACATCGTCGAGCGTACCTGGGACATAGCTGACAGCTTCGGCATCCACATACAAACCTATAACGACGAGTTTATCATCGTTAAAGACTACGATGACACCATGACCTACTACAGAAGGACCATCAGGACGCCTGTTATAGTAACCGACGAACCTCTCAGATATCTGAACCCTCTGCCCAGTAAGATTCTGTGTATCGAGCTGCACGACATGGAGAAGTTCCAAAGGCTGAGAGAAGCATTTATCACAGAGCTCGGAGACTCCATCACGACTATGTTCTCGGAGTTCTGCTACCTCGAAATAATCCCCGCCGACTCAGGCAAGGGCAGCGGTCTCATCAGGCTTGCAGAGCATCTCGGCATACCGACAGAGGATACCATAGCAGCCGGCGACAGCGAAAATGATATCTCAATGATAGAGGCTGCCGGTCTCGGCATCGCTATGTGTAACGGTCGTGACATACTGAAGGAACGCGCTGACGCCGTAACCGATGCCGATAACAATCATGACGGACTCGCACCATTTCTGATGAAGGCGATATCCGATGATGTCTAAGGTGCATTTGCTACCCGCCACCAAATTGGCAACACGGATATACCCCTGACCTGCAGCACATCATAAATTTCGGAAGCATTTAGAGCTTCTGCTCACTCGCATATAAGAAACCCTTCAACCGGGAGAGATATTATGACACTACAACAGCTCAGATACATATCAGAGACAGCAGCTGCCGGCAGCATAACAGCCGCCGCTGCACGTCTCGGTATATCTCAGCCCACTCTCACCTCGTCCATACGCGACCTTGAGAGTGAGCTTGGCATAACCATCTTCGACAGAACCAACAGAGGTATGCGTATCACTGCTGATGGTACTGAGCTTCTCAGTCATGCAAGGCGTGTTCTGGAGGATGTAGGTCGTATCGAGGAAACCTATCTCACCGACAGACCCTCAGCTCTCAGCGTTGCCTCGCTTCGCTATCCATTTGTGGCACAGGCTATGACTGATATGGTAGATAGCTGCCATGTGACTCTATATGAGGGTACTCTGCATGACGTTATCGGGTGCGTGGCAGCTCACAAATGTTCTCTTGGAGTAGCTTCTGTACTCACAAGAGGCTTTGATACTTCGTCTGTCACAGAATTTTCAGAAGGCACTGCATCTCTGTCACACATCATCGCAGGCAACTACGCTGACAGAAGCTTCTCTAAGCTCATGAACTCGAACGGTCTCACCTTCTCACCTCTCCTGGAGGCGAAGCTGCACATACTATTCCGTAGCTCACACCCACTCGCTGCCGCGCGTTTTATAACACCGAAGGAGCTATGTGCGTACCGATATATCGGATACGAGGATGTATCAACATATATGGAGGATTACAGGGGGATTTTGGATTGCTCTAAAGTCACCGACCGTGCCACTCTCACTGAGCTGCTGCTTGGAAGCAGCGCATGGACACTCTCTATCGAGTGCTACGGGCTTGACAGAGTCACGCCCGGCATCGCAGCTGTTCCTCTTGTTATGGACGACAGACCTGTCACCTTCTGTGTCGGTTACATCACATGCAAAAACACCGCCCCCGGTCGGAGCGGTGCTGAGTTTCTTTCCTGTATAAAGAAGCATCTGTGATCTAACCTGTATCTACAGAGCTTTGTATAGTTATTAGTCGACAACATATCCCCTGTCGCGTATTACATCCACAACAGAGTCAACATATTTCCTGCACTCATCCTCGGTTGCAGCCTCTACCATGACTCTCACAACCGGTTCTGTGCCTGACTCTCTCACGAGGATTCTACCCGAATTTCCAAGGGCAGCAGTCACCTCTTCAACTTTTGCTCTTACAGCCTCATCATCCTGTGCCGCTTTCTTATCGCTGACACGTACATTTTCGAGCACCTGAGGATATACCGTGAAGCCCTCGGTCAGCTCCGACAGAGGCTTCTTCGTAGCCATCATAACCTCCATCAGCTTCAGCGATGTGAGGATGCCGTCACCTGTCGTTGCATACTTCGAAAATATGATGTGTCCGCTTTGCTCACCGCCGATTCGGCAGCCGTTCGCAGCCATATACTCATATACGTACTTGTCACCGACAGCGGTCTTGGCATAGCTGATACCAAGCTCATCAAACGCCTTGTAGAGACCGAAGTTTGACATAACAGTCGTTACAACTGTGTTATTCATCAGCTCCCCGCGGTCCTTCATGTACTTGCCGCATACATAGAGGATATGGTCGCCTGTGATGACATTTCCCTTCTCATCGACAGCAAGACATCTGTCAGCGTCTCCGTCATAGGCAAAGCCTACATCCATTCCGTTATCGATTACATACTGCTGCAGACCCTCGATATGTGTCGAACCTGCGCCGCGGTTGATGTTCGTGCCGTCGGGCGAAGCGTTTATGACATAGGTCTTCGCACCGAGTGCATCAAATACAGCCTTGGCAATGTTCCAGGATGCACCGTTGGCACAGTCGAGAGCTATCTTCGTATCTCTGAAGGAGTACATGCCGAGCGATATCAGGTATCCGACATATCTGTTACGTCCGGAGATGTAGTCGACCGTACATCCGATACCCCCTCTCGTGGCGTAGGGAAGCTCGTCCCACTTCTGACCGAAGAGCTCGAGCTCGCCATCGAGATATGCCTCGACGAGACTTATGGTATCCTCCTCCATCTTCTCTCCCTGAGAGTTGATGAGCTTGATACCGTTATCGTAGTAGGGATTGTGACTTGCGGATATCATAATGCCGCAGTCGAAGCCGTCAACCTTTGTGACATATGCAACCGACGGTGTGGTCGTAACATGCAGCAGGTATGCATCAGCACCTGACGCCGTGAGTCCGCTTACCAGTGAGTACTCAAACATGTAGCTCGAACGTCTCGTATCCTTTCCGATTACTATCCTGGGATTCGCCGCAAGACCCTTCTCGGTCTTCAGCTTTCCATAGTACCATCCGAGGAATCTTCCTACCTTGTATGCATGATCTGCCGTGAGGTTAACATTTGCCTCACCTCTGAATCCATCTGTTCCGAAGTATTTTCCCATCTTTATATCCTTTCTACTCAGTCTTGCGTATATTTGCCTCAAACATCTTGTTATATCCGAGCCATCCCTTCGCACCCTCCTGTGCGCCGATTGCCTCTATAAATGTTTCAAGCTTCGCATCCGTATTATCTGCAAATGAAAGTGCAACCGCCTCAAGCAGCTCCGGCTTCTTCGGTGATCCGTACTCGAGCTCACCGTGATGTGACAATATGCAGTGCAGAAGCTCCTGTTCAAGCATTCCCGGGAAGCCAGGTATATTTGCAATCCTGTCTCTTACCATCATCGCACCGATTACTATATGTCCCAGGAAGTTACCGTCGTCGGTGTAGTCATTTACCGGGAACGGTGCCAGCTCCTCAAGCTTTCCTATATCGTGACAGATAGCTGCCGTAACCACGAGATCGCGGTTCATTTCCGGATACTGAACAGCCATGAAGTCGCACAGCTTTGCAACTGCAAGCGAGTGCTGCAGCAGTCCGCCGATGAAGCCGTGATGTATGGACTTGGCAGCACTGTGTACCTTGAATCTCTTGATGAAGTCCTCATCCTCTACGAAGAACGAGTCGAGCAGCGCTCTCAGGTACTGATTCTGTACTGTTCCAATCAGTGCCGTAAGCTGGCTGTACATCTCATCTATATTCTTCCTTGTAACCGGCATATAGTCGCCGGGATCATACTCGCCCTCATTTGCGCGGCGTGCCTTCTTAACTGTCATCTGGAGTGCGTCGCGATAGGTGCTGACCACTCCCTCAACCTTTATATAGTCGTTTGCCTCGAAGTGCTCGATATCATTTGTCAGATCCCATATCTTACAGTCCATAGTTCCGGTCTTGTCCTGGAGCACCAGACTGTAGTAGGTCTTGTCAAACTTGCTCTTGCCCGACGTCTTCTGCTTACACAGATACACCGCCGTAACAGCCTCTCCGTCCTTTAGTTCTCTAAGGTATCTCATGTTTAAATCCTGCTTTCTAACTATAATCTTAACTCTATCTTATCTCAATCTGTTTATTTTATAACAAACCGCTTAGTCTTGTAAAGGAAGGATTGATTTCCTGTACTCCCTCGGACTCATGCCCGTCACCCTCCGGAAGCTCTCACTGAAGTAGCTGCTGCCTGAGAAGCCGACTCTCTCTGCTATCTCAGTGATGCTGTACTCTGTTGTCCGAAGCAGTGTCATCGACACTCTGATTCTATGCTGCATGAGATAGTTTATCGGCGAAGTCGAGAGGTACCGTGCAAAGAGTGCGCAGCACTTACTGACTGATACACCGCCGCTTGCTGCAACCTCTGCAAGTGTGATGCTCTCTCTGTAGTTGGATCGTACATGGTTCAGCATACTCCTCATAACCGACAGGTTCTCGTTTCCGTCTGCAATCTCTCTCGAAAATGCAGGCATATGCCTGTACAGCTCCTGCCAGATTCTGAGTATGGAAATCTGCATAGCCAGCAGGTCAGTCGAGTCCGCCTTTCCATCATCTGTGTTCCTGGTTATTGTCGCCTGCCTATCGGACACATATCCGTCTACACTCTGACTTCTCACCGGAAACTCTGCCAGAATATCCAGCACCCTCGCCTGCCACTCCACATCCCGTCTCAGCAGCATACACGGCATCTCCGAGTTTTTCATCAGGATTTCGATAACATTTTTACGGACGGTTTTCGAGAAGGCAAGCATGTCCGGGTCGAAGACCACACACAGGAACTCACACTCCTTATTATCTGAAAAGCCGTAGTGAATCTGGGCACTGTTTACAAATATTCCCTCGCCCTTCTCCATATGATATATCTCACCGTTCACGCTGTAATCCATCTCACCATCATAGATATAGATAAACTCAACATCCCTGTGCCAGTGTGCCTGACCGCTATAGCCGGCATACTCAGACAAGAGGTCATGTCTTATATATATGTTGTAATCTGCGTAGTCATACTCCACCTGTTCCGACAGGTCATCAAGTATTCTCGAACATCTGCCCGGCATATCTCACCTCCGTATACCGCCCTATGTCTATGTGCCGCTTCATATCCATGCACACACGATTCCGTCTCGTATCTCCGTCCGCTTGCGACTTATCTCTTCACTCATGACTCAGCTCATCTCTCCGATTTCGACTTGATATCCCCTCACACCATAATATGCAGGATTGTTATAAAACCTTTCACGATATCAAATTAAATTCACCCATCAAACTGTTATTATAAGGAAAATTCTTATAAACGACAAGGAGGACCGCCATAGACGAAAGCTCATCCGCATAGTACTGCCCATCGCATTCCAGCAGCTCATGCTGTCGATGGTCAGCACCTGCGATGCCCTGATGCTTGGCCGCCTCTCTCAGGATGCCATGTCAGCGGTGTCACTTGCGGGGCAGATTACATTTGTCCATACACTCTTCATGCTCGCGCTGACCACAGGCTGCAGCATGTTTGCGGCACAGTACTACGGCGCCGGAAGTGTCGTAACAAGAGACATCCCTGCAGGTGTTGTGGCAGCCGGAAATCCCTGCCGTGTTATGCGCGAAATAGGCGAACATGATAAGCAGTACTACTTCCGGGACAGAGAAGTATCCACCGCAGACCTCGCGGAAGAGGCAAAGCTGAGATAACCCCACTATATCGAACAGCTATCTGTTCGATGATATGATTTGTGACAAACATGCACAAATCAAACATCCGAGGGGCTGTCGCACTAAATAAGTGTGATAGCTCTTTCTCGTATACTCGGAAGAAATCCGGCGGTGCCGGATTTCTTTTGTAAAAAAAGGATCCCCAT
>Ga0065709_1029254_pt1 | contig 47477 bp, 42 predicted proteins | sample Hoacrofraction14_2_FD_59096 | JGI IMG/M metagenome (GOLD analysis project Ga0065709, IMG submission 59096) | Hoatzin crop microbial communities from Cojedes, Venezuela, sample from fiber fraction 14 v1 | ecosystem: Host-associated > Birds > Digestive system > Esophagus > Crop | place: Venezuela...
TGGCATGCTGCTCAGGCTGCCGAATTCACTCTCGCCTCATGAGGTGCCTCCGTACAGGGACGATGATAAGCTGTATGATGAATATGCGGACAGCAAGAGAATGAGACGCGCCACGGGGCTCGATTATCTGGCGGATCTGAACGAAAGAATCAGGATGGGTGATGCGGACGATATTATCCGGGCAAGCGAGGCTCATCACGAAAAGGAACTTAATGAGATTGCCGATCTTATAATCGAGGGAGATAAGAGAATAATTCTGATTGCGGGACCTTCATCGAGCGGCAAGACGACGACCGCCAAGAGGCTGTGCAACATACTGGCTCAGAAATCTGAGGAACCTATTTATCTCGGTACAGATGATTATTTCGTAAACAGAATCGATACACCTCTCGGACCGGACGGAACGCCGGACTATGAGGGACTTGCGGCGCTTGATCTTGAACTTTTCAACAGCCAGATGAACGCTCTGCTGAACGGAGAGACCGTCGACATACCGGAATACGACTTTGCAACCGGAGAGAAGACATTCGGAAAGAGGATAACAGAGGCAAAACCGGGACAGGCGATAGTAATCGAAGGAATACACAGTCTGAATGACGAACTGACGCGGGACATTGACCCGAAAGAGAAGTTTAAAATTTACATCAGCCCTCTGACGCAGATTGCGATTGACCGGCATAACCGTATATCCACAACGGATGCAAGAAAACTCAGGCGTATGGTCAGAGACAATCAGTTCAGGAGCATTGATGCGGCGACAACAATCAGCAACTGGCCTAAGGTAAGGGCGGGTGAGAACAGCAATATATTCCCTTACAGCTCAAGCGCGGATTTTGTTTTCAATTCCAGTACGGTATACGAAACAAACCTGCTCAAGAGTTACGCCCAGCCTCTTCTTGAGTCAATTACAAAGGATATGCCTCAGTATGATGAGGCAAGAAGGATGATCGGTTTTCTGAGACTTTTTGAACCGATAAGTGATGCAACGGCAGTACCTGAGAATTCAATACTCAGGGAATTTATCGGGAAATAAAAAGCGCAAACACCTTGCAAATTCAGGCGGGAACACAAAACTTCCGCCTTTTTGTATGTAAACAAATACAAGAAAACGTAAAGCAAACTTGATATATGCATAAATTTACCGTATAATGAATAAAATTCCAAATGCAGAAAATGTAAATTACACTAAGAAGGAAAAGGGTACGGACTTATGAAGAACATATTTCTTGAAGAACGTGAAATTAAGATGCCGAAGCTTTCAGAAGCACTGATTTCGTTTGCGGGACTTATACTTATTATGTCCCTCGGCATCATCGTATTTGAGGTTGATCCGCATATTCCGATGTTTATAGGAGTAATAATATCGGCAGTTATGGCGCTGCACCTCGGATATAAGTGGGCGGATATAGAATCGATGATGGTTGATGGAATATCAAAGGCCATGCAGTCGATACTGATATTAGCGATAGTAGGCATGATGATAGGAGCCTGGCTCATATCGGGTACTATACCGACAATGATTTATTACGGACTTAAACTGCTGTCACCTTCGTTCTTTCTGCCGGCGGCTGTGCTGATATGCTCAATCACATCTCTCGCAACCGGAACATCCTGGGGAACGATGGGAACGATGGGACTGGCACTTATAGGAATAGGAAGCGGACTCGGAATGCCTATCGGTCCGACAGCAGGTGCTGTAATTGCAGGAGCGTATTTCGGAGATAAGCTTTCGCCGCTTTCAGATACGACGAACCTTGCTCCGGCTATGGCAGGTACTGACGTTTTCACTCACGTTAAATACATGCTTAATTCGACGCTTGTTACATATGTAATATCTCTTGTATTTTTCGGAGTTTACGGATATATGCATGTATCGGGAGGAAATGCCGATACATCCCAGGCAACGATACTTATGGACGGTCTCGGCAGCACGTTCAACATCAATCCTGTGCTTCTGCTGCCTCCTCTGGTCGTAATACTTGCCATTGCCCTCAAAGTGCCGGCAATTCCGGGAATAACACTCGGATTCCTGACGGCAGCTGTAATGGCACCAATTTGCCAGGGAAATCTTGCAATCTTTGCAGAGGGAGATAACGGTCTTGAACTCGCACACACAGGAGTTACTTTCGGAGATCTCCTCTCAACATCGCTTAACGGCTTCATCTGTAACACCGATTCGGATGCACTTAACGATCTGCTCTCCACCGGTGGTTTAATGGGCATGTCAAGTTCCATTCTCATGACTATGATAGCAATGATGTTCGGAGGAATAATGGAAGGAACGGGGCAGCTCGCGGTTATCATCAATGCCGTTGTAAAGCATATCAAGAGCGATGCGGGTATCGTAGGAGCAACAGAGCTTACATGTGTTTTTTCCAATACTGTAATGCCTGAACAGTACATCTCAATACTCGTTCCTGGCAGAATGTATGCACCTGCATACAGGGAGAGAGGAATTCATCCTAAGTGCCTCTCAAATGCACTTGAATCAGCGGGAACAGTTACGTCGTGCCTTATCCCGTGGAATACATGCGGACTGTTCATAAGCAAGACACTCGGAGTTGCCACTGCAGTTTATGCACCATGGTGCGTATTTAACTATCTGATGCCTGTAGTTTGCTTCATAATGGCACTCATGGGTAAAACAGTAACTAAGATGACTCCTGATGAGCAGGCTAAGGCTGATGCCGGTGAACTGGTATAATTACAATATCTCTGGTGCACTGGATGCATAATAGTGTAAAATACAGGTACCCCGTCATACAGGCGGGGTACATTGTATAAAGAAAGAAAGGACAATGGGATGAAAAACATTAACAAAAAAGGCGGAGCAGCTACTGCCGTAATAGTTATCGTACTGCTTCTTGCTATCGCATTCGGAGCGCTATATGTAAAGATGAATTTTGCAAGATTCAAGGCTGAGGCAGGCTTTGGGTTTGCTATCGCCGCAATTGCCATAGCTCTGATAGTAATCGTCATTCTTGCAATTAAAATCAAGATCAACAAACATAAAAAGCAAAAGCAGGCAGAAAAGGATCGTCAGGAATACCTTGAGGCTAAGGCCGAAGAGGACAGGCTGATGGCGGAAGAGGCAGCTGAAAAAGAAGCTGAAAAGGAAGATAAAGATGACGAAAAGTGACTTTTCGGATAAAAAGGTTTTGATCATCGGCGGCTCCCGCGGAATAGGTGCCGAAGCTGTCAGAGCTTTTTCCACGGACGGTGCGGACGTAGTATTTACTTATTTCAGGTCTGAGCTTGAAGCAGATGCACTGAGACAGGAGACCGGCGCAATGCCTGTCAGATGCGATGTGAAATTCAGCAACTCTGTTAAGATAGCTGTCGGGAAGGCAATTGAACGGCTCGGATATATCGATGTTCTGATTTGCAATGCCGGAATTTCAGATTTCGGTCTTGTAACGGATATTGACGAGACACGCTGGGAGGAAGTGATAGACACGAATCTCAACGGAGTCTTTTACAGCATAAAGAATGTTCTACCGGGAATGATCAGCAGAAAATCAGGATCCATCATAACGGTATCCTCAATATGGGGCCAGACAGGGGCGTCTTGTGAAGTGGCATATTCGGCATCAAAAGCTGGTGTCATAGGGCTTACAAAGGCGCTTGCAAAGGAAGTGGGGCCTTCCGGCATCAGAGTGAACAGTGTTGCTCCCGGTATGATTGACACGGAGATGAATGTATCTGTAAGCGATGAAGCCAGACTGTCTATAGTCGATGAGACTCCGCTGTGCAGGGAAGGAAGTGCATCCGATGTCGTAAAAACCTTGGAATTTCTGGCTTCTGATGATTCTGATTTTATTACCGGACAGGTGATTGCAGTGAACGGAGGATGGTTTATCTGAGAAAAATCCCACATGTTGTGACAAAGCGGGAGCTGTGACACAAGAAATTAAAAAGCCCTGAAAAGAGCAATCAAGATATAGGTAAAAATCAAAGGCCAACCACTATATGTTGTGGTTGGCCCGATATTTTTTTGCAAAAAAATATTGTAAAGAAGGCTTTACATATAAAAGGTGGAGAATTTGACCCCTAAAATGGGGGATTATGTTTGAAAAATGGAGGAAAGTGGCGTAAAATGGAGACACTTCCAAAATGGAAAATCGGCTTTACATTCACTAAAATTTTTCCCGGAGTTTAAAGATGTTTACAGGCACCTATCAAAACTCAATAGACAGCAAGAACCGCATGATTATCCCTTCAAGATACAGGGATATGCTGGGCGGCCATTGCATGCTCACGAGAGGATTCGACCGGTGCCTTTACATCTACTCCATGCAGGATTACGAAGTGCTTGTAGAGAAAATCAGAAAGCTTCCTCAGTCCGACAAAGACGTAAGAAAGTTCATCAGAGAATTCTTTTCGAACACTGAGGAATGCAATATTGATTCACAGGGAAGAATACTGATACCGCAGCATCTCAAAGATTATGCGGGAATCACAAAGGGGCTCGTAACAAAAGGAGCTCTTGACAAGATAGAAATCTGGAGCACTGAGGTGCTCGCCGATCCTGAAGGCGAGAACATGATGGAGAATGAAGAGTTCCTCAGGAAACTCGATGATTACGACCTCTAAGGAGCCCGGATATGGAATTCAGACATGTGCCGGTACTGTATGAAGAAGTCATAGAGGCACTGGATATAAAGCCGGATGGCATCTATGTGGACGGAACGGTCGGCGGAGGTGGACATTCCTCGGGGATCTGTTCAAAGCTTTCGCAAAACGGAACGCTGATTGCGGTTGACAGAGACACAGACGCTCTTGAAGCCGCGGAGAAAAGGCTCAGCGAATACGGATGCAGGAAAAGGTTTATACACGCTAATTACAGCGATACGGATGCAATAGCTGATGCTGCGGGAGACAAGGTGCAGGGTATACTGCTCGACCTCGGAGTATCTTCCTTCCAACTGGACAACGCGGAGAGGGGATTCTCGTATATGCGTGATGCTCCGCTCGATATGCGTATGAATGAAGACGATGTGATGACTGCATACGATGTGGTTAACACATACAGCGAAAAAGAACTCGCCCGGATAATCAGGGAATACGGAGAGGAGCAGTGGGCTTCAAGGATCGCAAAGTTCATTGTGAATACCAGACAGGATGCACCCGTTGAAACAACGGAAGCTCTGGTAGACATCATAAAAGCGGCGATACCTGCAAAGGCGAGACGCACAGGACCTCACCCGGCAAAAAGAACTTTTCAGGCGATAAGAATAGAAGTCAACTCCGAACTCGACCATCTGAGGAAGGCAGTTGAGAAGCTTCCGGACCTGCTTGCTCCGGGAGGGAGGATAGCGATAATCACATTCCATTCCCTTGAAGACAGAATCGTCAAGACGGAGTTTCAGAGAAGGTTGAATCCTTGTATATGCCCGAAGGAATTTCCGGTATGTGTATGCGGAAGGGTAGCGGATGTAAGAAAGATAACGGGCAAACCGATAACGGCCTCGGAAGAGGAACTGGAGGACAACCCGAGAGCCCGGAGCGCAAAGCTGAGAGTGATTGAAAAAATATAACACACTTTAACTTAAAGAGGATGCATAGAGATGGCAGGACCGGTAAGAGCACAATTCAATAGTGAATATGCCTATGCTGATGGCCCTGATATGACGCAAAAAGTTACAACGGCGATGCAGCCGCCGAAAGTAAGCGTAGGATCGGGGATACTCATCAGATTGGCAGCGCTTGCAATTATCGCTGTTTTTGCTATTATAGGACTTCAGGCATATACTGCTGCACTCCAATATGAAAATAATCAACTTACGGAACAGAATGAATACATCCAGGCAGAGATTGATTCACTGAGCAGTCAGCTGGTTGATAAGACGAACATCACGAACATTGAGGAGATTGCGACAGAAGAGTACGAAATGGTTTATCCGACGGCCGACAACTGCATTATCATCGGAGACATAGATGAGACCGAGGAGAGCCTTGCATCTGCGATAATAGACGAAGCATATAATTAGTCTGCTGATAAGAGCGTATTCGAAGCCACTGACCCGGAACGGATTGGTGGCTTTTTCAAAAAATAAATCCTTAATAAAAATTTAGAATGAGCAGGAAAGAGGAGAAAAATCGGAAATCAAAAAGCAGCGGCAAGTACGAGGGAATGTTCACATTCAGTGAATACAGAAACAATGAGGAGTTCAGAAAAAAAGTGAGTTCTCATCCCTCGGCGGGGCGCAGGAAAAGCGGCAGCGGAATCACGGCATCAAACCGGAAAAGGCTTGCCGGCGGTTTTGCTTTTTTGCTTATTCTGATGAGTGTTCTGATTTTCAGAATGGGTTACTGGCAAATCATTAAAGCCGATGAACTACAGGAAAAGGCTGTTGCGGCTCAGACGGCAGATACCGAGATAGATCCGGTCAGAGGAACAATTTACGACGCCAATATGAGTACTCTGGCGGAGACAGTAACTGAGTATGAACTGTACGGATATACTCAATACATGTATAAGGATGACGAACTTACCGATGCCGAGAAAAAGAATGCTGTAAGCAACCTGGTGGAGATAACAGGACTCAGTGAAAGTGAAATAACCGAAAAGCTGTCCGGGGATGAAAATCTTGTCCTCATTGCAGACGGATTAAGCAATGAGCAGATAGAAAAGGCACAGGAAATCTGGGATACCGACGTAGTGGTTAAAACAAAGGCCGCTCGTTACTATCCGAATGGCTCGTTCGCAGCCAATGTTCTGGGCGGTGTGGATTCCGATAATGTCGGCAGGGTAGGCCTTGAATATGAGTATAACAGTGTGCTTGCCGGCGTTAAGGGAAGAACGATAAGAACAACCGACAGAGACGGAAATACTGTCGCGGGAGGCAGTACAAAGTTTTACGAGGCTCAGGACGGAAACAGTATTGTTACATCAATTGACTCGGTAATACAGCATTTCGTTGAGGATGCAATAAAAACGGGCTATGACAGAACCGGAGCGGAAAAAGTCACGTGTATCGTAACAAATCCCAAGACCGGCGATGTTCTCGCACTCGCTTCCTATCCTTCGTATGATCCGAACAATTCAGACCGGCCGATGAGTGACTCGGAATACGAGAGCTTCAAAAAACTGAGCACTGAGGAGCAGAGCGAATATCTGAGCAAGATGTGGACGGTCGATGCGGTCAGCAGTATATATGAGCCGGGATCAACTTTCAAACTCATAACGGCAGCATCGGCACTTGAATCGGGATCTGCGGATATGGACTCAACATATTACTGCAACGGTGCAATACAGGTTGACAATTACACTCTCCATTGCCTTGCGTCACACGGAACGCAGAACCTCGAGGAGGCCGTAGGAAATTCTTGTAACCCGGCGCTTGCACAGGTGGCACTTGATATGGGTGCGAAGACGTTTTATAACTACATAGATCTTTTCGGATTCAGAGATCAGACCGGCATTGATCTGCCGGGCGAAGCGGATTCGATTGTTAAGGACCCGGCCGATATGGGAGACGTGGATCTTGCAACCACAGGCTACGGACAGGGCATTGCGATATCCCCGATACAGATTCTGTGTGCGGTCAACGCGTTCGGAAATGACGGTGTGATAATGAAACCGAAGCTGGTTAAAAAGATCATAGATTCCGACGGAAACACAGTTAAAGAGGTGGAAGATACCGAGGTGAGGCAGGCTGTATCCAAGGAAACCGCCGACAAGATGTGTGAGATAATGGAATACTATGTTGAGGAAGCAGGCGGAGATGAAGCATATGTTTCCGGATACAGAATCGGAGGAAAGACCGGTACTGCTAACTATGTAAGCGGAGGTGAATACAGCTCGGGAACAAACACATCATTTGTGGCGATGGCCCCGATGGATGATCCACAGATCTCCATGATAGTAATTGTATATAAGCCAACAAAGGTTCAGTACGGAAATAACACAGCCGGGCCTGTTATCAAGGAAATTATGGAAAAATCACTTCAGTACCTTGGAGTTGAAAGAGAATATTCCGAGGATGAGGAAGATACATCGACGAAAGATATGATAACAGTTCCCGATGTAACAGGAAAGAACAGTGATAAGGCTGTTGCAGCTCTTAAAAAAGCCAAACTCAGCTACACCTTTGTACCTGAGAGCAATACGGATACGTCATTTGTTGTAGTTGACCAGTATCCGAAGGCAGGAACAAAGGTTGAGAAAAACAGCAAGGTTTACTTGTACAGTGAGTAGTTTATACGGAGGACGTCGTGAAAAGAACAGGGATCGATTATATAGCAGAAGGGACGGGCGGAGTAATTGCCGGAAGAGCAGCCGGGGATAAATACGTGAGCGTCACTTCGGTTGCGATTGATTCAAGAAAAATAGAAGAAGAAACACTCTTCTTTGCGATTATAGGTGCGAGAAGTGACGGACATACATTCCTGCCGGATGTGCGTGAAAGCGGATGCCATAACGTGGTTGTTTCAGATAAAGCGTGGGCGGAGCGTATGGCCGGATACGGCGACATGAATGTTATTCTCGTTGATGATACAGTGAGTGCACTCGATGCTCTCACCCAAAAGTATCTTGAGGACTGGCAGTCACTCGGGAAGGTTGCAGTCACCGGAAGCGCCGGAAAGACGACTACAAAGGAATTCCTCTACAGCATACTCTCCCAGAAATATAAAACAGCTAAAAATGAGGGGAATCTGAACAGCGAGACAGGAATCCCCCTTGCGGTTTTCAGATATCCGGAGGACAGCGAGATAGCTGTCGTGGAAATCGGCATCGGAGAGGGCCCTGATATGAGGGAACTTGCTCAGATGGTGAAGCCGGACAACGCTGTTGTCACGAATGTCGGGACAGTGCACATGGAATACTTTGAGTCTTCGAGGGAGAAACTTCTCGAGGCAAAGCTCAGGGTTACACTTGGATTCGGACCGGAAAACACTCTCGTTGTGAACAACTGTGAAGAAAATCTTTCAATTGAAAGCATCAGAGCCCATACAGAGGATCCGGATTTCAGAATTATTACTGTGGGAAATGACGATGAATGCGATTTCAGAATCAGTGATATAGAGGACCGGGGAATCGACGGAGTAAGAGGAAAGCTTACTGCACACGGAAAAACTTATAATCTTGAACTGCCGATCATAGGTGCTCACAATCTCTATAATGCCGCAGAGGCAATAGCAATGGGAGAGGTTTACGGAATAGAGATCGCTGATTCTCTGGAAGCCGTCAGGAATATCGACATGGCGGGGAACAGACTTGACGTAAGGCGCGGCAGGTACATAATTCTCAATGATTCGTACAATGCCAATCCGGAAGCTATGAAAGCGGCAATAGACATAATAAGAAACAGTAAAGCCTCGCGAAAAGGACTCATTGTCGGTGATATGAGAGAACTCGGGGATGAGACAAAATCGCTTCACGAGGATGTTGGAAGATATATTGCAAGGGGCGGAATCGACTATGTAGCAGCTGTTGGAGAACTCGGCAGGATAATCGGAGAAACTGCTTCAGCCGAAAATGAATCAATAGAAGTTCGTTATTTTGAGGATGCGGAGGAAGCTTCAGAAAAAATCGGAGAGTTCGCATCTGAAGGCGATCTGATACTGCTCAAGGCATCCAACTCGATGAATCTGAGCATAATTGCCGAAGCAGCGGAGAAATAAAAAACAGAGGGAATTTATTGTATGGAAAGCTGGAAATTTGCATTGGTGGGACTGATATCATTTGCGGTATCGATGTTTGGTACGGCAAGGATGATACCTTTTCTCAAGAAAAAACAATTCGGACAATTCATAAGGGAAGAAGGCCCGCAGGCACATCTAAGTAAAGCGGGCACTCCGACGATGGGCGGAATCGCGATAGTTGCAGGTATCACCGTCGCAGTTCTGTGCAGCGGATTCATAACAGGCAGAATAGTGTCGGAAAAAATCGCTATACTTCTTTCGATGTTTGCCTTCGGTATTGTAGGATTCATAGATGATTACAATAAGATAGCAAAGAAACAGAATGAGGGTCTTACACCGAAGCAAAAGATTGTGCTTCAGGTCCTGTTCGGTTTTGCGCTTGCTGTCTTCATGGCATTAAAAGAAGGGACACAGGTATTCATCCCGTTTGCAAAGACTTACGTGAACTTCGGATGGTTCTACATACCGTTCATAATTTTTGTGGAAGTGGCGATGGCAAATGCGGTCAATCTTACAGACGGACTTGACGGGCTCTCATCGAGCAACACGGCTATCGTTGCGTTTACTTTTTCATTGATAGGGCTTGCTGTTTCAAGCGAACCTATGGCAGTCGGAGGACAGGCCATACTCGGCGCAACGCTGGGATTCCTGCTCTTCAATCATTATCCGGCAAGAATATTCATGGGCGACACAGGATCGATGGCTCTCGGCGGAGCACTTTCCGCAACAGCGATTGTTGCTCACATGGAGTGGCTGCTTCCGATAGCTGGGCTGCTCTTTGTCTGCGAAGCTCTGTCGGTAATAATACAGGTTCTATATTTCAGGAAGACAGGCGGAAAGAGGTTCTTCCGCATGGCCCCGATTCACCATCATTTTGAACTCGGAGGCTGGCATGAAACCAAGGTAGTGCGCAGATTTTGCCTGTTCACAGCTGTATGCTGTGTGATAGCGGTTTTATCAGTTATATAAGGGGAGAAGAGATATGGATAAGAAAACAGCAATGGAATACAGAGAAAGTCTGAAAGGCAAAAAGATTCTCGTCGTCGGTCTGGGCAAATCCGGAAAGGCCGCTGTACGTGCACTGAACGAATTGGGTGCTGACGTGGAAGGGCAGGATGCTGCAACCGCAGACAGACTGGACACCCAGTTCCTGAGCCATACCGAGAATCAAAACATTAAACTGCATCTCGGAGTGACCCCTGAAGACATGTCGGTTTATGACATGCTGGTGCTCAGTCCGGGAGTTGCGCCTGACCAGGACTTCATTCACGAAGCAGACGCAATGGGTGCTGAGATTATAGGTGAGCTTGAACTCGCGTACAGAATAACAGTCGGTCAGTATATTGCCATAACGGGAACAAACGGCAAAACAACAACCACTACACTCGTCGGAGAGATATTTGAAGCGGCGGGAATGAAGGAAGCGGTTGTCGGAAACATCGGAAACCCTGTCGTATCCGAAGCCATGATTTCGACTGAAGGAGAGTGGATGGTTGCGGAGGTTTCGTCCTTCCAGCTTGAAACGACTGTTAACTTCAGACCGGTTATCTCGGCAATACTGAATCTTACACCTGATCATCTGAACAGACACGGAACCATGGAGGCCTATGCAGCAGCTAAGGCAAAAGTTGCGGAAAACCAAACGCCTGATGAATACCTAGTAATAAATTATGACGACAGTGAATGCATGAAACTGGCCGATAATACTAAAGCGAAGGTGGTTCCTTTCAGCAGAACGGCTCAGCTGGAGTCCGGAGCTTATATTGACGAAGAATATATTACCGTAAAAGACTTTGACGGAACAAGTCACAGGATATGCAGGACTTCGGAACTCAAAATCATAGGCGATCACAACGTTGAGAATGCACTGGCAGCAGCTGCGATAAGCTATTTTGCCGGAATTGATCCGGAAATTATCGGCGATGCAATCAGAAATTTTGCAGGCGTTGAGCACAGAATTGAATTCTGCGGAAATGTGGACGGAATCGAGTTCTATAACGATTCCAAGGGTACAAATGTGGATGCAGCTGTCATAGCTCTTAAAGCGCTTGAAGACAATATCATTCTGATAGCAGGCGGAGACGGAAAGGCACAGGATTTCACAGAACTTGCAAAGAATCTGAAAGGCAGAGTCAAGACGCTGGTGCTGCTCGGAAGAGATGCGGATCAGATTGAAGAAGCGGCAAGAGCGCAGGGATTTACTGAAATAATCAACTGCAAGGATATGCCTGATTGCGTGAGGACCGCAAAATCAGTAGCTGATGAAGGCGATAAAGTACTTCTTTCACCGGCCTGCGCAAGCTGGGATATGTACAGCAATTATGAGCAGAGGGGCAGACACTTTAAGGAATGCGTGAAAGAACTTCTGAAATAACAAGGCGGACAGATGGCACGAAGCAAAACCGGGAAAGCAAATAAGGAAAATAACGGAAAGAATAAGGAAAAACTCAGAGACAGAAAGCAGGCTATAAAAGCCGAAAAGGCTGCGGCAAAGAAACAAAAAAAGGCGGCAGCAAAAGCTGAAAGAACTGCGTTTGCCGAAAATCTTCTGCACAACGGGATTACTCTGAAAGACAGATATGATTTCCCTTTACTTGTTATGATTTTAATCATGTCGATATTCGGCATGGCGATGGTTTTCAGCGCCGGTTATTATTCAACGATAAATTCAACAGATCCTGATCCGTTTTACTACCTCAAAAGACAGGGGTTTTATATAGTCAGCGGATGGGTTCTGATGATGATCTTCGCAAATTTCAATTATCATAATTACCGCAAAATATCAAATGCGATAATAGGTGTAAGCATCGGTCTCCTGATACTGGTCCTGCTCGTCGGAATCAATACCGGAGGAGCTACGAGGTGGCTTGGATACGGCTCGCTCAGAATCACACCGAGTGAGATTTCAAAACTTGCAGTTATTATTTTCACATCGGTATATGTATCTGAAAACCCCGAGGCAGTCAAAACTTCGAAGGGATTGGGAGTACTTGTATTGATACTTGCAGTGCATTTCGCACTTATAGTAAAGCAGCCTAATCTCTCAACAGCTATCGTAATTGCGGCTATAATAGTAGCCCTGATGATGGTTGCCGGCATGAATTTGATTCTCCTTGTAGTACCTGTGCTGCTGGGCGTAGCCGGATATTTCTATATAATGACATTCCAAAAGGATAGCCACTGGTACGTCAGACTCACGAGCTTTCTTGATCCGTTTGCAGACAGCCAGGGAGATGGCTATCAGGTTTCACAGGGACTCATCGCGCTGGGAAACGGAGGCCTGAAAGGACTCGGTTTTGGAAAGAGCATGACCAAGAATCTTTACCTGCCGGAACCTCAGAATGACTTTATACTTGCAGTAATAGGAGAGGAACTCGGATATATAGGCTTTCTTGTTCTGATGGCTGCTTATATGTTCATGCTGTTCAGACTTATAAAAATAGCATTGGAGGCAAAGGACAGCCTCGGGTTCTACCTTGCGACAGGAGTTGCGGTAATGCTCGGGCTGCAGGTAATAATCAATGTAGCGGTTGTTACGGCATCTATGCCGGCAACAGGAATCACACTTCCGTTCATAAGCTACGGAGGAACATCGATGTGGTCGTTTATGGCCGCCATGGGAATAGCACTGAATGTATCGCGCAGCGGGACTGCGGCACGAAAAGCTAAAAGAAAAAAACAGAAAATCACTGCAGCGGCGGAAACTGCGGAGGCATTATCATGAAAATAGTTCTTACAGGAGGAATAACAGGAGGCCATATTTATCCTGCACTTGCCATAGGAGACAAGTTCAGGGAGATGAATCCGGATAACGAGATAATATATATAGCAAGCGGGAAACAGCTTGAAAGATCAATAATACCCGGGGCGGGATATAAGCTGTATGAAGTGGAATCGGAACCGTTTGACAGAAGCGATTACGTTAAACTCGTCAAGACGGCTTTTCGCACGCTCAGGGGCAGAAGACAGGCTCTTAAGATAATGAAAAAATTCAAACCCGATGTTGTAATCAGTACGGGAAGTTATGTCAGTGTTCCTGTCGTCATGGCGGGACACAGCTACGGAGCCTCAATATACATGCACGAACAAAACGGGTATCCCGGAGTTTCGAACAGAGCCTTTGCCGGATATGCAAAGAAAATTTTTCTCGGATTTGAAGGTGCAAGGCAGTATTTCAAGGACGACTCGAATATCATGTATGCCGGAAATCCAGTTAGAAAAGATTTTTACGGCAGAAACCGAAATGATGACCGCAGAGAACTGGGCATCAGCGAAGACGACCTTGTGATAATGGTATTCGGCGGAAGCCTCGGCTCCGAAACTACAAATGATATCGGCGAGGCTGTTGCCAGGACGTATGGAGGAAAGCAGGGTTACACTGTTATCTGGGGAACCGGAAAGAATTACTACGACGAGATAAGCAACAGATTGCAGAGAGAGGGATTCGGATACGATAACGTCCGCATATCACCATATATTGACAACATGCCACAGATGCTCTCGGCGGTCGATATATCGATAAGCCGAAGCGGAGCATTGTCAACTGCGGAAACCACCATGGCCGGAAGAGCGGCAATCTTTATACCTTCGCCGAATGTTACGGCGGATCATCAGTATTACAACGCAAAGGCGGTTGCTGATGAGGGCGGAGCACTGATTGTAAGAGAAGACGGAAATACCGAGCAGAAAGTACTCGGACTTATTGAGGAACTTGACACTGACAGAAGCATAATCAGAAATATGGAACGCGCAAGTCTGTCCATCGCACCGCTGGATGCCGCGGATATCATATATAAAACTATAATGGAGACGTATAGTAAGTGACGGATGAACTGAAAGAAAAAACTGTATCGGAAGAAGTTCCTGAGGAAATCACGGAAAAACTCACAGAGGAGATTCCCGTAGAAACTCCGGAGGAAGAGCTTACAGAGGAAATCTCTGAAGAAAGTCCGGAAGAGGTAGCGGAAGAGATTCCTGATGAAGACCCGGAAGAGGTTACGGAAGAGATTCTTGATGAAAACCCGGAGGAGGCTGCGGAAGACACCTCGGGATCTGATGATACAGCTGAGGAAAAATCATACGGACTTACGGAAACAGCAATTCTGGATATAAACGATATAAACGCCAGGATTGAACAGCGTAAGAAAGAAAAAATTGTCCGCGTCAGGAAGGCAAGACTCAAGACGTGGGGAATTATTTCAGCTGTCGTAATTGTGGCCGGATTGCTGATTTTTTCGCTCTCAGGATACTTCACTGTCGATTCTATTGAGGTTCATGGCAATTCCAGATTTACATCAGAGGAAATAATAAATATTGCACATGCTTCTCCCGGGAAGAATTTGATATACAACCTGGACAAAGAGGAAATTGTTGAATATCTGGAAAATAATCCCTATATCAAGAATGCCGAGGTGACAAGGAGTTTTCCTTCTACGCTTGTAATAACCGTGGAGGAACGAAAGCCGCTGTGTGCGCTCAGATATGATGACGATTATCTGATTATTGACACCGAGGGCGTTTTTCTCAAGAAAAGCAATTCAGAACCGAAACTCACTCTTGTTGACGGTATAGTAATCAGCAAGATAGAGCAAGGCGAGAAAATAGAGGTCAAGGATCAGGATACCTTTGATAAGGCGATGAAGATACTTACCACTATGAAAAAATCAGATCTTTACTTTGTCGAACTGGATATGTCCGATGAAGATGAGATAAAGGCACATGTTTACGAAAATCTGACTGTGAAAATGGAATATGATCAGCTGATCGAAGTAATGGAGAACGGAAAACTGCATGTTGTGCTCGAGAAACTCGTAGCAGACGGAATCGAACGCGGCACAATAACATTTGCAGATGACAAAACGGCTTCGTTCCGACCTGACGTCGATTAGTTTACAAGTAATTGTGTCTGGTAAATGAAAAAAACGCTAAATGTTGTGTTTTTTGCAGAAAAACTGATGCAAACGCTATTTTTGTGTGTTATGATAACTATATCTAATTATAAGTAATGAGGAGGACTATTATGGAATTTGTTTCTGACTTTGTATCTGAACAGACAAATGCAGCCATCATCAAGGTCGTTGGTGTCGGCGGCGGTGGATGCAATGCGATTAACAGGATGGTCGATACAGGGCTACAGGGCGTTACATTCATAGCGGTCAATACTGATAAACAGGCTCTTTCCGGCTGCAAGGCGGAGGTCAAAGTCCAGATCGGAGAGAAGGTTGCGGGCGGCAGAGGTGCTGGAGCAAATCCTGAGATCGGACAAAAGGCGGCTGAGGAGACTATTGATGAAATTATTACACATATCCAGGATGCCGATATGGTATTCATTACAGCAGGTATGGGCGGCGGAACCGGAACCGGAGCCGCACCTGTAATTGCAAAGGCAGCAATGGATTGCGGAGCTCTTACGGTAGCGGTTGTAACAAAGCCTTTCACATTCGAGGGCAAGAAGCGCTGGAACAGAGCGGCAAAGGGAATACAGTACCTGAGCAATTTCGTTGATTCTCTCGTTGTAATCCCTAACGACAGACTTATCGACACAAGTGAGCAGAACACATCAATGCTCGAGGCATTCTCGATGGCAGATGATGTTCTCAGACAGGGCGTTCAGGGTATCTCTGATCTTATTTCAGAGTACGGCCTCGTTAATGTGGACTTTGCCGATGTTAAGACAATCATGGAGGGCAGAGGAATTGCACACATGGGAGTCGGTGTGGGCGAAGGAGAAAACCGCATCGAGGATGCTATCAACAATGCGATCAACAGCCCGCTGCTTGAGACTTCAATCGAGGGAGCAAAATCAATCCTGCTGTATGTATCCGGCGGATATGACATGGGAATGCTTGACATCAACACAATCGCCGAGAGAGTACAGACCGAGGCTGATCCTGATGCCAATATCATCTTTGGTGCTGCTGTAACAGAGGAAATGAACAACAAGGTTTCCGTTACTATTATTGCAACTGACTTTGACGGCGCAGGCAAGGGTGTGGGCTCATCAATCCTTGATGCTCCAGAGACAACAAGCAGGGCTACGATTCACGGCAAGCCTGTTGAGATTGATGATATGCAGGGATATGAGGTTGACTTTGCGGATCTCATGAGCAAGAGCGAGGGAGAAAATCCTGACGAATCCGAGTTCGATATCCCGGATTTCCTTAAGTAAGAATGATTTTGAGAATAGAGTCTGCCGATAACGGCAGACTTAAACTCATGCGCAAGCTCGCCTCACGCAAAACACGTGAAGCCGAGGGGAAATTCGTCATTGAAGGAATAAACCTCGTTAAAGAAGCTGTCTCGAGGGGCGTTGATATTGATTTCATCGCAGTGTCCGACGGATTCCGTGATACGGAGTTCACAGATGAATGTTCGGAACGCGGACTGACCGTGTGCATTGTACCTGATTCGCTGTTTGCAAAGCTGACGGATGCGGTAAACGGCGTGGGAATAGCTGCTGTTGTAAGAAAGATGCGCTACAGCACAAATCCTTTATCGGAGCTTCCTGACGGAGTCAATGTTGTCGTACTTGACAGACTGCAGGATCCCGGAAATATCGGCACAATAGTCCGCACAGCGGTTGCCGCCGGATACGGCATGGTTATCGCAATCCGGGGAACGGTCGATGTATATTCGCCTAAAGTTCTCAGATCAACAGCAGGAGCCATTTTTGACATTCCTGTTATATATGCGGACAATCCGACGGAACTGACGGACGAGCTGCGGAACTCAGGACGCAAGGTAATCGCAACTTCTCCGACTGCGGAGAGACGATATTTTGACGAAGACCTCAGCAGCAACGTTGCGGTCGTTATAGGAAACGAAGGAAACGGAATTTCCGCGGAGATAAGAGACGGATCGGATGTGCTCGTTTCTATACCAATGAAAGGCAGTACAGAATCACTCAATGCTGCGGTGTCAGCCGCACTGCTGATGTATGAGGCAGCCAGAGAATAAGAAAACAGAGGGAGAGAAGTAATGGAAAAGAACAGAGCTGACGTGACCATATGCGGCACCAATTATGTGCTTTCCAGCGACAAAAGCGAGGAGAGAATTAAGGAAATAGCCAAGTTTGTCGATGAGGAACTCAGAAATACCAGCAGAGCACTCAACGTTAATCCGAGCTATAAGTCCGCTGTTCTTACCGCGCTCAATATCACTGAACAGCTCATGGACAGCAGTGACATGCTACTGAAACTCCAGACTGAGAACCACCAGCTGGATAACGATGTTAAGCACTACATCAGCATGTGGGAACAGACAAAAAAACAGGTAACAGATCTTAAAAACAAAATGTCTACAGAGGTGGACAGACAGTCTCAGAGCACTGAGGATTACAATAAGCTTCAGGAGAAGCTTGTGGACATGGAGAACGCATATTTCGATCTCCAGATGGAGAATGTAAACCTCAAGAATGAGCTTAAATCCATCAAGAGACTGAATGGTGAAGATGAACTCTAAGATTATCAATCTTCTTGAATTAAATAAGATACTGGATATGCTTGCCGAACTGGCGGGTTCTGAGCTCACAAAGGACAGAATAAGAGCTCTTGAACCGATGACCAACAGGCATATGCTGGAGGATGCATTAACGGAAACTACTGAGGCAGTTTCCGTTATTCTGTATAAGGGAAGCATACCGGTAGGCGATTTCGGTGACATCACCGGAATAACAGGCATGGCAAAACGCGGCAGGTGTCTCAGCATGAGAGAGCTTCTTATGGTGAGAAAGAGCCTGTCTGTTACGCGTGAGGTGAAAACTTTTCTGTCCGGGGATATGCCGGACGGGCTGAGAGTGCTGCCGGAAATCTGCAGCCTGCTTGAGCCTGTTCCGAATCTCGATCAAGACATCGGATCGGCAATAATATCCGAGGATGAAATGTCCGATAATGCATCGCCGGAACTGCGCAGCATAAGACGGGATATCAGAAATAAGAACGATATGATAAAGTCCAGGCTGCAAAAGATGATTTCAGGTGGCTCGGCAAAAACACACTTGCAGGATGCCATCGTTACGATGCGGAATGGCAGATATGTCATTCCTGTTAAGAAGGAATACGCAAATTTATTTCCGGGCATGGTTCATGACCAGTCGGCAACCGGAGCAACTCTGTTCATAGAACCGCAGGCTGTTGTGAATCTTAACAATGAGCTCAGGCAGCTCGGCCTTGACGAACAGGCTGAAATAACGAGAATACTTCAGGCATTTTCGGACAGGGTCGGTGAACATGCAACCGTAATAGAGAATAACCAGAAACTTCTCTCGGAACTGGATTTTATCAATGCAAAAGGGCGCCTGTCGTGCTCAATGGACGGAAATGAACCTCATATAAATGAGGACGGGGTTCTTGAAATAAAGAAAGGCAGGCATCCTCTCATAAATGCTGAAAAGGTTGTGCCAACTGACATTGAGCTCGGCCGCAGCTGGACAACGCTGCTTATTACGGGGCCTAATACAGGAGGAAAGACGGTTACTCTCAAGACGACCGGACTGATGTGCCTGATGGCACAGTGCGGACTGCACATACCGGCTGAGGCATCGAGCGACATACCTGTACTGCAGGAAATATTTGCAGATATAGGTGATGAGCAGAGTATAGAACAGAGCCTCAGCACATTTTCATCTCATATGATGAATATTATTGAGATTTTTAAGAATGCGGGATCCGGAACATTAGTACTGCTTGATGAACTCGGAGCGGGCACTGATCCTCTTGAAGGCGCTGCACTCGGAATTGCTGAACTTGAAAAACTCAAGGAAGCAGGAACTCTTGTCGTCGCAACGACGCACTACACCGAACTTAAAAAGTACGCACTGTCGACGCCGGGCGTTGAGAACGCTTCGATGGAATTCAATGTAGAAACACTGTCGCCTACATACAGACTCAGAGTAGGACTTCCGGGAAAATCCAACGCATTCGAGATATCGAGAAAACTCGGTCTCAGCGAGGAAATAATCGACAGAGCGACTGAACTTCTCGGAGAAGAACAGCTTGAATTTGAGGAAGCTGTAACGAGAGTTGAACAGGACAGAGAGATGACGGAGGCGGCGCTCAGGGAAGCAGATAAAGCTAAAGAGCTTGCCGAAGAAAACAAGGCTGAGGCAGAACAGGAGCTTGAGACAGCAAGGGCAGAGTCCGAGAGAATTATCGAGGATGCCAAAAAGCAGGCGAGGCAGATGCTGAGGGACGCGCAGAACACAATAGATGATATCAGTGCGGAACTCAGGAGCATTAAAGACAGAAATCCTGATACGGGATTTAACGAAGGTCATATAGCCGGAGGCGTCGCTAAGAGCCGGCAGGAACTCAGGAACGCGGAGGGGAGATACAAAGAAAAACAGATATCATCCCCAAAGAGCGTGCAGACGGGAAAAACTCCTGAACCTGAGGATCTGAAAGTCGGAACCCATATTAAGTATCTTAAACTCGATCAGAATGGAGAGGTTGAAACTCTGCCGGATTCAAGAGGCAATCTGACTATCCGCGTAGGGGCGATCAAAATGAATGCAAATATCCGGGATCTCATACTGATTGAGTCGGAGAGTGCCGGAAACAAAGAAAAGAACAAGCAAAAATACGGTGCTATGTCATTCGGCAAGACCAAGACCATCAGGACGGAGATCAATCTGATAGGAAAGAACCTTGATGAGGCAACGGATATTATGAACAAGTACATTGATGATGCGTTCCTTGCAGGCCTAAAGACGGTGCATATTATACATGGCAGAGGAGAAGGCGTGCTGAGGCAGGGTCTCAGAAAAGAACTCGGTAAAAATAAGCACGTCAAATCATATAAGTCCGCCCCTTACAATGACGGCGGAGAAGGCTGCACAATCGTGGAACTCAGAGAACGCAAGTGATAAACCGATTCTGCAGGCTTGCGGACAAAGCGGTGTGTAGGGTACAATAATCTGTACGATATTTATAAGGAGATTTTACAGGAGATGTTTATAGTCAGCAGATGTTTACTGGGGTTTGACTGCAAATATAACGGCGGAAACAACAGAAACGAAGATGTTATTGAGTTTTGCAAAAATCATGATTATGTGACGATTTGTCCGGAAACTGCAGGGGGCCTGGAAGCACCGAGGCAGCCGGCTGAAATAGTTACAGACGATGAAGGAAACCGCAGGGTTATCGATAAGGACGGCAAAGACCTTACGGAAGCTTTTGAAAAGGGTGCTTACTGGTCTGTTACGTCCGCAGTGCTCGAGGCCGGCTCCATGGGAGACGGATCCAAACGCATCGAAGGTGCAATTCTCAAAGACAACAGTCCTTCATGCGGTGCCGGGACAGTATATGACGGAACATTCACCGGCACTCAGACAGAAGGAAACGGAATTTTCACTGATAAACTCATTGAGGCGTATATGAATGACGGTCAGTACTTCGGAAGGATCGATTTTGCAGAAGGATTCAGAATCTGCAATGAGAACAATTTCAGGAAAGTATTCGGAGACGATAAGTAGATAAATGAAAGATTTCAAGGATATTATAGCTGAAAAAATTGCCGTACAGGACACCGGTCTTACGGCAGAGGAAATAAAAGAAATTATAGAGATCCCCGCGGATGAAAGCATGGGAGACTATGCTTTCCCTTGCTTCCGTTTGGCAAAAACCATGCACCGGGCACCTCAGCAGATAGCAGCGGAGATTGCGGAAAATGCCGCGGACCCGGACAACTTTGAAAAAGTTGAAAACGTGAATGCATATGTTAATTTCTTTATCAAGAGAGCGTCATTTGCGGGAAATGTTGTAAGTGAAATAACGGAAAAGGGCACGGAATACGGTAAAAGCACAGAGGGCGCAGGAAAAAACATAGTTGTGGATTTTTCATCGCCTAATATTGCAAAGCCTTTCCATATCGGGCATATCAGGAGCACCGTAATAGGAAATTCAATATGCAAGCTGTACAGAGCTCTCGGATACAATGTCATCGGCGTTAACCATCTGGGGGATTACGGAACGCAGTTCGGAAAGATGATTGTTGCCTACAGAAAATGGGGTAACGAGGAAGAACTGCAGGCAGATCCTATTAAAACTCTGCTCGGTTATTATACGAAATTCCATGAGGAGGACCAGAAGGATCCGTCGCTTGATGACGAGGCAAGGGAAACTTTTGCAAGACTTGAAGCAGGAGAACCTGAGGAGGTTGAGCTCTGGAAAAAATTCAGAGAATACAGTCTCGCTGAATTCAACCGGGTTTACGACATGCTCGGCATTGCTTTTGACTCGTATGCAGGGGAAAGCTTCTATTCCGACAAGATGCCTGCGGTAATAGAAGAGCTTAAGGAAAAAGGACTTCTCAAGGAATCGCAGGGTGCACAGGTTGTAGATCTTGAGGAATACGGTCTCGGAGCCTGCCTGATACAGAAATCGGACGGTTCAAGTCTCTATGCAACAAGAGATATTGCAACGGCAATATACCGTAAGAAAACTTACGATTTTGCAAAGAATCTTTACGTAGTTGCTTCCCAGCAGAACCTGCATTTCAAACAGTGGAAGATGGTTCTCAAACTGATGGGGTATGACTGGGAGAAGGACTGCATACATATACCTTTCGGACTTGTCAGCTACAAGACCGAAAGCGGCGAAGCCGCAGTGCTTTCCACGAGAAAAGGAAATGTCGTATTTCTCGAGGATGTACTCAAAAATGCCGTTGAAAAGACACGTGAAATCATGAAGGAGAAAAACCCGGATATGCCGGATCTTGATGAGATCGCAAAAACAGTAGGCATCGGTGCGGTTATATTCCAGGAACTTTCAAACAACAGAATCAAGGACTATGAATTCGACTGGGAGAGAGTTCTGAACTTTGACGGTGAGACCGGACCTTACGTTCAGTACACACATGCGAGAGCCTGCAGCGTTCTGAGAAATGCGGACGAATCCGATCTTGCAGCGATAAAAGCCGGAGAACTTGATTATACATATCTTGAAAGTGACAGCGCTTATGCTCTTATCAAGTTTCTTTACAGAGTGCCTGAGGTAGTTAAGGATGCTGCTGACAGATATGAACCATCGATTCTTACGAGACATCTTATTGATACAGCTCAGGCATTCAATAAGTTTTATCATGATGAGCATATTCTTACAGATAACAAAGATGAAAGGACAGCCAGGCTGGCGCTGGTTGCGGTATCAAAGACTGTTATTGCAAATTGTCTCGCACTGCTTGGCATAAATGCACCGGAGAGGATGTAGGTGACAAAATGAAGCTTTTACTGACGACAATCGGAGACAAGTGTCCCAGAACAGATCTCGCGCTGAGATATCTTTACGGCGTTATTGCGGATGCTCCGCTTGAGACAACACTCAGGACATTTCCTGACACTTGTCCGGACGGCGAAATATACGATGAAATTGTACGCGGCAGGTACAATCTTGTTTATCTGCACTGTAATGAAAAAAATGAGTACAGAATCACCAATCTTGCCGAGATGATTAAGAAAGCAGTCCCGAGCATCGCAGTAATAGCGGGAGGCATGCAGGTGTCATTCGATACGGGTTATTTTATGCGAAAGAATTCGTGGGTTGATTACGTTATAAGAGGCGAAGGCGAGAGTGTCTTCTATAATTTCATAAAGACGCTGGTGTCGTATGAGTTCGATTTCGAAAATATTCCGGGCCTTGCATACAGGAACGCAGAGGACATTATCGTAAATGACTATGACATCCCTGTGGATATGGACGAACTGCCTTTCCCTTATGAGAAAACCGAACTCACAGGCAAAGTCGCTTACTATGAATCCATCAGGGGATCCTCGGACAGGACTCTTTATTATCAGAGTCTCCCCGATGCAAGCGTAAGAGCAGCCAGCCTTAACAAAGTATGCACGGAGCTGAGATATTTCCTTGTTAAGGGAGTGGACAAGGTTGTCTTTCTTGACAGATGGTTTAACTACAATACAGAAAGAGCGTACAGACTGTTTGAGTACATCATAAATAATGACAACGGTAAAACCGCGTTTGAATTCAGAATTGACGGGGACAATATTGATGAGGAAACGGTAAGACTTCTTTCGGAAGCAAGGGAGGGTCTGTTTATATTTGATATTGATGTTGCAAGCACGAATGCCGAGACTCTTGCGGCAATCGGACGCAGGGAGAACATCTATCAACTGATGTATAACGTTACAAAGCTTCTGCAGTCATGCGACATTGAGGTTAACATAAATATAACGGTGGGTCTGCCGACCGAAACAGAGGCTCTTTTCGCCCGTTCGTTCAATAAGGCTTATGGCCTCGCTGAGGGTTCACCTGTTCACATCAACACGCTAAGGCTGCCAAAGGGCACAATGCTCAGGAAGGAATCATCAAAGTACGGATATCTCTTTATGAATAATCCTCCGTATGAGGTTATTGCAACTGACCGTATGCCTGCACCGGACCTTATTAAAATCAAGATGATATCGAATGTCGTCGAAAATTATCTGGGAGACGGCGGCTTTAAGTCGTCAGTTCCGAGAATGCTCAACGATACCGGCATGAAGCCTTACGATCTTTTTTCGAGGCTGACAGAGTACATTTATTCAAACGGATGGGAGAAAAAACTCCGCAAAAAAGAAAATCTCGCAAGGATTATGTATTCATTTGCAACAGGCATGTATGACGAAATGGACGATACTCTCAAGCTGCAGATTCTGCAGGAAGTAATTCATGAAGACATGGAAACTGCCCTGAATGAGGATTTGCTTAAAAAGTTTGAGCGGAAAGGATGGGACATTGAGTTTTAACAACGGAACGGACAGGATATCAAAATATCTGAGCATGCTCAATATGGGCATGCTTTTCGATGAATTGAGTACAGATTATTTGAAAAGATCCGGTGCTGAAGATATACTCAGCGGTGTTCCCGTACCAATTGCTGTTGATGAAAACGGAGAAATGACCACACTTACCATTGCGCTTAATATGGCAAGGGTGGCAGGCGGAGACTCCGGATTTGTCTATGCTGACAGATACATTGAATATATCAAACATATTGCCGGCACCGAAGCCTGCAGGATGCTTGTATCCGAAGCGGCGACGGCTGCGGACAGCGGAAGGTACGAGCTTGCATGCATGTATCTGAGAACGGCTCTCATGATTGAGCCTAAATCAAGGGATGCACTTTATCTCTACGGCAGAGTTTGCAAGGAATGCTATGAATCAGAAGATCAGGATGAGGATTATGTCGGAAACTTCAAGGCAGAATCACTTGAAGCCTTCGAGATACTGACAATGCTCCATCCGGATTTTGCCATGGGATATTATTTCCTCGGATATGCATATCTGAACCTCGGGCTTTACACTAAAGCCGAACTTACATGGCAGGATTTCATGAGGCTTTCCATGGAAGAAGAGAAGACTCAGGATCGTGAGGACGAGAGAAAAGAACTGAGAGAAGAAATTTCAGAGAGGCTTGAATCGCTCAGAGATCCTGTAATAATCGAGGGCGCATGCAACCGCATCATGTCGGGCGACTACACAGGCGGAAAAGAAATACTTTCGGGTTATAAAACAGGCAGATATGCCGACTGGTGGCCTCTGTGGTATTATATCGGGATAGCAGAGTCGGCTCTCGGAAATGCCGGTGAAGCAATATCCTGCCTTAAGAGGGCACTCAATCTGACACCGAGCAATACCGATATAATGAAGGAACTCGTGTCGCTTTACGAAGCGACCGGCGATGATGAAAATGCCGAAAAATACAAAAGAAAAATAGGAATTGTCCAAAACAATTTAGCAGAAGAGGCTGCGGAAGAATCAGGTCAGGAGGCATGATGAAGTATATAAGTGAATTCGTCAAATCTCATAAAGGTGTGACCATACTGATCGGACTCGCTGTTCTTTATATGATAGTGTTCCTGACAATGGTGGGCACGGGCGTTCTGACTGAGACATCCATGCCGTTTGAGCTGTACAGATTGATTCTGACGCTCTGTTCGTCAATGACGGCTGCTGCCATATTTTATGTTATAAATGTTTATGTACCGACCCGCAGGAAAAACCGCATTATGAAAAAATATGCCAAGCTTTTCACCGAGGAAAAGCTGGTCAGGGAATTTGATATACTGAAGGGCAGGATTGAGGGGATCGAAAACAGCAGGCTTGATGAGGAGCAGGCACTTAATCAGATAAACCTCAATTGCAGAAATATAAAAGAAGCTGTCAGCGAGTGCATCAGAACTTATTCACCGGTACTTTCGGAGAAAATGATGGATGCAGTAAACGGAATATTATACGATGACTTCTTTTATATGATATCCATGAAGGCAGAGGGAAGCCTTAATAAGGTTGAGATATCACAGATTCTTGATGATGAAACAGGCAGAAACAGCCTGTGGGAAAGAGTTAAAATAATCGAGCATGAAGCGGCTGAAATGCAGATGGCCGGAGAGGAGTAAAAAATGGGATCTGAAGAAAAAGTTATAGCATATCTTACAGAAAACGGATATGGCGACAGGGTGCGCCATTTTCACAACACTGATGTAACGGCCGGAAGCACTGCCGACGCCCTCGGCGTTGATACGGACAGAATCTGCAAGGGACTCGCTTTCCGCGGTAAAAATTGTCCGGCAATCGTAGTGCTTGCGTCAGGAAATGCCAGAGTAGATAACCACAAATTCAAGGAGGCTATCGGTGTGAGACCGACTATGATCAGTTCGGATCAGTGCGAGGAACTGATTGGTCATGTTGCCGGTACAATAAATCCGTTCTGCCTTAATGAAGGTGTGAAGCTGTATCTCGATATGTCAATCCTCAAGCATAAGGGAGAAAACGTGTTCCCGGGAATAGGTGATGTTGACAGCGTAGTCGAGCTGAGCATAGATGAACTTGAGAAACTGACCAAGCCGATTTGCTGGGTTGATGTAACAAAATAATCTGTTGACAAGCAATCATTGCCGTTATATAATGTGCAAGTCGCGAATAAGGCAATGATGTTCCGAGGTAGCTCAATGGCAGAGCAACCGGCTGTTAACCGGTAGGTTGTGGGTTCGAGCCCCACCCTCGGAGCCATTTATGCGATTCATACGCCGGAGTGGCGGAATTGGCAGACGCCGGGGACTTAAAATCCTCTGGGAAGAGATTCCCGTACCGGTTCGAGTCCGGTCTCCGGCACCAACCAGAATGAATATGATGACGCGGGGTAGAGCAGTTGGTAGCTCGTCGGGCTCATAACCCGGAGGTCGAGGGTTCAAGTCCCTCCCCCGCAACCAATTGAAAAGCGGATTCCGATTGTGGAATCCGCTTTTGATTTTTATTAAGCAGGTGTATTCTGATTATGAATTTGCCCTTGCTACAAAGAAGTATCCGTCAGGAAGTTTGAGATTATCCGGTTCATCGAAAGTCCATGCAGGCGTCTGGTGTCTGTTCTGACCGAGAACAGCCGCATAGTTGAACATTACGATTCCGTAATTGAGGTGCTCGTCGGATGATTCTGTAAGCTCATCGGTGTATGCAATGAGGTTGATACCGGTGTCATCCACGAGAGCTCTGTAAGGCTGACGGTTAAAGAACGACTGAGCCGTAGCCATAGCAACAAGCGCATCTTTGAAATCATCGAACAGGAGATAGTCAGGAACTGCCTGACCGAGACTGCCGTATGATGCGAATGTATCATATCCGAGCTTCGGAGCCTTGCGGGTTCCGCTCTTGATAAGCTTGACGTTGGAAGGACTCTTGATATCGAGTCTAGCGTCTTCCTTTCCCGCATCCCTGTAACCGAATGCAACTACAACTGCAGCCTTGTCATAGGATCCCGGATTGAGTTCGGAAACGATAGTCTCAGGCTTGTTTATAGTGAGCCAGCATGCGGCAAGACCGAGCTGAGTCAGCTTGAGAGTAACGCCCTGTGCAACGTAAGCAGCGTTTTCAAGGTAGTGAGCAGCTTCATCCGAGTAGAACACAAGATACTGCGGTGCCTTGATAAGGAAACCATTATATCCCGCCGCCTGACCGAGCCTTTCGGCAATGCTGCCGTCATATATTTCCATCGAGAGCTCTATCTCAGGAATAAGACGGTCTGCTTCTGAAAAATATTCTCTGAGGGCATCCAGGGATTCCTGCTCAACAGTTTTATCAGAAAATTCCCTGCAGGATTCACGTTTCTGAATCATGTCAAAATAATCGATGTTCTGCATAAGAGATACTCCTTTCATCGCGTTATATCTGATAATTATTTTAGCAGTGTTAAGCGCAGTAAATCAAGAAACAATAAATTCAACAAAAGACAAGAGAAATATGGTAAAATAAATGCGTATGGGATTTAATCCGTAAACAGATTTAAACAAAGAAGGGAGATTTCTAAAGTATGAAAGTTGCAATTAACGGATTCGGCAGAATCGGCAGAATGACATTCAGACTGCTGTACGGAGCAGAGGACATTGAAATCGTTGCTATTAACGACCTGACAAGCCCTGAGATGCTTGCACACCTGCTCAAGTACGACAGCGTACAGAAGAAGTACGACAGAGAGGTTTCGTGCGATGGCGAGAATATCATCGTAGACGGAACATCATTCAAGATTTACGCAGAGTCCGATCCTAAGAACCTGCCTTGGAAGGAGCTCGGAGTTGACATCGTTCTCGAGTGCACAGGATTCTTCACATCCAAGGAAAAGTCACAGGCTCACCTCGATGCCGGTGCTAAGAAGGTTCTCATTTCAGCACCTGCAGGCAATGACCTGCCGACAATCGTATACGGTGTAAACCACGAGACACTCAGCAAGGACGATACAATCGTATCCGGCGCATCCTGCACCACAAACTGCCTTGCTCCGATGACAAAGGCTCTGAATGACTATAAGCCGATTCAGGCAGGATTCATGACAACAGTTCACGCTTACACAGGTGACCAGATGGTTCTCGACGGACCGCACAGAAAGGGCGACCTCAGACGTGCAAGAGCTGCAGCATGCAACATCGTTCCTAACAGCACAGGAGCTGCAAAGGCAATCGGTCTGGTAATTCCTGAGCTCGCCGGAAAGCTCAAGGGCTCCGCTCAGAGAGTACCTGTTCCATCAGGTTCAATCACTATCCTCGACGCAATCGTTAAGGATGAGTCCGGTGAGATTTCAGTTGACAGCGTAAACGCAGTAATGAAGGCTGCTGCTTCCGAGTCGTTCGGATACACAGAGGATCCTATCGTATCAAGCGACGTTCTCGGCTGCACATTCGGATCACTCTATGACGGAACACAGACAGACGTTATGGAGATTGAGCCGGGTCAGTACGAGGTAAGAATCGTTGCATGGTATGACAACGAGATGAGCTATGTAAATCAGCTCTGCAGAACACTCAAGTACATGGTAAAGCTCGGATAATAATAAAATCCCTGAGACAGAGCTCCGGTAATACGGAGCTCTGTTTATAATATGGAGGACGAAATGGCATATAACGGATTCGCCATAGATGAATATCTTGATGCTGAGGAGGTTATCCGTCAGCTCGATGAACTGATTAAGAAGCCGGTATACGGTGTGAAGCCGGAGCCACTCGAAAATTATGTTCAGAACTATTTTGAGAAAAAGTGTGCGACTTCAAAGTCAATGACTGATGAGGCCAAGACTGTCATACCGGGCGGAGTGCAGCACAACCTGGCTTTCAACTATCCGTTTCCGCTTGCGATAACCAAGGCGGAGGGAGCGTATATGTATGATGCCGACGGCAACCGCTACTATGATCTGCTGCAGGCAGGCGGCCCGACAATAATCGGCAGCAATGATCCGGTCATAAGAGACGCGGTTAAGGAATTGCTCGACACGTGCGGACCTTCGACAGGACTTTTCCATGAATACGAGTACAAGCTCGCAAAAAAAATCTCGGAATGTGTTCCGAGCGTTGAGAAGTTCAGAATGCTTGGCTCCGGAACAGAGGCATGCATGGTTGCCGCAAGAATAGCAAGGCTTAAGACAGGTCACAAGAACATTCTCAAGATGGGCGGTGCCTATCACGGATGGTCCGATCAGATGGCATACGGCATCAGAATTCCGGGCACCAAGGGCCTGCAGTCAAGAGGTGTTCCGAACTTTGTATTTAAACACACTGATGAGTTCTTCCCGGGAGATCTTGAGGATCTCGAGAGAAAACTCAAAAGGAATAAGCTGAACGGCGGAACAGCAGCCGTATATATCGAGGCAATAGGTCCTGAGAGCGGTACGAGGCCTGTCACCAAAGCATTCGTCAGGGGATGCGAGAGGCTTGCGCATCAGTACGGAGCCCTTCTCATTTGCGATGAGGTTGTAACGGGATTCAGGCTCGGACTTTCGGGAGCTCAGGGATATTTCGGAATTGACCCTGACTTGACTATCTTCGGCAAAGTCGTTGCGGGCGGATATCCGGGTGCCGGCGGAGTAGGCGGACATAACGACTGCATGCAGCACCTCGGCGCGGGACTCGATTCATCCGGCAAGAAGATTAAGAAGGCGCTTTGCGGCGGAACTCTGTCCGCGACACCGATATCATGCGTTGCCGGATATACGGCAATCTGCGAGATTGAAAAGAGAAATGCATGTGAGACAGCCGGACGCATGGGCGACAGACTGACAAAGGGTCTGCAGAATTTGATTAAAAAATACGACCTGCCGTTTGTTGCATTCAACCAGGGTTCCATATGCCACCTTGACAGCGTTGGAACTATGCATTTTGCAATTGACTGGAGCAAGCCGTGGCAGATTCCTGAAATCCTCAAGCAGACAGGAAAAAGACAGATTGAGATGGAGCATATCGGTGCAGCCTATATGGCTGAGGGAATCATCACCCTCGCAGGCTCAAGACTTTACACGAGTGCCGCATACAATGAGGAGATGATAGACGATCTGCTCACAAGATTTGACAGAGTATTTGCCAACTGCGGCAAACTGGAGTAGCTAATGTACAGCGAAAAAGAAGCAAGGGAGCTTGTAATCGAAGCAGGTCACAAACTCCTTGAGAAAAAACTTGTTGCCAGGACATGGGGCAACATAAGCGCGAGAATAAGCGAATCAGAATTTATTATAACTCCGAGCGGCAAGGGCTATGACACGCTCAGACCTGAGGATCTTGTAAAGGTTAAGATAGCGGACTGCTCTTGGGACGGCAATATAAAGCCGAGCAGTGAAAAGGGCGTCCATGCCGATGCGTACAGGCTGAGGCCGGAGGCGGACTTTGTCATACACACGCATCAGTTTTATGCATCGGCTGTTGCTGCTGAAGAAAAAGATACGGATTTTGCACCATGCGCAGCCTACGGACTGCCGGGAACTAAAAAACTCAGAAAAAACGTATCAGCATGCATCAGTGAAAATCCGAGGGAAAAGGCGTTTCTGCTCGCAAAGCACGGAACACTTCTGATAGGAAATAATGCAGATGAAGCCTTTTCACTTGCGGCAGAACTCGAGGAAAACAGCAGGGCGGCATTTCTTAAGCGTGTGCCTGATTCCGACAGAGAATATGCGGGATATATAGATCCTGACAGCGTAAAACCTGATGAATTTGCATATGCTGCATTGCAGCAGGATCCTTATGTTTCAGAATGCTGCAGGACGGGGCTGAGACAGAGACCTTACGTTGATGATTTTGCGCAGATGATAGGCGTGAGCATGAACTGCTGCGACCGCAGCGCGAGAGCAATAAAGATTGCCGCTGCAGGAAGAAATGCGGTTCTCGTTAAAGGCGTGGGAGCAATATGCTTCGGAAATACGATGGAGGATGCTTTAGCCGCCGCGATGATAGTAAGCAAAAATTGCGCATGCGCCTGCTATGTAAGAAATGCGAAGCCACTCGGCATTGCGGACTCCGCACTTCAGCGCTATGTATATCTTAACAAGTACTCAAAACAGAAAGATGAGTGAAAATATGGCATATATTCTTGCTTATGACATAGGAACAACAGGTGTCAAAACATGTCTTTTTGAGGTTGACGAAACCATTAAGCTCCTTGAGTCGACATCCGAAAACTATCCGCTCTACATAATGGATGACGGAGGTGCCGAACAGGACGGAGACGACTGGTGGAACGGCATGGCAAAAAGCACGCGGGCTTTATTTGAGACTGTTGATATAACACCGGATGAAGTCGCGGGAATCTCGTTCTGCTCTCAGATGCAGGGCATGGTGCTGACGGACAGGGACGGCGTTCCGGTCCACAGGCCTATGAGCTATATGGATCAGAGAGCAAAGGAAGAGATAAAGAAAGGCATAGCCAACGGCATACAGATTGCCGGAGCTAATATCACAAAACTGATTCCGAGCCTTAAGATTACAGGAGCGGTTTCAAGCAGCGTCAAAGACCCTGTATGGAAATACAAATGGATTGAAGCACATGAGCCGGAAAATTTTGCAAGGGCGTACAAGTGGCTTGATGTCAAGGACTACCTGATATGCCGCTGCACCGGAAAATTCACTATGACCGAGGACTCGGCTTTTGCGACGCTGATATACGACACAAGACCAGGACATGAGGGGTGGAGTGAAAAGATGTGCTCCATGTTTGATGTCAATACGGATCATCTTCCTGAAATAATAAAGTCCACGGACATGGTAGGAGGACTGACGGAAAAAGCTGCTGCCGACCTTGGGCTTAAGGAAGGAACTCCGGTATTCGGCGGAGGCGGTGATTCTTCACTGATAGGCGTAGGCGCGGGAGCAGTAGAAGTGGGGGACACCCACATTTACAGCGGAACATCCGGATGGGTTATCACGGTGACAGATAAGCAGATGGTTGACGTTACTGCTATGATTGCGGCCATAACGGGCGCAGTCAGCGGAAGATTCAATTATTTTGCCGAGATGGAGACTGCAGGAAAATGCCTTGAATGGGTTAAGGACCATCTTGCGCTTGATGAAATCGGAGTATACATCGAAAAGGAAGGTGTCTCAGATAAATACGAAGAAAGATATTCAAGCCTTTATTCTTACATGACAGAATGTGTAAGGGATGTTGAACCGGGCTCGGGCGGAGTGATATTCACACCATGGCTTCACGGCAACAGATGCCCGTTCGAGGATCCCGATGCGACGGGAATGTTCTTTGGTATCGGACTTGAAACGGGCAAAACCGAGCTGATTCATGCGGTTCTTGAAGGAGTTTTCTATCACCTCAGATGGATGCTTGAATGCCAGGACAAGAAAATCAAAACGTCAAATCCTATCAGGTTTGTGGGAGGAGGCGCGCTTTCTCCGGTATCCTGCCAGATGCTCGCGGACATAACGGGCAGGACAATAGAGACCGTGGCATCACCTCAGAATGTCGGATCTGTGGGCGCGGCAGCGGTAACTGCGGTTGGTCTCGGACTGATACCTTCGCTCGACTCGGTTAAAAAGTTCATACCGGCGACAGAGACGTATTATCCGGATAATGCAAAACATGTGGCATACGAACCTTATTACAGGACATTTAAAAAAATTCACTCAGCTAATAAGAAACTGTATAAAGAGATTAAAAAATGAAGAACAAAGAATTAGTACGTACGATCAAATTTGTTATTGTATCTGCTTCAGCCGGAATAGTTGAGCTGCTTGTGTTCACTGCGATGAATGAGCTTACGGGGCTTAAGTACTGGCCTTGCTATCTGACAGCTCTGGTATGCTCGGTATTGTGGTGCTTCACGATTAACAGGAGATATACATTCCAGTCAGCCAAGAATGTTCCAAAGGCAATGGCTATGGTGTTTGCGTTTTATATCGTATTCACACCGGCAACTACGATTCTCGGAAATTACCTTGCGGAGACACTTCATTGGAATGAGTATCTGGTAACCGGAATAAATATGGCACTTAACCTGTCGCTTGAATATCTGTACGACACATTTGTGGTATACAGAAATGATATGGACAATAATGACGTTGCAAAGAAAAAACAGGACAGAGAGCAGGAGAAACAGGAGGAGGAATAGAATATGAAACGCAGAATAGGAATAATTTTCGGAGGAAAATCCACGGAACACGACGTATCGCTTATGTCTGCGGTATCGGTATTCAATGCACTTCCGGTGGACCTGTATGAGCCTGTGAAAATCGGAATAACCCGCAGCGGCAAATGGATTAAGTTTGACGGAACAAATGATGATGTCAGAAGCGGAAAGTGGGAGGAACTGGGTACTTCGGTTAATTTGACAACCCTGAAAGATGAAATCGATTTTGCTTTTCCGATACTGCACGGAGTAAACGGCGAGGACGGAACTATCCAGGGACTTTTTGAGATGCTTGACATTCCTTATGCCGGATGCGGCGTGCTTGCGAGCAGCGTTTGTATGGATAAGGGTATAGCCAAGGATATATTTGTAAGAAATGAACTTCCGACATGCAGGTACCTGCTGGTGCACTCCCAGGATATTCTCGATGATATAGACAGCGTTGTTGAGAAAGTAAAAGATGAGTTCAGCGGTTATGTTTTTGTGAAGCCTGCAAATATGGGGTCGAGCATAGGCATTTCAAAAGCGAGAAAAGCAGATGAGATTAAGGATGCACTGCGTCTTGCATCCCGTCACGACACCAGAATTCTGGTGGAGGAGGCCGTTAATGCAAGGGAAATTGAAGTCGGAATTATCGGCAACAGGAATCCCGAGGTATCGGTTCCGGGTGAGATAATTGCTGCTACGGACTATTACGATTACGGATCAAAATACGATGATGATTCATCGACTATACTTACGATACCGGCCAAGATTGATGATTCCGTATATGAAGAGATTGCCACTATTGCAAAGAAAGCTTACAGAGCGGTCGACTGCAGCGGATTCTCAAGGATTGATTTTTTCCTTGAAAAAGAAACCGGCAGGGTGCTGATTAATGAAATCAACACCATACCGGGATTTACGGGCGGGCACAGCATGTTCCCTCTGCTCTGGCATAATACGGGAATTGCTTTTCCTAAACTTATTGAGAAAATCATAGATCTCGGATATGAAAGATACTATGAAAAATCCGGAAGATATAATTATCTCACTGAGATTTAACCGCAGATTTCACTGAGGGCATGGATTGCGGCATCCGCATCATTCTCAGTGTTGAAATTACCGAACGAGAACCTGATGGTTCCGGTCGGGAATGTACCCAGCGTCTTGTGCGCGTTAGGGGCACAGTGAAGACCGACTCTTGTCTGAATGCCGTATTCAAAATCAAGTTTGAATGCGGCATCGGCACAGTCAGTCGTAAGAGTCTGAACCGAAACAACACCTACACGGCCTTCGGTGCCTGGTAATCCTATTATTGAGAGTTTACCCGCTTCCTCGAGAGGGCGGATTCCGTCAAGGAATCTCTGAGTGAGACCAAGCTCGTGAGAAGAAACGGCCGAAAGGCCTTTTTCTTTTATCCATTTAAGTCCTGCGTGAAGTCCGACAATGCCCGGCAGGTTCATGGTCCCTGCCTCAAATTTATCAGGCATGAAATCAGGCATAATCTCGGTGTGACTGATTGAGCCGGTTCCGCCTGAAATAATCGGGTAGATACGGTCAATCATATCCTCATCGAGGATAAAACCGCCGATGCCCTGAGGCCCAAGCAGGGATTTATGTCCCGTAAAGCACAGGGCGTCTATATGCATTTCCTTCATGTTAATCGGTAGAATTCCGGCTGTCTGGGCAGAGTCGACAATGAATTTAATGCCGCGTTCTGCGCATAAGGCTCCGACTTTATCAATTGGATTGACTGTTCCGCATACATTGCTCGCGTGAGTCATTACAATGGCTTTTGTCTCAGGACGTATCATGTCCGGAATTGCATCAAAATCAAGGCACCCGCACTTATCTGCAGGTATTCTTGAAAACTCAACACCCTGATCCTGAAGCTGGACGAGAGGGCGCATCACAGCGTTGTGCTCCATTGATGAACAGAGAACGTGATCTCCGCTTTTAAGGAATCCTTTAAGAATTAAGTTAAGAGATTCGGTTACGTTCTTGGTGAAAACAACATTTTTACAATCGCTTCCGCCGAACATTTCCGCCAGCATTTCACGGGTCTCAAATACTGTTCCTTCGAGATCGTATGCCGTTTTATATCCGCCGCGGTTGACGTTGGTACCGCATTCGGTCATGTATTTATAGACTGCTTCTGCTACTTCAATCGGTTTCGGAAATGAAGTCGCGCCGTTATCAAGGTATATGCTTTTTTTGAAATCTTCAGACATAATAATTTCCTCCTGCATTATTGATTTTACTCCAAAAAAGCAGACGTTCACTATAGAAAAAACAAATGACACGAATAGAAGTGAAAATTTGATGAAAAAATTCCTGAGCAGATTGACCGAACGAAATGTTTTACATTAAAATGAATCGTACGGTTAATCCTGAACAATAATAGGACGGTGAAAGCGTAATGAAGAAGAATAAGAGAATCGGAGCATTGGTTGATGAACTGACAAGCAATCCGGGAAGGCTTTATGACTCAAAGCATTTCTGTGAGAAATTCGGCATAGCAAAGTCCAGCCTCTCCGAGGATATGAAAATAGTAAATGAAGTTCTGAGGGAAAACGGATCCGGCCATGTCGAAAGCATTTCAGGCGTGGGAGGAGGAATCAGATTTATTCCGGGCATCTCAGAGGAAAAAACAGCTGAACTGCAAAACGCACTTATAGAGATACTTTCGGATTCTTCGAGAATTCTCGGCGGCGGATTTCTGTATACCGCCGATATTATGTATGAGTCTCATTTCGTACGCGATATGGCCAAGGTTTTTGCGATGCGTTTCAGCGGACTCGGAGCAGATTATGTTGTGACAGTTGAGACAAAAGGAATTCCGCTGGCAGCTCAGGTGGCATTTCTCCTTAATCTGCCTCTTGTTGTTATCCGCAGGGAAGCAATGTACTCCGAGGGATCGACTGTCAGCATAAATTATTTCTCGGGATCAAATCAGAGCATACGCAAGATGTCTCTTGCCAAGAGAGCGGTCAGGCAGGGGACAAAAGCGATAGTAATCGATGACTTTATGAAAGGCGGCGGCAGCATGGTCGGTGTCAGGGAAATTCTCGGGGAATTCGATATAGAGACAGTCGGCATGGGAGTTGCTCTTGAGTCCAGGGAACCGATTAAAAAGAGAGTGGACGGATGCCTGTCGATACTCATAATTGAGGAGATAGACGAGGAGGCCGGAAGGATAAGAATAAGTCCTTCGGAAAATCTCTGAACCAGGACAAACTTAACTCCTGCTTTGCTTGTCTGAAGCAAAAATATAATGTAATATTATTATGTTCAGAAGAATGGAGATATTATCATTATGGGGAATTTTGCTGATTATAAAAGAATACATTGTCTTGGAATCGGAGGCATCGGGCTGTCCGCTGTCGCTGAGATACTCCAGGACAACGGACATATAGTTTCGGGCACGGATATTAACCCGTCAGATGTTACGAGACATCTGCAGTCAAAGGGAATCAAAGTATATGATTCCCACGAACCGGAGAACGTAGAGGGTGTTGATGCAATAGTATATTCTGCTGCGGTTTCCGAGGAAAATCCGGAGGTAGTAAGAGCCAGACAGCTTGGAATACCTCTTTTTTCTCGTGCACAGGTACTCGGAATGATAATGGATCACTACGAGAACTCCGTAGCTATATGCGGAACACACGGCAAGACGACGGTCACTTCGATGACATCACTTATACTGAGAAACGCTCAGTACAAACCTACGATTCTCGTCGGCGGAAACCTGCCTCAGATTCACGGAAATGTTGAAATCGGCGGAAGCGAATATTTTGTAACGGAAGCATGTGAATATATGGACAGCTTTCTGCAGCTTCATCCGAATATCGGTGTAATTCTCAACATCGATTCCGATCATCTTGATTATTTCAAAGATATGGAACATATCGTAAAGTCGTTCAGGACTTTCGTGGAGCAGATACCGGAAAACGGAATATTGATTGCTTATGGAGATAATCCGTTCGTAAAGGGTATCCTCAGAGACAGAACGAACAAGATTACCTACGGATATAGTGAGGGTAATGACTTTTACGCTGAGAATATCAGTTTCAATGAGAAAGGCTTCCCGAATTTCGATATATATCACAAGGGAAATAAGGTCATTCACCTTGAACTGTCAGTCCCGGGAGAGCACAATGTTCTGAATGCTATGGCTGCGTTTGTAACAGCTGCATATCTGAAGGTCGATATGAATGTAATCGCGGACACGCTCAAAGAGTACGGAGGAACCGGCAGAAGATTTGATTTTAACGGAGTAACCGACAAGGGAGTCATGGTAATTGACGACTATGCACATCACCCTACGGAAATAAAAGCCACGCTCAGTGCGGCAAAGAACGTAAAACACAACAAGCTCTGGCTTGTGTTCCAGCCTCATACATACACGAGGACAAAGGCGCTGTTCAACGAGTTTACAGATGCTTTTCAGGATGCGGACGTGGTTATCATAACCGACATCTATGCTGCGCGTGAAAAGGATATTTACAATATTTCATCCTATAAGCTTGTTACAGCGATAAAGCAAAAACACCCTGATAAGCAGGTGTTCTACGTCAAGGATTTTGACGACATAGTTAAGTATATCAATAAGTTCGCTCAGAAAGATGATATTGCTATGACTATGGGCGCAGGCGATGTGTACAAGGTGGGAGAGATGCTGCTTGCCGAAAAGACGAGTCCGAGAGATACACTTACCCAGGCAGGCAAGAACCTTAAGTCGAGAATGACACTGTACAGACAGGGCAAGACTAATAATTAGAGGTTATATTTTATGACATTGCAGGAATACAGAGACAAGGAACAGGAAAGACTCGCATCCAACAGGCGCAGGCTTGAGGAGGACGGAGTAATATTCAAAGACATATACTCGGCATATATTGACGACGAAGCGGTCATCGAAGAGGGCGCGGTTATAGCGAATAACGTTACAATCGAAGGCAAAAGCGTTATACATTCAGGCGCGAGAATCGGACAGTCGTCAGTGGTACGGGACTCGGAGATAGGCTCCGGAACCACAGTTGAGGCTTCGTATGTTCTTGAAAGCACAATCGGAGAAAACACGACTGTGGGACCTTTTGCATACATCCGGCCGGGTAATACCATAGGTAACGGATGCAGGGTCGGCGACTTCGTGGAGATGAAAAACTCAACGTTCGGAGACGGAAGCAAGGTTTCACATCTGACTTATATTGGTGACTCGGATGTGGGCAGAAGAGTAAACCTCGGATGCGGAATAGTGTTTGTCAACTATGACGGATCGAGGAAATACAGATCGACAATCCATGATGATGCATTCATCGGTTGTAATACAAATATTATTTCTCCTGTGGAAGTGGGTGAGGGAGCATATGTAGCCGCCGGAACAACACTGACGCAGGACGTACCTGCTGATGCATTCTGCATAGGCAGAGTAAGAATGGAAGTTAAAGAAAACTGGGTTAAAAAGCGCAAAATTCTCAAGAAGGATCAGTAAGGAGGTCTGCGAATAAAATGGCGAGCGAAGCTTTTTCAAATCTGAAGTTATTCACGTGCAATTCACATCAGGAACTTGCGGAGGAAATAGCAAGACACATGGGTATTGAACTCGGCAAAGCTACTGTCACAAAGTTCAGCGATGGCGAGATCAGTGTCAGCATATGGGAATCCGTCAGGGGCCGCGACTGCTTCATAGTTCAGTCAACATGTGAGCCCGTCAACGACAACCTTATGGAACTGCTTATTATGGCGGATGCCCTCAAAAGAGCATCTGCAAACAGCGTTACAGCTGTCATGCCGTACTACGGATATGCAAGACAGGACCGTAAAGCAAAGGCAAGAGATCCTATTACATCCAAACTGGTTGCTAACATGATAGTAGCGGCCGGAATCGACAGGGTAATTACTATGGACCTACATGCTCCTCAGGAGCAGGGATTCTTTGATATTCCTGTTGATCATATGCTCGGACAGCCTATACTGACTGACTACTTTAAGCTGAAGGAACTTGATGACCTTGTCATCGTTTCACCTGACCACGGTTCGGTAACAAGAGCGCGTAATATGGCCAAGCCTTTCAATGTTCCTATCGCTATTATCGATAAGAGAAGACCTGAGCCTAACAAGAGCGAGATTATGAATATCATCGGAGATATCGAGGACAAGAACTGCATTATCCTTGATGATATGATTGACACAGCCGGAACAATCTGCAACGCGGCTAAGGCACTTGACGACCTCGGCGCAAAGAGTGTATATGCATGCGCAACACATGCCGTGCTTTCGGGCCCTGCTATTGAGAGAATTGAGGCAAGCCCGATCAAGGAAATGGTACTTCTGAATACAATTCCTCTGCCTGAGGAAAAGAAGCTCGACAAGATCACAATCCTGTCTGTAGGACATATTTTTGCTGAGACTATTTCCCGCGTATATTCAAACAAGCCGATTTCGGTCATGTTCCAGTAGAGAGGCCGCAGAAAAATGTATGTTATAGCCGGTCTCGGAAATCCGGGAAAGGAATATGAGAATACAAGGCACAATATGGGCTGGAAAGTTATCGATGCTCTTTCTGAACGTACAGGGATAGAAGTGAAGAAGGAGAAGTTCCATGCCTTGATTGGAAAGGGACGCATGTCCGGCGACAAGGTGATTCTGGTAAAGCCCCTGACATATATGAATCTCAGCGGCATTGCCGTTAGAGAAACCGCAATGTATTTTGATGTGCCGAGGGAGAACCTGATTGTAATTTATGACGATATTGATCTTCCGTCCGGCTCAGTCAGAATCAGAAAGGGCGGTGGCCCGGGGACTCACAACGGAATGAAATCTGTGGTTAAGGAACTTGGAATCACAGACTTCCCGAGAATCAGAATCGGAGTGGGAGCTGCTGCTGAAGGAGAAGATCTTGTGAACAGAGTCATCGGGCAGGTGCCGAAAGCAGAGCAGGAAATTCTAACATCAGCAATTTCTGATGCTGCTGATGCGGTAATGGACATTATCGCGGACGGAATCGATGCAGCAATGAACAGACACAATCATGTGGCGCATCAAGAGGAAACCACTGAATGATAACAAACTATACCGGCGCAGGCGGCAGCAGGGTTGCGTACCTTGCCGCCGCCGAACTGAATGAACATAATAAGGCACTGATTGCGGTCTCAACCGGGAGCGTTGCCGCGCTGCTGGCTGATGACCTTGCTTTTTGTGCGCCGGATACCGAGATTATTGTACTGCCTGAGGAGGAAGACCTCAGGATACTTTATGAAGCAAGAAACAGGGAGAATCAGGTGCTGAGACTGGGCGGACTTTCGGCTCTTGCGGATGATGCGGACCGCAAAGTCGCCGTAATAGCTCCTGCATCGGCACTGCTGCGCAGGACGCCCGAGCCTGAGAGGTTCATTGAATCTGTCAGAACAATCAGGACGGGAGATATAATTGAACCTTCTGATCTCAGGTTGGATCTTGTCAGAGCCGGATACAGCGCAGCGACTGTCACTGAATCTCCGGGTGAATTTACTGCAAGGGGAGGCATACTTGATATCTTTTCCCCTGCTCTTTCCAATCCTGTGAGAATTGAGTTCTTTGATGATGAGATAGACTCAATCAGATCATATGACCCGGCAACACAGAGATCTGTGGAAAATCTGACCAGTGTGACCATAGGACCCGCCGCCGAATTCATCCCTTCAGATGATGAAAAAGCTGCGGCCCTTAAGAAAATTAAGAAGGAATATGCCGATGCACCGGAAGATTTCGCAAGAATACGGGAAAGCTTTGAACATGGCGGGAACGTGCAGATATTTTCTGATTTCCTGGAATACTTTGACGTTGAAGAATCGTTCATATGGGATTATCTGAACGGCGGCACAGCGATAATTGTCGATCCGGGGAGGATAGAGGAGGCTGCAGCGGAGAATATAAACATTGACAAGCTGCACAATATGTATATGCTCCCGGAAATATCGATATTCACACCGTTCCCGGAGAGGATAAACGGGCTTGAAGCGGCGCGCGGCGGATATATTGATAAGATTGTCAATGTAAGGAGCAGGCAGGTTGCACCATTCAACGGCAAGATTGACCTTTTTGCACGTGAACTGGAAAATCTCGTCCGCGGAGGATACAGCATCAGGATTATCAGTTCATCTGATGAGCGGAATGAGCGTATCAGGGAATATGTTGAAATAGCAGATATACACGGAAATATAACGTATGAGACGGGAGCTCTTTCTGCCGGATTCATATTCGATGATGAGAAAGTCTGCTGGATAACCGAGGGAGATATATTTCCTCAGGCCAGGAAGCGGAGAACTGCCAAACACCGCAGGAAGTCCAACGGCTCAATCAGTTTTTCTGATTTAAGCAAGGGTGATTATGTTGTACACGAGCAGCACGGAATCGGCAGATTCGAGGGGATTCATCCACTGACAGCCGATGGAGTCACGAGCGATTATCTGGTCATAAGATATGCCGGATCGGATGTTCTGTACATACCAACGGATCAGCTCGATGTTATACAAAAGTACATAGGATCCGGCGGTGATGCTCCGATGCTGTCAAGACTTTCGGGCGGAAGCTGGAAGAGAACAAGAGAGCGTGCGAGAAAAGCCATTGAAGTTATTGCGGAGGATCTTGTTAAGCTTTATGCTGAAAGAGAAGCCGCCGGCGGATATGCATTTCCTGCAGATACTGTGTGGCAACAGGAGTTCGAAGAGGATTTTCCTTACACTGAGACAGATGACCAGCTGAAAGCAGCTGAAGATATAAAAGAAGATATGGAAAAGCCTGTTCCAATGGACAGGCTGCTGTGCGGTGACGTGGGATACGGCAAGACGGAGGTTGCAGCGAGAGCAATATTCAAGTGCATCTCAAACGGCAAGCAGGCTGCACTTCTCGCACCTACAACGCTTCTTGTTAATCAGCATTATCATAATCTGAAAGAGCGGTTCCAGAATTTCCCTTTTGAAATCGAGGAACTTTCAAGATTCAGGACCGGAGCCGAACAGAAAAAGATAACAGAGAAAATCGCATCAGGCGATATTGATCTCGTAATCGGAACGCACAGGCTTCTTTCCGATGATGTCAGATTTAAAGACCTGGGACTGCTTGTTATAGACGAGGAGCAGAGGTTCGGAGTTCAGCATAAGGAAAAAATCAAGAAGCTGAAAAAGAACGTCGATGTTCTGACACTCTCTGCAACACCGATACCGCGTACACTCAACATGTCACTGACCGGAATCAAGGACATTAGCATGATAGATGAGCCGCCGGGGAACAGATATCCCGTCCAGACCTACGTTTCCCCGTATGACGAAGAGATGATGAGAAGCGCGATAGAACGCGAGCTCGCGAGAGGCGGGCAGGTCTTTGTCGTAAACAACAGAATCACCGGTATCAAGCAGATTGCTGAGAAAATAGAGGAACTTGTGCCGGATGCAATTGTCGCAACGGGACACGGACGTATGAGTGAGGATGTCCTCGAGAAGACGATACTGGATTTCATCGAGGGACGTACCAATGTCCTCGTGGCAACAACTATAATAGAAAACGGAATTGATATTCCGAATGCCAACACTATGATTGTTTTGAATGCAGACAGGCTTGGCCTCGCCCAGCTGTATCAGCTGAGGGGCAGGGTCGGACGCTCAGACAGAATAGCGTATGCGTATCTTACTTATCAGCCGCAGAAGGTACTGACTCAGATTGCAAGAAAGCGTCTTGCCGCCATTCGTGATTTCACCGAGTTCGGCGCCGGTTTCAGAATCGCGATGAGAGACCTTGAGCTGAGAGGCGCGGGAAATATTCTCGGCGAAGCCCAAAGCGGACATATCGAGGGTATCGGCTACGAACTTTACTGCAAGGAAATAGACAGAGCGGTGCGCAGGCTGAAGGGAGAAGCCGTTCCGGAGGAGAGAAGCGATATTATGGTTGACCTTCAGGTCAATGCCCAGATACCGGAAAGCTATATAAACGATGAAGCACTAAGGCTGGAGGCCTACAAGAAAATTGCTGAGATTACATGCCGGGCGGATTCAGAGGATGTTACCGACGAGCTGCTTGACAGGTATGGTGACCCTCCTGCTGAGACCGTGGCACTTATCAGAATATCCGAGATAAGAGCTCATGCCGCGATGCTCGGCGCAAAGCTCATATCTCACCGCGGAAATGATGAAGTCATAAAATTTGCGGAAAAGAATAATATAAATGCTTATGCTCTTGTGATTGCCAGAGAGCAGTTCGGAGATAAGCTGACCATGAGACTGGGCAAAATGCCGGAGCTCACTCTCAGAACAGGCAGAAAGCCTGACCCGGCAGCACTTCTTGAACTGATGAGAACACTGGAGGAGGAAACAAAAAATGCTGTTCAGCAAAATCGGATTAGTTAATGAAAATTTCGAATATGTGCCTGACATGTACGTGGAAACCGAGGGAGAAGAGATTACTTACATCGGAAACGAAGAACCCGCGGAAAAGGAACGCTTCGGAGAAATCTACAAGGGCAGCGGCAAGATCCTGATGCCGGCTTTCTATAACGCCCATGGTCACTCGCCGATGTGCCTGATGAGAGGTTACGGAGAGAATCTGCCGCTTGACAGATGGCTGAACGAGCTTATATTTCCTTTTGAGGCAAAGCTTTATAAGAAAGGCGTTTACTGGGCGACTCTGCTTACCATGGCGGAGTCAATCAGGTTCGGAATTGTCTCGACGACCGATATGTACTATTTTATCGATGACATGGTCAGAGCGATAAGCGTTGCCGGAGCCAAGAATAATATATCAAGGGCCGTGGCAAACCCTGCCGGCGATCCGGTGGACGAGTGCGTCGGATACAAGGAAATGAGGGATTCAATCATGATGTATGACGGGTTCCTCGATGGCAGGATTAAAGTTGATGCCAGTGCCCACGCAGAGTACACAAATGATGAAAATACTTTGAGGGCGATTGCAGAGACAGCTAAGGAGTTTGACGTCAGGATGCATGTTCATGTATCCGAGACCGAGAGCGAGACAAAAGGATGCATCGAAAGGCATGGCAAGACACCGACCGAGTTTCTCGATTACTGCGGACTTTTTGATCAGCCGGCAAATGCGGCTCACTGCGTCTGGCTGACTGATAACGATATGGACATATTGGCGGCAAAAGGGGTGACTGTTGCAAGCAACCCTGTCAGCAATCTGAAGCTGGCAAGCGGAATATGCAATGTTCCCGAGCTTTACTCAAGAGGCATCAACGTTGCGATAGGAACGGACAGCACATCGAGCAACAACAGCCTTAACTTCTTTGAAGAGATGAAGACATTTGCGCTGTGCGGCAAGATTAAGTCGGGAGACGCGGCGGCTATGTCACCGGACAAGGTTCTCTACAGTGCAACAAGAGCAGGGGCTCTTGCACAGGGCAGGGAAGACTGCGGACTCGTTAAGGAAGGATTCAAAGCGGATCTGATAGTTGTTGATGCCGACGTCCCTAATATGCAGCCTGTTCACAGCATGATAAACAACCTCGTTTATTCTGCTGACGGAAAGGATGTATGCCTGACAATGTGCGACGGAAAGGTCCTGTACAGGGATGGTGAATATACAACAATAGACGTGGAAGAGACTATGCATGAAACAGAAAAAGCAAGGATTAAGATACTGGAGAGTCTCTAGAGCGGAAAGCAAAAAAGTATTATATAAAATCCAAAAAAATGCTTGAAAAATCAATACTTTCGTTCAATTTTGGGTTGACAGAATGCGACTGTTAACCTTATAATTCATGGAGACGTGCTTTTATTAAGGAGGATAGATAAATGAATAAAGCAGAATTGGTTGCAAAAGTTGCAGATAAGACAGGTTTCAAGAAGAAGGACGCAGAGGTTGCTCTGGACGCAGTACTCGGAACAATCGAGGATGCACTGGTAGCAGGTGACAGCGTAAGACTGATCGGATTCGGAACTTTCGAGACAAGAGCAAGAAAGGCAAGAACCGGCAGAAACCCACAGAAGCCTGATACTGTAATTTCAATTCCAGCTTCCAAGGCTCCTGTTTTCAAGGCAGGTAAGTCACTCAAGGACGCAGTTAACAAGTAATTGAGAATGGAGAGACGGATGGCCTTGCGGCCGTCCGTTTTTTCAGTTTTTGAAAAATAGAAAGGTATGACATGAGACTGGATAAATTTCTGAAGAATTCAAGAATAATCAAGAGACGTACGGTCGCCAAGGAAGCGTGCGAACAGGGAAGAGTCGAGGTTAACGGTAAAGTCGCCAAGCCTGGCCTTGAACTGAAAGAAGGTGACCTTATTAAGATCACCTTCGGTAATAATGTACTTAATGCAAGGGTGCTTGCCTTACTTGAAAATGTGAGAAAGGATGACGCCCAGGATATGTATGAAATTATAGATTAACCGCATATAATTCTGCTACGATGCATAGGATCTGTTTCTGTATGCTTTGAGTACGGTTTTGTCCACTGCAACTATCAGCAGAGCCATAATCGGAATCGCAATAATCTCTTTAACTGCACGGGAAGCGATAAGAACTGTAAATCCTTTTCCTATTATAAATGTAAGCCAATATGTGTTAATAAGCAGGTTAACAACAAGACACACAAGTGCACTGGCAATGAGCGCTCTTAAAAAAGTCACTTCTTTTTTATATAGTACAAGTCCGAAAAGCACACCTGTCAGAAATGCCGAAAGAGTGAATCCCGGAAAGTATGCACCGGTCGGGAAAAGGAATCCGCCTATTACATCAGCAATAGCATAACCGATACATGCCCAGAGCGGACCGTATAAAATCGCCAAAATTGCAATCGGAAGAAAACCAAAGCCGATTCTCAGGAACGACATGTTGATTGAAACCAGCTTTGAAAGCACAACCGCTAGGGCAATCATGAAGCCCATTATGACAGTTTTTTCTGTTGAAATCTTTTTTCCTTTCATAATAAAAACCCCCTCAAACGTAATGAAAACAATGAAATGAACGAATCTTATCCACTGCAGCAAAACCCTTCTGAAGGGGAAGTCTTCATTTATGAATGATGTGCAGTAGCGGATGCAATATCAAATCGCAACTTAGGTAAGCCTTCGTTCCCGGGCAACATCCCATCCCAGAGACACTTAACGCTTGATATTTACTCTACGAGAGCTATTTTATCACAGCATCATTTACATCACAACAGGAATCAAAAGTGCGAAAAAGTGCGAAAAAGTGCGAATTATTTTCGGTGAATTTTCGTAACCCGGTGTGAGATTATACATATATAAATGTAAATCCCTGGATGAAACACACATTTGTTTAAGGAGGAGACTATTATGAAGACACGGATCAATGAAGTGTATAACGAAGGCAATAAGCCGGAGTACCTGTCCATCGTAAGCTCAAAGACGGTTGCAAAAATCAGGATAGACGATATTGAAGTTATAGAACAGGAAACACGCAAGCTGCACATTATCACTGCAGATGAGGATTATCAGGTTTTCACATCCATAGATGCTGTAGTTCCGTATCTGGAAGGCAGGGCATTTTACAGAGCAATGAAGACCCTGGTAATAAATCTGAAGCAAGTCAGGAACATAAGCGGATTTTATGTAACGTTTCAGTCCGGACAGAGCGTGACCATGGGAAGAAATAATATTGTAAAGGCGAGGGATGCATTCAGACTTTATCTGCTGAGTTATCCTCCCTATATGTCGTGGGAACCGCAAAGCAGGGTAGCAGAGAGGATAAATGAGGACGGAAATGTACCTGATGAAGTCAGAAAAATGCTTGAGGAAAATGCATCCGGATACGGTGAAAATATGAACAGTGACAGTTCGAAGAAAAAAATCACAAAAAACCAAAAATAAACTCCAAAAAGATGTTGACAGAAAGCCCGACGACGAATATAATGAACAAGCTGTCGCAAGAAAGCGAAAGCTTGAAAGAGACAGCAGAACCTTGAAAACTTCATAGTGCAGAACTGGTCTAAATAACGGATTCCAAAGGAATCCGAAA
>Ga0065709_1029255_pt1 | contig 46869 bp, 33 predicted proteins | sample Hoacrofraction14_2_FD_59096 | JGI IMG/M metagenome (GOLD analysis project Ga0065709, IMG submission 59096) | Hoatzin crop microbial communities from Cojedes, Venezuela, sample from fiber fraction 14 v1 | ecosystem: Host-associated > Birds > Digestive system > Esophagus > Crop | place: Venezuela...
ACGGGGCAGCGACATCCCTGACTGTCTCCAACCTGACACCGGGCACATACAAGGTCACGGAAGATACGTTCAAGTCCACAAACAAGAACGTGTCCCTCGTCGGTACGAACGGCATTACGGTGAGTGTTGCATCCGGGACGACGTCCCCGGCAACGGCCGCCTTCACAAACAACATCGATACGGGCTCGCTCACAGTGACGAAGAACGTTACGGTGAACGGTGAAAAGACCACAACCACAAGAGCGGACGGCACGTACACATTCACGGTATACTCCGATGAGACAGCCACAACCCGGGCGAAAGATGCTTACGGCAATGATGTCGCTGACATCAAGGTCACAGTCACGAACGGAAAAGCCACGACCAGCACGGCGGTCACGAACCTCCTGGCAGGCACGTACTACGTGAAGGAAACGGGTCAGGTGTCCGGTATGACCCTGACGAGTGACGCCATTGTGGCAGTCAAGGTCGCCGCCGGTGCGAAAGCAACAGCCGGCACGGCATCCTTCACAAACAACCGCAACTACGGCTCCCTGACGATCACGAAGAACGTCACAGTCAATGGGAAAGCCACAACGACCACGCTCGCCGACGGCACATACACATTCAAAGTCACTGACGCGAATGACAAGGCCGTCACGGACATCGATGGTAATACGGTAAGTGATGTCACAATCACACTCACCAATGGCAAGGCCAACACAGCCACGGTGGACAAGCTCAAGCCGGGCACATACAAGGTCACGGAAGACACGTCCAAACTGACGAATGTGAGCCTGACCACAACGAACGGTGTCAGCGTCACGATTGCGGACAGTGCGAAGAGCACGGCCAGTGCTTCCTTCACAAACAACCGCGACACAGGCGCACTGAAGATCACGAAGAACGTCACGGTCAATGGCGCAGCTACAACGACCACTTTGGCCGACGGCACGTACACATTCGGTGTTTACACCGATGAGCAGGCCACGAAGGCTGCCGCGAATGCGTATGGCACAGCCATCGGTACGATTTCACTGACAGTGAAGAACGGCAAGGCCGCCACGACGACAGTCAGCGACCTCAACGCCGGCACTTACTACGTCAAGGAAATCTCGTCCGGCAACACGGCGATGACACTCGCCACAGATGCGATTGTCAAAGTCGATGTCGCCGCCGGAGCAACTGCCACAGTCAACACGGCGTCCTTCACGAACAACCGCAACACGGGATCGCTCTCGATCACGAAGAACGTCACGGTGAACGGCGAAGCCACAACGACCACGCTGGCCGACGGCACTTACACCTTCAAAATCACGGATGCGGACGGCAAGGCCGTCAAGGATGCATCCGGGGCGGATGTCAAAGACATCACCCTCACAATCAAGAACGGCCAGAGCGCAAGCACGAGTGTCACGAACCTCGTTCCGGGCACGTATGTGGTGAGCGAATCTGCATCCACCAACAAGAATGTCACGATTGCGACAAGCGAAAATGTGACAGTCACGGTGGCGGACAGCGCCAATGCGGCCGGCAGTGCATCGTTCACGAACAACCGCAACTTCGGTTCTCTCAAGATTACAAAGAATGTGACGGTCAACGGCAAGGAAACAACGACCACACTGGCCGACGGTTCCTACACGTTCAAGATCACCGACAAAGACGGCAACGCTGTGACGGATGTCAACGGCAACACTGTCAATGACGTGACAATTACGATCACGAACGGCAAGAGCTCCACGGCTGAGGTCACGAACCTCAAGGCCGGCACATACCTTGTCACGGAAGACACATCCAAGTCCACGAACACGGCAATGAGCCTTGTGGGTGAGAACGGACGTCTGGTCACGGTTGTGATGGATGAATCGGTTGATACACCGGTTGCCTCCTTCACGAACAACCGCAACTACGGTTCGCTCTCAATTACGAAGAACGTCACGCTCAATGGCATGACCACGGGCACGACGCTGGTGGACGGCACGTACTTCTTCAACGTTTACGACGAGAACGGTAACATCGCAACGGATGTGAACGGCACAACGGTCGGCCGCGTCTCGCTCAAGGTCGAAAACGGGGAAAGCGTCACAACGACGATCAAGAACCTCGCCCCGGGCACGTACACCGTCGAAGAAGAAACAGGCAAAGCCTTTGTGACCCTCGCCACGGCGAACAATGTCAAGGTCACCCTGGACAACACGGCGGATGCATCGATGGCCACGTCCTTCACGAACAACCGTGATACGGGCTCCATCGTCCTGACGAAGAACGTCACGATCAACGGTCAGACGACCACAACGACTCTTGCGGACGGCACGTACACGTTTGCGCTCCTGAACGATCAGGGCAATCCGGCTTACGATGCCTACAGCAACAAGGTCGATACCATCTCCATCAAGATTGTGAACGGGAAGTCTTCTTCCGCCACAATTTCCAATCTGAACCCGGGCACGTACATCGTGCGTGAAACGGGCAGCACAAATGCCAACAAGGATGTCAAGCTTGCGGGCGACAACGATATTAAGGTCACGGTCCAGGGCGGCAAAACTGCCAAGGCAGCCACGGCCACGATGACGAACAACCGCAACTACGGCAAGATCACCCTGACCAAGACGGTCACGGTCAACGGCAATTCCACAGACACGACGAAGGCCGACGGCACATACTACTTCAATATCACCGATGTCGACGGCAAGGCCGTGACGGACGTTGACGGCAACGCCGTTGAGACAGTCGCCCTGACAGTCGAAAACGGCAAGAGCGCCACAAAGGTTGTGGACAAGCTCGCCCCGGGCACGTACAAGATCACGGAAGACACATCCAAGTCCACGAACAAGTATGTCTCCCTCGTCGGTGACAACGGCATCGAAGTCGTGGTGGCTGACAAGGCCGGTGTCAATGTGACACAGACCTTCACGAACAACCGCAACTTCGGATCCCTGACGATTGAAAAGAACGTCACGGTGAACGGTCAGACGACCACGGGCACGCTGGCGGACGGCACATACAGCTTCGATATCACGAAGGACGGTGTCAAAGTCGCCGAAACGTCGATTACGATCACGAACGGTGAAAGCGCCACGGCCACGGTCGAAGGCCTCGATCCGGGCACGTATGTGATCACGGAAAACACCGCCAAGAGCACGAATGCGAAGATGGAAGTCGTCAGCACCAATGGTGTGAACGTCACCATCAAGGATGAAGCCAACGCCAAGGGCGACAAGACGGCCTCCTTCCTGAACAACCGCAACACGGGCAATCTTTCCATTACCAAGAACGTCACAGTCAACGGTGAAGCGACAGAAACAACGCTCGCAGACGGCACATACTGGTTCCTCGTCACCGGCGAAAACGGATACGGGAAGGAAGTGTCTGTCACAGTGACAAACGGACAGGCGGCGACGACCAAGGTCGAAGGTCTCGATCCGGGCACATACACAGTGACCGAAGAAACCGACAAGTCCACGAACAAGTCCATGACGCTTATGAGCCAGAAGACCGTGACACTCACGGTCAAAGACCTGGCCAATGCGGTGGCCGGCACAGCCAACTTCACGAACAACCGCAACTATGGTTCACTGACCATTGAAAAGCGCGTTACAGTGAACTCTGAAGCCACAACGACCACCCAGGCCGACGGCACGTACTACTTCAATATCACCACTGAAAACGGTGATGCGGTCAAGGACATCGACGGGAACGTCGTTGAACAGGCCGCTGTCACAATCAAGAACGGTGAGACCAACACAGCTACGGTTGACAGACTCGTCCCGGGCACGTACAAGATCACCGAAGACACATCCAAATCCACGAACAAGAACGTCTCCCTCGTCGGCGCGAACGGCACGCTCGTCACAGTCGGCGATGAGGCGAATGCCAAGGCGGACACAGCCGTCTTCACGAACAACCGCACAACGGGCGGTCTGACAATTACCAAGGCCGTTACGGTCAATGGCGCAGGCACAACGACCACGCTGGCCGACGGCACGTATGAATTCCAGATTACCGACAGTGAAGGCAATGCCGTCACGGATGCCAACGGCAACACCGTTGACAATGTCACCCTGACAATCACGAACGGCGTCAGCGCCTCTGTCACTCTGACAGACCTGAACCCGGGCACGTACAAGGTGAGCGAAGTCACGGACAACCTGACGAACGTCACCCTTGCGAGCGACAACGACATCAACGTCGAAGTCAAGGAAGGAAGCGGCGCAACGGCCTCCTTCACCAACAACCGCAATGTTGGATCCCTGACGATCAAGAAGAATGTCACGGTGAACTCCAAGGCCACGGACACCACGCTGGCCGACGGCACATACACGTTTGCGGTCAAGGATGAAAACGGCAACCCTGTCACCAATGCATACGGTGAAGACATCGAATACATCACCCTCACAGTCACAAACGGCCAGAGTGAGAGCGTCACGATTGACAACCTCAACCCGGGCACGTATGTGGTGAGCGAAGTGGCCGGTGAATCCACGAACAGCCATATGAGCCTTGTGGGTGAAGACAAAGTCACGATTGAAGTCGAAGATGGTCAGACGGAAGTTCCGACGGCCGAATTCACCAACAACTACGACAACTCTGTCTCCGTCACGCTCAGCGGGACGAAGACGATGAGCGGACGCAGTCTTGAGAGCGGGGATGTGTACACATTCACGGTCAAGGATGAAAAAGGCAAGACAGTCTCGACAGGCACAAGCGATGCCTACGGCAAGATCACGTTCACGGACATCACATACACGGCTGATGAGCTCGGTGACCACACGTACACCGTCAGTGAAGACGTTGTGAATGCGAACGGTGTCACGAGTGACACAACCGTTTACACACTCCATGTCAGTGTGAAAGCCGACGGCCAGGAACTCGTGGCTGAAACGGATGCGACCGCAACGGCCCTGAACTTCACGAATACGTACAAGGCCGAAGGCAGTGCAACCTTCACCGGCAAGAAGATGATGCGCGGACGCAAGCTGACTGAAGGGGAATTCTCCTTCTCAATCAGTGACGGAGAGGGCAACCTCATCACGACGGTCACCCATGACGCCTCCGGCGATATCAACTACCCGACAATCAAGTACGTCCTCGACCCGACGGCTGACGCCGGCACGACGTACAGCGCAGAAGCGAACACGATCACAGTCACAGTGAACAACGTCAAAGACCTGAACCAGACGAAGACATTCGTTGTGAAGGAAGTGCAGGGCGATGATGAGAATGTCCTCTATGACACGCATGAATACCGGATCACGGCCCATGCGACGCATGAGAACGGTCTGCTCAACGTCATCCTCGGCACAACCGACCACGTCAACTTCGAAAACTCCACGGTGTCCAAGACCGTGCAGTACGACGGGGTCAATGTGAATGGTCAAACGGTTTACCACGGTGATACGATCCGCTACACGATCAGCTTCGTCAACGTCAAGGGCACGAATGCGACTGCGACAATTTCCGATACCCTGAGTGATGTGCTCGCCTACGCCGGCAATGTCTCGGTGGAAGGGGCACGCATCATCAGCACCAAGCAGAACGGACAGACGATCGAATGGTATGTCGGTGCCATGAGCAACGGCGCCAAGGTCACGCTCTCGTTCGATGCTCAGGTACTTCAGGTCACGCATGATTTGAGTTTCGCCAACATGGCTTACGTCGACGGCGCAGCGTCCAACCAGGTCACGAACAACGTGCCGGAACGCAGTGTCCGCGGTGAAGAAGACGACCTCAAGCCTGAGGAAGAAAAGGATACCGAAACCGAGGCAGAAGAAGAGGAAGAAAACACCACGACCCACAAGGGTGAAGTGGCCGGGGAAAAGGCTGACATCGTCGATACAGGCGATGGCTCGCCGCTCTGGCAGTCGATCCTCATGATGATTGCCGGGATTCTCGGCATTCTGAAATTGCGCAAGGAAGATGAAAGCGCAACGTAAACACACAAACGGAGGAGACGCATGTCTCCTCCGTTTTCATATGCGCAAAGAAAATGACCCGGCAGGGAAAGGTCCGGGTCAAAAAGCAACGTCTTCGAGCAGGCGGGTGATGTCCACAATGTCAGGACGGATCATTTGATTAAGGCGGTGACAGACGTCATCAGCCACGGATTTGGTGAGGCGGCCGGCAAGGGGATGCCAGCCATTCGCATCTCTGCCGATCACCGCATAGGTTTCATCGATATCCGGGGTGATTTTGCAGGTGTGTATATTGTACAGGGTGCCGCCTTTGTCTCTCATTAACATATCTTTGTCCTCCTTATGTGTTTATCATACCAAACCAATGTAAAGGCTGAGGCGGGTGCGTGTTATGTTTGTGTCAGGAAGCGTAAAGAGTATGTAAAAAAGCGCGTCTAAGATGACGCGCTTGATGATGTGTCTGGCGAAGAACTCTCCGTGGTGGTTGTGGTGGTCGTCTCATCCGTATGCTTGAGTGTGAACACCATGACTTCGTTGCGGGCGAATAGCTTGTACGCGCAGGTGTCGGAGGTTGATACGCCGTTCGTGACGTAGAGTGTCGCAGAGCCCTTCGTGTATTTCCCGTGGTTGTAGGTTTTCGTATGGTCATCGGTGTACACGGCCCCGTAGAGCGGGAGCCAGATGTACCCGCCGCCGGAGTGACCGGCGAGGTGGATGTCCTCTGTTTCGTATGTGTCGTCAAACACGTCCGGGTAGTGGGAGAGACCGATGGTCCACAGCCTGGAGGATTTCTTTGTCTTCGGCTTTTTGGTGGAATACCCGATCAGCCGGATTTTCTTGTTTTTGTAGTAGATCTTGCGGACGGAGTTGGAGAGAACCTCAAAGCCGCCTTCGTTGAGCAGGCTTGTGACCTGTTTTTTATCGTCGAGATCCTCATTGCCGAGAATGGCGAACTTCCCGTAGGTTGTTTGGATGTCTTTGAGGCAGCTCTGGACCTTGGCCGATTTGATGATCTTGCCTTCGTACAGGTCCCCGCCGAAGAGCACCATTTCCGCATCCTGGGCGTTGATCGTTTTGACAATCTTTTTCAGCCGGGCCACATCGTCCTTGTCCTGGATATGGATATCGGAGAAGTAAACGATTTTAAAGCCATCAAACTTTTCCGGGATGCCCGTGCTTGAAATGGTGACGGAACGGACGTGGTAGTCGTCTTCGGAAACGCCGAACACGTAAATCGCCCCGAGCGCCACACAGAAGATGACGAGGAAGATGAGCACCCGCGGCCCATAAGCACGAAGGAAGGTTTTCAAACCTTCCTTTGTCGGCCGATGCAGTTTGGGCGCGATTTTGCGCTGCCACAAAGACTTGATCCTGGCCGGTATACTTTTCAGAAAACGCATGTTACACCTTCTTGTTCATGACGACCGGAATGATGATTGGTTTGCGCCTTGTCCTGTCGTAGAAATATGTTTCGAGGGTGTTCACAATCGTGGCCTTGATGTCCTTGAACGTTGTTTTGGTCTGGAGCTGTTTGGACAGCTTTTTCTGGATGAGGCTTTCGGCCTCGCGGATCATCTGCGTCGAGTCTTTCATGTACACGAAGCCGCGGGACATGATGACCGGGTGGGTCAGAAGCTTGCCGGCGCGGGAGTCCATGGCGATGAGCACCGAGACCATTCCATCTTCAGATAGCTGCTGGCGGTCGTTGAGGACGGCGGTGTTGAGCCCCGTGAGGTCGTTCCCGTCGATGTAAATATCCCCGGCCTGCACGCGCTCCCCGCGCATGACTTCGTGGTTGCGCAGGATGAGGGAGTCGCCGTTCGAGCAAACGAACGTATTGGCCAGAGAGCCCCCGACTTCTTCATACAGATGCGAGTGGATCACCAGCATTCTGTATTCCCCGTGGACCGGCATGAAGTAATGCGGCCGTGTGAGCAGGAACATGAGTTTCATTTCTTCCTGGGAGGCGTGACCGGACGTGTGGAGGTCGGAAATTTCCGAGTTGTCCACGACGCGGGCCCCGGCCCGGTACAGTTTATTGATGACATTCGCAATCGCCGCCTGGTTGCCCGGAATCGGGTTGGAGGAGAAGATGACGGTGTCATTCGGTTTGATCTTGACGAAGCGGTGTTCACCCCGCGCGATGCGCGAGAGGGCGGCCAGCGCTTCTCCCTGGGAGCCAGTGCACAAAATCAGGATTTCATTGTCCGGGAGTTCTTTCGATTCCGCGTTGGAAATAAAGAACCGGTCCGGGCACTTGATATAGCCGAGCTTGCGCGCAATCATCAGGTTGTTTTCCATCGAACGCCCGTAGACGAGAATCTTGCGGTTGAAGTGACGCGCCGCATCCACAATCTGGGCCACGCGCAGGATGTTCGAGGCGAATGTCGCCACGATGATCCGGCCTTCCGCCTTACGGAACTCGTTCTGGACCGACTGGGCCACGCGTTTTTCCGAGATGGAGAAGGTTGGCACTTCGGCATTCGTCGAGTCCGACATGAGGAGGTCGACCCCGGTTTCCCCGAGGAAGCTCATCTTCTGGTAGTCGGCGGCCTGGGCGAGCGGGGAGAGGTCGAACTTGAAGTCCCCCGTTTCAATGATACGGCCGTTCGGCGTGTTGATGATGATCCCGACCGATTCCGGAATGGAATGGTTCGTGGCGAAGAAGCCGATGTTAAAGTACTTCGTGTGAATCTGGTAGTCCTGGTTGATTTCGATGATGTTTGTGGCATTGGTCAGCCGGTATTCCTCGAGCTTGCGGCGGATCATCGCGGCAGCCAGAGGGGTGGCGTAAATAAAGTTCACCGGCACGAGTTGCAGCAGGAACGGAATCCCACCGATATGGTCTTCATGCCCGTGGGTGATGACCAGCCCTTTGATTTTCTTCGAGTTTTGTTTCAGGTAAGTGAAGTCCGGGATAATATAATCAATGCCCGGCAGCCCTTCGGAGGCGAACTTGACACCCGCGTCGACCATGAAGATTTCATCGTCATGTTCGAAGCAGTAACAGTTTTTTCCGATTTCATTGAGCCCGCCCAGAGCGAAAATACGTGTATCCGCAGTCTGCCTCTCAGGGGCTTTTTTAACGGATTTTGGGGCGGATGAACGCGCACGCGAAGAGCGCGTCCCGGCGGCAGCTTTCTTTGCGGCCATGGAATCACCTCGTTCTTTCTATTATTTTTATGGTCCCATGAGGTCATGGTTATTGACTGTCTTCTGCTTGCATTTTATTACATTTCCGTTTAATATGCAAATTCAGAACAGGGTGTTTCGCAAATGATGCGGCGGCTCCCTGTCACACACAGTGAGGTGATACAAAAATGAACACAAATGTCCTGGAAAAACTGCTGGAAGCCCTCGTGAGCCTGGCCCAGTCCGCCCTGCATGCTCTCCTGATCATTGTGATCGGGTATGTGGTGTACAAGCTCATCCGCAAAATGACCACCCGGCTGGTGGAAAAGTCCCCGGTGGATCCGATTATCGTGGATTTTGTCAATAATATCCTGAAGTTTTGTTTTATGATTGTGGTCGGGATCATGGCCCTGGATGCTTTGGGCGTGAATATGACGTCCGTCACAGCGGTGTTCACCGCGGCCGCGGCTGCCATCGCTCTGGCCGCCAAGGAAACACTTTCCGGCCTCATCGACGGGGTGAAGCTCCTTTTGGCGAAGCCATTTTCCAAGGGTGACCTGATTGAAGTGGACGGCACGATGGGGATGATCCAGGAAATCTCCCTGTTTTACACATACCTGCTCACACTCGACAATAAGCGCGTGGTCATCCCGAACTCCACGATTGCCAATACGCTCTTTGTGAACTACAGCGCCCACGATACACGGCGGCTGGATTTGTATTTCGATGTCGCCTATGACACCGATATCAACGAGGCCCGCAAGGTGCTCGAAGACATCTGTGCCCAGAATCCGCTCACCGCACAGGATGCCAAACCGTTTGTCGGGGTGAACGAATACAAAGATTCGTCCATCTCTCTCGTTTTGCGCACCTGGGTCGCCACCCCGCAGTATGATTTGTACAAATTCGAGATTCAGGAAAAGGTCAAGGAAGAATTTGAGAAGCACGGGATTGAGATTCCGTACCCGCAGATCGACGTTCATCAGGCCGCCTGAGCATATCGTTTGAAAACCAGTCATCTCTCAGGTAAGATACAGGTGAGGTGATAAAAGATGAAATTTGTAAATAACGACACATTCGCAGAAACAGTCAAGGACGGCGTGGTCCTCGTGGACTTCTTCGCCAACTGGTGCGGTCCTTGTAAAATGATTTCCCCGGTCCTCGAACAGATGGATGCGGAAAATGACAAACTGACAGTCGTCAAGGTCGACGTCGATGAAAACCCGGAACTCGCCGCCAAGTACGGTGTACAGTCCATCCCGAATATGATTCTCTTCGTTAACGGCACGCCGAGCGAACAGATGATCGGTTTCCAGAACAAAGACGCCCTGATGGCCAAAATCGCACAGTACCTTTAATCACGGCAATGCCGTGATTTTTTTTCTCTTTTCTGTTTTTCTTGAGTCCCCCTGAATCCTCACGATATGATAAAAAACAGGAAGGGGGCTTGACCGGGATGAAAAAATTAACCGCGTTCATCATCACAATTCTGATGACACTCTGCAGCATCACACCGGCCTATGCGACATGGTACCGGTACGGGGAGTACCTGTTGTACCAGAGCGGGCTGGCGGCGCCGGTCAAGGCGGTCAAGGGACTGGGCTATACCACGACCTCTTCGTCCGCACGTTTTTACACATCTTCGGGCACGGCGTACAAGTATGGCACATCGGGCACCCACACGTACAGGCAGTGCGCGCAGGTGGAAGACGTCGAGGTGAACCTCGTCCTCTCCAAGTCCTACCGCATTTACACATACCCGTTCACCGCATACAAAACCACGGCCACGGTGACGAAGGGCACATACTATGCGACCAAATCCGCCGGGAAGTTTTTCTACATTTCCTACGAAGGCGGCGAGGGCTGGGTGCTCAAGGACAACGTCATGGACACGGCGTTTGACGATGGATACATCGAAGGCAATAAAGCCTTCGGCATGAGCATCAACACATCCTGTATTGTCCCGGCGTCCAGGTCGAACCGTCCGGGCCTGCGTATGGCGCCGAAATACGTGACCATCCATTCCACCAGCAACACCGATACAGGGGCCAATGCGCTCCGCCATGCCAAATACATGCAGAGCTCGTCGACCTCCTGGCATTTCACGGTCGATGATTCCACAATTTACCAAACCCTGCCGACCAATGAAACCGGCTATCACGCCGGCGACGGGACGCTCTCAGGCAACTACGCCTCGGTCGGGATTGAAATTTGTGACAACGCCGACGGCAACCTCGCCAAGGCCGAGCAACGGGCCGCCAGATTGGCTGCCACGATTCTCAATAAATACAACCTCACGATCAGCGCCCTCCGCCAGCATCATGACTGGACGGGCAAGGACTGTCCGGAAGAAATGCGCGCCGGCAAGTCCGGCTCCATCGGCTGGAGTAAGTTCAAGAGTTATGTGAACACGTACCTCAACCAGCTCAGTGAAGCCAAACTCAAACTCTCGCGTTCCAACGTCACCCTTATGGCCGGCTACAGCTTCAAGCTGACGGCTTCGAAGAAGGGGACATCGTTCTCCTCGACCGATGCGACTATCGCCACGATCGATGAAGACGGCACAATCACCGGGGTGAGCGCCGGGACATGCGAAATCAACGCGGTGTATGAAAACACCGACCGCCAGTGCAAGGTCACGGTGCGCAAAGCCTCCGCGTCCGGCAAGATGAACGGTAAGGACTACACGAGTGCTGAACTCTCGGAGACGAGTTACACGTACTCGGGCAAAAACAAAACACCGTCCGTGGAAATCGTTGATTTGAACAAGCAGGACCTTGAGGAAGATACGGATTACACGGTGACGTATGAGGCCGGGCGGTCCATGCCGGGCGCGTATGACGTGGTCATCACATACAAGGGCGACTATGAAGGGGAAGAAACCCTGACATACAAGATCAAGAAGAAAACCCTGACAACGTCCAATGTCTCGGTCAGCGGGGTGCAGAGCTTCACATATACCGGCAAGAAGATCACCCAGAATCCGGTCGTGACATACAAGGATGACGTGCTCGATGTCTCTGTCAAGTATTCGGGCAAACGCAAGGCAATCGGCACGGGCAAGGTCATCATGACGATCAACGACACCCGCTACACGGGCACGATCACGAAGACGTACAAGATAAAACCGGCCAAGACAAGTGTCTCGTCACTAAGGTCAAAGAAGAAAAAGCAGTTCACGGTGAAGTACAAGGCTGTCAGTGGCGGCGTGAAGTATCAGGTGGCCTATAAGGTCAAGGGCGGCAAGTGGAAGTACAAGACGACGTCGAAAACGAGCCTCACGGTGAAAAAGCTGAAGAAGGGCAAGACGTACAGCGTCAGAGTCCGGGCGTACAAGAACGGTGTTTATGCGCCGTGGTCCGAGACGAAAACCGTCAAAGTCAAGTAAGGGAGAGCCATCTCCCTTTTTTGTGTATCGCTTTTGACTAAATCTTCTCAAAATGAGAGGAAATGATAAAAAGGACGGAATGACGGGGCTTTGAGATTGTATTTAATTTCAAACATTCTCGTTAAATATCGGAAATCCCAAAATAACCAACACCATCCTTTCGATAAAAACAAATAAAATGCAAAAATTTATTGACAGGATGTGCGGGATAAGGGTATGATTGGGTCATGGTATAACAAACCAGGGAACTTACAGAACTTATTGGAGGGAAATTTTATGAAAACAGCCAAAAGAATTGGCGCGGTTGCACTCGCGGCAGCGATGCTGGCGGGATGCGGCGGCAGCTCATCCGGCGACACGTCGACATTCAGATTCGCGTCCGAGCTCGATATCATGGGCATGGACTCGACAGTCGTTGATGACGGTATGTCGTTCAACGCGCTTCATTGTATTACAGACGGTCTCCAGGGCGTGGACAAGGATGGTAACACGACGAACGCGCTGGCCGAAAGCGTTGAGACAAGCGACGACGGCCTGACGTATACGTTCAAGATCCGTGACGACGCGAAGTGGTCCAACGGTGATGATGTCACAGCCGACGACTTTGTGTTCGCATGGCAGAGAATCATCAAGAACGCCGGGAACTATGCGTACATGATGGGATCTGAAGGGGCAGCCATCAAAAACGCTGATGAGCTCATCAACAAAGGGACAAAAGCGACCCAGGACGAACTCGATACGCTCGGCGTCAAGCAGGGTGATGACGAAAAGACACTCGTTGTCACGCTCGAAACGCAGATCCCGTACTTCCTCGACCTGATGACATTCCCTTGCTACTATCCGCAGAACAGAGCGTTCGTGGAAGCCGAAGGCGATGACTACGCCACTTCCCCGGATCACCTGATCAGCTGCGGGGCCTTCACGATGACAGAATGGACGAACGGTAAGTCCGCTGAATTCACGAAGAATGATACATACTGGAACGCTGATGCCGTGTCTCTGACGACAGTGTCCATGGACCTCGTTGTGGAACCGGCCACGGCCGCAAGCTCCTTCGATACGGGTGACGTCGATTACGCCGTCATCTCCACGGAACTTGTTGACAAGTACAAGGACAGCGATACGTATGTTCAGTTCAACGAAGGCTACATGTTCTACCTCGAACCAAACCACAAGGTCGAAGCACTGGCCAACGAAAACGTGCGTTTCGCCCTCTCTTATGCGATTGACCGCGAAGCATTGTGCAACGACGTGCTGAAAGACGGTTCTCAGGAAGCCAACGGCTTCGTGCCGTCCCAGCTGTCGACGTCGCCGTCCGGCACGGACTTCCGTGATGATACGGATGACTTCACAGCCTATGATGTGACGAAGGCTCAGGAATACCTCGATGCCGGCTTGAAAGAACTCGGCAAAGACTCGATCACAATCGAACTCCTGTATGGGACAGACGAATCCCCGATGGATAAGTTTGCGGAGGCCGTTCAGGGTTACTGGTCGAAGCTTGACGGCCTGACGGTTGAAATGAAAGCTACGACAAAGCAGGACCGCATCAACAACCGTATGGCCAACGGCGAATTCGATATCGCCTGCACGAGATGGGGCCCGGACTACTCCGACCCGACGACTTACCTCAACCTGATGCTTTCCGGCAACGGCAACAACTATGGTAAGTACAACAGCTCCGAATACGATGATCTGATGAAGAAAGTTCAGACGACATCTGACACGACGGAACGCTGGAACTACATGGTTCAGGCCGAGAAGGTTGCGATGAGCACTCTCGCCAACATCCCTGTCTTTGAAAAGGGCGGCAGCGCGCTGCAGGCTGAAAATGTCAGCGGCTTTGTCCACAAAGCAGTTGGTGTGCCTTACACGTTCAACTACATCACACTGTCTTAAGAGTCTTAAGACACAAACACCATAAAACAGAAACACATTACGGTCCGCCGTAATGTGTTTCTTACTATTGTGGGCCTGAAAACGCTCACATTCCAGGAGATTCATGAAAGAAAGGGTGAATGGATATGGATAACGCCATGTTACGGTATGTCGGCAGACGGCTTTTGATCTCCGCCGCGACCCTGTTTGTGATCCTGACCGTGCTCTTCCTGATGACCCGTCTGATGCCGGGCTCCCCGTTCAACAGCGAGAAGCTCTCAGCCGAACAGATGGCGGTCATTGAAGCGAAGTATGGTCTGGATAAACCGGTGCCGGTCCAGTTTGTGACATATCTCAAGAACATGCTGAAGGGGGACTTCGGTGTGTCGTACGTGCTTTACAAGGATCAGAACGTCTCGACGCTGGTCATGGAACGCGCGAAATTCTCATTTATTTACGGGATTGCCGCCACGGCCTTCGGGACGATTGTGGGCATGATTCTCGGCATTGTTGCCGCCCTGAATCACAATACGATCTGGGATACGATTGCCACAATCATTTCGATTCTCGGTGTCTCCATTCCGTCTTTCGTGTTTGCCTTGCTGATGATCATCCTGTTCGGGGTGAAACTGCGCGCTTTGCCGATCACGTACTCCCGCCGTGCGCCGGTGGTGTCATCGCTGATCCCGATTCTCGCACTTTCGCTCTCGGTCATTGCCAACGTGGCCCGTTTTACCCGTTCGGAAATGATTGGCGTTTTGAACAGTGAATACATGCTTCTGGCCAAGGCCAAGGGGCTCGACCGCCGCACGCTGATCTGGAAACACGGGCTGCGCAACGCCCTCATTCCGGTCATCACCATTCTCGGCCCGATCCTCGTCAACCTGATGACAGGGACGATGGTCGTCGAACAAATCTGCGGGGTGCCGGGGCTCGGCATTCTCCTGATCAACTCGATTCACGCCAACGACTACAACATCATCGTGGCCTGCTCGTTCCTGTACGCGTTCATGTACATCATCATGATGCTCATCATCGACGTTTCGTACGGCTTGATCGACCCGCGCATCCGTCTGGGAAAGGGGGACAGCTGATATGAATCTGGAAAACATCGAATTCCGCGCCGATGACTTTGAGTTTGTCGGTGACAAACAAAACATCAATATCGACGCTGTCGCACCGGCCAAACCAGCCTGGAAGGACGTCCTCGACCGCTTTATGCGCAATAAAGGCGCCCTCATCGGCATTTGCGTGATTTTGTTCATTACCCTCATGGCCATCGTCGCCCCGATGCTCTCGAAGTGGGCCTGGGACGGCATGGACACGGCCAATGCCAACCTTGCGCCAAGCACGACGCACTGGTTCGGCACGGACTACATGGGCCGTGACTTATGGGTCAGAACGTGGAAAGGCACGCGTTACTCGCTTATCATTGCCCTCGTGGCCGTTGTCATTGACATCGTGGTCGGCATGACCTACGGGCTCATCTCCGGCTATTTCGGCGGCGTGGTGGACGCCATCCTGCAACGTATTCAGGAAGTCATCAACTCCATTCCGACGCTCGTCGTCCTGACGATCCTCCTGACGGTCATGAAGGCTTCGCTTTCGACGGTCATCATCGCCCTCGTCTTTACGGAGTGGATCCCGATGTCCCGCATCACCCGCGCGCAGGTGCTGCGTATTAAAGAAGAAGAATTCGTGCTGGCGTCGAAAACCCTCGGCGCATCCAGCCCGTTCATTTTGTTCAGAGAAATTTTACCGAACATCTTCGGTCAGCTCATCATCATGTCCATGATGACGATCCCGAACGCCATCTTCTACGAGGCGTACCTCGCCGTGGTCGGCCTGGGGCTCACCAAGCCGCTCGCGTCCCTCGGGACCCTGATCAACGATGGTTTCGAACTGTTCCTCGTGCATCCGCACGCCATGATCATTCCGGCCATCATTCTCTCGGTGCTGATGCTTTCGTTCAACCTGTTCGGTGACGGTCTGCGCGATGCGCTCGACCCGACGATGAAGGAGATGTAAGTATGGCGGAAAGAGAAAGAATTCTGAAAATCAGAGACCTGAACATTTCATTCAAAACCGATGGGGCCAAGGTCAGCGCCATCCGTGGGGTCGACCTCGACTTGTACAAGGGCGAAACCATCGCCATTGTCGGCGAATCCGGCTCCGGCAAATCGGTCACGACCAAGGCCATTATGGGCATCCTGGCCTCCAACGGATCCATCGACTCCGGGACGATTGAATATTCCTGGTATGATGATGAAACCGGGGATCAGGGCACCCGTGATATCGTGCAGATGTCGCAGGACGAGGTTCAGAAAATCATCCGCGGCCGTAAGATCGCGATGGTGTTCCAGGACCCGCTCACATCCCTTGACCCGACGATGACTATCGGTAAACAAATTATGGAACCCATGATGTACCACTACGGCACATCCAAAGAAGATGCGTACAAGCGTGCGGTGGAACTGCTCGACGAAGTCGGCATCACCGACCCGGAAGCGCGGATGAAAAACTATCCGCACCAGCTCTCCGGCGGGATGCGCCAGCGTGTCGTCATCGCCATCGCCCTCTCGTGCGATCCGTACCTGTTGATCTGTGACGAGCCGACCACAGCCCTTGACGTCACGATTCAGGCGAAAATTCTGGAGCTCATTCAGGAACTCCAGCGCAAGAAAGATTTGTCCGTTATTTACATCACCCATGACCTCGGCGTGGTCGCCAAGGTGGCGGACTATGTCAACGTCATGTACGCCGGTAAGATAGTGGAAAAGGGCACAATCGATGAAATTTTCTACGACCCGCGTCATCCGTACACCTGGGGGCTTTTGTCCTCGATGCCGGACCTCGACACGGACGATGATGAACTTTACACGATTCCGGGCTCGCCGCCTAACCTTACCCAGAAGGTCGAGGGGGATGCGTTCGCCCCGCGTAACAAGTACGCGCTGAACATCGACCTCAGAATGGAACCGCCGATGTTCGACGTTGAAGGCTCCGACTCCCACAAGGTGGCGTCGTGGCTGATGCACGAAAAGGCGCCGAAGGTCGAAATGCCTTCTTCGCTCAAAGCCCGCATCGAACGCATGAAGAAAGAAGGTGCTGTGAATGGATAAAAACAAACCGATCCTTGAAGTCAAGGATTTGTGCCAGCACTTCAAGGTCAGCCGTAAATACACGGTCAAGGCTGTCGACGGCATTTCCTTTAACATTATGCCCGGGGAAACCTACGGTCTCGTTGGGGAATCAGGTTCCGGCAAGTCCACGACCGGCCGGGCTATCATCCGGCTCTACCAGCCGACCAGCGGTCAGATCATCTTCGAAGGGGAAGATATTTCCGGCAAGATGAGCCAGAAGTCCATCAAGACACTGCGCACGAAAATGGCGATGATTTTCCAGGACCCGATGGCCTGCCTGAACCCGCGTGCGAAGGTGCTCGACATCGTCGCCCAGGGCCTCGATATCCACCATGCGTATTCCTCTGAGGAAGAACGCAATGAAAAGGTGTATCAGATGCTTGAAACGGTCGGGCTCTCCCGTGAGCACGCCAACCGTTATCCGCATCAGTTCTCCGGCGGCCAGCGCCAGCGGATCGGTATTGCCCGCGCGCTGATCATGAACCCGGACCTCGTCATCGCCGACGAAGCCATCTCGGCCCTCGACGTGTCGATCCAGGCTCAGGTCGTCAACCTGATGAAAAAGATGCAGAAGGAAACCGGCGCGGCGTACCTGTTTATCGCCCATGACCTCTCGATGGTCAAGTACATTTCCGACCGCATCGGGGTCATGCACATGGGGCACCTCGTGGAATCCGGGACGTCGGAGGAAATCTTCGCCAACCCGCTCCACCCGTATACGAAGTCGCTGCTTTCCGCCATTCCGCACCCGAATCCGAAGGTCGAGAAGGTGAGAAAGTCCTTCACGTACGACTATAAAACATCCGGTCTTGACTACGAAGCCGGTACGGAGCACAAAGTGTCCGAGACGCATTTCGTCCTCGGCACCGACGAAGACTTCGCCCGCTTCCAGACCGAAGCCGGTAAAGGGTATTGATCCCAAAGCCCGAAGCATAACGCTTCGGGCTTTTGCATGGATACAAAAAGAGCACTGTCGTGCTCTTTTTCAGAAATTGATTTTGGCGGCGACAACCGCACCAATCACCTTGACCGGCAGGTTGCGTGCCTCTGCGTTGGTGAAATACAAATTCGGGAAGGCTTCGTTGGCGGCTTCCAGAATCAGAAGATCACGTTTGCGGACAACGCGGCGGATGATTGCCTCTTCACTGCCCAGCGCAACGAGTGAAATTTGGTTGTTGGTGAGATGGGCGTCTCTGCGCACGAGGACATACGTCCCCGGAACGAGTCCGACCCCGGCCATCGACAAATCTTTGACAGTGACAATAAAATCGCTGAGTTCGTTTTCACTTGCGGTGACTTCGAAGTCCCCGGAAATCAGCGTGTTGTCCTGAAAATCGGTCGAAGCGGTGATGCTTTGGTAGACAGGCTTGCGGAAGGAAATCACTTTGCCTTCCAGCACGGCTTTCACGTCATAGCCCATCATTTCGCTCATTCTCTGCATCGTGTCGGACTGCAGGTGCTTCACGTCCCCGGAGAGCCAGCGGGAAACCGTGGCTTTGGTGACCTGGAGCTCCTCGGCAATCTCGGTGTTGTTCATGCCGGTCTTGCGCTTGTATGACATAACAAGCTCTTTTAATGTCATTTGAAATACTCCTCTTTTGTGACTTTTCTTCTCTTGAAATATATCATAACATAGATTTAAAAAAGAAAAAATCATTTATACTAAAAAATTACAAATTCTTAAGAAAAGTACGCGTGATAAGGCTTTCAGGCACAAAAAAGCCCCCATGCGGAGGCTTGTGATGTCAAAGAGGCGGCAGGTTTTCGGCCCAGAAGTTCTTGGCCAGTTCGATAAACGTGCGCGCCCCATCGGACATGTAGCTTTTTTTCCGGGACATGATGCATAAATCAAACGCCGGCCGGTGAGGCAGGTGGAAGGCGCGGATGTCATCGGTGAAGACCTTCGTGAGGTAGTACGCCGGCACAATCCCGCAACAGAACCCGAGCTGCACCATTGAGACGATGGACATGACATCGTTACTTTCAAACATCGTGTTCGGCACGATGCCTTCGTTTTCAAACACCCGTTCGGCCAAAGCGCGGGTTTTCGTATTCCGCCCCGGCATCGCGATTTTATCATCTGTGAAGTCCCTGAGATCCACTTCTTTGGCTGGATCGGCATTTGCGAGGGGGTGGTCGACCGGCAGCAGCAGCATCAGTTCTTCCCGCCCGAGTTCGATGAAGTCGTCATCGGTGCGGTCAATGTCGGTCAGGGTCAGAAAGCCCAGGTCAAGGGAGCCATTGCGAACGTTCTCAATCTGGCGGCGGGTGCTCATTTCCGTCGGCACGAGGGAGAGATTCGGGAACTGTTCATGCAAAGCCGGGTAAATGGCCATGAACATATCAAACCCGCGCCCGTGGGCGAGGCCCACCGCGAGGGTGGCTTTCTCAGAGTGCAGGACGTCGTGGATGCGGGCATACGTGTCCTTACGGATATTGAGAATCTCACGGGCGCCTTCGAGGTAAATCTTGCCAGCTTCGGTCGCATGCCAGTCACGGCGGGAGCGGACGAAGAGCTGGGTGCCCAGTTCTTTTTCGAGTTTCAGTAATTGTTGGTTGAGGGCGGACTGGGAGATGTAAAGCTTCTCGGCCGCGTGGGAAATGTTTTTCTCCTGATCGATCATCAGGATATATTCCAGCTGTCTCAGTTCCATAGCGTGTTCTCCTTTGTATAAACCAAGTATAGTACGGGTGTTTTGCGAGTGCAAGAAGAACTCTAAGTTTGACTTATAGAAGTCTAATTTTTAAGTGTTTTACACGAGAAATTTCACAAGATATACTGAAATCAGAAAAGGGAGATGAAAGGGTATTCTCAGGAATATACCGGCATCGCTCACACCCAAAGATCATAGAAGCAGAACAACCTTTCCGGACAAAAGGCTCTGTTTCAATAAGGAGGAGAACAATGATACCTAAGGTGCAAACAATGGAGGTCTATCCGGTCGCAGGCAAAGACTGTATGGAACTCAATCTCAGCGGCGCTCATTCGCCGTTCTTCACCCGTAACATCGTCATCCTGCGTGCAGACAACGGCACGGTAGGCTGCGGCGAAGTCCCGGGCGGTGAGAAAATCACCAACGCCCTCAATGAAGTCAAGAACATCGTCGAAGGCACATCCGTTGCGGATTACCGCAACACCCTGCTCAAAGTCAAAAACTATCTCGATTCCAAGGGCGAAGAAGACGTCCGTGGCAATCAGACGTTCGACTTGCGCACAGGCGTGCATGTGGTAACGGCAATCGAAGCACCGCTGCTCGACCTGCTCGGCCAGTTCCTTGGCCTGCCGGTGGCAAGCCTGCTCGGTGACGGCCAGCAGCGTGACAAGGTCCGCGTGCTCGGCTACCTGTTCTTCGTCGGTGACCGCAAGAAGACGGACCTCCCGTATGATGAAGAGCTCGATTCCGACTGCGACTGGTACCGTCTGCGTCATGAAGAAGCGCTGGACGCAGAACACATCGTGGCCTTCGCCAAGGCAACGAAAGAAAAGTACGGCTTCGAAGACTTCAAACTCAAGGGCGGCGTTCTTCCGGGCGACCAGGAAATGGAATGCATCCGCGCGCTGAAAAAAGCGTTCCCGGATTCGCGCATGGACCTCGACCCGAACGGGGGCTGGACACTCGAACAGGCGTGTGAATACGTCAAAGGCATGGACGGCATCCTGACGTACTGCGAAGACCCTTGCGGGGCTGAAGGTGTCTACTCCGGCCGTGAAATCATGAGCGAATTCCGCCGCAGAACGGGCTTCCCGACGGCGACGAACATGATTGCTACGGACTGGCGTGAAGTCGGCCACGCACTGGAATCCCAGGCCGTTGATATTATCCTCGCGGATCCGCATTTCTGGACGATGCAGGGCTCTGTCAGAGTCGCGCAGATGTGCCATGAATTCGGCTACACGTGGGGCTCCCATTCCAACAACCACTTCGATATCTCCCTCGCCATGATGACACATGTCGGCGCCGCTGTTCCGGGCTTCTACAACGCGCTTGACACACACTGGATCTGGCAGGAAGGTCTGGAACGCCTGACGAAAGAACCGCTCCAGATCAAAGACGGTTGCATCGAAGTGCCGAAGAAACCGGGCCTCGGTATCGAACCTGACATGGATCAGATTCTGAAAGCACACAAGCTCTACGTCGACAATAACCTCGGCGCCAGAGACGACGCAAAAGTGATGCAGTATTTGATTCCGGGCTGGAAATTCGACCCGAAGAAACCTTGTTTGGTAAGATAGGAAAAGGAGACAACAGAATATTATGAGTGAAGCAACTAGAATGATTCTCGGTCTCGTGATTGGCATCGGCGTCATGATCTATCTGGTTATGAAGACGAAGGTGCATACATTCATCGCGTTGCTCCTGGCAGCACTGATTACGGGCCTGATCGGCGGGATGCCGATCAATACGATCACAAGCGCAGACGGGACTGAAATCACGGGTGTTGTGGATGCCATCACGAATGGCTTCGGCAACACGCTGAAAAGTACGGGCATCATCATTGGCCTTGGCGTCATGATGGGCGGTATCCTCGAGAAATCGGGCGCCGCCGAACAATTGGCCTTCACTTTCATTAAGAACCTCGGTAAAAAGCACACCGAGTGGGCGCTCGCGGTGACCGGCTGGTTTGTGGCCATCCCGGTCTTCGCGGATTCCGCCATTGTCATTTTCGCACCATTGGTTAAAGCTATGTCGAGTGTGACGGGGATTTCCGTCATCACCCTGGCCCTCTCGCTGGCCTGCGGCTTACAGCTCACACATTGCCTCGTTCCGCCGACTCCGGGACCGCTGACAGCGGCCGGCCTCTTAGGCGTGGACGTTGGACAGGTCATCGCCCTCGGCGCGATCGTGTCCATCCCGATGCTCATCGGGGTTATGCCTTACATCAAATACATCGGTAAGAAAATTTACCAGGTTCCAAACGAAGACGGTGGTTTCGACCGCAAGGACTATAAAGAAGAATACATCAAGACGATGGATGAAGTTGAAAAGCTCATCGGCGAACGCAACCTGCCGGACTTCTGGGTGTCCATGGCACCAATTGTCGTGCCTGTCATCCTGATCTTCATCAAGACATTCTGGGATATGTTCACGGATGCCAACACGGCCCTCGCCGGCGGCACACTCGACAACGTCATCAGCCTGTTCGGTTCTCCGGTGATCGCTCTCATCATCGGGACGCTGCTCGCCATCTACGGCCTTGTCCGTCACGAAGACAACAAAGTCGTTCTGAAGATGATGGACGATGCGATCAAAGACACAGGGATTATTATGTTGATTACGGGTGCCGGGGGATCGCTCGGTAACGTCATCAAGGTTGCCGGAATCGGCGACGTGCTCGGTCAGGCCATTGCCTCGACTCCGCTGCCGGCCATCCTGATTCCATTCATTATCGCCGCCGCGATGCGTCTGGCCCTCGGATCGGCCACGGTCGCCATCACGACAGCCGCTTCGCTCTCCGCAGGTCTGTTGGGCACGATTGCGGTGTCTCCGCTGCTTATGGCGATCTCGTCGTGCGTGGGTGCCATCAGCTTCTCGTACTTCAACGACTCCGGATTCTGGGTGTTCAACGGGATGTTCGGGCTCACCGAGTTGAAGGACCAGGTACGATGTAAGACGGCTGTCTCGCTGATTATGGCGGGCATCGGTATTGTCGAACTGCTGATTCTCAGCATATTCATGCATTAATTATTGAAAAATTCTGATATTGGATATACGTTAAATTCATAGGAGGAAAAAAGTATGAAAGTAGGATTTATCGGACTTGGTATCATGGGGAAACCTATGGCCAAAAACATTCTCAAGGCTGGTTATGAACTGATCGTCAACGACTTCAATAAAGACGCAGTCGCAGAACTGGTTGCACTGGGCGCAGAAGCCGGTGAAAACGGCGCAGACATCGCCACGAAGGTTGACGTCATCATCACGATGGTGCCGAACAGCCCGCATGTCCGTGCGGTTTGTCTCGGTGAAGGCGGAATCGCTGAAACCGGCGGTGAAAACACGGTTGTCATCGACATGAGCTCCATCGACCCGGTCGAATCCAAGAAGATTGCGGCTGAACTCGAAAAGAAGGGCATTGACATGCTCGACTGCCCGGTGTCCGGCGGTGAACCAAAAGCCATCGACGGCACGCTGTCCGTCATGTGCGGTGGTAAGAAGGAAACATGGGACAAGTACTATGACCTGCTCTGCACGATGGCCGGCTCGGTTGTCTATGTTGGTCCGATCGGATCCGGTAACGTTGCCAAGCTCGCGAACCAGATGATCGTCGCAACGAACATCGGCGCTGTCGCTGAAGCACTCACATTTGCCAAGAAGGCAGGAACGGACCCTGAACTCGTTTATCAGGCGATCCGCGGTGGGCTGGCAGGCTCCACGGTTATGGACGCCAAAGCCCCGATGATGCTTGAAGGCAACTACAACCCTGGCTTCCGCATCGATTTACATATCAAGGATATGACGAACGTGCTCAACGCCGCGCATGCCATCAATATGCCGGTTCCACTCGCCGCACACATGATGGAAGTCATGCAGGAACTGAAAAACCATGACGAGGGCGGATGTGACCACGACGACATCGTACGTTACTATGAACGTATGACGGGTGTGTCCATTGTCAAGAAATAAGACTGACGCCCGCGTGCTCTTAAGCGCGCGGGTTTCTCTTTAGAAATCCGGAGGATATGAAAATGAAGACAGATTATATCAAGGGCGTCATCGTGCCGATTGTGACGGTCGTTGACGAAGACGAAAAAATTGACGAAGCCGGCATGCGTGCGCAGGTCGACTACTGCATCAACGGCGGTCTGCAAGGCATCCTCGCGTTCGGCTCGAACGGGGAGTTCTACCAGATTGAAGAAGATGAAATGCGCCGTGGTTTCAAAATCATGAAAGACCAGGCGGCCGGGCGTGTGCCGATGTATTTCGGGATTGGCGCCATCAACACAAAGAAAGCCATCCGCCTTGCCAAAATGGCCGAAGAAGAAGGGGCTGACGGGATCTCCATCCTGCAGCCAATGTTCCTGAAACCAACGGAAGAAGAACTTTACGAACATTTCAAGGCGATCGCCGAGTCCGTGCCAAACATGCCGGTCCTCATCTACAACAACCCGGGCCGCTGCGGCTATACGCTCAGCGCGGGCCTCGTGTCCCGCCTCGCTCACGATGTTGACAACATCGTGGGGATGAAGGATACGAGCGGTGACATCACCCAGACTCAGGAGTTCATCCGTCTCAACCGGGACGTGGACTTCAAGGTGTTCGGAGGAAAAGACACACTGCTCTACGCTTCGATGTGCATCGGCGCCGTCGGCGGTGTGTGCACGGCAGGCAACTTCATGCCGGAACTCATCGAAGACGTGTACAAGAAATACGTCGAAGGTGATCTCGAAGGCTCGCGTGAAGCACAGTTCAAGCTCAACCCTGTCCGCCTTGCGATGGACAAGGCCAGCTTCCCGGTCGCTGCCAAAGATATGGCGGAAATCCGCGGCATTCACACGGGCGTGCCTTACCGTCCGTCGCTCCCGACGACCAACGAAAACACACTCAATTTCTTTAAGAAAGTGATGAAAGAGGCCGGATTGATCTGATCCGGTCAGGAGGTTCAGACATATGGAATACAGAAAATTCAACGATACCTACGTGGTCAGACTCGACCCTCAGGAAGAAATTTTAACCAGTCTTGCGGATCTGGCGGATAAGGAAAATATCCGGCTGGCAGAAATCAGCGGACTGGGCGCTGTGAACGATATTCAGGTCGGTGTGTACAACACTGTGGAAAAGCAGTACCACGCCAACAACTTTACGGGCTTTTATGAAATCACATCCCTCACCGGGACCGTGACGCGTCAGGGGGGCAACGTTTACCTGCACGTGCACATGTCGGCCGGTGACGGGAAGGGACATGTGGTCGGCGGTCACTTGAACAAGGCTGTCATCAGTGCTACGGGGGAAATCCTCGTCCGCGTGATCGATGGGGAAGTCGGCCGCAAGTACAGTGAAGCCATTGGTCTGAACCTGTTCGACTTCGATTAGGTGTGTCTTATGAAAACGAATGAGTACTATCTCAAAATCGAAGACAACGACAATGTCGGGATTGCGCTCCACGACCTCGATGAAGGTGTTGAAGTCGCTCCGGGCGTCGTCACCCGGACGAAAATCCCTCAGGCCCACAAGGTCACGCTGAAGGATTTGAAAAAGGGTGATCCGATTTTGCGCTATGGTGTTGTGCTCGGGACACTGCTCAAGGACACCCCGGCCGGCAGCTGGATCGATGAATACTCTCTTGAACTGCCAACCCGTCCGGCGCTGGATAACCTGGCGTGGGGGACGAATCTCACCGACCCGAAGACACTCCCTGATCCGCCGCGCACGACGTGGATGGGCTACAGGAACGAAACCGGTCCGGCGGGCACGAGAAACCTGCTTGGCATCGTCACGACCGTGCAGTGCACGGCTGGCGTGCTGAAGGTGGCGGTGGAAAAAATGCGCCGTGAACTCCTCCCAAAATACCCGAATGTCGATGACATTGTGTGCGTCACCCATCCGTACGGATGCGGGGTCGCCATCAAAGCCAAAGACGCCTACATCCCGATCCGGGGCGTGCGCAATATGATCCATCACCCGAACTTCGGCGGCCAGATCATGGTTGTCGGCCTGGGCTGCGAAAAGCTCACGTATGACATGGTGCTCACCGAAGAAGAAAACACGCCGGAAAACGTGTTCACCCTTCAGGATGCCAACGGTCATGATGCGATGATGCAGGGGCTGATGGACATGGCCGAGCGCAAGCTCAAAATTCTCAATGAAAGACACCGTGAAGAACTGCCACTCTCCGATCTTTTGATTGGCATGCAGTGCGGGGGATCCGACGCCTTCAGCGGCGTGACGGCCAACCCGTCGGCCGGCTATGCGGCCGATATGCTGGTGAAAGGCGGGGCGAGCGTGATGTTCAGCGAAGTTACCGAGTTCCGTGACGGCGTCCATCTTCTGGCCGCCCGTTGCGAGAGCGAAGAGCTTCGTGATAAACTGGTGAAAGAGGTCGGATGGTATGACCACTACCTCGACGAAGGCGGCGTCGACCGCGACGCCAATCCGACACCGGGCAACCATGCCGGGGGCCTGTCCAACATCGTGGAAAAAGCGATGGGTTCAATCGCCAAGAGCGGCCATGCCTCGATTTCCGAGGTCGTCGGCCCGGCGGAAAAGCCAACCAAGAAAGGGTTGATCTGTGCCTGCACACCGGCCAGCGATATCGTATGCGGACCGTCCCAGCTTGCGAGCGGGATGGGTCTCCAGGTGTTTATGACCGGGCGGGGCACTCCGTACAATCTTGAAATCGCGCCTGTCATTAAAGTGTGCAGCCGCGATGATATGAAAAAACAGTGGTTCGATATGATCGACATCTCTGCCGGTCCGATCGCCACCGGTGAAGCCACGGTCGCCGACATCGGCACCGAGATCTTCAATATGATTCTGGATGTCGCCAGCGGCATCCGCCAGCCGTACAGTGAACAGTATGGGTTCTACAACGACCTCTGCCTGTTCAATCCGGCACCAATCACGTAATCTCAGAAAGGGGTCTCTTTATGAAAGTCACTATCGCCATCGATTCACTCAAAGGCTCACTCACATCCATCCAGGCCGGAAACGCCATCAAAGACGGTATTCTCAAAGCCGATCCGGACGCTGATGTCACGGTGCGTCCCCTCGCCGACGGCGGGGAAGGTACGGCCGATGCGCTCATTCTCGGCATGAACGGCCGCGAAGTCAGCGCTGACGTCACGGGCCCGCTCGGAGAGAAAGTCTCCTGCATGTACGGCATCGTGGATGAGACGAAGACGGCCATCATCGAAATGTCCGGCGCGGCCGGCATCACGATGGTAGAAGAAAAAAACCGCAATCCGCTCTTCACCACGACCTATGGTGTGGGTGAGGTCATCAAAGACGCCATCGGCAAGGGTTGCCGCCGGTTCATTATCGGCATCGGTGGTTCGGTCACGAATGACGGCGGGGTGGGGATGCTCGAAGCACTCGGCTTCCGCTTCCTCGACAAAGACAATCATCAGGTCAGGCGCGGGGCGCAGGGCCTGAAGGACATTGTCCGTGTGGATCTCACAGGCGCTCTTGATGTTTTGTCCTCTTGTGAATTCAAAGTCGCCTGCGATGTGACGAACCCCCTGTGCGGTCCGAATGGCTGCAGCGCCATTTTCGGCCCGCAGAAAGGCGCGACGCCTGAGATGGTCCGTGATATGGACGCCTGGCTCGCCCGCTTCGCCGAAACGGTGAAAACCGTGCTCCCGGACAGCGATCCGAACATCCCGGGCAGCGGAGCGGCCGGAGGTTTGGGTTATGCCCTGCGTACATTCCTCAATGCAGAACTCACATCCGGTATTGATATCGTCCTTAGTGAGACAAGGCTTGACGACTACATCCGCGGTGCGGACCTCGTGGTCACGGGCGAAGGTCAGCTCGACGCCCAGACCGTCATGGGGAAAGCCCCGAGCGGTGTGGCCCAGCTCGCCAAGGCGCATGACATTCCTGTCATCGCGTTCTCGGGCTCTGTATCCAAAGACGCGCGTGCCTGCAATGCGCACGGGATTGATGCCTACTTTCCAATCCTGCGGCGGATTGTGACGCTCGATCAAGCGATGGACACCGACACGGCCTACGCCAACATGGCGGCCACGGCCGAACAGGTGTTCCGCCTGGTCAAAGCGATTCGTTAAAATATTCCGGCTTATATGAGCTATAAGTCAAAGCACAGTCATCCTTTCCTTTTCACTCACCTGCATGATATTTCTCCATAAAGCCAAACTCAGGTGAATCTTGTCCAAAAGCACATACATAAATTCCAACCACGACTGTGCCCGGGATGGTCACCATCCCTCATCTTAAACATCAGGCCCTGCGGGGCCTTTTTCTCTGCGTTGAAAAAGCCGCCTCAGAGGCGGCTTGAATCATCAACAATCTTTCGTAAGGTGTTGTACTGGTCCTGGAAAATCCGGACAAGATCGCTTTGGGCAGCGGTCATCATGTGGTTTTTGCGCGTGGCTGCACAAATGTGGAAATGGACCGGCGGGTCGAGCGGGATTGTTTCGCAGTCATGAATCTCGGCCATGCTTTGGGGGATGAAGGCGATGCCGCGGTTGTTTTGGACCATATTGATGGTCGTGTACATATCGGCAATCCGGCAAAACCCGTGGGGTGTGAACTGGGCGTCACGCATCCTCGCACTCACCGCGATGTCGATGTAACTGCCCGACTCGTTCAGGATAAAAAAGTCATCAGCCAAAAGTGAGAAGTCAATGCCGCTCTGACGGAAGGCTTTGGCTCTTGGGTCCCCGTGGGGCAGGGCCAGTAACACTTCGTCCTTAAACAGGTCCGTCAGATCCAGAGCGGCGGACTGGGTGTTTTCCCGGGCCAGAATGGCGATGTCCGCCATGCCTGCCATCAAATACTCCCGGGCGACGGACTGGTTGCCGGTGATGGTCGAAATAAAGATGTCCGGATGGCGCAGGGAGAACCGGGACAGCGTGTCCTGAATATCCATCAGGAGGGTGCTGTTGTAGATGAGGGTGATTTCTTTTTTTCTGCGCGTGCGGATTTTGGCAATGTCTGCCAGAGTGTTGTTGTAGAGGGAGAGGATGGCGCGGGCGCCGTTGACATAAATACGGCCGGCGTCGGTGAGGGCAAGGTCGGCCCCGTCTTTTTCAAACAGCTTCGCCCCGAACTCTTCTTCCACCTTGCGCACCTGCTGGGAGAGGGCCGGCTGGGAAATCATGAGCTTGTCGGCGGCGCGGGACTGCCTTTTTTCTTCCGCGATGGTGATGATGTATTCCATGGACCGTGTGTTCATCCGAGAATCACCCTTTCATTTTTGAATTCGTCCATGAGCGCCTGGTATGCCGTATCGTTCACGGGTTCGATGTACCGGCTGTCGAGGCGGTCGAGCCTGGCCGTGAGCCAGGCAAAATACCGTATGGGCTCTGTGACCTCTGTTTTGGCATGCAAAATCAGCCCGAGCTGCATATATTCCGTCGGCGAGAGAGAGAAGTAACATATGTTCGGATCCGGCCTGGTCAAAGGGGCGGGGAGGAAGCCCACACCGCCACCCTGCCGGACCATGTGCATGATCACGGAGCTGTTGGAGGACTCGAAGACGATGGTCGGGTTGAATCCGGCGTGCGCAATGACGTCATCGGCGAGTACCCGGATATTACTGCCCGCAGCCAACATGACGAAGGCCGCATCCCTCAAGTCCCTCAGGTCGATCAGCGGGTAGTGTCCGTCTGTCATTTCATAGTTCTCACACACCCGGTAAAAGGCTGGTACGGCCAGCACGATTTCTTCAAGCGATGTCGGGATATGATAGTAGTCCGGGGTGTCTGTGCGGAGGTAGGCGTTGAGGCCCAGATCCACTTGCCCGTTTTTCACCGCCAGGGCAATGTCACGGGTGTAGTACTCGGTCATTTCCAGGGAAATATTCGGGTAGCGCCGGCGGAAGGCAGGGTAGACGGAGGCGAAAATCATCGCCCCGCGCAGCGGGGTGCCGGCGACCTTGATTACCTGGTCTTCTTTGTGATCAAGGTACTGAATGCCGGTGTACACCTGGTCGCGGATGGCGACCACGCGGCGGGCGCAGGCGAGGTACATCTGACCGGCATCAGTGAGGTAAAGTTTTTTCTTGCGTCTCTCGAAAAGGTCGGTCCCCAGCTCATCCTCGAGGTTGGTGAGAAAGGTGCTCAGTGTCGGCTGGCTTACGCCGAGGCGGCGGGCAGCGGCGGAGAGGGACTGTTCTTCGGCGATGGAGACGAAATAGATCATGGGTTTGACGTTCATGACGAATTCCTCCTGTTCAGTTTCATATTATACAAGAGTATAGAAAAGATGTATAGATTTTACTTATTGAATTTATAGGAATGACCTGATTGAAAGGGCTTTGTGAAAGCGTTAAGATGATAATGTAAAAAGACATGTCGGAAACACATTTCAGGAGGAATAGATTTTAATGACAACACAGATGATGATTGTGCTTGCCATTATGGCCTTCATGGTCGTAATGTTGCTGTCGCACAAGCTTCCGTATGGCCTCACAGCCATGATTTGCTGCACGCTCTTCGTGCTCACCGGTGTCGCCGACATTCCAACGGCGTTCTCGGGCTTCTCAAACAAAACAACGATTATGGTCGCAACGATGATCGTCGTGGCCAGCCAGCTTTCCCGGACCAGTGTCATCCACCGTTTGCGCGGTGTGCTTGAAAACATGAAAGGCAAGGGCGATATCGTCATCATGCTGACGATGTTCGTCGTCACAATCCTGCTCTCCCAGCTCATGGGTCAGATTGCCTGCCTCTCCATCATGCTCATCTTCGTTACAACGCTCGAAGAAGACTCCAAACTTTCCCCGGCCCGCATGCTGTTTGCGGTCTGTACACTCAACACGATGTGGACGTCCAAGATTCCAATCGGCATGGGCGCCACGATGCCGGGCACGATCAACTCCTTCTTCGAAGGTGTCGCTCCGGATTACGCCATCGGTATCGCGGACTACTTCAAAGCCGCAGCCATCCCTGGTATTCTCGGCCTGATCTACTGTATCGTGGCCTTCAAACTCATCCCTCAGCAGGAAGTCAATAAAGACGATGTCCATGACGTGAAAGAACAGGAAGCTATTTCCAAACGTGATGAAATGATCATCTTCGGCGTATTCGCCGTGATCATGGCCTCCTTCTTCCTCTCCGGTCATATCGATGAAAACATTCAGAACATTCTCCCGCTTGCCGGTGTCCTCGTGATGATCCTGACGAAAGTCGTCTCGATCAAAGATGTGGTCAAAACCATCACCGGTGATATGGTGTTCATGATTGCCGGGATGTCCGCCGTGTCCACGGTGCTCGGTAACACAGGTGTGGGCGAACTGATCGGTCAGACAGTGCTGAATATCCTCGGTGGGAATCCGGCCCCGATCTTCGTCGTCACAGTGTTCACACTCGTGACTGCCGTCATGACGAACTTCCTTTCGAACATGGGCACGATGGCCCTGATGATCCCAATCGCAGCCAGCACGGCGCTTGCCGGCGGGTTCAACGTGCAGACCGTTGTCCTCGTGACATCCGTGGCCGCCTGGATGGCGTATGTTCTGCCGACTGGTTGTGCCGGTTCGATGATCGCCTTCGGGACGGGCAACTTCAACGCCCTTGAGACGCTCAAGTTCACCCTGCCGCTGTTTGTCCTGCAGGTTGTCTCGCTGATTGTCAGCGTCACATTGCTCTTCCCAATTTACGCATAGAAGTCTAAAATAAAGTTATCGGAGGTTTCATACATATGAGAGATACTTTTCGTGCCGGAACAACCAAAAAAACCATCAATCTGATTGACAACGTCGTGTACAGCACGGTGAAAGACCTGAACGGCAATGACCTCGAACTCAAGCTCAGTGTCATGGTCCAGAACGGTAACTCGGAAATGCGCATCGCGATGGGCGAAGACGACCCGCGTGAAGACCATACGCCGAAACCGGCCCTCATCTGGGTGCCGGGCGGCGGCTGGCGCGGCGCCGACAAGAACCTGATGCTCGGGGAAATGACGGAATTTGCCAGAGCCGGATACGTGGTTGTATCCATTTATTACCGCAACTCTGCCCAGGGCCACTGGCCGGCGCAGATCGACGATGTCCGCACAGCCATCCGCTTTGTGCGCGCCAACGCCGAAAAGTTTGAAATCGACCCGTCCCGCATCGGTATCTTCGGCCGCTCGGCCGGAGGTCATCTGGCCACGTTTGCAGGGATGAACTTACCTGTCGAAAATGAAGCCGAATGGCAGGGGTACTCCAACGACGTACAGGCCGTGATCGATATGTTCGGTCCGGTGGATGTCGGTGCCAACATGGACATCGAAATCCCGCGTCTGTCCGACCCGAATTTCCGCTGGCACAAGCTCGAAGACACCCACGGGGGCGCGCTGATCGGGGGCGATCCGGAAACGATCCGGGAAAGAGCCGAAGCAGCGTCCGTGCCGAACTTCGTCAACGGCAAGATGGCCCCGCTCATGATTCTCCACGGCGACAACGATCCGCTCGTTCCGCCGGAAGTTTCGAGCGAACGCCTGTATGCCAGGCTTGAAGAATGCAAGCTTGAAGACAAATGCGAATACTACATGGTCCCGCATGCCGGTCACGGCACAAGGGAATTCTTCCAGGATGAAACGAAAGAACTGATGCTGACGTTCTGGGACAAACACCTGAAAGGATAATCTGTTGACCGCACAGTCACCAATCTCCTTATCTTTGTGATATGACGTTCCTCCATAAGCGTCCGCTCTGAAAACCTTGTACCCCATGCATTGATTTCTGACTGTGCCCATACTTTGTGTTTCCGCGCCGGCCGGCCCGCCAGGCACGTAAACAAGACGTTATCACCTCTGACATGCCCGTCAGGCTGGTAACTGAATATTGCTTCCACGCCTGTCATGCCCGTCAGGCGTGTTGGCACATCAACACTCAGGAGGATTAATTATGGCAATCACGATGCAGGTGCCGGTGATTTTCACCACGGACAAGTGCACCACCCCACAGGAATTACAGCTCATCCGGGAGATGGGCATCGATAACGTGGATCTGAACTTCGGCCTGGAGTTTTGCAATGAAACAGACCTGACCCGGATTCTCACTCACCTGAAACATTACGGTCTTACGGCCGGCAATTTATCATGCATGCCTTTGCAGAAAAACAAGTCCATCATTCTCGGCTGTGAGGACCGGGATGAACAGATTGATTTGTTTAACAATCTGGTGCGCCTGGCCGCGAAGGTCAACGTGCCGCTCGTCTCGGTCGCCTGGCAGCCGAACGGGATTTTACGCTCGGGCCGTGTGGTGTGTGACTGCTCGTACGGGGCGGTGACGGGTTACGCCGACATGGCGGAAATCGACGGTCGTGACAATGCCAATGACCGCGCGTATGATGCCGATGAAATCTGGGACAATTTCAAATACTTTCTCGACAAGGTTATGCCTGTGTGCAAGGAAAATAATGTTCGTCTGGCCCTGCATCCGAATGATCCGCCGGTGCCAATACTCGCCGGGGTGGCGAGCCTCATTTACAACGTCGAATGCTACCGGAAAGCGTTCGCCCTCGATGACACGGGACTGCTCACGATGAAGATGTGCGTGGGTTGCTGGCTCGAAGGCGGGGACGCCTTCGGGGATCTGATGAGTGACATCGAAGAGTTCGTGTCCCGGAAGAGAGTGAGCGTGGTGCACTTCCGCAACGTGTCCGGCACGATGCCTGTGTTCTACGAAACCCTCGCCGAAGACGGCTACGCCAACATGTATGACATCATGAAACAGTTCGTGAAGTGCGGTTATGACGGCGTGATGTCGGTGGACCACGTGTTCTCCCCGGCCAGGGGCAACGAAAACGAAACCCTGCAGTACGTCGTTGTGGCGCTCAATCAGGACGAAAATGACAACCCGACGATGCGCTATGCGTATCCGACGGGCTATGCCAAAGGCCTGCTCCATGCGGCCGAACGCGAACTTGGAAAACGGTAATCACAGGGCGCCTGCGGGCGTCCTTTTTCGTATTGTGTCCGGCTTTTGAACATGATAAAATGGGCGCAAGGAGAGGGAAACCATGAAACTGACGAGACGGGCGACAATTCTGCTGACATGCGTGGCGATTTTAATCATGCTTTTTGTCGGATGGCGGCTCATGCCCAAGGATGACGGCAAGGACGAGCAGGAAGAAGTAAGCTACACGTATGAAGTGCTGCTGACCAACGAAGAGTTAGACTGTTGGCTCGGCGGCGTGGTGAGCGAAAGCGATGCCCCAAAGGCGTATCAGCTTGTGGAAACGACGCTCTCCAAAGGGGACGATGTGCAGGGCTACACGCTCTCGCAGAAACAATCGTTTTCCCGGGCCGTGCAGTTCAAGTTCAAGAGCGGGCAGTACATTAAGAAAAAGGAATGCACGCATACGGCGTATTCATTTGTGCTGAAGGGCGATGTGGTGCGCGTCACCAACAAAGACACGAAGGAGTCGAAAATCCGCATCATGAACGGCCATATCACCTATGACAGGGTGGGCTTCTACTTCACCGATGAGGATGAAACGAAGGTGTGCCTGAAGTCAAAGAAAAACGGCCTGACCCAAACCGTCAGCTACGACAAATTCAAAAACGCCCTCAACGATTTGCTTGTGAGAGATACGATGATTTCCTGGGACAAAGAATAATCCCGGGAATTTTTTCAGGAGGACCAACGATGGAAGACACAATTCTCATTCATAAAATACTCATTCATATGCTTGACTTCCCGGCCGACACGGTGCATGTGTCCGACGGGTTCGCGGAGCTCGATGATGCGGCCGCGGAGTACTACCTCAAACGCATGCACAAGCTCATGAGCCATAACCGCCTGACTGATGTGGCGGTGCCGCCGCTCCATGAAGTGATGCTGAGGGGGAAACAGATGATAGAGAGCGAAGAAGAGTTTAAACGCAACGCCAAGGAAATGTCCAAAAAGCTCTTTGCCCTCGGCAAGCGCATCCAGGATATGCCCAACGCCAACGTGTACTACGTTGACTTCCGTCACAACGGGGTGCGGAAAATCGCCATCCTCAAAGTCAACTACAAGATCATGCCAACCACACTCATCGAAGGCGGGAACGTGCAGGTCGTGCGCCGGCAGATGATGCCGACCTCGGGCTATACAACCGACGAAGCCATCATCATCGACGTGGAAAACGGGTACATGCAGATGCTTGAAAAGAAATACACAATCGACGGGAAGAAACAGTTCTACCTCAACGAGCAGTGGATCCACGGGGAAGTGGCGCTGGATGACCGGCAGAAGTACAACACGATGAAACGTGTGGTCAATAAAATGGACGATATTTATAAAGTCGGGCGCGGCATGGAGGCAAGCGCACTGATGAAAAATGAAATCAACGGATGTCTGGAGACAAACACACCGGTGCGGCCGATCGACATCGTCAAGAAGGTCATGGCCAAGGATATGCAGGCCGAGGAAGAATCATTACTTATGATGGAAGACATGGGCATCGATGAACAGGATGTCATCAAGGCCCTGCCGTCGATGAAATCCCTCACCCGCTGCAAGATTCTCACCGACACCGAGGTGGAAATTTCCATGCCGGTCGAAGACTATGTCCGGGGCAACACGCTCTCCAAACGGTTCCTCGACGATGGGTCGCAGGAAATTACAATCAGCGGGATTCATGAAATCGTCGTGAAGTGAGAAAATCCGGAGACGGATTTTTCTTTGGCATTTTTGTGGAAGCGCTTGAGATTTCCGTGTTATTTTTGAATGTTTCATGTATAATGTAGCCAAAGAGGAAAGGAGTCTTTGTGACTATGTTAGATAATTTCTTGATTCAACTTTTCCATGAAGGCCAGTGCGCGGAAGCCTACAAGGTGTTTGGGGCCCATTTTGAAGAAAATGACGGCGTCAAGGGCGTGCGCTTCACGGTGTATGCCCCGCATGCAAGAAGCGTGCAGGTGGTCGGCGAATTCAATAACTGGGTCGGCGACAATGATTATATGGAACGCTATTTTGACGGGGGGATCTGGACGAAGTTCATCCCGAACGTGACGGAATTCCAGATGTACAAATACCGCATCGAAACGCAGAACGGGCAGCTCGTGGACAAGGCCGATCCGTATGCGTTCTACTCGGAAATGCGCCCGGGCACAGCGTCCAAGACGTATGAACTCGGCGGGTTCCCGTGGACGGACAAGAAATACATGAAAGCCCGCACGAAGAATTTCGAGGGCAACCTGAATATTTACGAAATGAACCTCGGGTCCTGGAAGATCAAAAAGGAATTTACGGAAACCGAGGATGGCGAATTTTATTCGTACGAAGAGCTCACGCCGATGGTCATCGACTATGTGAAGGAAATGGGCTTCTCGCATATCGAACTCATGCCGCTCAATGAATTCCCGTTTGACGGCTCCTGGGGCTATCAGGCAACGGGGTATTTCTCGGCGACGTCGCGCTACGGCAACCCGAAGCAGCTCATGCACTTCATCGATGAATGTCATAAGAACGGCATCGGTGTCATCATGGACACGGTGCTCGCACACTTCGTCAAGGATGCGCACGGCCTGCATATGTTTGACGGCGGCTGTCTCTATGAGTATGACGACATCAACAAGCGTTATTCGGAATGGGACTCCGTGTACTTTGACTTTGGCAAGGAAGAAAACCGCTCCTTCCTCCTGTCGGCCGTGTACTTCTGGGCCGAGATGTTCCATGTGGACGGCATCCGCTTCGACGCCGTTTCGAACATGATTTACTGGAAGGGCAATAAGTTTATCGGCACGAACGACGGAGCCATCACGTTCATCAAACGCATGAGCAACCGCATGAACGAAAGCTACCCTGGGGTCATGTTAATTGCGGAAGACAGCACGGACTACCCGTATGTCACCAAGTCCCCGAATGCCGGCGGCCTGGGCTTCGACTACAAGTGGGACATGGGCTGGATGAACGACACGCTCAGATACTTCAAGGAAGACCCGGTGTACCGTCAGTACGACCACAACCTTCTGACCTTCTCGATGATGTATTTCTACACCGAAAACTTCATCCTGCCGTTCTCACATGACGAAGTCGTTCACTCCAAGGGCACGATCCTCGACAAGATGTGGGGCGACAATGACCAGAAGTTCGCCCAGTGCAAAGCGCTCTACACGTACATGATGACCCACCCGGGCAAGAAGCTCAACTTCATGGGCAACGAACTGGCTGAATACAAAGAATGGGATGAAAAGAAAGCCCTCGGCTGGAATATCCTCGACTACCCTCAGCATGATTCGTTCCGTCAGTATTTCATCGCCCTGAACAATATGGTGAATGATCATCCGTGCCTGTACAAGTACGACTACTATCCGGAATGTTTCCGGTGGCTCGTCGTTGACGACAACCAGCAGTCCGTCTTCGCTTACGCCCGGTTTGAACCGGACGGAGGCTGCATCGTGACGGTGCTCAACTTCATCGGCAACTACCACGAAGAATACACAGTGCCGGTTCCGTTCAGCGGTTACTACAAGGAAATCCTGAACTCCGATGCGGACACGTATACGGGCTCCGGAGTCACGAACCCACGCTCGTTGCGCGCGAAAAAGGGCGAATGCCTGAAGGAAAATTACTCCATCAAGGTCAAGCTCGCACCATTCTCGGCGTGTGTGTTTGAGTACCGCGGCAAGGACACATTGAAGAGTGTGGCTGAGGCGAAACGCAAGGCAGAAGAAGAGGCGAAGAAGCCTGAAAAAGCAAAAAAATAAACACTTCACAACAATTCAAATGTGAACACACAGCCCGTAAAGGTTTTCATTTACGGGCTTTTATGTTAAGATAGGGCTTAGCGAATAATACTTAAAACATGGGGGTTTAGTATGTTTAAAACAAAAGAAGAATTCAAATATGAGTTCTCCAAGCGCGTGATTGAAACGTATGGCCGCACGGTCGAAGAGTCTCATATCACCGAAAAACTCATGGTCCTCGAGCTGATGGTGCGCGACTATGCATCCGTCAACTGGGCGATGACCAAAATGGCCGTGCAGGAAAACTCGCAGAAACAGGTGCACTATTTCTCGATGGAATTCCTGATGGGCCGCCTGCTCGTCAACAACATGATGAACCTGGGCATTTATGACATTGCCAAGGAAGGTCTGGCGGACTACGGCATCAATATCCACGAACTCGAAGAGCTCGAAAGCGACGCGGGTCTCGGTAACGGCGGTCTCGGCCGTCTGGCCGCCTGCTTCATGGACTCTCTCGCGTCCCTGTCGTATCCGGCGTTCGGTCACTCAATCCGCTATGAATACGGCTTCTTCGAACAGAAAATTCAGAATGGCTATCAGGTGGAAACACCGGACCAGTGGCTCCGTCTCGGGAACCAGTGGGAAGTGCGCAAGCCGAAACATGCCTGCGACGTCAAGTTCTGGGGGAAAGTTGTCTGGAACCCGGACAAGCAGGGCTGGGATCACGTCGATGCGGAATGTGTCCGCGCCGTCCCTTACGACGAACCAATTGTCGGTAATGGCACCACGGTCACGAACACGCTGCGCCTGTGGAAGGCCGAACCGTCCGACAATATCCCGCCAAACAAAGACTTCCAGGTGTATCTGTCCGAAGTCAATGAAATTTGTCAGAACCTGTATCCGGATGACTCCACACCGGCCGGGAAGATCCTGCGCCTGAAGCAGCAGTACTTTTTCGTGGCTGCCGGCCTGCATTCCATCGTCAGCGCCCACAAGCGTATGTACGGGGATTTGCATACGTTCGCGGAAAAGAACGTCATCCAGCTCAACGACACCCATCCGGTGCTCGTGATTCCTGAACTCATGCGTATTCTCATCGATGAAGAAGGTTTCGAATGGGATGATGCATGGGACATCGTCAGCCATTCGTGTGCGTACACGAACCACACGATCCTCGCCGAAGCGCTGGAAAAATGGCCGATCGATATGATGAAGAACCTGCTTCCGCGTGTGTACCAGATCATCGAAGAAATTCACAGACGCTTTATCGGCTTTGTGCGCACGGCTACGAACGGCGATGAACAGCTGCTCAACCGCGTGATGATCCTGCGTGACGGTCAGGTCCGCATGGCCCACCTCGCCATTGCCGGCTCGTTCTCGGTCAACGGCGTTGCGGCGCTCCACTCCGACATCCTGAAAGAGCGTGAGATGAAAGACTTCTCCCGCCTCTACCCGAACAAATTCAACAATAAAACAAACGGTGTCACCCACCGCCGCTGGCTCGCTTACTGCAACCCGCAGCTGTGCGACCTGCTCAATGAAACCATCGGCGACTCCTGGATTGCGCATCCGGATGACCTCGAAAAACTCATGGACTACACGAACGATTCAATCGTTCAGGGCAAGTTCATGAACGTCAAATACCAGCGCAAGATCGACCTCGCCAACTACATCAAAGAACACAACGGTATCGATGTGGACGTCAATTCCATCTTCGATATTCAGGTCAAGCGCCTGCACGCCTACAAGCGTCAGCTCCTGAACATCCTGCATGTTATTTATCTGTATCAGCGGATGAAAGAAGACCCGACGTTCCGGATTCACCCGCATACGTACATCTTCGGGGCCAAGGCCGCACCGTCGTACTACTTCGCCAAGAAGGTCATCAAGCTGATCAACTCCGTGGCTGATGTGGTCAACAACGACCCGGTGACGAACAGATACCTGAAGGTTGTCTTCATCGAAAACTACGGGGTTACGATTGCGGAACATATCATTCCGGCAGCTGATGTGTCCGAACAGATCTCCACGGCCGGCAAGGAAGCCTCCGGGACATCGAACATGAAGTTCATGATGAACGGCGCACTCACTCTCGGCACCCTCGACGGCGCCAACGTCGAAATCGCAGAGCGTGTGGGCGATGACAACATCATCATCTTCGGTAAGAAGGTCGAAGAACTCGCCGAGATGAAGGAAAGTCATTCCTATCATGCCTGGGACTACTATAACAACGATATGCGCATCAAGAAGGTCATCGACACCCTCACGGACGGCACGTTCTCGGACAACCGTGAAGAGTTCAAGCTCATCTTTGACGAACTCATGGGTCATAACGACGAATACTATCTCCTCGCCGACTTCGACGCCTATGTCAAAGCGCAGGAAGAAGTGGAACGCCTCTACAACGACAAAAACAACTGGGCACGCATTTGCCTGACGAACATCGCCAAGTCCGGTTTCTTCTCCTCTGACCGTACGATTGAGGATTACGTGGCCGACATCTGGCATCTGGAAAGGGTGAAGAAATAATGAACGAATTCGACATCAATAACGTCGTCATCGAAGACGAAGACGGCAACGCCCTCGACTGCGAGCTTCTCCTCGAATTCGAGGAAGAAGAGACGAACCGTACGTTCTATTTCTACACGCCGGTGGACGATGAAGAGGGCAACCTCTTCGTGTTCTACCACCTCGAAGGCACGCCGGAAGACGACATGCGTGAGGTTGTGACGGACGAAGACATCGACCTCGTCAATAAAGTCATCGATGAAATCAACGCGATGGACTTTGGTGATGACGACGAAACTGCCGACGCGTAAAACCCAAACATTAAGTCCGTTTCGACGGGCTTTTTCTTTCCCTTTCCCATGGGCCTTGAATATGTTAAAATAGCGTCGAAAGGTGTTGATGATATGAGAAGGGACGCCATCCGCATGACCGCGCGCGCTTTATCGCTGCATCAGATCAAAGTCTGTCTCTCGGCAGGCTACTACAACGGAATCTCATCGAGGTTTTATCTCAAAGAAGCCGGTGCCTTCTCGCCGGTCCTTTTGCATGGGGACATGACAGGGGAGGAAAACGGGTTCAAGACATACGAATTCAATGCGGATATTGAACTCGGGAAACGTTATACGGTCATGGATGCCTATGGGCTGACGTGTCAGCTCGACCTGACGCCGGTATCGCAGACTGCGGAATTCGACGAACTGTATGACTACGACGGGGAAGATCTCGGGGCGAGTTATTCCCTCGTGAAAACAATATTCAAGGTGTGGGCGCCGCTCGCCACCGGTGTGACGGTGCGTTTCTGGCATGGTCAGGATGTGGGCTTTGCGGCCATGACCCGCGGCGACAAGGGCGTCTGGAGCGCCGAAATCGTGCGCAACCTTGAAGGCTATGAATATGTGTATGTGATGGATATGAACGGGTTGATCAACGAAACATGCGACCCGTATGCCTATGCCTCGACGGCCAATATGCGTTCTTCGGTTGTCATCAACCTGCGCAAGGTCCGTCCGCCCAAGGCGTTGATGAAACCTTTGGTCAAAAAGACCGATGCGATCATTTACGAACTCGGGGTGCGTGATTTTTCCGTGGACCCTTACGGCCACCTGCGCCACAAAGGTAAGTTCCTGGCGTTCTGCGAAAACGGGAACACGACCGACATGGGCCTCTCTTCGGGCATTGACTATCTCGAAAAGCTCGGGGTCACCCATATCCAGCTCATGCCGGTCAATGACTTTGCGACCGTCGACGAAGACCAGCCGTACGACCTGTACAACTGGGGCTATGACCCGGCGCAGTACAACGTCACTGAAGGCAGTTATGTGACGGACCCGAATGACGGCTACCGCCGCATCATGGAATGCCAGGCGATGGTCCAGAATATTCACAAACACGGGATGCGTGTCATCCTTGACGTTGTGTACAACCATATGCATGACGTGAATAAAAACGCCCTTGAAGGCACGGTGCCGGGGTATTTTTTCCGCATGGACGGCGACCGTTTGTCCAACGGCTCGTGGTGCGGGAATGATTTGAATTCTGCGGCCCGGATGTGCCGCCGCTACATTCTGGCGATGTGCCGGCGCTGGCAGCGCCTGTACGGCGTGGACGGGTTCCGCATGGACCTGATGGGCATTGTGGATATCGACACGGTCCGCATGATTGAAGAACAGGGGCGCGCCTATGACCCATCATTCATGTTGTATGGCGAAGGCTGGAACATGGGCACCGCACTGCCTGATGACAAGAAAGCCATCATGGACAACCACGAAAGCCTGCCGCATGTCGGCTTCTTCAACGACCATTTCCGTGATACGATGCGGGGGTCGAACCAGATGGAGACGAAGGGCTATATTTCCGGGGATACGTACAAGACCAATGAAGCCATCGTGTGTCTGTGTGACACCCATAAGTTCACGAACATCGAACAAAACCTGAACTACGTGGAATGCCATGACAACGGCACGGTGTTTGATAAGTTTGTGATTTCGAACTCCGGGGAAAACGACTGGTGTTTGCGCCGGCGCTGTCAGCTGGCCACGGCCGTGACCCTTTTGGCCCAGGGAGTTCCGTTCTTGCATGCCGGACAGGAGTTTTACGGCACCAAGGGCGGGAATGTGAACTCGTACAACGCGGGTGACTCGGTCAATATGTTTGACTGGGGCCGCCGCGACCGCTACAATGAGGACGTTCGTTTTGTGGCCGGGCTCATCCGTCTGCGCAAGGAAAACCCGTGTTTCCGGTATGCGGACGAGAGCGAGATCCGCGAACACATCACCATCACGAATATCAACCACCAGATGATTGATTATCGCCTGACCCAGGACGAAGGGCCGTACAAGGAGTTCCGCATCTTCATCAACCCGTCCTACGACAAGATTGACGTGGAGATTGACAATAACTTCAAGGTGCTTTTGTGCATGGAAGACGAGAAAATCATCAACGGAAAACTGCGTGTCACCGGCGTGTCGCTGGTTGTGTGCGCAAGATAGGAGCTTTATGAAACTCATTGTCGGCCTGGGCAATCCGGGCAAAAAATATGAAAACACCCGGCACAACACCGGGTATATGTGCGTGGACGCCTTTGCGAGGTCGCTCAATGTGTCCATTGATATGAAGAAATTCAACGGTCTGTATGTCAAGACGAAATACAAGGGCGAAGATGTCGTGCTGCTCAAACCGGAAACGTTCATGAACAACTCCGGGGAAAGCGTCGGCGCCGCCCTGCGCTTTTTCAAGATGGATCCGAAGGAAGACCTCGTCGTCATTTATGACGACATGGACCTCGACTGCGGACGTCTGAGACTCCGGGAACAAGGCGGTCCGGGGGGACATAACGGGATGAAGTCCATTATCGCCCACACCGGAACCAACGCGTTCAAGCGCATCCGCGTCGGCATCGGCCGTCCGGTGTATGACACCGTGGACTATGTGCTCGGACGCTTCTCCCCGAGTGAAATGCCCGATATGGATCACGCCGTCACGATGTGCGTGGCCGCCCTCGAGTGCATCGTGAGCGAGGACTTTACGACCGCAATGAATCGCTTTAACAAGAAGTAGTATGAAAAAAGTATCACAGCTTTTACAAAACAACCCTGCCGTATCGGCCATCGCGTCCGGTCACGGGCAGATCATCGTGAATGACTCAGAAGGCGAAGCGTATTTGATCGCATCCGCCTTTTTGCGATGCCGGCGCACGATCCTGATTGTCAAAGACACCCAGTATCAGGCGGCGGCCCTTTACCGTGCCCTCACGGAGCTTCTCCCCGATGTCGTCCAGTTCGCGGCCGACGAAACACTGCGCGTGGACGCCGTGGCGTACTCGTTTGAAATGTTGGGGGAGAGGATCAACACATTATACAAACTCACACAGGGCGAGCCGGTCATTTGTGTCACGAGTGTCCCGGCCCTCTCCCGTCATATCACCGGTCCCGGGCTGTTCAAAAGCTCTGTGCTCACGCTTCAGCGGGGCGATATCATCGACCCGAAAGAGCTGGTGGCCAGACTCTCACGCATGGGTTACCGGACGATTGCCCGCATCGATGCGCCGTTTTACATGTCGAGGCGCGGGGGCGTGGTGGACGTGTATTCCATCCAGTACGACCAGCCGATCCGTATTGAATTCTTTGATGACGAAATCGACACGATGGCCTTCTTCGACCGCGACACGCAGCGCCGCGGGCGGGAAATCACCGAAGCGGTAATCTTGCCGGCCACGGATATGATGTATGATCCCGAAGAGACCGCAAGTGTGGAAAACGTTGTGCGCACTGGGGCCACGGGAGAAGGTCTTGCGGAGGAAAGCCGCCAGTCCCTCCTCAATAACATCGGGATGGATCTCGACGCGCTCGAGACGATGGATTACTCCCCGCGCATGTATCAGTATTTGAACCTGTATCACTCCACCGGCCGCCTGACCGACTATCTCCCCGATGGGATGATCATCGTGGATAAAGAACGTGACTGTCAGGATGCGTGGAAGAGGTTCGTGACGGAAACCGACCAGTACGCCAGGGATATGCGGGAAATCGGGGAAATGTGGAACGGGGCGGATTTGTATCAGGACGTGCCAAACATGATGGCTATGGCCTCTGTGCATTTCACCGCCTTCCGCATGAAGAAAACCGACCTCATTTTCAACACCCATCCGGTCGATATTTGCCGGGTGAACGAAGCGCCGTTTGTCCATCAGCTTCAGGAGTATGAAAACATGGGCCGGGTGCTCATCGCCCTCGCCAACCGGGATCAGATTTCCGCCTTAACCCGCACTCTGGAAGATGCGAATATCTCCTATGCCAATATCACCATGGAAGAGACGGTCTATCCGGGTATTAATATTTACCTCGGCACGCTGCCGAAAGGGGTGGAGTTCACCGACGAACACGTCGTTGTGCTCACTCACCACGAACTCTTCCGGGTCACGAAAGAGCGCCGGCGCTATGTGCGCTATGACAACGCCCATGTGATCCGCGACTACAACGAGCTCAGCCGCGGGGATTACGTCGTCCATGACAAATACGGCATCGGCCGCTACATGGGCATCGAGACGATGGAATTCAACGGGGTGAAGAAGGACTATCTCCACATCGCCTACAAGGGCAATGACATTGTCCGGGTGCCGGTGGAAAACTTCCAGCTCATCCGCAAATATGCCTCGGCCGACGGCCGGGCGCCGAAGATTCATTCCACCAGCTCCTCGCAGTGGGCCCGGGAAAAGGCCCGTGTGCGGGCGAAGGTGGATGGTCTCGCCGACGAGCTCATCGCCTTATACGCCGCGCGTATGAGCCAGAAGGGCTTTGCGTTCAATGCCGATGACGAGATTCAGGAAGACTTTGAAACCCAGTTCGGCTACTCCCTCACACCGGACCAGGAGCGTTCGGTCCGGGAGATGAAACAGGACATGGAGTCTGAGCGGCCGATGGACCGCCTCTTGTGCGGGGACGTGGGCTTCGGGAAGACGGAAGTCGCCCTGCGCGGCTGCATGAAAGCCGTGCTTTCCGGCAAACAGGCCGCCTTCCTGTGTCCGACCACCATCCTGTCATCACAGCACTATAGGACGATGAAAGAGCGTTTCAAGAACTTTCCGGTGAATATCGCTTTGTTCAACCGCTTCACGAGTGCGAAGGAGAAAAACCAGCTCCTGAAGGAGCTGAAGGAAGGTAATATCGATATCCTCATCGGGACGCACAGACTCTTATCCAAGGATGTGGAATTCAAGGATTTGGGCTTACTGTGCATCGACGAAGAACAGCGCTTCGGTGTGCGGCAGAAGGAAAAGATCAAGGACATGCGCAAAACCATCGACGTCCTCACCCTTACCGCCACACCAATCCCAAGAACACTTCAGATGTCCCTGATGGGCGTCCGCGAACTTTCGCAAATCGAAACACCACCGCTCAACCGCATGCCGGTCCAGACGTACGTGTGTGAAGAAAGCGTCCCGCTCATCCGTCAGGTCATCGAGCGTGAACTCGCCCGCAAGGGGCAGGTGTTCTATCTCCATAACCGCACCGAATCCATTGCGGCCACGGCCGCCAAGATCCGGCGCCTCGTCCCATCCGCCCGCATCGGCATCGGCCACGGGCAGATGAAGAAGCAGGAAATCGAAGACGTCATGCAGGCCTTTGTGGACGGGGAATATGATATTCTCGTGTGCACGACCATCATCGAAACAGGCATCGACATCCCGAACGCCAACACGATTATCGTCGAAGACGCAGACCGTTTCGGTCTTGCCCAGTTGTATCAGATCAAAGGCCGGGTCGGCCGCAGTGACCGTCTGGCTTATGCCTATCTCTTGTACCGGCAGGACAAGAGCCTGAGTGAAGATGCCCAGAAGCGCCTGAAGGCCATCAAGGATTTCACCCGCCTCGGGTCCGGGTATAAAATTGCTCAGCGCGATTTGTCCATCCGCGGGGCCGGGGATATCCTCGGCAGTGAGCAGGCCGGGTTTATCGACACGGTCGGTTATGACATGTACATGCGCATTCTTCAGGACGCCATTAAAGAAAAACAAGGTCAGAAAGTCCCGCAGGAAGAGGAAGACGTCCCTGTCTCCCAGGTCAAGATCGATGGCTACATTCCTAAAGGCTATGTGGAAAGTGATGCAGAGAAACTGCGTTTGTATCAGGAAATCTTCAAGGCCAATACCATGGATGACCTCGCCAAAGTCGAAGGGGAACTCCGTGACCTTTACGGCCACCTCCCGCATGAGGTCATGAACATTCTTACCAAGCGACACTTTGATATCCTCACCCATGACAAGCGTGTCTCGGGTGTGCTCGAGGCGGACCAGGAAATGGCGGTGTATTTCACCGGGGCTTTTTCCGACACCATCGACGGCATCCGGTTCTTCGAAAACGCCTGCCGGTGTTTCAGGAAACCACGGCTCCTCAACGAAAAAGGCCAACTCGGGGTGTCCGTCACCGAGGGTGGTGGGGGCGTAGAGGCTTTCGTCCTCTTCCTGGACGATCTCTTCGGCTACAAACAGCTTGATCCCCATCACAGACCGGCTTAGGCCGGTCTTTTTTATCTCAACAAAATACAGACTTCTCAGGAAATATGCAACACCCAAATTCATTACGAAACGTTGCACATGTAAGCGCTTTTTGATAATATTTAAGTGGTAACTTACGTTGCTGAAACGC
>Ga0065709_1029257_pt1 | contig 46094 bp, 40 predicted proteins | sample Hoacrofraction14_2_FD_59096 | JGI IMG/M metagenome (GOLD analysis project Ga0065709, IMG submission 59096) | Hoatzin crop microbial communities from Cojedes, Venezuela, sample from fiber fraction 14 v1 | ecosystem: Host-associated > Birds > Digestive system > Esophagus > Crop | place: Venezuela...
CAACAAACCTATTGGCAGAGTCAAGTATGCGCTGACTTAATTCCGCCAACGGGTTATATATTATTATTTATTATTATAGTATATCTTACTTTTCTTTCAAAAGCACTGACTTGTAGGCAATCAAATCAATCAAACTTCATTTTCTGCCAGTGTCCCCTTTGTACTTGTTCTACCAGCCCATTCCTTTTCCACTGGGCAATTAGACTTGTTGCACTTTTCACTTTGCCCTTCAATTTTACAACTTGTGCAGTACTAAACACTTTCGGCAACTGGTCGTAAATGATTTGGTTCTCGGAGCGCACTTTGGCATGTGCCTGTTCCACCGTGGATTCTTTGCGCACTTTCTGAATCTGGTTGTAGAGGAAGCGGTACTGGGTGCAAAGCAAGTAGTCTGCCACGATGTCGAAGAGGTCGAGGTGGCGGTTCTTCAGCGTCTTGGAAAAGTCGCGTTCGAAGCGCGCTTGGTTGAACGGTTCTTGTGCGCGGCAGAGTTTTGCGGCGTAGTCGCAAAGCAGCACGCAAGTGACTATGCGCATGGCGTTAATCCAAACTCGCATGCGGAGCGAAGCGAAGTCTTCGTCGTTTGCCTCCTTGGCTTTCTCCAGTGTGCGGTTGAGCCAGTCGTAGGCGCGCTGCTGGAGTTTTGTGAGTTGCACCTCGCCGTGGAACGTCATGAGTTTGGCGGCAATGGAATTGATGAGTTCTTTCTGCTTGTCGGTGCGCGGTGGGAGCGGAACGTAGGGGTCGAAGCGGTTGTTGGGCATGATGCCGATGCAGAAGCGCTGGACTGAGCCGTCGGCAGGGTTGGCGAAGAAGCGGTCGAAGGCATCGTAAGTTCCAGTCATGGAAACATTGAGCATGACCTTTTCGACAGTGTAGTTGGCACTGTCCGCGGTCTTGCGCTCCGTACCCCACCGGGAGTTGTCGTAGGCGGAGCGGAAGACAACTGCGAGGTCGCGCGTGGAGATGGCGCTCGCGCCGAACTGGTCTGCCTCCTGTGCGAACAGGAAGCAGTGGTGCTCCTTGGAGAAGTTAAGCAACTCGGAGAGTCGCGCCTTGGTGATGTCGGGCGACAGCACTCGGATGGAATACTTCTTCTCCTTGGGCTGGTCCACCGCGTTGCGCGCCTGACGCTGCGCTGCTCGCATGATGTCCTCGGCAACTCGGTTGGCTGCGTCCTGCTCGCGTAGCGGAACGATACTCCTGACTCCCATCTCCCAAATTGTTAATTTTTAATTGTTAATTATCAATTCCCACATCCGCGTGTCGGAATTTTAGGACGTATGTTTGCGTTTATGTCGTTTTTTTGCTATCTTTGCACTTTTGATAAGTAATAATTGATAAATAAGAAAAAAATTGCGTGTGGCGTTTGAAAATTCTGCAATTTGTAAGCAATTCATGGCAGGGCGGCATTCGTGGCTCGCAGTTTCAGAAAGTTTGTAATTAAGGACGCAGAGAAATGGTTAGTTTTGTGGTTGGGCTGTGCTGCCTGTTGTTTGGTTTTCTCTTCTACAGCCGTGTTGTGGAGGGTGTTTTCGGTGCTGATGGTGAGCGTTCTACGCCTTGCCAGTATAGGGCTGATGGTGTGGATTTTGTGCCTATGCCGACGTGGAAGGTTTTTTTGATTCAGTTTTTGAATATTGCTGGCACGGGTCCTATTTTTGGTGCGATTCAGGGTGTTTTGTTTGGTCCTGCTGCTTTTTTCTGGATTGTTCTGGGTTGTATTTTTGGTGGTGCGGTGCATGATTATCTGAGTGGGATGATTAGTCTGCGTAAGGGTGGGGCGAGTCTTCCTGAGCTGGTTGGTGACGAGCTGGGGAATGGCATGCGTGTTTTCATGCTGGTGTTTTCGCTGGTGTTGATGATTTTGGTGGGTGCGGTGTTTGTGAAGACGCCTGCTGATTTGCTTGCGCAGTTGTGTGGCGGTGGAAGTGTGATGGGTGAGGTTTGGTTTTGGTGTGTCATCATTTTTCTTTATTATATTCTTGCGACGTTGTTGCCGATTGACGCGCTGATTGGGAAGTTGTATCCAGTTTTTGGTCTTGCGCTGCTGGTTATGGCAGTTGGTGTTGGCGTGGGTATTTTCGTGCAGGGTGGGTCGGTTCCTGAGGTGACTGCGGCGTTTGTGAATCATCATCCTGATGCTAAGGCTTTGCCGATTTTCCCTGGTTTGTGCATTACGATTGCTTGTGGGGCGGTGAGTGGTTTTCATGCTACTCAGAGTCCGATGATGGCGCGTTGCATGAAGAATGAGAGGCTTGGCCGCAAGGTGTTTTATGGTGCCATGATTAGTGAGGGTGTTGTGGCGATGATTTGGGCTGCTGCAGCGATTAAGTTTGCTGACAGTTTGCCTGGCGATGGGACGGCATACGAGAAGCTTTGGGCTGGTGGCAGCATGAGCCCGAGTGTTGTTGTGAATGCGATTTGCAATTCTTGGCTGGGGACGGTTGGTGCTGTGCTGGCGATTTTGGGTGTGGTTGCTGCTCCCATTACGAGTGGTGACACGGCTTTCAGGAGTGCTCGGCTGATTAGTGCGGATTTTTTCCACTTGAAGCAGAATAAGATTTATAAGCGTTTGTTGCTGAGTGTGCCGCTGTTTGTGGTTGCTCTGGTGCTGATGTTTGTGGATTTCAGTGTGCTTTGGAGGTATTTTGGCTGGGTGAATCAGACGATGTCTGTGTTCACGCTTTGGGCTGTGACGGTTTGGCTGGCAAGGAAGGGGAGGTGTTATTGGATTAGCCTGGTTCCTGCGGTGTGGATGACGCTTGTGAGTGTGAGTTACATTCTGGTTGCTCCTGAGGGTTTCCAGCTTCGTCCGCTGATTGCTGATGTTGCAGCTGTGGTGGTTGCCGCGCTGCTGTTGGGTTTGTTCTTTTGGTGGAAAATGACTAAAGCTTCGTTTTTGAAAGATGAAAAGGATTAAGAAATCGACTTATCTGCCGGTGCTTTTGCTGTTGTTTGGCGCTGGTTTCTATGTGTATAACGGCTTGAAGTGGAACAGCTGGCGTGAGAATTTGGCGAATATGGTTATTTATTTCGTCATCATCCTTGCGCTGTGGTGGGCTTTGCGGACGAAGGAGAGGTATGGCGATGAGCGCGAGAAGGACATGTAAGGTGTTTTGAATTGTATAACTTATTAATGTGATATTGATTATGAAGAAATTGTTTGTTATGGCGCTGCTGGCGGTGTTCTCGCTTGGGGCGTTTGCTCAGTTTGAGCAGGGGAAGTGGTATGTGAGCACGAATTTGGTTGGTGCTGGCCTGAGCTATAGTGGGAATGATAAGCTGGCTTTCGGCCTTGGGGCGAAGGGTGGTTATTTTTTTGAGCGTGACTGGATGTTGACTGCTGAGGGCGGCATGGATTTCCGCGACAGTGATTTCCGTTCGATGTGGGTTGGCGCAGGCTGCCGCTACTATATTGAGCAGAATGGTCTGTGGCTGGCTGCAAGCGGCAAGTTGGTGCATGAGTTCAAGAGTTATAATGATTTCATGATTACGCCTGAGATTGGTTATTGCTTCTTCGTGAATCGTTACATCACGCTTGAGCCGTCGCTGTATTTTGACATCAGCACGAATGATTTTTCGGAGTATAGCCGCGTGGGCGTGAAGTTTGGCCTGGGCTTTTACTTCTGATGCCTTTTGGGCATTGTTTGTTGAACCTTTAATTGTCTGATTCTTATGGAAATATACAGGGCAATAGCTGATTTGCAGTCGTCTGCAGGTCTTGCTGAATTTGCATCTCGCACGCAGGAGCATTATGTGTTGATAGGCCTGAAGCCTGCTGAGGTGACTCTTGGTTCGCGTTGCTGTGAGCGTTTTGAGGAGGTGGCTCGTGACACTGGTGCTGCCTGGGTTTACAGTGACCGCTATGTGTCGAAGGATGGCAAGGTGTCAGTTTGCCGCACGCTTGACTGGCAGTTTGGCAGTGTGCGCGATGATTTTGACTTTGGCGCTGTGGTATGTGTGGACATGCGTGTGCTGCGTGCCTACGTGGACAGCCACAGGGCTTGCCAATGGCAGTATAGTGCTCTGTATGATTTCTGGCTCTATGCGGCTCAGCAGCATGGTATTTTCCATCTGTCGGAGGTGCTCTACACTGAGGCTGAGGCTGATGGCAGGAAGAGCGGTGAGAAGCAGTTTGACTATGTGAATCCGCGCAACCGCGAGGTTCAGCAGGAGCGTGAGCAGGTGTTCACGGGCTATGTGAAGGCCATAGGGGCTTTTGTGGACCACAGGACTCTTGGCACGGTGACTTTCGACCGCTATGAGTTTGCCAATGAGGCGAGTGTGGTGATTCCTGTGAGGAACCGTGTGAAGACGATTGAGGATGCTGTGAGAAGCGCGCTCTCGCAGGTGGCTGACTTCAGTTTCAATGTGCTGGTGGTGGACAACTACAGCACGGATGGGACGAGCGAGTTGCTGGAGAAGCTGGCGAAGGAGGATTCGCGGTGCATCCACATTGTGCCTGAGCGCAAGGACCTGGGCATTGGCGGCTGCTGGAATGTGGCCATCAATGATGAAAGGTGCGGCAGGTTTGCTGTTCAGCTGGACAGTGATGACTTGTATGCTGCTCCCGACGTGCTGACGCGCATTGTGGCTAAGTTCCGCGAGTGCAATTGCGGCATGGTCATTGGCAGTTACCGCATGTGTGACTTCAACTTGCAGACCCTTCCGCCAGGACTCATCGACCACAAGGAGTGGACAGACGAGAATGGCATGAATAATGCACTGCGTATCAATGGACTGGGCGCGCCTCGTGCATTCTTCACTCCATTGCTCAGGAAGCATCCTTTCCCCAACACGAGCTATGGCGAGGACTATGCCATGGGCCTGCGCATTTCACGCAAGTTCCGCATTGGCAGAATTTATGATGAGCTGTATCTTTGCCGCCGCTGGGAGGGCAACAGTGATGCCGCGCTTTCGCCAGAGAAGGTGAATGAGAACAATCACTATAAGGACAGCCTTCGCGGCATTGAGCTGCGTGCGCGCATGTTCAGCAATGCTTATTGGAACATGAGGACGACGGAGAAGGATATCCGCATGTTCTTCAGTAGGCAACTGGAGGCTTGGACTGACGCTCAGGCGCGCTACAAGCAGCTGGGGGATGTGTCGGTGAGCGAGTTTGACGTGAATGGCGCTGGGCTGAAGGTGCAGTTCAATCCCCATCGCATGGGTTCTACGGCTGCTGCTGTTGACAGCAAGTCGATTGCCCACCGTCCTTGCTTCCTCTGCGAGGAGAACCGTCCTCAGGCACAGCGGAGCCTGCCCATCCTTGGCAAGTATGCACTGCTGGTGAATCCTTTCCCCATTCTTCCTCAGCACTTCACGCTGACTTGCCGCTACCACACGCCGCAGGCCATTGCTGAGAACTATATTGACTTGGTGCGCATGGCTGATGAGCTGCGCGACTACATGGTGTTCTACAATGGCCCAAAGTGCGGCGCCTCAGCTCCCGACCATCTGCATTTCCAGATTGGCAGCCGCGGGGTGGTGCCTCTGGAGCGTGACTGGGACAAACTCTACCGCAGCAAGCGCACACGCCTCTATCCCATTACTGACGCAGATTTCATTGAGGCTGCCAAGTTGGAGGCAATGGCTGATGACACAGGCATCTTCTCGCTGCGCGACTATGTGATACCTGGTTTCATCATTGTTTCGCGCACGCCTGAGGCCAGCGAGGTGCTTTTCCGCAAGGTGTACAGCGCGCTGCAGGATGGCAATACTGACGAGGAACCCATGATGAACATCCTGGCCTGGACCATGGATTGCTATGCTGATGGGTCGAAGCGCGTGGTGAGCATCATCATTCCGCGCAGCAAGCATCGTCCTGACTGCTACTTCAAGCAGGGCGAGGAGCAGATTCTGGTGAGCCCAGGCGCCCTCGACGTGGCAGGCATGATTATCACGCCGCGCGAGGAGGATTTCCGCAAGGTGACTGCTCAGGTGGCTGTGGACATCCTGCAGGAAGTGGGCATGTCAGGACAGGCTGAGATTGACGCGATTATGCGGCTGAAACTGGGCCAAAACGATTAAGGAACAATCTGAAAGAGTGAGGATTATGGAAACAGGAGCAGTTGAGAACAAAAGCAAACGGAAAGAGCCCGATGTGAGTGTCGGCATTGTTGATGCTCAGCAAATACGCTTCCGCCTGAATGCAGCCTATATGGCTAAGGGTGAGAGTGTTTCGGGTGACCAGACCATAGAATATGAGGATGGCGCTATCCGCTGGAATGGCAGCCTTTATCAGGAACTGACCTTTGTGCCGGTGGAGGGCATGCCTTCGTTCACGCTCTATGAGGTGACGATTGGCGTGGGTTTCCACTGGGAGCGCAAGGAGGCACAGACTTTCCGCGGCAGCCTTCGCGTGATTGTGAACGAGGGCAAGCTTTGCGCCATCAATATCCTTCCCGTGGAGGAATACCTGGTGAGCGTGACCAGTTCGGAGATGAGTGGCACAGCGCCTTTGGAGTTCCTGAAATCGCAGGTGGTGATTTCGCGCAGTTGGCTCATGGCACAGTTGCGCAAGCGCAAGAAAGACCACCTCGGCGAGACTTTCCATTCCTACAAGAAGACCGACAAAGAGTTGGTGCGCTGGTATGACAAGGAAGACCACTTGCTCTATGATGTCTGCGCTGATGACCATTGCCAGCGCTATCAAGGCATTACGCGAGCATCCAATCCTGTGGTGCGCCAAGCCGTGGAGGCCACGCGTGGGCAAGTGCTGCAGTCAGATGGCAAGATTTGCGATGCACGCTTCTCCAAGTGCTGTGGCGGTGCTACGGAGGTCTTTTCCACTTGCTGGGAAAACGTGGACTTCCCTTATTTGCCTGCCAAGCGCGATGCTGACCCTGCCACAGAGTTGCCCGACCTGACCACGGAGGAAGGGGCGCGTGCTTGGATTGATGGCAGTCCCAAAGCATTTTGCAACACGAAGAACAAGCGCATCCTTTCGCTCATCCTCAATAACTACGACCAAGAGACCCGCGACTTCTTCCGCTGGAAAGTGGAGTACACGACGGAGGAACTCTCTGCGCTGGTGGACTCCAAACTGAAGGTGACACTGGGCGAGATTCAGAACCTCGTTCCCCTGCAGCGTGGACCATCAGGACGCATCTGCCTGCTGCGCATTGAGGGTTCGGAAGGCACATTCACCATTGGCAGGGAACTGGAGATTCGCCGCGTGCTTTCACCTTCCCACCTGCTGTCCTCCGCGTTCTATGTGGAGAAGACCGACGCAGGATTCGTGCTGCATGGAGCAGGGTGGGGGCATGGCGTTGGCCTTTGCCAAATTGGCGCTGCAGTGATGGGAGAGAAGGGATATCTGTATGAACAAATCTTAGGGAATTACTACACTGGCGCTGAGATTGTTGCACTCTATTAGTTAGAGGGATTATTCGTGGAGTCAACTTCCAAAACACATAACCCTTGGCTTTGGATTCCGAGCCTCTTTGCCATAGAAGAAATCCTGCTGGCTTTCATCTTCTATGTGGCCCTGCTGCTCTTTGTGCAGTTTGGCGCCACCTACACGCAAGCCACGCTGCTTCAGGGATTCATCCTCTTGCCGTGGGTGGTGAAGTCGTTCTTCCTCCAGGCGATTAGGCAGATGGGACACTACAGGCGGTGGATTCTCATTGCGCAGTTCCTGTCGTTCCTCACGCTGTCAACAACGGCTTTCTACCTCAACAACATCCACCTGCATTTCCGCTACATTGCCCTGTGGCTGTTCCTGCTGTCTGTGCTGACGGCGTGGCACACCATCCTTTCTTCGCTCTACTATGAGCGCATGCTTTTCCCGCGCCAGCAAAGACTTTACAACAAGACCAAACGGGTGGTGTCGAGCGTGACAACCATTGTGACCTACGGCCTGCTCATCTTCTTCGTGGGTTTTGGCGAAATCTTCTTCCGCAGCATCAACCGCGCTTGGGGACTTGCTTGCTACTTGCTGGCAGGCGTTATGCTCATTTTCCTCATTGCCAATTTCTTCCTGCTGAAACGCCCCCATGTGTTCTGCCACTATCCCAAGAGCAGCCTGAAGGCAAGCGTGCAGCAGGAGCAAGAATACCTGGAGAAGAGCGCTTTCCGCCAGCATGGGCACTACCTGCTGCTGGTGTCCTTCTTCCTGCTCCTTCCGCAGGCACTCATGCTTTGCCAGCGCCTGTTCTACTTCCTTGCGCCAGAGGAGAATGGCGGTCTCGCCTGCTCCCTGCAGGAAGTGGCGTTTGCGCAAGGCACCATCGGCGTCTTGGCATTCATAGTGGGCAAGGCCCTGTCGCGCTGGCTCATCCATCGCTTTGGCGCGAAAGTCTTTGCCGTCTTGGCAGTCATCCTCACCCTTTCGCCTGTCTTCTATTGGCAGATGACTTGCGCGCCCCATACCGAGTCTATGCTCGCCTTCTGCTTGCTCACTTTCTCTGCGCAATTCTGCCTGGGACTGGGACTCTACACCCTGCTGCCTGCCATTCGGCAAGTGACGAAAGACCGGCATAGGAACACGTCGAACATGCTCTATGTGCCGCTGGTCATTCTCCTGATGCTGCTGCCCATGATGCTTTCGGGCAAACTTGCTGACGCCTTGACATTCAGGCAGTTCTTCCTGCTCGATGCCCTCTGCGCGCCGTTGGCATGGCTGTTCCTCCTCCTTTTCTGGAAAAAAATCAACATCGCAAAAACATTCCGCTTATGAAATCCTCCTCCCGTGCCTACACTTGGGTGCCTTCGCTCTACTTTGCCGAGGCATTGCCCTACATGGCCGTCATCTTCATGTCAACCACGCTCTACACCCGCATGGGGCTGAGCAACACCGAGTTGGCATTCTACACCTCTTGGCTCTACCTGCCTTGGGTCATCAAACCGCTTTGGAGTCCTTTCGTTGACGCCATCAAGACCAAGCGCTGGTGGGTCATTGCCATGCAGACCTTGCTGGGAGCGGGATTCGCGGGCATTGCCTTTACACTCAACACATCGTTCTGGCTGAGCGCCTCGTTGGCATTCTTCTGGCTCATTGCCTTCAGCAGTGCCACCCACGACATTGCTGCCGACGGATTCTACATCCTTGCACTCGACAGCCACGAGCAGTCGCTCTATGTTGGCATCCGCAGCACGTTCTACCGCATTGGCAACATCTTCGTGCAAGGCGCGATGGTCATCCTTGCTGGTTTCTTGGAGAAACATCTCGTTTCCAACAACTTGCCCAATATCCCTGCGGCATGGGCCATTACCTTTGGCACGCTTGCCGCCATCATCCTGCTGCTTGCCGTCTATCATCATTTCCGCTTGCCCCATGTGGAGGCACAGCCAGAAACGGTTGCTGAGACGGAGCAAGGCAATATGCTTTGGCAGGTGCTGCGCCAGTTCGGGCAGACCGTCAAGACCTTCTTCACCAAACCCCAAATCATTCCTGCGCTGCTGTTCATGCTCCTTTTCCGCTTCCCTGAAGCACAGTTGGGCAAAATCACCACGCCCTTCCTGCTCGATACTTACGAGCATGGCGGACTGGCACTTTCCACCGCCAGTGTGGGCACAATTTATGGTGTGGTAGGCGTTGTTGGCCTGCTGCTCGGTGGCATCCTTGGCGGCATTTTGGTGGCGAAAGACGGACTGAAACGATGGTTGTGGCCCATGGTGGCTGCCATCAGCATTCCCGATGCCGTTTACATCCTGCTCAGCGCTACCCAAACGTCGAATCTTTGGCTCATCAACTCCTGCGTCTTCCTGGAGCAATTCGGCTATGGTTTTGGCTTCACTGCCTACATGCTCTACCTGATTTACTTTTCGCGTGGTGAGAGTTCCACTTCCGTCTATGCCCTCTGCACCGCTTTCATGGCACTCGGCATGATGCTTCCAGGCATGATGGCGGGCTGGCTGGCAGACACACTCGGCTACACCAACTTCTTCATTGCCGTGCTGGTCTTCACCGCCATCACGTTCCTTGTGACGGCGTTCCTGCGCATAGACCCCGACTTTGGAAAGAAAGGGCACGAATAAACGCACGACACCTTCACGCACAGATACAACGAAACAGGCGAGACACTCAGTGCCTCGCCTGCTTTTTTCAGTGAATCTTAATTGAGATTACTTGATTTTGATGCTGTTAGCGGCATTGTCAATAGCGTTGTTCACAGCGTTCTTGCCAGCTTCCTTGGCAGCAGTACCAGCGTTCTCAACAGCGGTCTTGCCAGCTTCAACGGCAGCCTTGCCAGTCTCAACTGCATTGTTAGCAGCTTCCTTCACGCCTTCAACAGCGTTCTCAGCAGTTTCAGTCACAGCGTCAGCAACTTCGCCGGGGAGAGCAGCAGCATCAGCAGCAGCCTCTTCAACGGTGCTTACAGCATCCTCAACGGGAGAAACCTTGTCGAGAACAGTGCTTACGCCTTCAACAACAGTTGCGGGAACGATAGCGGCAACCTTCTCAGCGTTGTCCTTCAGCCAAGTGTTGATAGCAGCGCCATATTCCTTAGCCTTTTCTGCATCGAGCGTGCCAACATACTCCTGAACCTTCTCAAGCGTGGTCTGGATGAGGCTGGTGTCGTTCTTTTCAACAGCTTCCGTGAGAGCAGTGGTAACAGCGTTTGCGTCTTCAACGTTAACGGCCTTGGGTTCGCTCGTGCAGCTTACGATGCACATTGTGGCAACAGCTGCCAGCATAATCATTACTTTTTTCATAATACTTAAAATTTAAAAATGTGAATAAAAAATGAATTGCCTTACTTTTACTGTGTGTTTCTGCTCGCTCCTACAACAAGTGTATTCGCTTGCTTCACGGCTGCAAATTTAGCGTTTCTCAAAATAGGTGATTCATTTTTTTTGTTAAATTTCTATAAAATCGCGATTTTTCCTGTAACTTTTTTCTTTTTCTGCCCAAAATCGCCCCCTTTTCATGCAAATGCCCCTGCATATTCAAAGCGAGTTAACTGATTTTCTGAAACGACTGCAGTCATTTCCAAAAACGACTGCGCTCGTTTTTCAAAACCACTGCACTCGTTTTCGTCCTCTTCCTTTTTGCTTAAATGACCAAAGAAGGGAAGAAAAAAGTTCAACCCTCATAGACCAACAGCGAATCAATCCCGCTGACGTGGACTACTCGGATTTGAACTCTTTGGTGTAGTGATTGGTGGAATGAGCGAACCAAACCTATCTTCTGCCGCTGAAGAAGCTCCTAAGCCCCAATCCCCAGTTCCTGCAGGTTGCGGCGAGGGGATGTTTAACGCTGGAGCGCCAATCACATTATATTAATATGGTGCAAAATTAGTGGATTTTGTTAGGATATGCAAGGAATTGTGGTGGAAAAATGGGGTGGAGGGGTGGGGCGATGGTGAAAAAAGCGGGGAAAATTTTGCTGGGAATGAAAAAAATGGTAACTTTGCAGCCGCTTAGGGCAAGGAGTGCCCTGGGCATAACAACAACAATAACAAAAAAATCATCTAAATGGCAACAAAAATTAGATTGCAGCGTCATGGTCGTAAGGGCTATGCCTTCTACACCATTGTGATTGCTGATGCGCGAGCTCCACGAGATGGACGCTTCACAGAAAAAATTGGAACTTACAACCCGAACACCAATCCTGCAACGATTGACCTGAAGTTCGACCGTGCTCTGTATTGGGTTAAGGTTGGTGCACAGCCCACAGACACGGTGCGTAACATCCTTTCTGCCGAGGGTGTTTACCTGATGAAGCACCTGGAGGGCGGTGTGGCCAAGGGCGCTTTCACTGAGGAAGTGGCCAAGGAGAAGTTCGAAGCTTGGAAGAAAGAAAAGGACGCCAAGCGCGAGAAGGCGGTGAACAAGCAGAAGTCTGAGAAGCAGGCTGAAGCCGCTAAGCGCCTGGAGGACGAGAAGAAAGTGAATGCTGCCATCGCCGAGAAAGTGGCTCAGAAGAAGGCTGATGCTGCTGCCGCCGCTGCCGCTGCAGCGCAGGAGGCTGCTGCTTCCGAGGCAGAAGCTGCTGAGACTGAGGTCGAAGAGGCTCCCGCAGCAGAGTAAGATTTGCTGGACTCTTAGCAATGCCCTGCGGCAAGACGTCTGACGTTTTGCCGCAGGGTTCTTAGTTTTTAGTTGTTGAGTTTTTAAGGTTTTAAGTTTCTGAGTTATTGGTTGCTGGCCTTTGGTGTGTTTTTAGGGAGTGAAGTTTGCTTGTTTTGGAAATTTGGCGTATCTTTGTCAGAAGATTGAAGCGATTGACAATAATGGGGTGGCAAAGGATGCTGCTCGGCGACCCTTTCAGGGTCGATGTACTCAGCTCGATTGACCATCCCTGGGTCGACTCACTCGCTGCGCTCGTTCGCATGACCCAGGGTTACTTAGCCACTTCGTGGCTGGTCACCCTTTCAGGGTGATGAGTTTGTGCAGGTGCGGTGGCAAGGATTTAACAATTTACAATTAAGCAAGAATCGAAAGATTGCGGCGAAACTAATTTTTGCAGCGTTGTTAGGAAGAAGTTATGGCGAAGTCTAAGTCTAAGTTGTCTGAAAATACCATTCATGTGCGTGGTTGCCGTGTGAACAACCTGCGGAATATCGATGTGGATATTCCGCGCGACAAGTTGGTGGTGATTACTGGCGTGAGCGGCAGCGGAAAGAGTTCGTTGGCGTTTGACACCCTTTATGCAGAGGGTGAGCGGCGGTATGTGGAAAGCCTGAGCACCTACGCGCGGCAGTTTGTGGGGAAGATGAACAAGCCCGATTGCGATTTCATTGACGGCTTGTGCCCTGCTGTTGCCATTGAGCAGCGGGTGGTTGCCCGCAATGCGCGCAGCACGGTGGGAACGAGCAGTGAGATTTATGACTACCTGCGCATGCTGTTCGCTCGCATTGGACGGACTTACTCGCCTGTGAGCGGCAAGGAAGTGCGGCGGAACAGCGTGGAGGACTTGGTGCAGGAGATGACTTCGCACCCCAAAGGCACGCGCGTGATGCTGGTTTGCCCCTTTGCCCAGGTAGAGCATCGCAGCGATGATGAGCAGAAGGCCATTTATGTGGCGGAGGGCTTTGAGCACTTTGTGGAGCATGATGGCAAGCAATGGGTAGTGATAGACCGCTTGCTGTGCGATGAGGACAAGCAGAACGTGAACCGCTTCATGGATTCCGTTCGCACTGCTTTCTATGAGGGCAATGGCATTTGCGCCCTGAGTTTTCCGCAGAGCGATGAGTGGCACGATTATTCCCTGAGCTTTACGGCCGACGGATTGACCTTTGAAGAGCCGACCGACCAACTTTTCTCCTTCAATTCCGCCGCTGGCGCTTGCGAGACCTGCGAGGGCTTTGGTCAGGTGCTGGGCATAGACGAGGACTTGGTTATCCCTGACAGAGAGCGGAGCGTGTATGACGGCGCTGTGGTGTGCTGGCGCGGCGAGAAGATGGGCAACTGGCTGAAAGAGTTTTGCCGCCGTGCAGAGTATAACCATTTCCCCATTTTCAAGCCCTACTATGAGTTGACTGCCGACGAGAAGGCCATTCTTTGGCATGGAAATGGGTCGGGAGATGATGTTTGCATTGATGCCTTCTTTGAGATGCTTCGGAAGGGTCAGTACAAGATACAGAACCGCGTGATGCTTGCCCGCTATCGTGGCAGGACGGTTTGTCCTGCTTGCCGCGGAGGGCGGTTGAAGCCAGAGGCAACCTACGTGAAGGTGCGTGGTAAGACCATCGTTGATTTGGTGGAGATGCCTTTGTCGGACCTACTGGCATGGATGAAAGCCCAGCGTTTCAGCGCCCATGAGCAGCAAGTGGCGAAGCGGTTGATTACAGAGATTACTCATCGCCTGGATGTGCTTTGCCGCTTGGGACTGGGCTATCTGACCCTGAACCGCACAAGCAACACCTTGTCGGGCGGCGAGAGCCAGCGCATCCGCCTTGGCACCAGCCTTGGCAGCAGTTTGGTGGGTTCGATGTATGTGCTTGATGAACCCAGCATTGGCCTGCACTCGCGCGATACCCACAACCTGATAAAAGTGCTGTGCCAGTTGCGCGACTTGGGCAATACGGTGATTGTCGTGGAGCACGATGAAGACACCATTCGCAGCGCCGATTACCTCATTGACATGGGGCCTGGCGCGGGACAATTTGGCGGCAATGTGGTGTTCGCGGGCAAGGTGACCAAGAAACTGCTTGACAGCGTGAATGATGATACGCCGTCGCTTACCCTGCGCTACCTGCAGCATAACCTGATGATTGAGCCGCCTGAGAGCCGCCGCGTGTGGAACAGTTATATAGAAGTGGTAGGCGCGCGCGCGAACAACCTGAAAGGCATTGACGCGAAATTCCCGCTGCATGCCTTCACGGTGGTGACTGGCGTGAGCGGTAGCGGCAAGAGCACCTTGGTTCGCGATATTCTTTATAGAGGCCTTAAGCGTCATTTTGACGAGGTGTGCGACCGTCCTGGGCAATTTCGCGAGTTGCGCGGTGACTTGGAGCGTGTGAAGCGCGTGGAGTTTGTTGACCAGAAGAGCATTGGCACGAGCAGCCGGAGCAATCCCGTGACCTATATTGGCGCTTACGATGAAATCCGTCGCTTGATGGCTGAGCAGCCCTTGGCGAAGCAGATGGGCTTTTCGCCTGTTTATTTCTCCTTCAACCAAGAAGGCGGACGCTGCGAGGAGTGCAAGGGCGAGGGCGTGGTGACGATTGAGATGCAGTTCATGAATGACTTGCAACTGCCCTGCGAGTGCTGCCACGGCAAGCGCTTCAAGGATGATGTGCTTGAAGTGAAGTATAAAGATAAGAACATCTACGATATTTTGACCATGACCGTGACAGAGGCGCTGGAGTTTTTTGCTGCGGACAGCCGCATTGTGAAGTTGCTTCAGCCTTTGGAAGACGTGGGACTGGGCTATTTGCAGTTGGGCCAGTCGTCTTCTACCTTGTCGGGCGGTGAGAACCAGCGCGTGAAACTGGCTTATTATTTGGGGCAGGAGCGCTCGGTGGAGACCCTTTTCATCTTTGATGAGCCTACGACAGGCTTGCATTTCCACGATATCAGCCGCTTGCTGAAGGTGTTTGACGCGTTGATTAAGCGCGGGCATACGGTGGTGGTGATTGAGCACAACCTCGACGTGGTGCGCAGTGCGGACTACGTGATAGACCTTGGTCCTGAAGGAGGCATAGGCGGCGGTGAGGTGGTTGTGGCTGGTACGCCAGAGGACGTGATGGCTTGCGAGCGGTCGTATACGGGGCAATACTTGAGAGGTATGGTTGAGGGAATATAGGAGATAGGAGTATGCTCGCTGCGCTCGCTGGGAGTCAGCCGATAGTAAAGGTGCGGTGGCACAGTGTGCTACTCGAGAGAATGCGAAAAGGTGCGAGTAGTGTGAGTGGTATGAGAGGTTTTCTTGTAAAATGTTTGGGAGGGTTGTTTTTTATTCGTAACTTTGTACATGAATCAAAGAAGTTGTAACTTTAGTGCTATGAAACGTATTGTTTTTGCCCTTTTTATGATGGTGTGCTGTCTGGGTGCTTCTGCCCAGCAGTTTGATGATTATTTTGATGGCAGGAGCCTTCGGCTGGATTATATCTTTGCAGGTGACAGTGCCAATCAGTACATTTTCTTTGAGCAGGCTTTTGTCAGTCCGGAATGGGCTGGGCGGCGGAGCAGGCTGAGCGAGAAGTTCCTGAATGGGAATGGCCAGATTACTGTTCGTGACCATGCGAGCGGTGATGTGATTTATGTGTCCACGTTCTCGACGCTGTTCCAGGAGTGGCAGACTCAGGAGGAGGCGACGAAGGTGCACAAGGCGTTTGAGACGAGTTATCAGGTGCCTTTTCCGAAGCATGACATTGACGTGACGGTGACGCTGACTGATGTGCATAACCGTGTGACGAGTGAGTTGACTCACACTGTTTCTCCGCAGGATATTCTGATTCGCCCTATTGGTGAGAATGGGCTGAGGAGCAAGTATGTGCTGAAGAGCGGTGACGTGACGTCGTGCGTTGACATCGCCATCCTGTCGGAAGGTTATACGGAGGCAGATGAGGAGAAGTTCTATGGTGACTGCGCGCGCGCTGTTGATGCTTTGTTCTCGCATGAGCCTTTCATTTCGCTGAAGAATCGCTTCAATGTGGTTGGCGTGTTTGCTCCGAGCCAGGACGGTGGTCCGAGCATTCCTCGCGAGGGCGCTTGGAAGCGGACAAGCACGAATGCGCATTATGATACGTTTTACTCTGACCGCTACTTGATGACGAGTGATATTCACCGGGTGTATGACTTGCTGTCGTGCGTTCCTTTTGAGCATGTGATTGTGCTGGTGAACTCGTCGACTTACGGCGGTGGCGGCATTTATAATCAGATTACGCTCTCGACGAGTGACCATGCGACGTTTAAGCAGGTTCTGGTGCATGAGTTTGGCCACTCGTATGCTGGTCTGGGCGACGAGTATTACTATGATGACCAGTACTCGACGTTTTACCCGAGTGATACTGAGCCTTGGGAGCCGAATCTGACGACGCTGGTGGACTTTGAGTCGAAGTGGGCAGATATGCTGCCGAAGGGCACGAAGATACCTACTCCTCCTGCGAAGATTCCTGATTTCCGCAAGGCAAAGACGGCTAAGGAGTTGAAGCAAATCAATGCTGCGACTCAGAAGGTGGGCGTGTTTGAAGGTGGTGGCTATCAGAGCAAGGGTGTGTATCGTCCTGCTCAGGAGTGCCGCATGAAAATCAATGAGGTTGAGGATTTCTGCCCTGTGTGCGCAAGGGCAATACGGAGGATTACAGAGTTTTATACGGCGAAGTGAGGGGAATTGACAATTAACAATTGGGAATATAGGAGACAGGAGTATCGGGCACTGCGTGCCCTAGGAGTCAGCCGATAGTGCAGGTGTGGTGGGAATTAACAATTAACAATTAACAATTAACAATTAACAATTAACAATGGTCGGGCTAATGGGGTAGAGGTGTTGCAAGGGAAGGGAGGTTTTTCACGAACGTCTGAAATGAATCTGACGAACGTATAGAATGGGTGCTGACAATCGTCTGAAAGTTGGTCCATGACCGTCTAAAAGTTGGCTGACGAACGTCTGGAATTGGAGCTGGAACTAGTTTTGGCTTTCGTGAGATGGGGATTGTGTTTGAGGGAGGGCGTGAATTGCGGAAAGGAAGGGCATGGTTTGTGAAAAAGATGGGCGTCGTTTGTGGAAAGGAAGGGCATCGTTTGTGGAAAGGAAGGGCGTGAATGGATTTTGCGAATAATGAGAAAAGATGTAGAGAAGCATTTGAACAATCAAGCAGTAGTATTTGAGCAATCAAACAATAGAATTTGAACAATTAAACAATAGAATGAGATGAAACGTAGTTTAGTTTTGGGGCTGTCCTTGTTGCTGGGCGGGATGTCGATGCATGGGCAGCAGGCCGCATGGAATGATAGTGGTAATGGCAATCCGTTTTTGCCGGGCTATTTCGCTGACCCGACGATAAGGAAGTTTGGCGACACCTATTATATTTATGCGACGACCGACGGCACGGGCAATGGCTATGGCCCGGCTCAGTGCTGGGCGAGCAAGGATTTCGTTCATTGGAAGAATGTTTTGCTGAACTGGCCGACGACGGAGGTGGTTTGGGCGCCAGATGTGATTCAGGAGCCAGACGGCAGTTACCGTTATTATTATTGCACGCCTTGCCAGGTGTATGTTGGCGAGAGCGCGAACCCGACTGGCCCATGGGTGAACCGCCTTGGCGCGAGTGATGCTGTGCTTGTTCCTGACCGCTTTGTGCATAATGCGATTACGCTTGACCCTGCGATTTTCAGGGATGATGACGGGAGCGAGTATCTGTATTTCGGCACTTGGGGAATCTATAAGGGCTTTGGCTGCGGCGTGGCGAAGTTGAGCGCTGACGGTAAGAGTTTTGTGGACAAGAAACTGATTGAGAATACGGAGATTACGGATTTCTTTGAGGCGCCTTGGGTTTTCAAGCGCAATGGCGTTTATTACTTCATGTATTCGAGCGGCAGTTGCCACGATGATACTTACCGCGTGCAGTATGCGACTTCGACGGAGAGTCCAATGGGTCCTTACACCTATAAGGGCTGCGTGCTGAAAACCAATGCTGACGGGACGATTCATGGTCCTGGACATCACAGCGTTATGCAAGACGGGGACGACTATTATGTGGTTTACCACAGGCATAATAATCCGCATGCGATTCATGGTTTCCACCGCCAAGTTTGCATCGACAAGATGGAGTTTGCGGCGAATGGCGACATCAAGCAGATTGTTCCGACCCATGAGGGCGTGGAATTGACGAAAGGCGGCCTTGGGAAGGGCGTTACGGACTTGGCATTTGGCAAGCCTGTGACTGCCAGCAGCACTTACAGCGAGTGGTTTAAGCCGGAATATGCCGTGGATGCGAACAATGGCACGCTGTGGCGCGCTGCTGACGTGCACGAAAACGCGTGGATTCAGGTGGATTTGGGCAAAGAGATGGCGTTTACGGAGGTGTGGACCGAGTTTGAGTATCCGACATTCTTCTATCAGTATGTGCTGGAGACGTCGAAGGATGGCAAGACTTGGAGCGTTTTTGCTGACAAGAAGAGCAACGTTCATGCAGGCAGCCCGATGGTGGACCGCGGGAAGACTAAGGCGCGGTATGTGCGCCTGACCATTACTGGCACGCAAAAGAATGGCCATTTCCCTGCGGTGTGGAACATTCACGTTTACAATTCTAAGGAGAATTTGGCTGAGCGATACCTGCCGCAGGTTGAGACTGCGTGGAGCGACGTTGAGGCCGCTTACACATGGATTCACAGCCGTGACCTTGCGGACTACAAGGCAGGGCAACTGCTGAACCTGGACGCTGAGGACTATGCTCAGGCGAGCGTGGTTGGCGGCGTGCCAGTGGTGGTGAAAGACGGCGTGAAGGCCTTCCGCTTCAATGGCAAAACCACGATTGAGATTGACACATGCGACCTTCACAGTCTGGTCTATAATGCGCCTTACACCGTGGATGCTTGGGTTCTGAACGAGAACCTTGGCGGCATCAGCACCGTTGCTCAGTTGACTGAAAGCGGCAACGACCTGGCCACCGTTGAGTTGCGCCATGGCAGCAACCCGTCGGAGGGCCTTGTGGGCCACAATGCATCCTTCGAGAATGCTGGCGGCGGCGATGCCGTGAAGGGCGGCGTGTGGCAGCATGTGACCGTTGTGTTCGACGGATTTAATGAGGAAGTGTATGTTGACGGCGTGGAAGTGAGCAAGAAGAATGTGTTCCTGATGCTTCGCCCGAGCGACAAAATCAGCATTGGCAGCGGCTTCAGAGGCAATCCGTTTGTGGGTTATGTGCATTCCGTTCGCGTGTGGAACTATGCTAACCGCGAGGTTGTCGGGGGAAATGTACCCGTGACGAGCGAGGAAGTAGTGGGCGATTTGCTCCATGGCATGACGCCTCAGTTGACTGTGGAACGTCAGACTGGCACGATGGCGAAAGTGCGCGCTTTGGGCCATGATGGCCAGGCGCTGCAAGACGGTCTGTTTGACTATGCCTTCAGCGTGAAAGAGAAAGGCGGCAAGGAAACGGTGGTGAGCAGCAGCCAGTCGGAAGTGTTGCTGACCCTTCCGGAGAAGGCTTGCGAAGTGGGCGTTGTGGTGAAAGACATTTACGGCAACGAGACAGAGAAGCAGACGCAGAAAGTGGCCCGCGCGAAAGGCCTGAAGAACCTTGCCGCAGGGTGGGGCGAAGTGAAGTTGGAGTCGGAAGGCAGCAACCTGAATGCCGTTCCAGACGAGAAAGTGGCGCTGAAGACACTGGATTTGCAAGGCGACTTCGTGCTGGAGTGCCACGTGAAAGACCTGATGGGCAGCGCTGAACAGCGGACTCCAGCGTACAATGAGGGCGGCGTGATTCTGATTTCACCGACGAATGATGGTGCGATGACCAACAAGACGCAGAACCTGGTGCACCTTGGCGTGTTCCCGAACTACAACTGCGGCAACATGCTGACGATGGTTTCGGCATTTGGCCGCCCGCAATTCCAGAACGGAAAGGGTTGGAACTTTGACCCGTATCTGCAACTTGAGCGCCGTGGGAACGTGATTTATGCCCGCACGAGCAACGACGGCGTGCTTTGGGAAGAGATGCCACAATCGCCTCTGACCTGCGATTTCCTGAGTGCAGGCAGCACTGTTCAGGTGGGCCTTTACCAGACGACTTACACCGAAGCGAAGGCCTGGATGACCTTTGACGGGGTGAAAATTTGGCGTCCGTGAAAGAAAAATGCGAAAAAAACTCGAAAAAGTTTTGTAGATTGGTAATAAAGTCTTACCTTTGCACCCGCAAATGAGACTTTAAGGCGCTTTCGTCTAGCGGCTAGGACACATGCCTCTCACGCATGGAACACGGGTTCGATTCCCGTAGGCGCTACAAAGAAGAGGACTTCGGTGCATGCAAGATGTGTCGAAGTCTTTTGTTTTATACTGAGAAAAGCGTGAATTTATGAGACACTTTCTGCTACTCCTTATTATAATGGTGGGCGTCAGCGCGCAGGGACAGTTGGTGAACGTGATTGGCGACAGTTATGTGAAGAACCACAAGCGCCCCGTGGAGGAGAGTTGGCACTGCCTGGCCGCGAAAGAATTGGGACTGACCTACGAGAACTACGGCAGGAACGGCGGTTGCGTGGCATGGGACAGGAGCACGGAAGGCTTTGGCCCGTCGCTGCTCGTGCGCTACAAAGAACTGAACCCAGCGGCAGACATCGTTCTGATTATTGCAGGACACAATGACGCGGACAAGGTGAAGGCCAATGCCGACAGCCTTGCGGCATTTACTGCTGCGGCAGGATTGCTGATTGATTTTATTCGGCTGCAATGCCCTCATGCGAAGGTTGGGTGGGTGACACCGTGGGACGTGCCTCGCGAAGGCTTTGAGCAAGTGAACCGCGCAATAAGGAAAGTGTGCAAGAAGAAGCGCGTTGCGGTGCTGAACACTGCTCAGAAGGATGCAGTGATTCGCGTTCGCGATGCTGAATTCAGGAAGAAATACTTTCAAGGCGCCAATGATTTTGCGCACCTGAACGCAGAAGGCCATCGGCTGTTTTTGCCGACAGGCGAGGCGTTCCTTAGAAAACTGATGCCATGACCTGGGGACTTTTCTTCGACATAGACGGGACACTGGTGAGTTTCAAGGACCACCAGATTCCCCAATCGACCGTTGATGCGCTGGCCAAGGCGAAAGAAAACGGACACCATATTTATATAGCGACTGGCCGACCGCTGCAAATCATCACGAACTTGCAGGCGATTGCGCCGCTGATTGACGGGTATATCACGACCAATGGCGCCTTCTGCTTTGTAGGAAAAGAGGAAGTGCGCTGCACACCGATGCTTCAGGCAGACGTGGAGATGCTGGCGGAAGATGCGTGGAAGTGCGACTATCCCTGCATCATTGCTGGCGAGCGCGATTTCGCCGTTCTGAACAACCATGCGGTGGTTGACGAAGTGTTTTGCCAAGAACTGGGCGTAAGAAACATTGATTTCAGCATTGATGCAACGAAGGTGATTGAAGAACAGCGCATTCTGCAGATATCCCCGTTCTTCCCAGAGGCACACGAGAAAGACATTCTGCCTCGATTGCAGCACTGCACCTCGGGACGCTGGCATCCGGCATTCACTGACGTGACGTCGGTTGAGGCAGACAAAGGACTTGGGTTAGAGGAGATGGCGCGATTCTTGGGCTTGCCTTTGGAAGCTACGATGGCGTTTGGCGATGGCGGAAATGACCTGCCCATACTTCGCAAAGCAGGAATTGGCGTGGCCATGGGCAATGCCATGGATGACGTGAAAGCAGGGGCAGACTATGTGACTGCGAGCGTTGATGACGCGGGAATTGCACAGGCGCTGAAGCATTTCAGAGTGATTTGAAACGCGATGTGCAGAGATTTTTGCTCCATTGTATGCAATAATCGAAGAAAAATGCCTAAATTTGCATTTTGAAATATGGCGCGATTGTTATCCATAGACTACGGCAAGAAACGCACGGGCATAGCCGTGAGCGACGAATTGCAGTTGATTGCCAACGGCTTGACGACCTTGCCGACACAAGAACTGTTCACCTGGCTTGAAGATTACCTGAAGAAAGAGTCGGTGGAGGCCGTTGTTGTGGGCTATCCGCGCCAGATGAATGGCGAAGACAGCGAGAACATGAAGCGCATCACGCCCTTCGTAAACCGCTTGAAAAAGAGCCATCCGGAACTGAAAGTGGTGATGTATGACGAGCGCTTTACTTCGGTCCTTGCGCAACAAACCATCCTTCAGGGCGGCGTTCATCAGAAAGAGCGGCGCGAGAACAAGGGGCTTGTGGACCAAATCAGCGCATGCATCATCTTGCAAGACTACATGGAAAGCAGGCGCAATGCCCCAATTCCGCAATAGAGAACGATAAACCAAAAGACAGATAACGATGATATTACCGATGTATATTTTCGGCCAGCCCGTGCTTCGCAAGGTGGCTGAAGACATTCCCACGGACTACCCGAACCTTCAGGAACTGATTGACAACATGTTTGAGACCCTTCGCCAGGCAGAGGGCGTGGGACTGGCTGCTCCGCAGGTGGGACTGCCCATCCGCGTTGTGGTGATTGACTTGGACTGCATCAGCGACGACGAACCGCAGTTCAAGGGTTTCCTCCGCGCTTACATCAATGGCCACATTGTGGAAACCAGCGAGGAAATGAGCGCATTTGAGGAAGGTTGCCTCTCCATCCCTGGCATTCACGAGAACGTGAAGCGCCCGGCACGCGTGCATGTGCAGTACCTGGACCGCGACCTTCAGCCGCACGATGAATGGGTTGAAGGCTTTGAGGCCCGCGTAATTCAGCACGAGTTTGACCATTTGGAGGGAAAAATGTTTGTTGACCACCTTTCACCGCTGCGCAAACAGATGATTAAGAAGAAACTGCTGGCGATGACCAAAGGCAAATTCTCATGCTCCTACAAAGCAAAACCAAATCACTGACACTTGGTTTGCTGCTTGTTGCAACCTCCGCATGCGCACAGATAAACACTGCGCGCGTGATGGATATTGGCCGGAACGCGCTGTATTTTGACGACTATTTGTTGGCCATTCAATACTTTAACCGCGTTATCGATTCCAAACCATACCTGTATGAACCTTACTTCTACAGAGGTTTGGCAAAGTTTTACCTTGAAGACTATACCGGTGCGGAGAAAGATTGCACCCGCGCCATTGAGATTAACCCGTACTTTCCGGATACTTACGAAGTAAGAGGCCTCTCGCGCATCAACCTTGACCGCTATGATTTGGCCTCGGAGGACTATGCGCAGGCCGTTGCCATGGAACCAGAAAAGCAGGGACTGTGGCACAACTGGGTGCTTTGCAACTTGGAGACGAAAAACGTTGCCAAGGCAGACAGCATCAGTGAAACCCTTGTGAAACGCTGGCCGAAGCATGCCGATGGCTATTTGCTGAAGTCGCAAATTGCTCTTGAACAGCAAGATACCGTTCGCGCGGAAGTCTATGTGGACAGTGCATTGGTGAGGGAACACTATAATGTTGCCGCACTTTCGATGAAAGCATCCTGCCTGCTCAGGAGGCAAGAATGGAGTGGGGCAGACACCTTGCTGACCGAAGCGATTAAACTTCAGCCGAAAAACATTCACAATATCCTTAATCGCGCCATTGCCCGATACAACCTGAACAACCTGCGCGGCGCCATGGCGGATTATAATTTGGCACTTGATTTAGACCCCGTGAACTACATCGCGCACTACAATCGTGCCTTGCTGCGCACGCAAGTGGGCGAGAACAATGACGCCATAGAGGACTTCAATTTCATTCTGAAGATTGACCCCGACGACGTGATGGCGACCTATAATCGCGCGGAACTGCTGATGGAAACGGGCGACTATGCCGCTGCAGTTAAGGATTATGACAAAATTATCAAGCAATATCCCAACTTCTGGCAGGGGTACCTGCGCCGTGCTGAGGCCAAGCAACTGCTGGGAGACAAACGTGGGGCGGAACGCGACAGAAACCATGTGGTGAATGAACAAATTGCTTACTACAACGGACTTAAGACTACTGCAACCAAGCGCGGCCCACAGACGCGAAAAGAATCGCAAATCAATCTGGAGGAGTACGACAAACTCATTGTTGAGGATGAAGAAGAGAAGCAATATGCCAGCGAATATCGCGGCAAGGTGCAGAATAAAGAAGTGGGTTTGCAGTTCCTTCCGCCGATGTCGGTGCCTGATTATCAGCAAGAACAATATGCTGCGGCAAAGACTTTCAGCACCGCTTTGGAGCATTTGCTGCTGCAAGAATACCAACTGGCAATGCCGCTGCTCAATGAGGCTGTGGAGGCCGCGCCCAATCAGCCGCTCTGCTATTACAACCGCGCCTACGCCTACGCCATGACCCAGCAATATGCTGCCGCCATTGCTGATTTGGACAAGGTGATTGAACTTCAGCCCAACTTCCCGCAGGCACATTTCAACCGCGCCATTGCCAATGTGCTGACCAACAACAATAAGGCGGCTGTGCCAGACTTGAGCATTGCGGGCGAGGGCGGCATTTACCAGGCTTACAGCATACTTAAAAGAATTTCTGCGAAAAAGAAATAAACTTATGGCGTTATCCGAATAAAATTTATTAACTTTGCAGGGATTTTTGGACAGACAATTCAAAACAAACACATAGAAATGATTAAAATTACATTCCCCGACAACTCCGTTCGCGAATACGAAGCGGGAGTTACTGGTTTGCAGATTGCCGAGAGCATTAGTTCACGCTTGGCTCAGGAAGTCATTGCCTGCAGCGTCAATGGTGAGACCGTTGAACTGAACCGCCCAATTGAAGCAGATGCAACCATTCAACTTTTCAAGTTTGACGATGAAGAGGGCAAGCATGCTTTCTGGCACACTTCCGCCCACCTCATGGCAGAGGCCATGCAGGAACTTTACCCTGGCATGCAGTTCGGTATCGGTCCTGCGATTGAAAATGGTTTCTACTATGACGTGATGCCGCCCGAAGGCACCGTGCTGACCACCGCAGACTTCCCAAAGATTGAGAAGAAAATGGAGGAACTCGTACAGCGCAAAGAGGCGCTGGTGCGCAAGTCCATCTCGAAGGCAGATGCGCTGAAGTTCTTTGGCGACCGCGGTCAGACTTATAAGAATGAGCTCATTGAAGACCTGGAAGACGGTCACATCACCACTTACACTCAGGGCAACTTCACCGACCTTTGCCGCGGTCCTCACCTCATGAGCACTGCGCCCATCAAGGCTGTGAAGGTGCTGAGCATTGCTGCCGCTTACTGGCGTGGCGACGAGAAGCGCCCGATGATGACGCGCGTTTATGGCATTTCCTTCCCGAAGAAGAAACTGCTCGATGAGTACCTGGCCAAACTTGAAGAAGCCAAGAAACGCGACCACCGCAAGATTGGCAAGGAGATGGACCTTTTCTTCTTCTCCGAGCGAGTGGGCAAGGGTCTGCCTATGTGGCTTCCCAAGGGTACAGCACTGCGCCTTCGCCTGCAGGAATTCTTGCGCAAGATTCAGAAGCGCTATGGTTACCAAGAGGTTATCACTCCGCATATCGGAAGTAAGAACCTCTATGTAACTTCTGGTCACTGGGCACACTATGGCAAAGATTCCTTCCAGCCGATTCACACTCCTGAAGAGGATGAAGAGTATTTGCTGAAACCGATGAACTGCCCTCACCACTGCGAAATCTACGCATATCAGCCGCGTTCCTACCGCGACCTGCCGCTGCGCATTGCAGAATTCGGTACCGTTTACCGCTATGAGCAGAGCGGTGAGTTGCACGGACTGACTCGTGTGCGTTCGTTTACGCAAGACGATGCCCATATCTTCTGTCGCCAGGACCAGGTGAAAGACGAATTCCTGCGCGTAATGGACATTATTAATATTATCTTCAAGGCACTCGACTTCAAGGATTATGAGGCACAGATTTCGCTTCGTGACCCTAACGACAAAGAAAAGTACATCGGTTCCGATGAGGCATGGGCTGCAGCAGAGCAGGCCATTATTGAGGCATGCGAGGAGCGTGGACTTCCTGCACGCAAGGAAGAAGGCGAGGCTGCGTTCTATGGTCCGAAACTCGATTTTATGATTAAGGACGCCATTGGCCGCCGCTGGCAGTTGGGCACCATTCAGGTGGACTACCAGCTTCCGGAGCGCTTCCAACTGGAATACACGGGTTCTGACAACGAAAAGCATCGTCCTGTGATGATTCACCGCGCACCATTTGGCTCCATGGAACGCTTTGTGGCTGTGCTGATTGAGCATACCGCAGGTCATTTCCCGCTCTGGCTCACTCCCGACCAGGTGGTTGTGCTTCCCATTTCCGAGAAGTTCAATGACTACGCAGCAAAGGTGAACGCTTACCTCAACGAGCATGACGTTCGCAGCAGCATCGATGACCGCAATGAGAAGATTGGCCGCAAGATTCGCGACAACGAGCTCAAGCGTATTCCTTACATGCTTGTGGTAGGCGAGAAGGAGGCAACAGAAGGCCTCGTGTCTGTCCGCCGTCAGGGTCAAGGCGACCAAGGTGCCATGACACCCGAGGCTTTTGCCGAGAAAATCGCTGCAGAAGTGCGTGAGCAAACAGAAAAACTCTAAAAAGTTTTTCATAATCAGAAAGTTTTCGTACCTTTGCACCCGATTATGGTAAAATTCGACAAAAAGAATCAACCACAGTACCGAATTAACGAACAAATTCGCGTACATGAAGTTAGAATCGTCGGCGATGACGTAGAGTCCACGGTCGTTCCTCTCCAGCGTGCACTGCAAATGGCTGAAGAAAGGGATGTGGACCTTGTGGAAATTTCTCCCAATGCCACGCCGCCTGTTTGCCGCCTGATTGACTACTCCAAGTTCCTCTACCAGCAGAAGAAGCGCCAGAAGGAACTGAAAGCCAAGCAGGTGAAGGTTGAGGTGAAGGAAATTCGTTTCGGACCTCAGACCGCAGAAGCAGACTATAACTTCAAACTCAAGCATGCGATTGAATTTCTGAACGAAGGCAACAAGGTTAAGGCATACGTCTTTTTCCGTGGACGCACCATCATCTTCAAAGAGCAAGGTGAGGTTCTGCTGCTCCGCTTTGCCAACGACCTGGAAGAGATTGCTAAACTTGAAAGCATGCCGAAACTCGAGGGAAAGCGCATGACCATCATGCTCTCGCCCAAGAAAAGCGGCCAGCCCAAGAAGAAAGGCGAAACAGAAAAAGCGAAAGAATCCTCTGACGAGGAAACTAATAACAACAATTAAAAGTGCGTAACGCCTGGTATGCGTTGCCACATCACATCAAAACAAACAAACAAAATGCCAAAAATCAAAACAAAAGGTGCCGCCAAGAAGCGTTTCAAACTCACCGGCACAGGAAAGATTAAGCGTCAGCACGCTTATCACAGTCACATTCTGACTAAGAAAACGAAAAAGCAAAAGCGTAACCTCGACCACGCTGCCATTGTCGTAAAAGCCAATGTGAAGCAGGTGCGTGAACTCCTCGCAATGCGTTAAAACGTTTTCAGAGAACACAAACAAAAGTTAAACCGAATGCTCAGCACAAAAGACTGCAAATTGCAGCGCTGCCATTCAAAAAAGAAACAAAACTATGCCAAGATCAGTAAATCACGTGGCTTCACGTGCGAGAAGAAAGAAAATCCTGAAGCGTGTCAAGGGTCAATATGGTGCCCGTAAGAACGTCTGGACCGTTGCCAAAAACGCCTATGAGAAAGGCCTTACATACGCTTATGTAGGCCGTAAACTCAAGAAGCGCGAGTTCCGCGGACTTTGGATTCAGCGTATCAACGCTGCCGCTCGTCTGGAAGGACTTTCCTACAGCCAGCTCATGGGCAAACTGCACGCAGCAGGCATTGAGATTAACCGCAAGACTCTTGCCAATCTCGCCATGAACGACCCCGCAGCCTTCAAGGCAATCGTTGAAAAGGTGAAATAAATTTATCACATAGCAGAAGAGAGGATGAGCAGCAATGTTTCATCCTCTTTTTTTATATTATAATCGGTTCGCGCGACCCGTTTTCTCGAAAAAAAGTAGTAACTTTGCGCTGCAATGGCAGAAAGAAAGAATTATACCCGCAAAAAGGCGGACCAAACAAATGCGATGGGTGACGTTGGCAGGATGCCGCCCCAGGCTGTTGAACTGGAAACGGCCGTACTTGGCGCATGCCTCATAGAGAAAGACGCTTTCGGAAGAATCTCCGAGGTGCTCAACCCCACGTCGTTCTACGAGAAGAGACACGAAACCATATATAGCGCTATCGTTTCCCTTGCTGCAAACGACCAACCGATTGATGTCCTGACAGTTGCCAACCAACTCAAGGCGTCGGGTGACTTGGAGGCAGTGGGCGGAGTGCCTTATCTGGCAGAACTGAGCGACAGGGTGCTCACATCCGCTCACTTGGAGTACCACGCCAAGATTATTGCGCAAAAGGCATTGGCCCGTGAGCTCATTGCTTACGCCAGCCGCATTCAAGGCTACGCATTTGATGAAGGTTCGGATGTTGCCAAGGTGATGCAGGAAGCCGAGAAGGAACTGTTTGAACTTTCGAAAACCAATCAGAAGCAGGATTTCACCCAAATCAATCCCGTCATCAGCGAGGCATACGCCCAACTTCAAAAGGCTGCCGAGCGCGAAGACGGACTTAGCGGCTTGAGCAGCGGATTTCCCGCTTTGGACAAATACACCAATGGTTGGCAGAAGAGCGACCTCATTGTCGTTGCCGCTCGCCCAGCCATGGGTAAAACCGCATTTGTTCTTTCCATGGCGAAGAATATGGCGGTGGACCAGCGAGTGCCAGTTGGCATGTTCACGCTTGAAATGTCGAATGTGCAGTTGGTGAACCGTCTGATTGTCAATGTCTGCGAGATTGAAGGCAGCAAAATCCGCAGTGGTCAACTTTTGCCGCATGAGTGGAGCCAGTTGGACTTCAAGTTGAAAGAGCTCATCGATGCGCCGTTCTATGTTGATGAAACTCCGCAACTTAGCGTCTTTGAACTTCGCACCAAGGCACGCCGAATGGTTCGCGAGTTTGGCGTTCAGATTATCATGATTGACTACCTGCAGTTGATGAACGCCAGCGGAATGGGGTACAATAACCGCCAGGAAGAGGTCTCCACCATCAGCCGCTCGCTCAAGAGTTTGGCGAAAGAGTTGAATATCCCGATTATTGCGCTTGCCCAGCTCAACCGTTCAAGCGAGAAGCGTGTCAGTGATACGCCCGACAGCGCCGACAGCAAGCGCCCGCAGTTGAGCGACCTCCGCGAGAGTGGTGCCATTGAGCAGGATGCCGATATGGTCTGCATCATCCACCGTCCCGAATACTACAAGATTTATAAGGATAACTACAACAACGACCTGCACGGCATTGCCGAAATCATCATTGCCAAGCATCGTAACGGCGCTGTGGGAGACGTTCGCCTGCGCTTTGAGTCCCAATACGCACGCTTCTCCAACCTTGACAATAATGGTGCTGGCGCAAATCTCCCAGACGATGACGGCGTGATTCGTTCTTCCCATCAGCCCATGCCTGCGCCGCCCGATGACGACGACCCATTGGCAGGCGTTGAGAATATTGTGCCATTCTGAATTGATAACCAAACAAAAAGCGGCGAGGAAAATTCCCCGCCGCTTTTGCGTTTTGTATTTTATGCTTTATCCATTCATGGAAATGAGCAATTCTTCGTTGTTTTTGGTGCGTTCCAGATAGTTCTTCATCAGGTCCATAGCCTCGAGTGGCGTCATGTCGGCAATGTGCTTGCGCAAAATCCACATGCGGTTGAGCGTAGTCTGGTCTTGCAGCAGGTCGTCGCGGCGAGTGGAAGATGCCGTCAGGTTCACAGCTGGGAACACGCGCTTGTTCGAGAGGTTGCGGTCGAGTTGCAGCTCCATGTTGCCCGTTCCCTTGAATTCCTCGAAGATTACTTCGTCCATCTTGCTGCCCGTGTCAATCAGCGCAGTTGCAACGATGGTGAGCGAACCGCCGCCTTCAATGTTTCGCGCAGCGCCGAAGAAGCGCTTGGGCTTTTGCAGCGCGTTGGCATCCACACCACCGCTGAGCACCTTGCCGCTGGCAGGGCTGCAAGTGTTGTAGGCGCGGGCCAGGCGCGTGATGCTATCCAGAAAGATGACCACATCGTGACCGCATTCCACCATGCGCTTGGCCTTTTCCAGCACCAAACCAGCGATTCTCACATGGTTCTCGGCAGGTGCATCAAAGGTAGAGGCAATCACTTCGGCATTCACCGTGCGGGCCATGTCCGTAACTTCTTCCGGGCGCTCGTCAATGAGCAGCATGATGAGATATGCCTCGGGATGGTTGCGCGCAATGGAGTTTGCTATATCCTTCATCAAGAGCGTCTTACCCGTCTTGGGCTGTGCCACGATGAGTGCGCGCTGACCTTTTCCGATAGGGGAGAAGAGGTCAACAATGCGGGACGAATGGCTGTCGCTGCCGTCGCCAGTGCAGAGTTTGAACTTCTCGTTCGGGAACAGCGGCGTGAGGTACTCAAACGACATGCGGTCGCGGATCACCATCGGGTCACATCCATTGATTTTCACAATGTCCGCAAGCGTGAAATACTTGTCACCCTCTTTCGGAGGACGAACATGACCTTCAATCACATCGCCAGTCTTCAGACCGTAATGCTTCACCTGCGACTGATTCACATAGATGTCGTCGGGGGAGGGGAGATAGTTGTAATCGGAAGAGCGGAGGAAACCAAAGTTGTCCGAAACCTCCAGCACGCCAGTGGCAATAATCAGATTGCTGAAATCGTATTCTTTCTGCTGCGGCGCAAAGGCCTCTTCAGCAACTGCTTCCTTGCGCTCCACGGGACGCTCCTCTGCGTAGTTCTCCTGCTGATAGGGGCGGAAGAAGTCGAACGGACTGCCCGATGCCACGTACTGCTCGCTTGGGATGTCCTCCAGAATGATGAAGTCAGACTCATCGTCAGCAGGACCGCTTCCCACAATGGTATAAGTGCCTTTAGGCAAAATTGGTTCTTCTTCGGCAACAGTTTCTTCGGGTGCTGCAGCAACCGGTTCGGGTTCGGCAACGGGCGCCATTTCTGCCACAGGAGTTATTGCAACAGTTTCTTCAGCGGGCTCTTCAGCCTTGGGCGTTTCCATATCCATGGCAATGAAATCCTCGCTGGGAGCGGGGGCTTCTTCAACCACGAGCGGCAATTCAGCCTGCTCTGCGACAGGTGTCTTGGGTTTGTTCTTTGACCCAGGCTTGCGTCCGCGCTTCTTGGGCGCGGGCGCTTCCTCAGCGACCTTTACTTCTTCAGTCTCAGCAGGTTCGGGAACCGTGCTTTCCGTTTCCTGAGTTTGCGCCATCATGGCCTGCTCCTCGCTGGAGAGTGTGCCGAAAAGCGTGTCGTCCACGTCCTTTTTCACCGTTTTCTCCACCTTCTTGGCCTTGCCTTCCTTTGCGGTATAGACGCGGTCAACAGTTTTGATGCGGGTGCGCTTACGGGCAGAACCTTTCTCCGTTGTTGCCTTGTCGGCGGCAGATGCCTCGGCCGACTTATCCAGAATCTCATAAACGAGAGACATTTCATCCAGTCCATTGGTCTTAATGCCAAATTCCTGGGCAATATCGCGCAATTCTTCCAGGGATTTGCCTGTCAGTTGCTCTTTGTTGTAAGTTTGCATAATCAGAGTAAATAAAATGTGTGATACATTATCCTAAAATCATCTGCCCAGTCCATGCGTGTGCATTGGCGTAAGGAGATGTTCAAATGTTTTGTGTTAAGAGGAAATCCTTTTGTTTGTAAAAGTGCAAAAGGTAGTGTTTTCTAAAAACAATGCAAATTTAGTGACTTTTTCTGACCTGACCAAAGTTTTGGTTACTTTTTTCTGCATTTCAATATTTTCTGCGCGGATGGAAAACGAGTGCGGTCGTTTTTTGAAACGACTGCAGTCGTTTTGCAAAATCACTGCGGTCGTTTTAGAAAATGAGAGCGGTCGTTTCAAATCTATCGGTCGCTTTTCCAAGAAATTTGCCCAGCGAAAGCGAAAAAAGTTGGAATTTATTTGGACAGTTCGCAAAAACTCCTTACCTTTGCAACCGCTTTTAAGGAGCAACCGCGGGCATTGCGCCCCACATGGTGGATGTAGTTCAGTTGGTTAGAGCGTCAGATTGTGGTTCTGAATGTCGTGGGTTCGAGTCCCACCCTCCACCCTGAAAGCAAAAGAAGTATCTCACAAGGATACTTCTTTTTTGTTTTTAGCATGTTTGGCACCGCTTGCAGGAAGAACGGGCGGTGGATTCAGTATTCGAAAGCCAAAGAAAAGCGCCATACGGTTGGAACCGCATGGCGCTGGTGGGTAGGGAGAGTTTGCGTTTATGCCTCGGGAGCGGCTTCCTCTTCCTTGATTTCGAAGTCGTTGAGACCGTTTTCGATGAGGATGTTGTACCAAAGGATTACTTTGCGCATGTCGCTCACGTGCACACGGTCGGTGTCGTAGTTGGGGAGCGCCTTGGCGAAAACGTCGCGGATTTCTTCCTCGGAGGCTTTCTTTGCCTGAATGTCGATAGTCTCGCCTTTGTAGCTTTCCTTCAGGTTCTGGAGCACTTGTGCCAGAGGAACATCGTTTCCGTCGTTGGTGTAGATGGAAATGTCGGTGAGGGCTACGATGCGGTCGTTGGAGCGTGCCGGCTGGCGCTTCTTGGCAGCGTCAATGCTCTCTATGATAATCATGTTTTTTCCTCTGGAGAGGAACTTGTAGAGTCCCGGTTTGCCGCTAATGGCAAGGATTGTCTTAAGCATAGTTGTTTTCGTTTATGAGTTTTTTGTTGTTAATTGCTGAATCAACGTTTCAATTTGCTGGTCGAGATTGTGCGTATTGTCATTATATATAATGTGGCACCCCTGCAGCATCTGTTTGTCGATGTGTTGGCTGCGCATGCGTGCAAGCACTTTCTCGCGGGTGGAGTGGTCGCGCTCCATGGTGCGCTGCAACCGCAGTCGGGTGGGGGATTGGACCCAAACCACTTCATCTACTTCCGTTTCGAAATGCGATTGGAAGAGAATGGCGCTTTCCATGAAACAGAGCGACGCCGTTTGTTGCTGCGCCCAATGCTGGAAATGCTCCCGAACGCGCGGATGCACAATCTGGTTGATTTTCTCCGCATGCTCAGGCTGCGCAAAGAGATAGTTGGCGACAAGCGGTTTGTTGAGCAACCAAACGTCGCCTTCATGCGCATAGACGCTTTCGCCAAGCAGGGCAATGAGTTCCTGCCGGATGGCGGGATGCGAGCACATCAGTTTCTTGGCCTCGGCGTCGCAATCATACACAGGGAAACCTTTTTCGCTGATTTTCCTGCAGACGAAAGACTTTCCGCTGCCGATGCCCCCCGTGATGCCAATCCTCATCTGCTATTTCTTTTTGGATGTGGAAGTGGCAGGCGCGGCGGCGTACTCAATTTCAAGCGGGGTAGGGCTCACGCTTCCGTAGGTGAGGGAGTGGCTCAGCTGGCGATAGAAGATGCGCCGCCAGGTGTTGGCGTCAATGACGATTGTGCCGTTTTCTTTGGGCAGCGTGTTGTAGTTCACTTCCACCGTGGGCTTTTGATTCTTGCTCATGAAGTCGAGAATGGCGAATCCCCTTCCGCTGATGCTGACAGACACTTCGTCTGGCACGTCGGAGGTGATATGCACATCCTTTGGCACTCCCACCAGCACGAACTGATAGTTCACCTGCTTGGTGGTTGTTTCCTTCAGGGTCTGCAGGAACCAGAACACGACAGCCACAACGAGGAATACGACGAAAATCCAGAAGTCGCGATTGACTCGGAATCGCCGTATTGCCCGCCAGAGGGTGTTGAGCAAGTCAGTGATTTTGCCCACGATGTTGCGTGTTTACTTGGTTGTAGCAGCCGTTGTGTTTTGAGCATCGCCCATAGCAGCCTGCGACGGGTCGGCATAGACGTAGTTGCGGTCGATGTCGATGGTCACGCCTTTGGAAATCTCGATGGTGATTGCAGGCTGGCCGGCGTTGAGGTTCTTCACGGTGCCATAGATGCCACCAGCGGTAACCACTTTGCTGCCCACGGTGAGGCTGTTGCGGAACTCTTGGATTTCTTTTTGGCGCTTGCGCTGCGGACGAATCATGAAGAAGTACATGATGGCGAACATGAGCACGAGCATGATGAGCAGAGACAGGCCACTGCCGCCAGCTCCGTTGTTTGCTGCTTGAAGCAGACTGATGAAGATGAAATTCATAGGTTATTGATTTTTAAGTTTTTGGAAATTTCGATTCAATCTTGCGATGATTTGTTGCTTTCGCCAAAGCGCTTGAGCAGTTTGCCTTCCTTGATGAGCACTTTGGCCACGTGGTCGAGAATGCCATTCACATAACTGCCGCTCTTAGGCGTACTGTAGCGCTTGGCAATGTCCACGTATTCGTTGATGGTCACTTCGACGGGGATTTGCGGGAAGCTCAGCATTTCTGCCAATGCCACCTGCATGACCAGCACATCCATGTAGGCCAGGCGGTTGAACTCCCAGTTCTTCACGTTGCGTGCAATGAGGTCGCGGTAGTACTCGTCGTTCATGATGCTGCGCTTGAGCAGTTTGATGGCAAATTCCTTGTCCTCCTCCTCGCGGAATTCCGGCAGGAGCGGCTGCTTCTTGCCCAACTTCTCGTCGAAGCGCTTGATGGTTTTCAGCACGAACGTGTCAACCACCTCCTTGTCGTCGTTCCAGTAGAGGTCTTCCTCCTCCAGCACGTCGTCGATGGCCGTGTCCTTGAGGATGATGCGCTTGTAGATTTTACGCCACACTTCCTTGTCGGCTGCATAGTCGCACTCCTCGAGTGCCATGTACTCGGCGTAGATGTCGGACTGCACAATCTGTGTGTAGAGGTCGCGCACGTAGGGGGAGAAGACGTCCCAGTCTATTTGCTTTGTCTTGCGGAAATCATTCAGTTGCTCATTCATGTCGAGTTGGGCAACGAAACGGTTGTCCACAAAGCGATGGCTGACTTCCTCGTCCTTGTGCGCTACGCGGTTCAGTTCCTCTTTTCTGCGCACCACATCCGCGCCATGGCGGGTGACGGCAACAATGAGTTCAAGCAAATAAAAGTAGAGGTCATAGGCTTTGCCCAGACTAAAAAGCAATTCGTTCTCCCGATTGCCACCATTTTTTCCACCATTTTGGTAGAAGGAATAGAGCAATTGAACGATTTTTAAGCGGATTAATGAACGGTTAACCATAGCAAAAAACACCTTTTAAGCGTACAAAAGTACGAAAAAAAATTGGATTTCACGCTTTTTTTGCAAAAATAGTTGCTGAAACATCAAAAAAATGGGTTGAAATTTGATGAAAACAAAAAAAAAGATGAAATTTGCAACGTCAACATCTCACAGATGCCATAATATCAATACAACGAAAAACAACAAAAACAATGAATGGACAAGAGAAAGATTTCCTCTTCTCGGAAAGTGTGAAGGCAGGGAAGCGCATCTATTATTTTGATGTGAAAGAGAGTAAGAATGGTGACCGATACATTTCCATCACCGAGAGCAAGCGAATCATGGAAGAAGGTGCGGAGTATCCCCGTTTCACCTACGAGAAGCACAAATTGTTCCTCTACAAAGAAGATTACGACAAGTTTACCGCAGCACTGGACAAGGTGATTGACATTGCACGTTCTGGCAACATTCCCGAACCAGAACCAGAAGCAGACATGGACGACGAGAAGTTCGACATCGAGTTCTAAGCCCCATAATAAATATAAAGTTTGCGCACGCGTGTACCTATTTATAAGTACGCGTGTGTCTTATTTTGTGCTCATTCATGAGTTGAAACAGATAGATTCCATTCCGACTTCGAATCTTTAGTAATACAAATTTCATGAAAAAAAAGTACATTTTTTTGCCTTAAAATTCGTTTGGAATGTAAAAAATGCGTATCTTCGCAAAAAATTTAGATTATAATCGATTTTACACATGAAGCACATTGCAACAACACTTTCAAGGGTATTTCTTGTAGCAGTCCTGGCCATGACTTCGCTCAACGCCTTTGCTCAAGACAAGAAATACGCTGTTTATGCCGTAGCATTCTACAACCTGGAGAACATGTTCGACACCATCCATGATGTTCGTACAGAGGTGATTGACGGAAAGGAAGTTGTGGTGGAGGACAAGAACGACTATGAATATTTGCCCGATGGCGCCAACCATTGGAACTCCATGAAATACTTCTCCAAACTGCGCAACATGGCATACGCTTTGTCGAAGATTGCAACCGACAAACTGCCCATGGGCCCTGCAATTATCGGCCTGAGCGAGGTGGAGAATGCCCGTGTGCTGGAAGATTTGCTGAAGCAAGAACCGCTGAAGGACCGCGGATGGAAGTACATCCACATTGAAGGTCCTGACTTCCGCGGCATTGACTGTGCTTTCGTTTATAATCCCAAACTGTTTCAGTACGACCACTGCAAGTTGGTGCCTTACGTTTATCCCCCTGAGGACAAAGACCATGCTACTCGTGGCTACCTCGTCGCCTCTGGCAAACTGGCAGGCGAAGACGTGCATTTCATAGTGAACCACTGGCCCAGCCGCGCTGCCACCGACCCCGCCCGTGTTCGCGCTGGCGTTCAGGTGAAAGCTGTTAAAGACTCTTTGATGGCAGAAAATCCCAACTGCAAAGTGTTCATCATGGGTGACCTCAATGATGACCCCGACAACAAGAGCCTGACCGAAGGACTTTGCGCCAAGCGCAAGCAGAAGGAATGCGCCCAGTCCACCGACCTGTGGAATCCCTGGTGGGACACCCTTCGCCGCGACGGTGTTGGCACGCTGAAATATAATGGCAAGTGGAACCTTTTCGACCAGATTGTGTTTACCGCTAATTGCCTGAACGACCCCGAAGCGCTTTCTCTGCAGTACTTCCGTCACGAAGTGTTTAAGCCCGCATTCCTTTTGGAAGAAGAGGGACCGAACAAAGGCTATCCGAAACGCACCCACTCCAAAGGCATTTGGGTGAATGGTTACAGCGACCACCTTCCGACCATTGTATTCTTGAAGAAACAAGTGAAATAAACATTATTAATCATTAAAACAAAACGCTTATGAAAAATTTTACTACTTTGAAAGTTGCCATTGCTGCGCTGCTGCTTGGGCTTAGTGCAAATGCTATGGCGGACGAGGTGGTGCTGACGTTCAATACGAGCGATGGCTTGAGTGAACTGGGCATTACAGAACCCGAGTTGGACTCGACAAATGGTTCTTATACAGCTCTTTCGGGTACGACCTACTCGTTGGGAAACGTTTCGATGGAGACGACTGACGGTTCTACTGCTTCTCGTATATGGAAATCCACTGCGGGTGCTCTGGATTTGCGCATTTACAAAACCGCTACGCTGACTCTCTCGATGGACGGCTATAACATCACAGGCATTACCATGACTGGTAACGACCTTGGGAAACTGACAGCTGACAGCGGCACATATTCGAGTGGCACTTGGGAAGGCGCTGCCAATTCTGTGGTATTCACAGCATCGGCTACGGTGAAAATTAAGACTATCACGGTTACTTACCAGGACGCAAGTGCTGTGGTCGTTAGCAAGCCCGTTGCAAGTCCTGCAGGTGGCACATACACCGAGGCACAGAGCGTGACGCTCTCTTGCGATACCGAAGGCGCTACTATCTACTACACGACAGATGGCACTGCTCCTACTAACGCCAGCACGAAGTACTCCAGTGCGATTGCTATCAGCGAGACCACTACACTGAAAGCTATTGCTTACGTTGGAGACGATGCAAGTAGCGTTATGACCGAGACCTACACCATCGTTTCCGCAGACGACATTTACGAGAACATCGCTGCGCTGAAGGCTGCTTACAGTGACACCAATATCACTGGCACGCTGAAGTTCACCGATGCTCAGGTTACCTACGTGAATGGCAGCAACATGTATGTTCAGGACGCTACGGGTGCTGTTTGCCTCTACAACAGCGGTCTGTCCTACACTGCAGGTCAAATTCTGAATGGTACGGCAGTCGTTACTTACACGCTTTACAAGAACCTGCCTGAAATCACGGGTACGGTTGATGGTTCCAACCTCACTGCCACTGACGGCACTGCTACACCAGTAGAAATGAGCGTTGAAGATGCATTGAAAGAGGAAAACCTCTGCAAGTACATCTCCATGACCGGTGCTACGGTTGAGGCAGGTTATGCTACCGACGGCACGAACACCGTTGCTCTCTACGACCAGTACAAACTCGTCAGCGGAAGCAAGGCTATCCTGACAGATTATACTGGTACATATAACATCGTTGCTATTGCTGGTGTTTACAACACTACCTACGAACTTTTCGTTATCAGCATGACGAGCGAGGAAGAAGACCCTGACACTCCCGAGACGGACGTAGTTTACAACTCCATCGCTGAGGCTAAGGCAGCTGCTTCTACCACTGCTGTATTTGCTACGCTGAACCTGACGGACGCCCTTGTGGAATACGTGAACGGCAACTACTGCTTCATCACCGACGGTGAGGATGGTATCCTGGTTTACTACAGCGAGACTGGTCTCTCTGCAGGCGACAAGGTATCGGGCAGCATCACTGGCAACTTCTACATCTATAAGAACAAGGCAGGTGCAGAGAACTCCTTCGAAGTTGTGATTTACAACGTTGACGGCGCTTCCATGAACCTCACCACCAGCTCCACTGGCAACGAGGTAACTCCTGTTGCAGTTGAAATGGCTGACCTCACTGCAGATGCTCGCGACTACGAGAGCCAGTACGTGGTACTCGAAGGCGTTAGCTTCGTTGACACCGACTGGGATGCCGAAAGCAACCGCAGCTGCACCATCACTCAGGATGGCGAGGAAATCGAGTTCTACAACCAGTTCAAGATTGACCTGAGCAGCCTGGAAATCGACGCTAATGAGACCTACACCGTTTACGGTATCGTAACCGTTTACAACGGCGTTGCTCAGCTCTATGTCCTTGACATTAAAGACATCATTCCTTCCGCAATCAACGCAATCACTGTTGACAGCGAGACCGTTAAGAGCGGCACTTATACCATTGCTGGCCAGAAGGTGAACGCCATCACGAAGGGTGGTCTGTACATCATCAACGGCAAGAAAGTATTTGTAAAATAATCCCCTAATCATTGCCCATGCGCGCAGAGCGAGCCTCTCACGCATGGGCATTTTTCTGCCTAAACAAGCGAAATGAAAAAACTGTTCTCCACAATCCTGTTCATCGCCTGTGCGATGGCTCTTCAGGCACAGCCCTCCAAGTCCTACTACAATGGCATCACGGGCAAGAAGGGCGCTACGCTGAAGAATGCGCTCTACAGCATCATCTCCAGCCACACAAATTTCTCGTACAGTAGTCTGTGGTACTATTATGAGCAAGTGGACTACCTCGACAAGACCAACAGCTCGGGACAGCACCAAGTATTTGACATGTATTCCACGGAGGTGCACTATTTTGTGGGCAATGGCGGCACGCCCTCTGGCATGAACAAGGAACATACTGTTCCCAAAAGTTGGTGGTCTGGCACTGGCCCTAACTCTGACATCATCAATGTATTGCCTTCGGAGACACAGGCCAACTCGAATAAGAGCAACTATCCGCTTGGCGTTGTAACAGGATCTGTTTCAACGGACAACGGACGCATTAAGACGGGCAAGAGTTCGAGGAACATTATGGTGGTTGAGCCTGTTGACGAATACAAGGGTGACTTCGCGCGCATTTATTTCTATGTAGCGACTTGCTACCCAAGCGCCGGCTGGAAAAGCAGCACCAGTTTCGCGATGATTTCTTCGGGCTTGACCCTCGCCGACTGGATTGTGGATATGCTGCTGGAATGGAACGAGCAAGACCCGCCCAGCACTTGGGAGGCCACTCGCAACAACCGCGTGGAGGACGTTCAGGGCAACCGCAACCCATTCATCGACTATCCTGAGTTGGCGAACTACATCTGGGGCAGCAAGAGCAGCAACAACTTCGACCTCTCTGCGCAGACCCTGTACTGCTTTGAAGACGGCACCGGTACTGGCAGCGATACCACTATTGTTGTGCCAGACGAACCCGACACGCCCGACACTCCGACTGTTGAGGCAGGCGACACCATCTTCTACGAGCCGTTTGACGACGTGACCGAAGGAGACAACGTTTCCAACTCTGGTTCGAGCAAGCAGTGGAGCGGCAATGACAACATCGTCAGCACTTCCAATGTTTATCAGGCTGGCGGTGCAATCCGCGTAGGCACTGGCAAGAAGACTGGTTCCATCACGACCCGCAGCATCTCCTGCGACGGTGGCAGCTACACCCTTTCCTTCGACGTGAAGGGTTGGACCAGCGTGGAAGGTACGGTGACCGTGACGATTGTGACGGGTCCGAGCGAAACCGTGAGCTACACGGCAACGATGTCCGACGACTTTGAGCATATCACCCTCAACCTGACTGATATGCCCAGCACGTTCTACATCATCTTCGAGACCTCGACCAAGCGCTGCTTCATCGACAACATCTGCGTTGTGAAGCCTGTTAGCACTGGCATCGTCCTGCCGCAGGTTGCCAACAAGTACTACCGCGATGACGCATACTACAACCTCTATGGCCTGCGCCTGCCCGAGAAGCCGACGCATCCCGGCATCTACATCCACCATGGCAAGAAGTACCTGGTGAAGTAAGTTGCTGAAAGACGAATGAAAATCCCTGCTGGCTGAGGCTGGCAGGGATTTTTTTTGACTCTCCAAAGAAGAACAGCCTCTCCCCCGGCCCCTCCCCAAATAGGGAGGGGTGACTAAGCGGAGGATGTGTTCTGACGACCGTCTGGAATTGGACTGACGACCGTCTGGAATTGGACTGACGACCGTCTGGAATTGTGCTGACGACCGTCTGGAATTGCGCTGACAACCGTCTGGAATTGGACTGACGACCGTCTGGAATTGCACTGACAACCGTCTGGAATTGGAGTCATGATGTGGATGCTGAATACCAAAGATAGGGCAGAGGGTTCGGAAGCAGGTGATGTCGGCGCGTGACGGATATGACTGCGGTGAGTTGCGGAAACGACTGCGGTGATTTTCTAAAACGACTGCAGTGATTTTCTAAAACGACTGCGGTCGTTTTGAAAAGCGATGGCGGAGAAAGATGCTGCGGTTTGGATTTTATTTGCTGCGAACAGTTTTTTGCGAACTATTCATGTCCATGGAGAAGAAAGGGCGAAATTCTTGTTCTGGTTTTTATGGCAACATGCAAAAAATGAGGGACATGATTGGCGGTGTGAGGGAATTTTCTTAACTTTGCATGATAAATGACTCTTAGCAGATTATGGTTAGTAATAAATATCATCTTGTGATTATGGCCGGTGGAGTGGGGAGCCGCTTCTGGCCTTTGAGTACGCAGGAACTGCCGAAGCAGTTTATTGATGCTTTAGGCGTTGGGCGTACTTTCATTCAGCAGACATTTGACCGGTTTCAGGGCGTTGTTCCTGCCGAGAACGTGTGGGTGGTGACCAATGAGCGGTATGCCGAGATTGTGCATGAGCAGTTGCCCAATGTTCCCGTGGAGAACATTCTGCTTGAGCCCTGCCGCCGCAACACGGCGCCTTGCATTGCCTACGCTGCATGGCGCATCAAGAAGCGCGACCCGAAGGCAAGCATGGTGGTTGCGCCGAGCGACCATTACATCCGTGACGTGGAAGAGTTTAAGCGCGTGATTGAACTCAGCCTGCAATTCGCTTCCGAAAGCGATGCCATTGTGACGCTGGGCATGAAGCCTACCCGTCCCGAAACGGGCTACGGCTATATTGCTGCCGACCTCACTTCGCCCTCCCTGCGCGAACCCTCGATTTATCGCGTGGATTCCTTCAAGGAGAAGCCCGACTATGCGACGGCCTGCGAATACATTAAGCGTAAAGACTACTTCTGGAACTCTGGCATTTTCATTTGGAATGTTTCCACGATTGTCAATGCCCTTCGCATGTTTGCCCCCGATATTTCCGAACTCTTTGAGAACATGCTGCCCATCTATGGCACGGACAAAGAGGCGGCGACCATCAAGGAAGAATTCCCGAAATGCCGCAACATCAGCATCGACTATGCCGTGCTGGAGAATGCCGACGAGATTTTTGTGCAGCCCGCTGAGTTTGGTTGGAGCGACGTTGGCACTTGGGGTTCCCTTTGGACCCTCGCCAAGCGCGACAGCAAAGGCAACGTGCAGGTGGGTGAGCACATCCGCCTTTACGAAACCAGCAACAGCATTGTCCATGTGCCTGAGGGCAAGCAGGTGGTGGTGCAAGGCCTTGACGGCTATATCGTTGCCGAGCGCGACGGCAGGTTGCTGATTTGCAAGTTGGAAGAAGAACAACGCATCAAGGAATTCTCCGAAGCATGAACATCCTGATTGCAGACAGCGGTTCGACCAAAACTGACTGGGCGTGCGGTGCTCAGCGCTTCTCTGGTCCTGGCCTGAACCCCGTTCAGATGGACCAAGCGACACTTGCACAGCGCCTGAAAGAAAACCTGAGCGGTCTGGCAGGGACAGTTGATGCCGTCTATTTCTACGGCGCAGGCTGCAATGCCACGATGTCGCCCGTGATGGCCGCGGCATTAGCGCAAGAACTGGGGCAGGGCGCGGATATCCACGTTGCCAGCGATATGCTTGGCGCTGCCCGCGGCATGTGCGGAGCGCGCGAAGGCATTGTCTGCATCCTTGGCACCGGCAGCAATTCCTGCCTCTTTGACGGTCAGGCGATTGCGGCGCAAGTGCCGACGCTGGGCTATGTGCTTGGCGATGAGGGCAGTGGTGCCTACATCGGACGATTGCTGCTGACCAGTTGCCTGCGCGGACTGCTGGGCAAAGACCTTCAGCAGGCCTTCGTGGAAGAAACTGGATTGACTGCCGACAAGGCCATTGAGCAAGTATATCGCCAACCCGGCGCCAACCGCTTCTTGGCATCGCTGGTGCCGTTTTGCGAGCGCCACCGCGAAGACCCCAAAATGGAGGAATTCCTCGTGAGTTGCCTTCACGACTTTGCCAGCCGCGTGGTGAAACTCTATGAGCGCCCCGAACTGCCCGTGCATTTCGTTGGCGGAATTGCCTATACCTACGAACAAGAACTGCGGAAAGCGTTTGCGATGGAACACCTGCAAGTGGGCGACATCGTTCGCGCGCCGCTGGAAAAAATGGTTGCCTACCATGAAAGTGCGGATTGACGACAGCTGGGGCAGCCGTTTGGCGAGTGAATTTGCCAAGCCTTACTTTGCGGAACTCGTTGGTTTCGTGAAGCAAGAATATGCCACCCATACCGTTTATCCGCCAGGCAAACTCATCTTCAATGCCTTTGACCTTTGCCCGTTTGACCAAGTGAAAGTGGTGATATTGGGCCAAGACCCCTACCACGAGCCGGGGCAGGCGCAGGGACTGAGTTTCTCTGTTCCGTCTGGCACGATACTGCCGCCTTCGCTGCGGAACATTTACAAAGAAATAGAATCAGATATTGGTCAAGTGGCCAGCACCGACGGCGACCTGAGCTGCTGGGCAAGACAAGGCGTTCTGCTGCTGAACGCTACCCTGACCGTGGCTGCCCATCAGGCAGGTTCGCATCAGGGGCATGGCTGGGAAGAATTCACCGATGCCGTGATTCGCCTACTCAATGCCGAGCGCAATGGGCTGGTGTTTCTGCTGTGGGGCAGTTATGCCCAGCGCAAGGCCGCTTTCATAGACAGCAGCCGCCACTTGGTGCTTCGCTCTGCACACCCGTCCCCCTTGTCCGCCCATCGCGGATTCTTTGGCAACCACCATTTCAGCCAAGCCAACCAATACCTTATTAATCAGGGCCAGCAGCCCATAAACTGGTAGAAGAGAAATGATAAAGAACCTGATATTCGATTTGGGCGGTGTGGTGCTGCCACTTCACCCCGAAGAAGCCTATCGGCGCTTTGAGCAAATGGGCATCAAGAGCGCTCGGGAGCGCATGGGCGTGTATGGCCAGACCGGCATTTTCCGCGAAACAGAAGACGGCAGCATTGATGCCCCGACCTTTTGCCACAAACTCGCGCAGATTGCCCAAGAAGAAAGCGGCGCCTTTGCCGGCGAGGCGAATCCTGCTTTCACCTTTGAGCAGGCACAGTGGGGGTGGCTGGGCTATATTGACTACGTGGACCAAAGCCGCTTGGACCACCTGCTGGAACTGAAGCAACATTATAATGTCTATCTGCTGAGCAACACCAACCCCTTCATGATGGCGTGGGCGGATAGCGACGAGTTCAGCAAGGACGGCCATCCGCTGAGTTATTATTTCCACAAACTTTATTACAGTTACCAAATGAAGGCGTATAAGCCTGCGCCAGAGATTTTTGAGCAGATGCTGGCGGATGCTGGCATTGAAGCAAGCGAGTCGCTTTTCCTGGATGACGGTCCTGCGAATGTGGCGGCAGCACAAGGCGTAGGACTCCATGCATTGCTTGTGGAGAAGAACGAAGACTGGTGGGAACCACTCATGCAAGTAATTGGAAAACAATGAGGAAGATTACATTACTTATACTTCTGCTTTCATTCCTGAAAGTGAATGGACAGTTGCCCTCCGACAGCGTTGAGGCCAACTACCTTCGCAAGGAAGGAATCAACATCACCGAGGGCAACAGCGTGAGGCTGCTGACCAACGGGCATGCCAAATTTGAGGACATGTTTCAGGAAATACGCCGTGCGAAGGACTTCATTCACATGGAGTATTTCAATTTCCGCAACGACAGCATCAACCATCTGCTCACGACCTTGCTGACCGAGAAGGTGAAGGAAGGCGTGGAGGTGCGCGTGATTTACGATGACTTTGGAAACCTGTCGAACAACCAGCCCATCAAGAAGCACCAGCATGACAGCATTGCCGCGCTGGGCATACAGATTGTGAAGTTCGACCCGATAAAATTCCCTTGGGTTAATCACATTTTCCCGCGCGACCACCGTAAGATAGTGGTGATTGACGGCAGGGTGGGGTACACTGGCGGCATGAACGTGGCCGACTACTACATTGACGGCCTGCCTGAGATTGGTCCGTGGCGCGACCTCCACCTGCACTTGGAAGGTCCTGTGGTAAGGGAACTGCACGAGATATTCCTGAACATGTGGGAAGAAGTGACGGGCGAACACCTGCTGCGCGGCGTCTATTCGCCAGAGTTTCCCGCTGCTGGCGAGGCGAAAGTGGCCATTGTGGACCGCTGGCCGCACAAGACACCTAAGTCCATTCGCAAACTCTATGTCTCGATGCTGGACAATGCGCAAGAGAGCATTCAGATTATCAATCCCTACTTCGTGCCGACCCACCAAGTTCGCGCGGCGTTGAAGCGTGCGATTGACCGCGGCATCGATGTGCAAATCCTGCTTTCCGCGCAGAGCGATATCGTTTTGACGCCCGATGCGTCGCACTATTTCGGCAACAACCTGGCGAAGCGCGGCGCGAAAGTGTACCTGTTTCACAAGGGATTTCACCACACGAAGGCGATGATTGTTGACCATCGCTTTTGCACGATTGGTTCGAGCAACCTTGACAGCCGCAGCCTTCGCTGCGACTACGAGGTGAACGCTGTGATTATGGACCACGACGCGACCGCCCAACTGGACTCTATTTTCCAAAATGACCTGACATCGTCCACCCTGATGCAGCCCGGCGACTGGAAAAAACGCAGCCTCGGCAAGCGTTTTGTGGGGTGGTTCGGTAACCTGCTTACGCCATTTCTCTGAAAACGGACTGAAAGACAGATGGCTTCTGTGGGATGAACGTGGGTGTTAGTGTGGATTGACCTGAAAAAGTTTGCGGTTTGATAGGGATAAGTTTGTGTGGGGATAGGATTGCGTGTTTGTGGGGATAGGATTGCGTGTTTGCGGGGATAGGATTGCGTGTTTGCGGGGACATGATTTCGGTTTGACGAAGACGTGATTTCGATTTCGTAGGGATAGGGTTACGTTTTGGCGGGAATATGGTTGCATAGTGGACTGCTCGGCGACCCCTTCAGGGTCGATGGACTCCGCTCAGTTGACCACCCCCAGTCGAATCGCTCGCTGCGCTCGCTCCCATGACTGGGGGCTTTTTATGTTCCTGTGCAAGTTTTTTCTGAGTTTTTTCGTTTTTT
>Ga0065709_1029258_pt1 | contig 45903 bp, 43 predicted proteins | sample Hoacrofraction14_2_FD_59096 | JGI IMG/M metagenome (GOLD analysis project Ga0065709, IMG submission 59096) | Hoatzin crop microbial communities from Cojedes, Venezuela, sample from fiber fraction 14 v1 | ecosystem: Host-associated > Birds > Digestive system > Esophagus > Crop | place: Venezuela...
TCGATGCGTCCTTTGGTGATGGCGATTTTGATCATTGTGTTTCTTCCTCCTTGCGGATGGCGTTGAGCACGCTGTCGAGGCGGTAGGAAAAGCCGATGGCCGCGACATTCCGGTCGAAGAACCGGAAGAGGTTGTCATACCGGCCGCCCGACAAAATCGGCTGGGCGCTGTGATACGTGTACGCCTTGACCATGATGCCCGTATAGTAACGCTGGGTCGGGATCATGCATAAGTCAAACATCACCCGGCTCTTGTCTTTGGCCTTTTCATACATGTATTCGAGGTTTTCAATCGCTTCGACGAGCATCCCGTCTTTGCATAAGGCTTTGACCTTGAGTAAATCATCAATGTCCCCGAACGAGGACGGCAATGCCAGCAGCAAGGCCTTCAGGTTGTCGTCCACATCCAGGTCTTTCACAAATGCCTGCATTTTCGAGGTGGCCTTACGGTCGAGGATGTCCTTGAGGCGCTCATCGTTGACGAGTTCATTCAAGCGGCGGAAGAATTTCGCCGAGCCGAACTCCAGTTTGACATCGGTGAGGGGCAGCGTGGACAAGGTGGCTTCGAGCACCTCGAGGCACTCCCTGTCACCGTCCTTGCCGGGCAGGCCCATCAGTTCCACTCCGCCCTGATACAATTCGCTGGCACGGCCCTTGTGGCGTTCCTGCACGCGGTACACCTTGCCGAAGTAGCTGTAACGGCCAACATCCGCCGTATTGGCGTTATTGTACAAACGGGCAATCGGGACCGAAAAGTCCGTACGCAAGGCGATGCGTTTGCCTTCGTGGTTGACGAACTGGAACATCTTTTCTTCTTCCTGCGCAAAGTCGTGGTACAGGTCCACATACTCAAAGCTCGGCAGCATCAGTTCTTCATACCCGTAGCGGTCAAACACCTTCCGGAATCCGGCTTCGAGCTCCCGGAGCTTGCGGGCGTTGAGCGTTGCCGCATCCGTGGATTCCTCCGGAATCAAATATTTGAATTCTTCCATAAGCAGTACCTCCTGCGAAAAAAAGGGACAGGTCCAATAACCTGTCCTTGCATGTTTGGTTTGATTATCAGACGACTCCGCAAATTTCACTTGTATTCAAAAGCGGGCTGGATCCGGGTGGATTCATCCCTGTGTGTGCCAATGATGGTGATGTGAATTCTGCGTGAATATCGTCAAAATCATAAATATCTCCCTTATCTTTTCTGAAATCATAACATAATGACCAATAAATGAAAAGACCCAATTTCCCGGGGACAGAAAAAGCCACAACCCGAAGGTCATGGCTTTGCGCGCTCAGGCGTTGTCCTTGATCACAAACTTGTACAGAACTGCCGCGATGATCCCGCCGAGTAATGGAGCGAGAATGAACACCCATACCTGGGAGAGCGCCGTTGTTTCACCGATCATGGCGAGAACGAGGGCCGGTGCCAGGGAGCGGGCCGGGTTGACCGACGTGCCTGTCAGGGACAGACCAAGGAAATGAACGAGGGCCAGGGCGCCGCCGATGGCGAGACCGCCTGTGGCCGTGTAACGGTCATCATCAGAGACCGTGAGCACCACGAGGACGAAAATCGTCGTGAGGACGAGTTCCGTGATGATCGCGCCTGTCATCGTGAGGTTGACGCTCGAAGCCGTGCCGTAACCGTTCTGGCCGAGACCCAGCGTCGTGATGGCAGCACTCGGAATCTGTTTCAGGATGGCGAACAGGATGCCGGAGCCGGCCAAAGCGCCGAGGCACTGCGCGATGATGTACGTGATGAGATCCACGAGGCTCATGCGTCCGTCAAAGTAAATGGCGAGGGAGACCGCCGGGTTCACGTGACCACCAGACACCTTCCCTACAGAATAATAAATAGCGACTATCGTCAGGCCGAATGTCAGGCACGTGGCGACAATGCCGGCAACCGTCGAGGCGCCTGCGTAAACCACAGCGACACCCGTGCCGAGCAGTGTCAGAATCAGCGTACCGATGAATTCAGCGGCCAATGCTTTCATGTTCAGACTTTTCATTGTGCTTCCTCCTTCTGAATACCTTATAGATTATACGCCATAGGTTTGCTTTGTCAAACGAAACCCTGTATGATAAAAGGCGGATGGAGTGAGAAGAATATGAAAAAATACAAAGATATGCGCTTCGCGCTGATCTTCGGCGTGCTCGCCGCGCTGATGGCCGTGCTCGGGATGGTCCTTCTGGCCTGCGGCGACAAAACCCGGGGCATTATTATGTTGGTGCTGACATGCCTGGCGATGTTTATGATTTCCCTGCGCTACGACAATATGATGGATGAGACATGCCTCATTCTCGTGACATGGAAATACGTGTACATCACCGCCCGCGTCATCGAATACGGGCAGATTGTCAAAGTCGGGCGCACCGGCAAATACAAAATCACCGTAACCTACCGGGATCCGGGCAAGGGCGTGAAAACGGCCAATGTGTACACATTCAAGGGTGACGACTTTATGCGTGATTTCCAGCTTATGAGCACCCAGTGGAAAAACCGCAAAGAAATACGGCGCATGGACCGCAAGGCCAGGCGGGCTGCCCGCCGGGCCGAGCGTGAGGAGAGGAACGGATAACCGTTCTTTTTCTTTCTCGGAAAATACCTGACAATTCCCCTTCCGGGATATACAATGCGATTGAATACGGAGGAATGTGTATGGAATTAAGTCTCTCCCTCGCCACCCAGATTGGGGCGATGTTCCTGATGGTGATTGTGGGGTTCATCCTCGTCCGGCAAAATATTCTCTCAAGCCGGGATACGAATATATTATCGCTCATTGTCTTGTACGTGGCTGCCCCGTGTGCCATCATCAACTCGTTTCAAATTGAACTCACTGCCGAAAACATGAAGGGCTTTGCGCTGTCGTTTGCGGCGGCGGTGATCATGAACTTCGTCTTTCTCGCCTTCACCTACGGCCTCTCGGGTCTCTTTCATTTCTCGGACGTGGAGACGTGTTCGCTCATTTACCCGAACTGCGGCAACCTCGTCATCCCGCTCGTCACGCTCGTGCTCGGGGAGGACATGGTGTTTTACTGCTCGGGCTGCATGATGGTGCAGACAGTGTTTCTCTGGACCCACTGCAAGGCCGTGATGTCGAAGGACGCCCGCTTTGACTGGAAGAAGATTCTTCTCAATATTAATATCATCGCCATTGCGATTGGGTTCCTGATGTTTGTGTTGAACCTGAAAATGCCGGCGATGCCGGACAGTGCGATCACATCGATGGGCAATACGATGGCCCCGCTCTCGATGTTCGTCGTGGGGATGCTCTTAAGTAATATAGAGCTGAAAAAAGTTTTCACAAACAAACGGGCCTGGCTCATCTGCGCCATCCGCCTCGTGGTGATGCCGCTCTTACTGATGATGATTTTCGTGCTCACGGGCATGACCCGCGTGCTCCCGAATGCACAGATGATCCTGATGGTCACAATGCTCGGGGCGTCCGGGCCGGCGGCTTCGACGGTCACCCAGTTCGCGGCGCTTTACGACAACCAGCCCTACGAATCATCTCTCATCAACGCCATGTCAGTCATCCTGTGTATCGTCACGATGCCCCTGATGAACCTTGTGTACACCCTGGTCACCGGTTTATAGCCGGTGGCTTTTTATCATGATAAATAAAATGACATGTCTTTGTATCTAAATCCTAAATATATTCGTTCTTTTAGGAAATAAGAGAAATTATCGATAAATTTTTATTGAATAAATGAAAATTTCTCTTTCATTTTATCAAAAGTGGTCTATAATGGGGGACATGGAGGAAATAAAACTATGGAATACGTAGAAAGAGTCTTAGACAACTTAAAGAAAAAGAATTCTGACCAGCCTGAGTTTATCGAAGCAGCGACAGAGGTCCTCGAATCCCTCGAACCGGTGCTGAAAGCTCATCCTGAATATGAAGATGCGGCCATTCTCGAACGCATCACGGAGCCTGAAAGAGTCATCATGTTCCGGGTGCCGTGGGTTGACGACAATGGCAAAGTCCAGGTCAACAGAGGTTTCCGTGTCCAGTTCAACTCGGCCATCGGTCCTTACAAAGGCGGCCTGAGATTCCATCCGAGTGTCAATCTCGGTATCATCAAGTTCCTCGGCTTCGAGCAGATTTTCAAGAACTCCCTCACAACGCTCCCGATTGGCGGCGGCAAGGGTGGTTCCGACTTCGACCCGCAGGGCAAGTCTGACGCAGAAGTCATGCGTTTCTGCCAGAGCTTCATGACAGAACTGCACCGTCATATCGGTCCGGACGTTGACGTCCCTGCCGGTGACATCGGTGTCGGCGGCCGTGAAATCGGCTATCTGTACGGCCAGTACAAGAGACTGACGAACTCCTGGAACAACGGTGTCCTCACGGGCAAGGGCATGAGCTACGGCGGATCCCTCATCCGTCCGGAAGCGACAGGTTTCGGCGCCATCTATTATGGTGATGAAGTGCTCAAGCATTTCGACGAAACGTATGAAGGCAAGACCATTGTATGTTCCGGGTACGGGAACGTCGCATGGGGCGTGTGCCTGAAGGCCACTGAACTCGGTGCGAAGGTTGTCACAATCTCCGGCCGTGATGGTTATGTCTATGACGCAGACGGTATCAATACACCTGAAAAGATTGACTTCCTGCTCGACATCCGCTCCAAGAATGATGTCAAGCTCAAGGACTACGCTGATAAGTTCGGTGCTGAATTCCATCCGGGTGAAAAGCCTTGGGGTGTCAAGGGTGACATCGCCGTTCCGGCCGCCACTCAGAATGAAATCACCGAAGAAGACGCAAAGAAACTCGTCGCCAATGGCGTGAAGTACGTCCTCGAAGCCGCCAACATGCCAACGACGCCTGAGGCTACGGCTTACTTCCGTGCCAATGACGTTGTCATCGCACCGGCCAAGGCCTGCAACGCAGGTGGTGTCGCTGTCTCCGCCCTGGAAATGGCACAGAACTCCATGCGTTACAGCTGGACGGCTGAAGAAGTTGACGCAAAACTCAAAGACATCATGAAGAGCATCGTTGAAAACTCCGTGGCAGCGGCTGAAAAGTACGGCCTTGGTTACGACCTCATTGCAGGCGCGAACATCGCCGGCTTTGAAAAGGTCGTCGATGCCATGATGGCACAGGGTCTCTATTAATCACAGGCCTCACAGGACTTCCCCCCAGGGGAGGTCCTTTTTTGTGTGCGCATGAAAAAAAGACGCCGGAGCGTCTTAATCATCAATCATCATGGCGATAAACCCGCCCGCCCCGCTGAGGGCCACGGCCGTAGCGCCAAGATAAATGGCATTATAGTTGTCCAGAAGGCACAGGCCCACAAAGGCAATCAGAAAGAGCACACTGCCCAGGAGCACCAGGCCCATGGCCATAAAGAGTGCGTAGCCATTCTCCCGGCACAGCTGCATGATATGCGGGAGCCGGCGCCCTTCAAGCGCCATCATCGTCCCCGCCAGCATCACGAGCCAGAAGCCCAAAGAGGCTTTGTAGATGACTTCAAAGCGCATCGGGATGAAAATGGCCGCACACACAAGCATGCCCCCGGCCCCGATGGTATACACCAGCCGGCCGCTTCTCATCGTCGATTCACGGGCATTGATGCACATCAATCCGCCGATCGCCCCCGCCAGCATCGCCCCGAGCACACACAGTTCGGAGAGTTGGTCGCTGAGCTCACAGGCCGCCGCAAGAAACACGGTCACCGCGATGGCTTCCATCAGCACAAGTTGTCCGAGATAGCCCCCTGTTCTCTTCATACAAACGCCTTCCTTTCGATGATTCTAATTCTAACGATTTCCCGGACTGTGTCAACCGCCCGGAGAAAAAAAGAGCCGGGCCAAGAGGTCCGGCAGTGCTATTTTATTCTGCGTCTTCCGGCAGTTCACGCAGGGTTTCGTCCCCGGTGATGTAGCGCAGGATGGCGAGAGCCGCGTCCTTCGGTCCGGAATGTTCGTTGCCCTTGATACCCAGACGGGTATGGAGCTGACCGACTTTGATGCCCTGATCGAACATCGCATGGAAGTACTGATCAAGCAACGGTTCGGTCTGCTCACGGCGCTGCACCGGTCCAAACGGGTTGGCGAAGAACGAGCCGACGAGGCCGTACTCCGTCGTCGTACCCTTGGCCATACGCTGCCCGGCAGTGAACACCTTCAGTGCATCATCGACGTTGTCGAAGAATTCGAGCGGGTCGCCGTCTTCCTCGTAGTTGTTGGCATACAGGAACATGTCCACATCATGATCAGCCACCACGTCTTTATAGTCCGTGATTGGCATGACAATGCGGGCGTTGATCTTATCCGGGTTCATAAACACGGAGCGGTCGAGTTCTTTGAAGGAATATCCGGCATCGAGGTCGTCGAGGCGCACAAACGCACCGATTTCCGTGCCCGATGTCTTGACCGTGCCCTCTTCATCGAAGGAGAGCTTGCCCATGTCATCGTACACCGTTGTGACGTCTTCGATATAGGCGGCCCCGAGGCCTTTGATCTGTTCGATCGTTTCGCTCTTGCCGGCGCCGGAGTCCCCCATGACGACAATATTTTTCGTATCGCCGTCGTGCATCTTCATCTGCACCATGGCCCCGTGGATCGGGAGCTTGCCGCGGTTGATCTGACGCACGTTGTGGAGCGTGAGGCACATTTTCTTCATGTAGCCGAAGTAGTCAAAGTCATCGTTGGCCGAGAGGAACCCGACCATCATGTCATTGGCATCATCCTGGTAGAACACTTCGTTGTGCTTCCCGTCTTCATAGCCATACACGTACAGCAGGTCCGGCTTGCGGTTGCGGTATTCCTCTTCGTCCGCAAGGTCGAACAGGTTACAGAGCGTGATGCCCTGGGCCATGAATTTCTTATTAAAGTATACAAAACATAACATGTCCCCGACCTTGGCCGGGTAACAGAACCACTGGTCCGGGTCGAACTTCTTGTCTTCCACCGGGTTGTAGTTGACTTCCGGGAACACCCCGTCACGTTTATTGCGCTTGGAGTACATGATAAACGGCGGGTGGATGATGACCTTTTCGATGAACGGGATGTCATCGAGGGTGCGGTATTCGTACGGCAGGATGGAGCGCAGATGCGTGATTTCCAGACCGGCATTCACCCCGGCCGTGATCTGACGCAGTACTTTTTCTTTGCGGCCGAGCGCTGCTTCACGCACCGTGCGGTACGTGCCCAGCACGAGCTTTTCAAACTGGTCCTGGGCGTCGGCGAACCCGACGTTCTGGTAGCCGGCTTTCTTGTCTTCGTTGAACACCAGCGCATACCGCTGGAGTTTGCGCCAGTACAAGTACAAATGTTCGATGAGCTTTTCAGTGTTTTCCTCATCGCTCACGTACGGGCCGTACTTCGGGCGGGTTTCGCGGATTTCCTCCGCGTTCATGATCAGAAGCAGGCGGAACGTGTGCTGGAGGTCATGAGCGAGCTCCACGTCATCGTCCTGAATCTGATGGAGCCATCTATACAAGGCTGTCTCGCGGCGTGCCTGGGAGCGGGTGAACTTCCGGAGCACTTTCAGGAAGCTGTCGCTCTGCACCAGCTCGGAGGAATCCGTACAGAATTCTTCCGAGAAGTTGAGAATAGCGTTACCGCGGGTAATGTCAAATTTCGTTGGCATAGTTTTCACCTTCACTTTCTGCCCGCATTATATATAGTTTGTGTATCCTAAGTAAAGGGACAGAGAGACATGTAAGCGATTTTATTTTTCTTTTATCCATCAACACTTCTGATATTTCCGACACCGTTTAGGATAAAAGAAAAAAAGAGGCGCTTGGCCTCTAGAACATCTTAAAGAACACGTTGCCCGTGATATCCTCAAAATCCACTGGTCCGATGATGCGGGAGTCGGAGGAATTATTGCGGTTGTCACCCATGATAAACACCTGATTCTCACCGACGGTGTAGCTCCAGTCATCATAGTCGGCCATGATTTCGTAGATATACTCTTCGCTCAGCACTTCCCCGTTGCGGGTGAGCTCGTGCTCGGAGGCATCGTAGGCGATTGTGTCGCCTTCTTTCCCGATGATGCGCTTGATAATCTGTTCTTCACCGTCACCAAAGTCCACCTTCGCCACGACCACGTCCCCGTAGTCCGCTTTGTCGTAAGAGTAGAACCGGCGGTTGATCAGGACGATCTGCCCGTCGTGATAGTTCGGCATCATCGATGTGCCGACTACCCGGGACACCTGCACAAAATACAAAATGATGTACGTCACGATCACCGTGACCATAATCACCCTCACGTATTCCAGTAATTCTTTTTTGAAACTTGTCTTTTCTGCCATAACGCTTCTCCTGGTCTCATTATATACCCCTCTGCTCACTCAAGGCAACGTTTTGCGCCATTCCCGCTCTTTTTGTGACCTTTGGCATTTCCAAAGGGTGTTTTTTCTGATATGGTATGTATCGAAAGGAAGACGCTCATGAAAAAGACAGCCATTCTGCTCATGATCGTGTGTCTGCTCACAGGGTGCTCCGTCTCCGACAAGCTCAAAGAAAGTGCGAAGGAGAAGGTGAAGGACGTGGTGGATGAAACCGACCAGGTCGAAACCACATCATTCGGGATGCTGACAGGGATGAGTCAAAAGGAGCTGCTCAGCCTGACCAAGCACTACAAGCTGGCAGTGGTCAAGCGCTCGGGCATGGACGCCGACGACGTCACCAAGCTCCACGCCTCCGTGGACAAGATTTACGTCAAGCTCAACCTGACCTATGTGGACAAGGACAACACGACTTATAAAACTTACGATCAAACCCTCGCCGGGGATGTGAAATACGTCAAAATGACCAGGGCCTGGAAAAAGCACATTAAAGAGCTTGTCACAAAGCTCAAGGACATGGGCTATGACGGGGTGTACGTCAAAGGCCTGAGCTTCTACAACTGGAAGAAGACCGACAAGGCGTATGAATGGGTGACGGACTTACTCACCATCATCAACGACGCGGAAATGCCGGTGATGACCTGGCGCGACCAGTCTTACATCAACCGCTACCTCGAAGACATCGATGAACAGGAACAAATCGCCGAGGAGGAAGCCGACCAGACGGCCGATGCCGAGGATGAAAGTGCAACGGAAGACACCCAGGGGGCCGAAAGCGAAACCCAGAGTGAGGATTCTGAAGACAGCTCTTCGTCCGCAGATTCAGGTTCAAGCACCGGAGACACAGGCGAAGAAGAGGAAGAGGAAGAAGAACTGCCGCTCATCAGCGCCGTGCAGCTCACCGAAGCCTTCACGGTGTTCGACTGGGAGACGCATAAAACCGAAAAACAGGACTCGCAGATTTCCAAGTCGTACAAAGAGTTTATGGACTCGTGCTCATCCCACGGGATAAAGGTGTACGTGGTGGAATACACGCGCAACTCCGACTGGAAGGCGGTCATCAAGTCCTACTGCAAGAAGCGGGGCTTCAAGTATTACTTTGCCTCTGTCAGGGATTTTTCCGAAGAATAATGTGACCACGGCCCCAAAGCCGTGGTTTTTTCGTGCTCCGGCGTGAATCCGGCCTGTCTTTTTGTGATTTCATCGTGTAAAATGAAAATGAATCGAAGGAAGGAGTTTTTTATGATGAAAAAGATCAAACAAGCCCTCTCGCTCGTGCTGGCGATGGTGCTCTCACTGATGATGGCGATGCCTGTGTATGCGGCCGGGATCACGGTCAAGACATCGGCCTCATCCATTGAAACATATGTCGGCTCCACCCGGGTTTTACCGGTGGTCTACCTGTACGATGGGGACACGGAGCTTTCGAACGAGGAGGCCAACAAGAATATTGTCTGGACCTCAGACAACACGTCGGTGGTCACCACCGGAGACGGGAATCTCACCGCCAGGGCGGCCGGGACGGCCACTTTGACGGGTAAGTTCACATATGACGGGGACAGCTATTCCGCGAAAGTCAGCGTCAACGTGGCCAAGCTGAACCAGAAAGCTCTGACAGCGACCCTCACCAACAGCAAGCTCAAAATGGGCGAAGCCAACCAGATCAAAGTGTCCGGCGGCAGCGGCACGGGCCGGGTGACATACACCTCGTCCAACACCAAGGTGGCGACGGTCACAGCCGCAGGCGTGGCAACATTCGTCGGCTCGGGCAAGGTCACCTTCACGGTGAAAAAAGCGGCGGACGCAACGTACAACGCCAAGTCCACCACCCTCACGGTCTCATTCTCGGGCAGTAAGCAGTCCCAGAGCGCGCTGAAGGTCAGCGCCACAACGACCCTCATCGTCGGTGAATCCACAACCCTCAAGGTCACGGGCGGCAACGGTTCCGGCAAGTTGACGTATGAACCGGCATCCTCCAAGATCATCAAGGTCTCAAGCGCAGGCAAGGTCACGGCGAAAAAAGCCGGCAAGTCCTCGATCACAATCACGAAGGCGGCCAGCGGCAACTACTCGAAGGCCACAACATCCATCACGATCAACGTGATTGCCACAGCCAAGGTCAAGGGCGTCAAAGCCACAGCCGGTAAGAAAAAGATGACTGTGAAATGGTCCAAGGCGAAGAGAGCCACGGGTTACCAGATTGCTTACCGGGTCAAGGGCACGAAGACGTGGAAGTACAAGAAAACCACGAAGAAGAAGCTGACCATCAAGAAGCTGAAATCCAGGAAGACGTATGAAGTGAAGGTCAGAGGTTACTACGGCAAGAAGTCCATCACGTACGGCCCTTACTCAAGCACAGTTACTGTGAAAGTCAAATAACCCCACAGGCGTTTCCCCCAAAGGGAAACGTCTTTTTTTATCTGCGCGAAGGAAAAGGCCCCGGAGGGCCTTTGAGGTTTATTCGAGTTCGAATGCGCCGGTGTAGAGCTGGTAGTATGTGCCCTTCCTGGCGATGAGTTCGTCGTGGTTGCCGCGTTCGATGATGTTGCCGTGGTCGAGGACCATGATGACATCAGCGTTCTGGACCGTCGAGAGACGGTGGGCAATGACGAACACCGTGCGCCCGTTCATCAGGGCGTCCATCCCGCGGGAGACAATGGCCTCGGTACGGGTATCGATGGATGATGTCGCTTCGTCGAGGATCATGACCGGCGGATCGGCCACGGCCGCACGGGCGATGGCAATGAGCTGGCGCTGACCCTGGGACAGGTTCGAACCATTGTTGCGGAGAGGCGTGTTGTAGCCTTCCGGCAGACGGGTGATAAAGTCATGGGCGCCGACGAGTTTGGCGGCTGCCTGACATTCTTCATCCGTCGCTTCGAGACGGCCGTAACGGATGTTGTCCATGACCGTGCCCGTGAACAGGTTCGTTTCCTGAAGGACGATGCCGAGCGAGCGTCTTAAATCGTCTTTTTTGATCTTGCGGATGTTGATGCCGTCGTAACGGATTTTCCCGGACTGAATGTCGTAGAAGCGGTTGATCAGGTTTGTGATGGTTGTCTTGCCGGCACCTGTTGCCCCGACAAAGGCCACCTTCTGACCCGGCTTCGCATACAGCGTGATATCATGCAGGATTGGTTTTTCCGGCACATAGGAGAAGTCCACGTGTTCGAGTTCCACATCCCCCTGGAGGAGTTTGAAATCGACCGTGCCGTCCTGGTGCGTGTGTTTCCATGCCCACATTCTCGTGCGCTCTTTGGATTCGACAATCTTCCAGTCATCCAGCGTCGCATTGACGAGGGTGACATAGCCTTCGTCCACTTCAGGTTCCTGGTCGATGAGGTCAAAGATCCGCTCCGCCCCGGCAAGCCCCATGACAACTGCGTTGATCTGGTGGGACACCTGGCCGATGGAGCCGGTGAACTGTTTGGTCATGTTCAGGAACGTGACGACGATGGAAATGTCGAGGGCCATGCCCGACAGAGAGATGTTCGCAACATTCTCCACGAGGAACGTCCCGCCGACCAGGGCCACAATGACATACATAATATTGGACATATTGTGCAAGATCGGGCCAAGGATATTGCCGTAGGTGTTGGCCTTGTCCGACGCGTCAAACCATTCCTGATTGACCTTGTCGAGGTCCGCAATGGATTCGTCTTCGTGGTTGAACACTTTGACGACCTTCTGGCCGTTCATCATTTCTTCGATGAACCCTTCGGTGTCACCGAGCGTGACCTGCTGGCGCACGAAGTAACGGGCACTGCGGCCGCCGAGCACTTTCGTAATCACAAGCATAATGATCAGGCCGAGGATAACAACCCCCGTGAGCAGGATCGAATAATACATCATGATCGAGAACACCACAATCAGAGTGACGAGTGTCACGAGAAGGTTCGGGAAAGACTGCCCGACCATCTGACGCAGTGTATCGATGTCGTTCGTATACGTCGACATGATTGACCCGTGGGCGTTCGTGTCGAAGTATCTGATGGGCAAAGATTCCATCTTATTGAACATCGTCTCACGGAATTTCGCGAGCGAGCCCTGGGTGATTACCGCCATCAGACGGGTATACATAAACGAGCAGAAGAGTGAAATCACATACAGGACGGCCAAAGCGGCCATCGTGGAGAGGATATTGCCTTTGGCCACGTCCCACGTCGTGTGGTTCGTGAGAGCGTCTTCGATGTAGGAGAGGACGCGCTGCTGGAAGATGGCCGGCATGGCGCCGATGGCGGCGTTACCGAGGATCAGGAGTAATGTGACAGGGACAAGGGCCGGGTAAAAGCCAAGGATGGTTTTAAACAAGCGTCCGACGATTCCCTTTTTCTTTGTCTTCTTCTCAGGCATCACCCTTCACCTCCGCTCTGTTCTGGGATGTGTACACTTCACGGTAAATTTCGTTGCTTTCGAGCAGTTCGTCGTGCGTGCCGATAGCGTCAATGGCGCCGTTGTTCATAACGATGATCTTGTCCGCGTCCTGCACGGAGGCAATACGCTGGGCAATGATGATCTTTGTGGTTTCCGGGATAAAGGAGCGGAAGCCGGCGCGGATCTTCGCGTCCGTCTTCGTATCCACGGCCGACGTGGAGTCGTCGAGGATGAGCACCTTTGGCTTTTTGATCAATGCGCGGGCAATACACAAACGCTGTTTCTGACCGCCCGAGACGTTCGTCCCGCCCTGGGTGATATGGGTGTTATACCCATCCGGCATAAGGTCGATGAATTCATCGGCGCAGGCGAGCTTGCAGGCTTCGATGATTTCCTCATCCGTCGCGTCTTTCTTCCCCCAGCGCAGATTGTCCTTGATACTGCCGGCAAAGAGCACGTTTTTCTGCAGCACCACGGCGACCTGATCGCGCAAGGCCGCGATGTCGTATTCACGCACGTCATGTCCGCCGACGAGCACCTGTCCTTCCGTCACATCATACAGACGGGAGATGAGCTGGATGAGCGAGGACTTCGATGAGCCCGTGCCGCCGATAATCCCCACCGTCTCCCCGGACTTGATGGACAGGGTGACATGGTCAAGGGCGTTGCGGTCGGCCTTGGCCGAATACTTGAACGACACGTCCTCGAATTCGATCGACCCGTCCGGGACATCGTAAAGCGGATTCTCCGGGTTGGTCATCGTTGGCTTTTCGTCAAGCACTTCGACAATACGTTCCGCCGATTCGATCGACAGCGTCAGCATGACGAAGATCATCGAGAGCATCATCAGGCTCATGAGCACCTGGAACGAGTACGTTAACATCGAGGATAACTGACCGACGTTGAGGTTTGCCCCGCTCGTGGAAATAATGATCCACGACCCGATTGTCATGGTGAACACCATCGCCGAGTACACGCAGAACTGCATGAGCGGGGTGTTCAGGGCGAGGATTTTCTCGGCCTGGGTGAAGTCTTTCATGACATCATCGGCCGCAACCTTGAACTTGCGTTCTTCTTCGTCCTCACGCACGAACGACTTGACCACGCGGATCCCGCTGATATTTTCCTGAATGGAGTTGTTCAGGTTGTCGTACTTGCGGAACACCGAGCGGAAAAGCGGCATGGTTTTCTTCGTGATCCACACGAGCCCGAGGCCCATGATGGGGATCGTAAACAGGAAGAACAAAGCGAGCTTGCCGCCCATGATAAAGGCCATGGTGAAGCTGAAAATAATCATCAGCGGGGCGCGGATGGCCGTGCGGATAATCATCATGAACGATGTCTGCACGTTCGTGACGTCCGTGGTCATACGGGTCACCAGCGAAGCCGCCGAGAATTTATCAATGTTTTCAAAAGAGAAGTTCTGTACGGACACGAATAAGTCGTGCCGCAGGTTTTTGGCAAACCCGGCCGAAGCGCGGGCCGCGAATGTACCGGCCAGACCCCCGAAGATCAGGGACAGAACCGCCATGACAATCAGCACCATGCCGTAGTGACGCACAACGCTCATGTCACTTCCCGCCTGCAGGTGGTTGACCAGTTTGGCCACCAGAAACGGCAGGATGCACTCCATCACCGATTCACCGATAACGAAGAGCGGGGTCAAAAGTGCCGCGTTTTTGTATTCACGGACACTTTTCATCAGTGTCTTGATCATGTCTGATCACATCCTTTCTCAAGAATAATGTTCTGGAACTCAGGGTCACTCTTCAAGGCTTCGAAGTGCGCCCCGACTTTTTCCAGAAGGCTTAAAAGTTCTTGCTTTTCTGCGTCGTCAAGCCCTTCAAAAAGCATATGACTCAGTCTGTCAAAGTTGTCCCGCATGGCGTTGGTCACAGCCAGGCCTTTGTCCGTGAGATCCACAAACACCTGCCGGCCGTCCTCTTTCGATCGGGCGCGGGTGATTTCCCCGCTTTTTTCCAGCCTGTCCAGCATTTCCGAGAGCGTGCTCGGTTTGAGGCCCATGGCCTGCTGGAGGTCTTTCTGAGTCATGCCTTGTCCGTTCTTGCGCAGAGTAATGAGCAGTCTTTTCTGTCCGCTCCGCCGGCCGGTTTCGTTGCGCAAAAACCCACCGATCAGACGGAAGTCGCTCATCAGCTGATGTTCAATGGTTTTGTATTCCATGGCACACCTCTTTTCTTTCGCACACGAATGTTTCGTGTCCTAACGGAATCATAACACGCCCCTTTACTCCGTTCAACCCTAAATAATCATGAGAAAAAAAGAACTCCCTGAGGAGTTCTTATTTGATCAGGCCATAGGCCCGTAACTTGTCTTCAATCTCGTGTTCGTCGATGAAGCAGCCCATTTCACCAAGGTGGATGGCCGGCTTCGTTTTCCCGTGGAAATCACTGCCACACGTGTAGAGCACATCAAACTTTTTCGCCCGGTCATAGAAGTATTCATTCGTTTCCTTCGCATGATACGAAGAGAACGCTTCGACACCCTGCATGCCCTTGGCCACCATTTCATCAAACACTTCAAACTGTCCCTTGAGGTTATTGCCCGGATGTGCGAGCACGGCGATGCCACCGGCATCGTTGATATTTTTGATCGTCTCTTCCATGCTTGGGAACTTGATGTCCGTGTAGCACGGCTTGCCCTGGGCATAGAAGTCCCAGTAGAAGTTCACGTACGGGTTGTCACTGCGCGCCCCGCCTTCACGGTACGGTTTCAGTAATTCATTGTCCATGTAACGTGGGTCCTTGAGCAACACTTCCCCGAACATTTCCCCGGTGTACACGCCGTTGGCCGACACCGTGTTCATCTGGTCTTCCGTCAGGTCAAAGCCGAGCTGTTCGTTGGTGAGCCTGAGCTTCAGAGCACTGGCCGCGAGTTCCTGGTCATGGACATTCTTTTCAATTGTTTCGAACACCGGGTTCGTGACGTCGATGCCGTAACCGAGCACGTGCAGGTTGATGCCGTTGTACACGCAGTCGATTTCGATGGCCGGGATGTATGTCATCCCGCGTTTTTCTGCTTCCTTCTGCGCTCTTTCCACCGCCCGCACCGAGTTGTGGTCGGCGATGGCCATGATGCGGATACCCGCTTCGTCGTTCATGCGCACGAGGTCTTCCGGTTCGAATTCCCCGTCGTCACTGATAATAGTATGCATGTGTAAATCAATGTACTTTTCCATTGGCTTATTCTCCTTTTGCTTATTTAATCCTGTGTATGGATGCGTTCATCCTGATCAATGGCCCTGACACACCTGGCCGGTGATCCCATGATGAGTGAGTTGTCTTCAAAGCTTTTCGTCACGAGGCTGCCTGCCCCGATGACACAGTTATTCCCGATGGTCACCCCCGGCAGGATGGTCACATTCGCCCCAATCCAGCAGTTGTCCCCGATACTCACAGGCTCGGCTTTTTCCAGCCCCTTATTCCGGTCATGGACATTGAGCGGATGGGAGGCGGTGTAAATCCCGCAGAACGGACCGACAAACGTGTGGGCCCCGATCGTGACCGGCGCACAGTCCATCAAATAACTGTAGTGGTTGATGAACACTCCGTCACCGAGGTGAACGTTGTAGCCGTAGTCACACATGAACGGGCTGAGCACTTCGATGTGTTCAGGCATCTCCGCCACAATCTGTGCGAACAGCGCTCTGCGCTCCGCCATGTCTTCACGCAGGGTGTTGTTAAAACGGGTGCACAGGTCCTTGGCATGAATGCGCCGGGCCAACAGGTCATCGTTGAAGTTGGCGTCGTACCACAGGCCTGCCCTCATCTTTTCAGCTTCTGTCATGTTTGAGGCCCTCCTTCAGCCATTCCATCGGGATATCGGCGCTCGGATACCCGGCCACGATGATGGCCTGGGCGTGCACGCCGTAGTCCCCGGTCTGCACCACCGCTTTACACCTGTCCCGCATGTCGTAATACTCCGGGATATAGTGCATCTGACTCACCTTCTCCTCCCCGAACAAATCACATACCGTGGCGTAGTCCTTCGGGTTTTCCACCGGCATGTTTTCGGTCACGATGGCACTTTCGAAGTCCCCGCACTCTTTGAGGGTGGTGATGATATCGTGGAAACTTGGCGAGCCGGTCACGGCCTCCAGGTCAATATACTGCACCGAGGGGTCGAGGGGGTACAGGGCTTTTTCACACGTCCCGCTGCCCGCATCGGCGATGAAAATCATCTCCCCGTGGCGGATCGTCGCGACAAGCGCCGCCAGTTCTTTGTTTAAAATCCGTCTTTTCATGTCTCTCTCCTTACGATTTCCATCCTAGCGGAGTGACGGGAAATTTCCAGACACAACAGCTCTTTCGGAAAGAAAATCGCAGGACACTTTTCCAGACATGCGTACGGCTGACACGTTTGTGTCAGAAAGAAAAGAAGCCCCGGAGGGCTTCTGGTTTACTCTGTTTCACTGACCGGTTTTTCCGAGAACAGCACCACGAGAAGTGTGCCGATGATACTGATGACCACCCCGATGACGAGCGTCATTTTCACGCCCACCCCGTCGAGGAGCACCCCGCCGAAGAGGGACGCAAAGATTCCGCCGATGGTCGAGCCCATCGTTACGAGCGCCTGACCCTTGGTCGCGTCTTTCTTGTCAATGACACGGGCCGCATAGTACACGGATGCCGGGACAAGGAAGGCGTAGCTGAGGAACTGGAACAACATCGAAATATCAATCAGAATCATATTCGTCGCAATAAGCATCAGGAAATGCTTGATGGAGTAGAACACCGCCGCAGCCTTTAAAAGCAGGGAGATGTCAATCTTTTCCTTGAACTTGTCAAACACCACCATCGCCGGCAGTTCGACAATGGCCGCCAGGAAGAGGGCCGTGCCCATGTCCCCGGTCGTCCCGCCGACATTCGTGACGAAGTTGATGAAGAAGTTATTGATTAACATATGCGTGAAGAAAATGAGGATCGTACCGGCCACGAAGATCATGAACTTCGGATAGCGTTTCGCAAAAGCGATGTAGTTGATCTTGGAGTCTTCGGCGCTGTCTTCTTCTGTTTCTGCCGGCTGCGGGTTCACAATTTCCCGGTCCTTCACCACAAAGCCATTGAGAATCGGAATCAGTCCGACGAAGGCAATGATCATAAAGAGCGGAACGAACTCAGCCGCCACAACCTTGAGGATATTCCCGATGATCAGGGACGTCAGCGCATAAGCCGCCGACCCGATGCCCCGGGCCACCCCGTAGGAAAGCTGAATGCCGTACTGTTCAAACCGGAAGGTCATAACATTGAGCAACGGTGTGAGTGCGCACGCAAATGTCATCGTGAGTGTGTAGAGGACGGCCACCACGGCATTCACTTTCGTAAACAGTAACATCAGTACACAAATCACACTGACCCCGGCAAGCGATGCCATAACGACATGGTTGACGTTGAGGTTTTTCTCATCCACAAACCCGGCAAGGACCGGCTGCAGGATGGTCGCACCAAGGTTACCGAGTGCCATGATGACGCCGATGACCGACGACGAGAGCCCGATGGCCCCGAGGTATACGGCCGCATAGCTGAGCAGTGTGCAGATGCCCATAAAGAACAGGGCCTGAATCGCTGCATATTTGGCATTCAAAGAGCGTTCAAGTGTCATAGTGGAGTCCTCCTTTTTAACACCATACATTATAAAGGAAACACCGGGTGTTTCCTTTGTTTTTTCACATATTGAAAGGGTTTACTTGTCCTTGCGGCCCACCGCCGTGTCACAGTAGATACAGCGGTAAATGCGCTTCTCGCGGGAGGCGAGATAAAACTCCGGCACGAGCTGGGGCTCAGCCGCGGTGATGCAGCGCGGGTTCCGGCAACGTTCGATGCGCTTGATACGCCCGGGCAGCTGGAGATGTTTCTTTTCCACGGTTTTCCCGTCCCTGATGATGGAGACGGTGATGGATGGGTCGATGTAGCCAAGCACGTCCAGGTCGACGTCAAAGTCATTGTCAATCTTGAGGATATCCTTGCGGCCCATCTTCGTGGAGCGGACGTTTTTCAGGATGGCGATACTGCAGTCGAGCTTATCGAGTTCAAGGGCGTCATACACGTCCATGACCTTCCCGCAGGTGATGTGGTCGAGCACGATGCCGTTCACAATACTGTCGATTTTCATAAGCGTTCCACCTCCTGATCAAGTCCGAGCAGGCTCAGGATCAGAGCCATGCGGATAAAGCGGCCGTTGGCGGCCTGCCGGAAATACGCAGCCCGCGGGTCATCGTCGACCTCCGGCTGGATTTCGTTCACACGCGGGAGCGGGTGCAGGACAATCATGTAGTCCTTCGCCAGTTCCATCTTGCGCTTGTCGAGGACATAGAAGTCCTTCAGGCGGATATAATCCTGTTCGTTGAAGAAGCGTTCACGCTGGACGCGGGTCATGTAGCACAGGTCCAGATCACCCATCACGTCTTCCATCCGTTCTACTTCGGTGTATGCGATGTTCTTTGCGTCAAGCAGGTCTTCCTTCAAATACGCCGGAATGCGCAGCTCTTCCGGGGAGACAAAGATGAAGCGGTTGCCTTCGTAGCGGCTCATCGCCTCGACGAGCGAGTGCACGGTGCGGCCGAATTTCAAGTCGCCCACAAACCCGATGGTCAGGTGGTCCAGACGGCCTTTCTCCCGGGCAATCGTGACCAGGTCGGTCAGCGTTTGGGTCGGGTGGTTGTGGCCCCCGTCCCCGGCGTTGATGAGCGGGACATCGCAGTGTCTTAACGCGGCGAGCGGCGCCCCTTCCTTCGGATGACGCATGGCGATCACGTCGCAGTACGAGCCCACGACCCGGACGGTGTCCATCACCGTTTCGCCCTTGGCAGCCGAGGAGGACGCGGCTTCGGAAAAGCCGAGCACACTGCCGCCCAGGCTTAACATCGCACTTTCAAAGGAAAGACGCGTGCGGGTGCTGGGTTCAAAAAAAAGCGTGCCAAGAATCTTGTGCCGGCAGACGTCTTCATAACGTGAGCGGTCCTTGATGATGTCATTGGCGAGATCAATCAAATTATCTATGTCTTCGAGAGACAAGTCGTTCGGTGTCAGTAAGTAGTTTTTCATAAGCCATCCTTTCTCTCACTCATTATAGAAAAAAACAGGAGTCCCTTCAAGGACTCCCGTGGTTACTGGATGGATTCCAAAAGCTCCCGGCGGGCGTCCACGTGATAGTGGTCCGGATCATGGATGATCAGCCGGTCATAAATTGTTGTGTAGTATTCGAGGATTTCCGAGGCCTGCTTGTCGCCGTCGTAAACGCCCCGTTCATAGTCATCCGTTTCGTGGTCGTCGTTCCCGAGCCCGATGGACTCTTCCAAAGTGGCGGCATTCTGTTGCTCACCGTAGGCCTTGATCAGCTTGATGGCTTCGTTAAAGCCCTCCACGTCGCCTTTATCCAGAAGGCGCAGGCAGCTTTCCGCAATTTCATTGATGTTCAGAACGTCTTCGTCAAGCACGTCAAACACGACAAAGTCATCGAGCGGTACGTCGCGGAGCTGGTCGGCGATTTCGCGGATCTGAGCCACGGAGGCGTTGGAAAGTTCCGCTTCATCGTCGTCAAGTGAGAACGATGAGTACGTCAGCGCCACCAGCATTTCCCTGAGCGTGCCGAGCGCCTGCATCGATTCATCCGAGGCCCTCTCCAAATAGGCATGGCCGTACAGGAATTCGCTTTCCCCCGTGAGTGCGTAGAGCTTGTCCCGCTGCGCCCGGGTCATGGTCCGTGTGTCACACATGATGTCCGCAAGGGCGAGAAACTCGTCCCGGACACCTGAACCTCTTTCTTCATAACTCATAGTGATGTCCCCCTTCCAAAGGTGATGTCAGTACAAATCAAGTGCTGCCAGGCAGTCCGCCAGCCCGTTGTCATCCGGGTTTTTGAACAGTCCCGTGGCTTTCGCTTTCAGCGCGCCCGGTGCCAGTTCACTGACGTAGCTTTCATGCACGGTTTCGACCATCTGTAAATCGTTCATCGAGTCCCCGAAGGCGATGGTGTCCTCCATCGACCCGCCCAAATGTTCAAGCACCCGGCGGATCCCGTCAGCTTTCGTGCAGTCTTTGAGAATGATTTCACCGTTGATGAAATCGCTGTTCTCACTGCCGAACGTGATGATATTGAAATTGTCGGCCAGATACTGGACGATGTCAAGAAATTCATTGCGTCTGTCGGCGATAAAGGCGATTTTCGGCACCCCGATGCGGTCGATGTCAAAGCGCAGCACCGGCACCCGGTTTTCTTTCTGGCGTTTGTATTCAAAAAACCTTAACAGTTTCTCGTTGCCTTCGAACTCACGGTGGTGTTTCATGTCAAAGAATTCATTCACCCCCGGGCTCTGGTAGATGGCCTTTTCGGTCTCCAAAGCGTAGAGCACATGGTGGTTCACAAAGAGCTGGAGCACGTTGTAAAGCAGGCGCTTGTCAATGGCGTTGCGGAAAATCATCTGCCCGTCGGCCTTGATAAACCCGCCCGCACTGGCGATAAAGCCATCGGCCGGCACCTTTTCCAGATTCCCGCCGACGATTGACGTCGGCGCCCGGCCCGTGCAGAAAAACACCTTGTGCCCCGCATCATGGATTTTCGTGATTTCTTCGAGCGTGCGCTCTGTGATAAAGCGGGATTTCCCGAACAGGGTCCCGTCACAGTCAAAAAACAAATATTTCATCACTCGTCCCCCTTGACGATTTCTTCAATCACCGGCATGGACCGGCCATCCCCGCCAAGCGTACAGGCGCCCAGAATCAGATGTTTCACCTCGTCACTGAGACCGGTGTTCGTGTGGACTTCCACAAGGGTGTCCCCGGCACAGACGCTGTCACCGATTTTCTTTGTGAGAATCAGACCGACAGTCGGATCAATCACATCGTCCTTCACCCGGCGGCCGCCCCCGAGCATCATCGAGGCGAGGCCCAGATCACGGGCATGGAGATCTGCGATGATCCCGTCTTTTTCGGCTTTGACCGCAATAACCTCTTTGGCCGTGTCAAACAGGTCCGGGTTGTCGATATAGCGCACATCCCCGCCCTGGCGGATGACCATCTGCCGGAAGGCTTCAAGCGCCTTGCCGGAGTCAATCATTTCAATAAGAAGAGCTCTGGCTTCTTTGGTGTCATGACAGCGCTCCGTCATAACCAAGAGCTCCGCCCCTGCACTCAGGCACAGATCCATCAGGTCATCAGGACCGTCACCCCTGAGGGCATTGACAGCTTCTTTGACTTCAAGGATATTGCCCACGGCCCGTCCAAGCGGCTGCCCCATGGCGGAAATCACTGCCTCAACCTTCCGGCCCAGGCTTTCACCGATGCGGATCATTTCCCCGGCGAGCACCCGCGCGTCATCGATCGTCGTCATAAACGCCCCGTTGCCGTACTTCACGTCGAGGACAATCGCATCCGATCCGGCCGCCAGTTTCTTGGACATGATGGACGAGGCGATGAGTGGGATCGAGTCGACTGTGGCCGTCACATCCCGGAGTGCATAAAGCTTCCGGTCCGCCGGCACCAGCTCGGCCGTTTGGCCGATGATGGCGAGGTGAATGTCTTTCACCTGTTCAATAAACTGATCGGTAGTGAGATAGATGTTAAAGCCCGGAATGGATTCGAGCTTGTCAAGCGTGCCGCCCGTATGGCCGAGCCCACGCCCGGACATTTTGGCGACCGGCACACCCGTGGCCGCGACCATCGGTGTGAGGACGAGGGATGTTTTATCCCCGACCCCGCCGGTGGAATGCTTGTCAGCCTTCAGGCCGTCAATAGCGGAGAGGTCAATGACGTCCCCCGACATCATCATGGCTTTGGTCAGGGTGGTGGTTTCATTTTCATCGAGCCCGTTGAAGCACACAGCCATCAGGAAGGCGCTCATCTGGTAGTCCGGGATATCACCGGCCACATAACCATCAATCATCCACGTGATTTCATCATCACTCAGACACAGGCCCTGTTTTTTCTTTTCGATGAGGTCGATCATGCGCATGGCTGTTCAAACCTCTCGCCTTCTTCAAAGATGTTTTTCCCGTTCAGGTAATCCTTCACGCTCATGCGGCGCTTGCCCGGCATCTGGAGTTCGGTGATCAGGTAAATGCCCGTCCCGCACTTGACACCGATGGCGTCTTTGAAGATTTTTATAATGGTCCCGGCCGGCGTTCCTTCATGGGAAGCGGCGTTAGCACACTCATGCACGTGTCCGGCCCAGATTTTGACATTGGCCCCCTGGTACACGCTGTAACAGCCCGGCCATGGGTCGAGCCCGCGGACTTTATTAAACACATCCCGGGCGCTCATGTCCCAGTCCAGGCGTTCATCGCCGCGTTTGATGACCGGGGCGAAGGTGACCTGACTTTCGTCCTGCGGTGTGCGGCTGTTCGTGCCATTTAATATAGATGGAAGCGTGTCTTTGAGCAGCTCAGCCCCCAGAGCGGCGAGGCGGTCATAGACCTTGCCGACGGTGTCGGTGTCATCAATCGGCGTGGAGCGCTGGGCGATGAGATCCCCGGCATCCATCTTTTCCGCCATATACATAATGGTGACACCTGTTTCTTTATTTCCGTCGATGATGGCCTGATGCACCGGCGCCCCGCCCCGGTATTTCGGGAGCAGTGAGGCATGCACGTTCACACAGCCCAGACGCGGCGCGCCCAGAATCGCATTCGGGACGATTTGTCCGTAAGCCGCCGTGATGATCAGGTCCGGTTCAAAGGCCACGACATCCGCATAGTCCGTGCGGATCTTCGCGGGCTGCACGACCGGAATGTCATGCGCCAGGGCCAGTTTCTTGACCAGCGTCATCTCGGTTTTCTTCTTCCGCCCGACCTGACGGTCCGGCTGGCTGACCACGCCCACGACGTTGTAATGTTCATCAATTAACATTTGGAGCACTGTCCCGGAGAAATCCGCCGTGCCCATAAAGACGATTCGTTCATTCATAAAAATCACCTCATTCCCCTGCATTATAACACACCTCCAGGGGCAAGAAAACAAAGGAACAACGGGACTTTCTTCCTTTGTAAAAAATGGTTGCATTGGTCAAAACTTTTTGATAATATATACAAGCGAATGAAAGGACGAGGTGAACAACATGGCACATATGAAGCAGCAGATCAAGAGATACAAAAACGACAACAGAAAACATCTGGAAAACGTTTCTAAGAAATCTGCCCTGAAAACAAGCATTGCCAAGGTTCTCAAAGCTGTAGAAGCCGGTGACAAAGAAGCCGCTATGACGCTGTACAACGACTGCGCACGTCAGCTCGATGCTTCTGTGACTCACGGCCTGCACCACAAGAACTACGCCAGCAATCAGAAATCCAGACTGATGAAGAAAATCAATTCTTTATAAGTCTCGCACTCCCGTTTGCGGGAGTTTTTCTTTGCCTGCACAAAACAAAAAAAGCGGAACTTAATCCGCTTCCACCAGGGCCTGTACCTGGTCTTTCACCTCGCTCATCTTAACCGTCGGCTCAAAGCGGGCCACCACGCTTCCCTTGCGGTCGACGAGGAACTTCGTGAAGTTCCACTTGATGTCGGGGTTGTTTTTATAATTCTTGTCAATCTTCTTGAGCATCACACTCATGGCCATGGCCTTCGGACCTTTCCCGAAGCCTTTGAAACCCTGCTGGGATTTCAGGTAGCCGTAGAGCGGGAGGGCGTTCTCACCGTTGACATCACTCTTTTTCATCTGCGGGAACTTCGTGTTGTAGTGCAGCGTGCAGAACTCATGGATTTCTTCGTCCGTCCCAGGCGTCTGGCCCATGAACTGGTTGCACGGGATATCGAGCACTTCAAAGCCCATGTCATGGAACTCTTCGTACATCGCTTCGATGTCCTCATAATGCGGGGTAAACCCACAGCCCGTCGCCGTGTTCACCACGAGCACCACCTTGCCTTCAAAGTCTTTCATCTGTTTTTCATTCCCGTCAGTCATCGGGACACTGTAGTCGTAAAAGTTCATATGTTTTGATCTCCTTTTTTCTCCTTCACTATAGCACGCATATATATTTATGTCAATTATGTTGTGCACAATTTATATCATAACTTTTGACACCCCCGCCCCCAGCGCCTACAATGGCTATTGGAGGCAAGTGACATGGAATACAAAGACTTAGACAATCAATACAAATGGGACCTCACCCTCATATACAAAGACCCTGCGGACTTTGACACGGACATGGACAAGGCGCGCAAGGTTCTCACCCAAATGACAAATGCGAAGGACACCTTCACGACGAACCCGGAAAACCTCCTGGCCTTTCTCGACAACGAAGTCACCCTCGACCGGCTGGTGTCAAAGATGTACTGCTTTGCGCATTTGCATGCGGACGTTGAACCGGCCAACCAGGACTGGCAGGCGCTGATGTCCCGGGTGCTCACCTTCAACGAAGAAGTGACCAAAGCCCTGGACTTCACCGGGCTTTCGATCATCAAGGCCAAAGACAACGTGAGTGCGTGGATGACGCAGGAAGAGTTTGCGCCCTACCGTTTCAAACTCTCCCAGGTGCTCAGGGAAGAAGAACACCTCCTCTCACAGGAGATGGAAACCCTGCTTGGGAAAGTCTCCTCCATCAGCGATGTATCCTCACGGGTATTTGACGCCATGCGTCCGGACTACGACGATGTGATCGTCGACGGCGAGCCGCAGCCCCTGAACCCGGCGTCGCTCAACGCCTTCCTCGAACATCCCGACCAAGATGTCCGCCGCCAGGCTTATCAGAACTTTTATAAAGAATACAAACGCTTTGAGAACGTCTACGCGCAGACCCTGTCCGGAGTGATGAAGAAAGACGCATTCTACGCCGATGTACGCAAGTTCAAAGACCCGCTGGCCGCTTCGCAGTGGAACGACGACGTGCCGGAAGAGCTCTTCTATATCATTCTCAAAAAAGCCAACGAAGACTACCGCCCGCTGTTCCACAAATACAACGCGCTCAAGAAAAAGCTGTTAAAGCTCGACACGCTCTGGAACTACGACCTTTTTACCCCGCTCGTCGATGCGAGCAAGCGCAAGTTCACCATCGAAGAGTGCTGGGAGATCATCCTTGACGTCACCTCGGTGTTCGGGGAGGAGTACACGAACATCATCAAACAGGCCCGCAAGGAGCACTGGATCGACTTTATGCCGGCAGACGGCAAGCGCATGGGCGCTTACTCGAGCGGCTGTTACGACACGAGGCCATATATCCTCACGAACTTCATCGGGAACTACGACTCGCTCTCGACGATGATTCATGAACTCGGGCATTCGTGCCATACGTTCCTCTCCTCGAAGTACCAGCATCCGGCGACAAGCGACTACCGCATCTTCGTGGCCGAAGTGGCCTCGACGGTAAACGAGACATTACTGATCAACTACATGCTCGATCACGCCGGGACGAAGGAAGAAGAAGCGTATTATCTCTACGAATTCCTCGAAAACTGTGTCGGCCTGATCTTCCGTCAGCCGATGTATGCGCAGTTCGAAGACACCCTTCATCAGTGGGCGAGCCATGACGAGCCGATGAATGCGGCCAGAATCACAGAGCTTTATGACAAGATCAACGCCGACTACTACGGCCCGGATGTGAAAAACGACCCCCTCGTCGGGCATTCGTGCTTCTACATCCCGCACTTTTACTACAACTACTACGTCTACAAATACACTTTGGGGATGAGTGTGGCCCTGGCGATTGTGAGCCGCATCCAAAACCACAAGCCGCATCAGGTCGGGGACTACCTGGAATTTCTGAAATCCGGCGGCAGCGATACCCCGCTCGGCGTGCTGGCCAAGGCCGGGGTCAACCCGCTCGAAGACAATTTGTATGATGACGCGTTCAATTACTTCGGAGATATTCTCGCCCGGTTTGAAAAAATCATGGACGAGAGTGCCTGAACCCGTCTACAATAAGCGTGTAAAACAAGGAGAGAAAAGGACATGTTAAGAAACGAAACACGACAGGTCCGCGTCGGCAATCTCACCATCGGTGGGAATGACCACGTGGTCATCCAGTCCATGTGCAACACCAAAACCCATGACGTTGAAGCCACCCTCGCCCAGATCAAAGCCCTGCAGGATGCAGGCTGTGAACTCGTGCGCCTGGCGGTTCTCACGCAGGAAGATGCCAAAGCCATCCCGGCCATCAAGGCCGGCACGGACATGCCTTTGGTGGCGGATATCCACTTCGATTACCGTCTGGCACTCACATGCATCGAAGGCGGCATCGACAAGATCCGCATCAACCCCGGCAATATCGGCTCCATCGAACGCACCCGTGCAGTCGTGGAAGCCTGCAAGGAAAAAGGCATCCCGATCCGCATCGGCGTCAACGGGGGCTCTTTGGAAAAAGACATTCTGAAGAAATACGGGAAACCGACGGCCGAAGGCATGATTGAAAGTGCCGCGGCCCATGTGAAGATCCTCGAAGACCTGGACTTCCATGACATCGTGATTTCCCTGAAATCATCCAATACGCTTCTGACGATCAAGGCGTATGAGCTGGCATCCCAGCGCTTCCCGTACCCGCTTCACGTGGGCGTCACCGAGGCCGGCACGGCCCTCGGCGGGACGATCAAGTCCGCCTTTGGGATCGGCACCCTGCTTTACGAAGGCATCGGCAACACAATCCGTGTGTCCCTGTCGGACAACCCGGTGGAAGAAATCAAAGTGGCCAAGACCCTGCTCAAAGAGCTCGGCCTCATCCACAACGTCCCGACGCTTGTGTCCTGCCCGACGTGCGGACGCATTCAGTACGATATGATTCCGATTGCGCAGGAACTCGAAGACTTTCTCAACACCATCCACTCCGACATCACGGTCGCTGTGATGGGCTGCGCGGTCAATGGCCCGGGGGAAGCCCGCAATGCGGACATCGGCATCGCCGGCGGGGTCGGTGAAGGTCTGCTTATTAAAGGCGGGGAAATCATCCGCCGCATCCCGCAGGAGAACATGGTCGAAGAGCTCAAGAAAGAAATCCTCGCCATGACCGAAGACAAATAAAAACAAGGAGGTATCCCCCTGTGGGATACCTCCTTTCGTTTACTTCAAATCAGGATTGAACTGTTTGGCTCTGAGTGCCGCAATCTCCGCTTTGTACGGCGCGTTTCCGCCGATGTACGGGGTTTCGAGAATTTTCGGCACGTCTTTCAAACGTTCGTTGTGGACGATGGCGCACAATGCATCAAAGCCAATCGTACCATAACCGAGGTTGTCATGACGGTCCTTCGCGGCCCCGGGCGGGTTCTTGGAGTCGTTGACATGAACGACCAGGACTTTGTCCAGACCGATTTTTTCATCAAATTCATCCAGCACACTGTCGAAGTCATGCATGTCATAACCTGCGTCATTGAGGTGGCAGGTGTCCATGCAGATGCCGAGCTTGTCCGGCAGAAGGACGTGATTGATAATATAGGCCAATTCATCCGGCGTGCGGCCGAGTTCACTGCCCTTGCCGGCCATGGTCTCCAAAGCGATCCGGACATTCTGGTCCGGTGTGAGCACCATGTTCAGTCCGGCCACGATCTGGTCAAGACCGACTTCAACGCCTGCCTTGACATGGGAGCCCGGATGCAGGACGAGACGGGTCATGCCCATCTGTTCACAGCGGGAAATTTCCTCTTTGAGAAATGACACCGCCAGTTCAAATGTTTCGGGTTTGATTGTGTTGGCAAGGTTGATGATGTACGGGGCGTGGACGACGACCTTATCACGGTCAATGCCGTGCTCTTCCATCAGGGCCAGCCCTTCTTCCACCTTCATCTCGCTGACCGGACGGCGGCGGGTGTTCTGCGGGGCACCGGTGTAAAACATGAATGTCGTGGCGTCATAGCTTAACGCTTCCTTCACCGTGCCGAGGAAGAAATCCGGGGCTTTGAGTGAGCAGTGGGATCCAATCAGTAAACTCATTCCTCACCGCTCCCTTCCCGCTTGGCACGCTGGGCGGCCTTGTAGCGTTCTTTGCGCTGTTTGCGGATGTCTTCGCGGATGATTTCACGCTTGCGCTTACGGTAGAGTTTCTCGACTTCACGTTTGCGTTTTTTCTTATAACCCGGCTTGACCTTGCGCGGTTTGCGGACAATCTTGGCGACTTCTTTTTCGAGTTCGTTCGGCTGGCGCTGGCGGTTTTTCCGCTTCACGCGCTCCCCGGCGCCGACGAGCTTTCCGCCCTTGAGTTCTTTGACTTCAAAGTGAATACCTTTCTTCTCGAGCTGTTCGGCCATGAACTGATTGCTCGTGTCGTAGAGTGTGTAACTTTCACCCGTGTACTTCCCGCGGCCGCAGCGGCCGGAGCGGTGGATGTAGAAGTCACGCTCAGTCGGGAAGTCCATATTGATGATATGGCTGACCCCGTCGATATCAATGCCGCGGGCCGCGATGTCCGTGGCGACGATGTACTGGTATTCGTTGTGGCGGATGCGTCGCATCATTTGTTTGCGCTCGCGTGGTTCGAGGTCCCCGTGGATCTCTCCGACTTTATAACCGTCTTCCCGTAACCGGCGTGTGGTCTCGGCCGTCTCCACCCGGGTGTTGCAGAAGATGATGCAGATGTACGGATCGATAGTGGCCATGATGGTCTTTAAAACTTCATAGCGGTCATGGTGACGGGTCGGGATGAGGTAATGGCGGACGTTGTCGGTCGTGGCCTTTTTCTCATCCACACGGATGATTTCCGGGGTGTTCATGTACTTGCGCAAAAACACCTGGAGGGCTTCCGGAATAGTGGCAGAAAACACCATCATCTGGAGGGAGTCCTTCATCCGTCCGAGGATCATGTCCAGATCCTCGATGTAGCCGAACTCAAGGGTCATATCGGCTTCGTCGATGACGAACACATCAGCCGTCGTGATGCGCAGCGCCTGCGCATCCAAAGACAGGTCCTTGATGCGGCCCGGGGTGCCGATGACGATATGCGGCTGGGTTTTGAGGGCGTCGATGGCCTTTTGTTTGTCGGAGCCGCCGATCATCAGGCTCACACGCAGGTCCGGATTGTCTTTCACAAACATCCGGGCATTGTCATAAATCTGTGATGCCAGTTCGCGGGTCGGGGCGGCGATGACCGCCTGGACCATGTCCTTGTCCGTGTTGATCCTATCGACAATCGGAATCAGGAAGGCGTGGGTTTTCCCCGTGCCGGTCTGGGACACACCGATGATATCTCTGTTTTTATACGCGAGGGGGATGACCTGACTCTGAATCGGGGTCGGTGCTGTAAAGCCGATCCGGGCCAGTGTCTTCGTGACACTTTCGGTCAGGTGCATGTCGTTAAAGCTGTTCATAAGTTGGCCTCCTCTCTTTAGCAGTGGAATTATAGCATTTTCTTAGGGATTTGCAAATTGAGATGGTATAATGGCCCTGAAAAGGAGTTGATTCAGATGAAGGTGACCGGTATCACCCCAAGGGGTTATTGTAAAGGCGTGGTGCGCGCCATCAGTATCGCCCGCAAAGCTGCGGAGGAAACGCAGGAACCCCTGACCATCCTCGGCATGATTGTCCATAATGCCTATATCGTCAATGCCCTCAAAGACCGCGGGGCCAGAACTGTGGAAGACGCATCGAAGACACGGATGGAATTGCTCGAAGACGTGGATGAAGGCACCATCATCATCACCGCCCACGGGGCCGGCGACCAGGTGCGTGAAGCCGCCGAGGCCAAGGGCCTCAAGGTCATCGACGCCTCCTGCCCGGACGTCATCCGGACGCATGACCTCATCAAAGAAAAGCTCAGTGAAGGCTATGACATCCTCTACATCGGGAAGCCAAGACACCCTGAATCCGAAGGTGCCCTGATGATCAACCCGGAGCGCATCCGGCTGATCACATCCAAGGAAGATATCGATCAGCTTGACAAGTCCGGCCACTACCTCATTACCAACCAGACCACCATGTCCCTCTTCGACGTGTATCACCTGTGTGAATACGCCAAAGAAGTGCTTGATGATGTCACTATTGCCCGGGAAATATGCAACGCGACGAAAATCCGTCAGGAAGCCATCTCCAACATGGACCCGGATATCGATATCGTCTTTATCGTCGGTGACCCGCATTCCAACAACACCCGCAAGCTCGCGGCCATCGCCGAGGAAAACGCCGGGAAGGAAACACATATGATTGGTTCTATCGACGACCTCGACCTCAGCCTGCTCGAAGGCAAACATCACGCCGGGGTATCCTCCGGAGCCTCCACCCCGACATGCCTGACCAATCAGGTCATCAACTTCCTCAGGCAGTATGACCCTGATGATCCAGGCACCCACGTCAAGCCGGCCATCGACTACAGTCAGATCCTGAAATAAAAACAATCCGAAGGGTTTTCCCTTCGGATTTTCTTATCCAAACCTGTCTTCATCCTCACAGAAGTCTTCATACCACATGATTTCATCCATGAGTCTGTCGTCTCTGGCCTTGGCTTTGATTTTTTCCCGTTCGCGGGCTTCTCTTTTCGCTTCCCGTTCTGCCTTTTTGCGATTGCGCTTTTCCTGACGCGGGGTTGGCCGGGTTTCGATGATTTTCTGACCCTTGAACTGTTTGCGCAGTTCACGGCGCTGCTCTTCGGTCGTGGCGACTTCGATTTCCCCATCCGGGGTTTTGACCTTCATGACGGAAATGTCGATGGCGTCTTTGTTTTTCCTGGCCTGTCGTTCAGCTTTTTCGTTGGGGAAGAAGAGGGCCTTAAAGATGGCCTTCAAAAGCCAGTACATAATGATCACCGTCAGAATCATAGAGATCACATCGATCATACCCATCTCCTCCTTTCTTACACCCTTATTCTAGCACACGTATTTCCTCTTTTCCACACGGTGTACACAAAAGTGTACTCGCAACAAAACCTGAAGTCCGTGCTTCAGGTCTTAGAATTCCTCATAACTCACAAGTTCATCGTTTTCATAAACAACCCGGGCTTCCCGTACGCGGGTGTCGTGGTCATGCCACGCAGCGTACATCCACTCGAGGTAGTGGTGGTCGGCCGGCCATGTCGGCATGTCAAACACCTGATCGTCCGGGATCCACTTCAAAACGCCTTCGTCAGTGTCATGCAGGGTGCCGGAGAAATCATTACTCCAGTACACAAACATAATTTCATCTTCCCCGTAGTAGAGTCCCGGGAAGGTGACGAAGCCAAGCAGGTGACAGATGTTCATGTACAGGCCCGTTTCCTCAAAGGTTTCACGGATGGCGCAGGCTCTCGGGGATTCCCCTTTCTCGAGCTTGCCGCCCACACCGATCCATTTGCCGGCGTTGATGTCTTTCTTTTTCTTCACCCGGTCAAGCAAGAGCACACCGCCCTCACTCTTGAGGTAACACATCGTTGTGAGCACCATCTATACCACCTCATAATAGTCCGGGGACACGGAGGTGATGACCTCGAGGTCTGTCTTCTCACGCAGGATGTCCGTGACCTTGCCGACCATGATGACTTCGGCATGATGCCCGATGTCACACAGGAGAAGACCATTCTCCCAGGCTTTCTGCCCGGCATGGTATTTCAGGTCACCCGTCACATAGGCATCGGCCTGCGGGATTAATGCATCGGTGTAGTCGGCGCCGCTGCCCCCGCATACGGCGACGTTCTGAACGGCGTCTTTGCGGCCGGCAATGTGCACATACGGGATGTGATAAGCGTCTTTGACCAGGGCGATGAAATCGTCCTGTGAAAGAGGCTCTTTCAGTGTGCCCAGACGGACGAGTCCGTCCGGTTCACATGTGTGAATGTCCTGAAGATTCAGCTGTTCAGCGAGCCACACGTTCATGGACACTTTGTCCAGTGGGGTATGGGAGCTGTAAATGCTCATGTCGGCCTTGAGGGCCTTCTCAATGAACACGCCCACCGGAGTGGACGTGTTGAGGGTCAGGGGATTGAATAAGAACGGATGATGGGTGACGAGTGTATCACAGCCTTTGGCCAGGGCTTCTTCGAGGGTGCGCAGGTCACAGTCCAAGGCGACCATCACACGGTGAATGTCCCTGTCCGGATGCCCGAGCTGGAGGCCCGAAGCGTCCCACTCTTCCTGCAGGTCAAGGGGCCACATGTCTTCCATCACTTGAATCAGTTCCTGAAATGTCATGATTTTCTCTCCAGATATGTGCGCAGGGTGCCGGTTTTGTTTTTATTGCGAACCTTACGCAGGGCTTTGGTTTCAATCTGGCGGATGCGTTCACGGGTGACGTTGAAGCGTTTCCCGACTTCCTCGAGGGTGCGCGGGGTGCCGTCATCGAAGCCATAGCGCATACGGAGGATTTGTTCCTCACGCTCACCAAGCTCATTGAGGGCGGCTTCGAGGTCCTCCCGCAAAGCTTCACTGTTCATATAGCTGTCCGGGGAGATCATCTTCTCGTCGGAAATAAAGTCCCCGAGGGTGGAGTTGTCTTCTTCCCCAACCGGTGTTTCCAAAGACACCGTGTCCATGGAAATAGACTGAATCTCACGGATTTTCTGTCCGGTCATATCCCCGCCGAAGGCTTCGGCGATTTCATCCTCGGTCGGTTCACGCCCGAGTTCCTGCATCAATGCGCGCTGGGTGCGGTTGACCTTATTGATTGTTTCAACCATGTGCACCGGAATACGCACGGAGCGGGACTGGTTGGCGATGGCGCGTGAGATGGACTGCTTGATCCACCATGTCGCATACGTCGAGAACTTAAAGCCCTTCGTGTAGTCGAACTTCTCGCATGCCGTGGAGAGGCCGAGGTTGCCTTCCTGCACGAGGTCGTCGAACGGCACACCACGGCGGGTGTAACGTTTGGCGATATTCACGACCAGACGCAGGTTGTGGTTCATCAGCTCTTCCTTGGCATCACGGTCACCTTCGGCGATGCGCTTGCCGAGCTCTGCCTCTTCCTCCCGGGAAAGCAGATGGTAGCGGCCAATGTCGTAAATGTATTTTTTATCCGGATCCTTGATGCTCGCGTAGCCGTAGTCGTCTTCTTCCTCTTCCCCGCCGACGTGCGCGTCGATCATGTCCATCGTGTCGGACATGTCGAGGTCCGTTTCGAAGTCGAAGGAGATTTCACCGTCTTCACCGTCATCTTCGCTGTCATAATCGATATCATAGGAGTCATCCAGATCAAACGTGACATCATCGTCATCCGCAATCAGGTCCTCAATGTTTTCATCGGACTGAATGCCCTGTTCCATGATGTACTCGGTGAGTTCTGACATTTCGTCTTCATCAAGATCGAACTGTTTGTAGAGCTCGTTGAGTTCCTTCTGGGTGAGCACGTTATTGTTTTTCTCGGCAGTTTCGCGAATCAATTGTTTGACATCTTCCAGGGTCACAGGGGTCCCCGTTGTCTTGTCAGCCATAAACTCACTCCTTTCCGACCCTTTTCATGCCGGTCTCTGTCTCGTACATTTATTATCTCTTATTTCGTCCCGTTTGTCATGATTTTGTGTCTTTCGCAAAAAAATAACCGGGGATTCACTCCCCGGTCATGACCGCCTGGATGCGGCGGATATCTTTGGTTATTTCCGTGTGTCTGGGATGCCCGGCGGGAAGGGATGCCTCCACGCTTTGGAGCTTCTCCAGACGCCGTGTCCATTTCTCCCTGAACAAAGGCTCATCACGATGCGGCAAATACACCCCGAAGGTGACGTCGTCTTCACTGAGTGTTTGCGCCCCACCCGTGGCCACGATGATTTCGTAAAGATGCCCGGCATCTTTCACCATCGCTTCATCAATGATTTGAAACCCATGTCCGGAGAGATAACGCCGGAGCGTATCGATCGCCGTGTTGGCCTGTAAAAACAGGACGCTGTGTTGGGCTTTCCCCCTGTGGGCTTCGAGAATGTCGGTGATGAGCACCCCGCCCATCCCGCAAATCGCGATCAGATCCACATCCTTGTCCGCCACCGGGCCAAGCCCGCTGCCGGGTAAGGGGGTGATCTTGTCTTCAAGATGATAGTCCGCAATCGCCTTGCGGGAGGCCTCCAGCGGGCCTTCGTTGAGGTCGCAGGCATAAGCCTTTGTGCACAGGCCGCGTTCGACAGCTTTCACCGGCAGATAAGCATGGTCCGTGCCAATATCGGCCAGACTGGTGCCTGAGTTGTGCTTTTCAATCAGGTCGAGGACGGCATCGAGTCGTTCTATACGATGCATCAGTGATCCAGGAAGTCCTTCAGACGCTTGGAGCGGCTCGGGTGTTTGAGCTTCCGGAGCGCCTTGGCTTCAATCTGACGGATCCGTTCACGGGTGACGTGGAATTCACGGCCCACTTCTTCGAGTGTGCGCGTGCGGCCGTCGTCGAGCCCGAATCTCAGACGCAGCACCTTTTCCTCACGGTCGGTCAGACCGAGGAGCACTTCGTTGAGTTCGTCCTTCAACATTTCATTGGATGCATAAGTGGCCGGTGAGAGCGCCCCTTCGTCTTCGAGGAAGTCCCCGAGATGAGAGTCGTCTTCTTCCCCGATCGGTGTTTCGAGGGACACTGGTTCGAGGGAAATTTTCTGGATTTCCCGGACCTTTTCCGCCGTCATACCGTCCATGTGTTCAGCGATTTCTTCGGCGGTTGGTTCACGGCCGAGCTCCTGGATGAGCTGGCGCTGGATGCGGGTGAGTTTATTGATCGTTTCGACCATATGCACCGGAATACGGATTGTGCGGGCCTGGTCCGCGATTGCACGGGTGATGGACTGACGGATCCACCACGTCGCATATGTCGAGAACTTAAAGCCTTTCGTGTGGTCGAATTTCTCCACGGCCTTGATCAGGCCCATATTGCCTTCCTGAATCAAATCCAGAAACAACATACCCCGTCCCACATACCGTTTGGCAATGGAGACGACGAGTCTGAGGTTGGCAGCCGCGAGTTCTTTCTTGGCTTCCTCATCGCCTTCCTGAATGCGGATGGCGAGTTCGACTTCCTGTTCCTGCGTGAGCAGGTCGACGGTGCCGATTTCCTTCAGGTACATCTTGACCGGGTCGTTGATTTTGACGTTGATGCCGAGCTGGTCGGAGTTGTCATCTTCTTTGTGGTCTTCGAGCATGTCGACCGTGTCGCCCATGTCGAGGTCGGTTTCAAAGTCGAATTCCGGGATGTCATCATCCCCGTCAGACTCCAGGTCAGCCAGGTCATCGAGGTCCGATGTCATATTGCCGAGGATATCATCATCGCTGACTTCGAGGTCGTCGAGGCTGTCCTCGATATCGATGTCGGAGTCTTTGATGAATGTCATGATATCCGTGATGTCCTCGTCATCGAGGTCGTATTTGGAAAAGTAATTGTCGAGGGTTTCCTGCGTCAGCTTCATACCGCTGAGCGAGGCGGTCTCGTAGAGAGAGCGTTTGAGTTCTTCCGTTGTGGTGCCCACAACGGCCCCCGTGACTTTTGTATCGTCCATGGTTATAGTTTTGCCTCCTTTTTGAGCGCGAGGATTTGTGACGCAATCGCCGCCTTCGTCCCCGGGTTCTCCGCGTTACGATAGGATTTTTCCAGACGCCGGATGTCCAGCTGTCTGGCGTTGTCTTTGATGACCTTGATATAGTCATCGACGGCCGCTTTTTCCTTGTCGGAATAGGCCGGCAGATCCATGTTGGTGATGCCCATCAGCGTGTTCACAAGCTTGTCGGTCGTCTCTTCCGAGCCGCCGCCCGCCTTGATTGCACTGCTCAGTGCGGCGACGTCCACCACGCCCTCATGGGAGCGGTAGTAGTCGACAATGTAGCTGGCGAGCACCCGGTAAGTGTCGTCGTACATCCGCCCGACTTCGACCTTGTACTTTTCCGCCACCCTTTTGTCCTGCAACATGTAATACAATAAACATCTTTCGGAAATCTGGTAGCGGTTGAGGGCCCGTTCGGTCCGGCGGATCTGTGTCATCACCGGCCCCTCGGCCGAGGTCCACGGTCTGACATTCTGGCTTGGCGCATTGATTTTCGAGGTGATCATCTCACGCGAGAATTTCGTGAGCGCCGCGAGGCTCGTGATGGCCACGTCCCGCTCTTTCTCGTCTTTCATCCGGCTGATCGCCTGCACCCCTTCATCGAAGAGTTTCGCCCGGTCGTCGTAGTTGTTCATGTTCAGACGGCCGGTGAGATGGGTGATCATAAAGTCGAACGGTGTGAGCCTGTCATTCAGGTGACGGTCCAGCCCTTCCTTGCCTTCGCTGTTCAGGATTTCATCCGGGTCATGCCCCTCGGGAAGTAACACGAGGCGCACCCCGAAGTTCGCATTCACCAAAGCGTCGCACGCCTTGAGGGCGGCGGCCCGGCCCGGGTCATCCCCGTCCAGACACAGCACAACCTTACGGCTGAGCCGGCGGATCATGTCGATATGGTCTTTGGTGAGAGCGGTGCCCATCAGGGCAATGACATTGTCATGTCCGGCCCGGTGCATCGCGATGACGTCCATGAACCCTTCACATATATACACAAAGCCTTCTTCCCGGCTCGGCCGGCCGGCGTTGTGGTAGTTGTAAAGCATGCGGTGTTTTTTGAACACCGGTGTTTCCGGGGAGTTGACGTACTTCCCGCCGCCCTGTCCGGTGCGGTAAATACGCCCGGAAAACGCGACGACGCGTCCGCGCTCGTCCCACAGCGGAAACATGATCCGGTCCTGATAACGGTCGCGGTGATCCCGGCCTTCCATGACCAGGGCCGCATCCACCATCTGGGCCTGTGTGTACCCGTCTTTTTCGAACGCCCTGTACAGCACGTTTTCGAGCGGCGCATAGCCGATGCCGAACGTTTGCACAAGCTCATCATCAAACCCGCGGTCATGCAGGTAATCACGCGCCACAGTGCCGCTCTGACTCTTCAGCAGCACTTCATAAATCTTCTGCGCCCTTTCGTACATCTTGTAGTAAGGCGCAAGCGATTCATCGACGTGTTCGGCCTGCGGGCGCACGTCATAGCCGCTCATATCCACCCCGCCCATCCGGGCCACTTCCTGAATGGCCTGCGGATAGGAGAGTTTCAGGTGTTTCTGGACAAACGCAATCGCATCCCCGCCTTCGTGACACACAGGACAGTAGAAAATCTGTTTCTGCGGCACGACGGCCATCGATGGGTTGTGGTCATCATGAAACGGACACAGGGCCACGTATTCACGGCCTTTTTTGGTCAGTTCGAGATACTCGCCGACAACGTCGACGATGTCCACGCTGTTTCTGACCTCATCGATTTTTTCCTGGGGAATTCTAGGCATGCATGTCCTTCTTTCTTAAAGCTTGATGCGGGACTGAATGTACTGTTTCAGTTCGTCGATCTTCACGCGTTCCTGTTCCATGGAATCGCGGTGACGCACCGTGACAGCTCCGTCCGTGGCCGAGTCAAAGTCGACCGTGACGCAGAACGGCGTGCCAACGGCGTCCTGACGGCGGTAACGGCGGCCGATCTGACCGGACATATCGAACTCGCAGTCGAAGTCCTGGATCAGGTCTTTGTAGATGTCTTCCGCCATGTCTTTCTGTTTCTTGGTGAGCGGGAGCACCGCACACTTGATCGGCGCGAGGGCCGGCAGGAAGTGCATGACGATGCGTGTGTCCTTCTCGAGCTGTTCTTCTTCGTACGCGTCACACAGGACGGCAAGGAAGAGACGGTCAACACCGACCGATGGCTCGATAACGAACGGCACATATTTATCGTGGGTCTGCGGATCGAGGTATTCCAGCGACTTGCCGGAGTATTCGATGTGGCGGGACAGGTCGTAATCCGTCCGGTCCGCAATGCCCCACAGTTCGCCCCAGCCGAACGGGTATTTGAATTCAATATCCGTTGTGGCCTTGGAGTAGAAGGAGAGCTCCTTCTTCTCATGGTCACGGAAGTGGAGGTTGTCCTCTTTCAGACCGAGCGTCTTCAGGAAGTTCATGCAGAAGCTGCGCCAGTAGTCAAACCATTCGAGGTCTTCATCCGGCTTCGTGAAGAATTCCAGTTCCATCTGTTCGAACTCACGGGTACGGAAGATGAAGTTGCCCGGGGTGATTTCGTTACGGAACGATTTCCCGATCTGGCCGATGCCGAACGGGACTTTCTTACGCGTTGTGCGCTGCACGTTTTTGAAGTTGACGAAGATGCCCTGGGCCGTTTCCGGACGCAGGTACACCGTGCTCTTGGCATCCTTGACGACGCCCATCGATGTTTCGAACATGAGTTCGAACTTGCGGATATCCGTGAAGTCATGGGAGCCGCAGTTCGGGCAGGCGATGTTGTGGTCGCGGATAAAGCCCATCAGCTCATCCTCACTCCATCCGTCCGGATGCTGGTTCGGGTCGTAGGCCTCGATCAGCTTGTCGGCGCGGTGACGCGTCTTGCACTGCTTGCAGTCAATCAAAGGGTCATTGAAGTTCCCGATATGACCGGAGGCTTCCCAGACACGCGGGTTCATGAAAATCGCCGTATCGAGACCGACGTTGTATGGGGATTCCTGGATGAATTTCTTCCACCAGGCCTGTTTGATGTTGTTTTTGAGCTGGACACCCAAAGGCCCGTAATCCCAGGTGTTGGCGAGACCGTCGTAAATTTCCGATCCCTGGTACACAAAACCCTGGTTTTTGGCATGCGCGATGAGTGTTTCCATGTCGTTCTTTGCCATAAATATTCCTCCTGAAACGCTGTTAAAGTGACAAAATGACCTAGCATATAACACGCTAAGTCATTTCAATATTTTAACGCAAGTACTATGTACACTCATAGTGGTCATTTGTCAACACACGATAAGTGTATGTCTAATAATATGTGTGACTGTTCAGCCAGTCGCGGATATCGTTGTACACTTCCTTCCGGTTTTGGTCGACCAAAAGGTGGTGCAGGCGGTTCGCATAGGTCGTGATTTGGACGTCCTGATGCCCGGTTTTCGTATAGGTTTCGTAGATCGCCACCACGTCCTTCCCGTTGCGGGTGAGGATTTCCTTGCCTCCGTAAGCCATCAGAAGGATCGGGAGATCCGCCGGTGTGCCGCGGTAGGTCACGGCGCTGTTCGCCGCGTCCACAACCTCATAAATGTCAAAGTAGCCCTTGACCGTATACGTAAAGTTCAGCCGCCGGCGCAACACGTCAGGTCCTAGCTTTTCCAGAAGATCCCCGTCAGGCATCTTCTTGAGGTTGAGCATCCGGTTTTTCGGCCGGTACAAGTCGCCGTACTTCCTTCTTAAGAGCTTGAGGTCCAGTTCACGGATGGCGCGGGAAGGAAGACGCTTCATTGGGGAGACGAGAATCATGCCGGCGAACAGATCGCCGTGCGTGGCGGCCACGGTGCGCAGGATGTTTGCGCCAAAGCCCACCCCGAGGTAAAAACACATGAGCTCCGGATAGCGCCGCTGCATCACCTCCTGCAAATGAAGCAGGTCCTGTGTCATGCCTTCAACCGGATCATGCGGGCCAAAGTAGCCCTGTTCACCCTCCACGAGCGATTCGCCGTGTCCCGGCAGGTCCGCGCACACGACCACATAACCCGCGTTGAGCAGGTACTCCGCAAGGTGGCTGTACACATCCTTATTTTCCGCCAGGTCATGGTAAATGAACACCATGCCCCGCATGCGCAGCACATAGCTTGGCTCGTAAATATCAAAATGAACATGCGTCCGCATCTGGGACGTATACGTTTCTTCCCTCTTCATAGCCTGTTCTCCCCTTCAGAACATCTATTTTCCCTGTGATATAGGACATTTTACACCATAGAGCGGATAAAACAAAATCAATTTCTGAATTCCCGTCAAAAACCGCCCGTGTTTGTGGTATACTCAATGTGCCAATACACATATAAGGAGATTTCTATGAACAAAATCCGTACACGATTCGCCCCGAGCCCAACGGGCTACATGCACATCGGCAACCTGCGGACAGCGCTGTACTGTTACCTCATTGCCAAGCACCAGGGCGGCGATTTCATTCTCAGAATTGAAGACACCGACCAGAACCGTGAGGTCGAAGGGGCCGTGGACATCATTTACGATGTCCTCAAAGAAACAGGCCTGAACTACGACGAAGGTCCGGACAAGGACGGCGGGGTCGGCCCATATGTCCAGTCCGAGCGCAAGAAAGCCGGCATCTACAAAGACTATGCTGACAAGCTGATCAAACTCGGCGGGGCGCATTACTGCTTCTGCCAGAAGGGCGAAGGCGACGCCGACTATGACGCCAAAGACCCTTGCCGCCTGCTCAGTCAGGCCGACATTCAGGAACGCCTGGACCGCGGGGACAGCTACGTCATCCGCCAGAGCGTGCCGGAAGGACAGATTGTTACGTTTGACGACGAGGTTTACGGCCACGTCGAAGTCGAAACCGACACCCTCGATGACGCCGTGCTCCTCAAGAGCGACGGCTATCCGACCTACAACTTCGCCAACGTCGTTGACGATCACCTGATGGGCATCACCCACGTTGTCCGCGGCAACGAATATCTTTCGTCCACGCCGAAGTACAACCTGATTTATGAGGCTTATGGCTGGGAGAAACCGACCTACATCCATCTTCCTCCGGTCATGAAAGACGAACACCACAAGCTCTCCAAGCGCAATGGCGACGCCTCCTTCCAGGACCTCAAGGCCCAGGGGTATTTGCCGGAAGCCATCCTGAACTACATCGCGCTTCTCGGATGGGCGCCGCAGAGCGAGGAAATCCTCTCCCTGGACGACCTGATCGCCCAGTTCGAAGTGAGCCGTATTTCCAAAGCCCCGGCCATCTTCGACATCGACAAGCTCAAGTGGATGAACGGGATGTACCTGCGCAATATGTCACTCGAAGACTTCCACAAGACATGTGAACCGTACTACGGCTTCCTCAAGGATAGCGTCGACACGATGGAATGTTCCAAAGCCATCCAGCCGCGTCTGGAAAAACTCACGGACATCGAAGGCATGCTCGACTTCGTCAACGAAGCCTACCCGTTTGACGCCGAGGGTTACCGTCACAAGAAGATGAAGACAACCCCGGAAAACTCCCTCGAAGCCCTGAAACTCTCCCTGCCGGCAATGAAAGCCTGGGAAGATTACACGGACGATGACGGGATGATGCATATGATGATGGACCTCGCCAAAGACAACGGCCTCAAGAACGGCCGCATCATGTGGCCAATCCGCGTCGCCCTCTCGAACAAGGCCATGACCGCCGGAGGTGCGGTGGAAATCGCGCATATGATCGGTAAGGAAGAAACACTCAAACGTCTGGGCCAGGCTATCAGCGATCTCGAAAACGCGCTCGCAGAATAACACCCAAAGGAGCTCCGGCTCCTTTTTTTCGTGCGCACGAAAAAACGCCGAGGAATGACTTCGGCGTTATTCACCCGTCAGTGTGACGAATGTCGGTTCATGATTGACTTTGGGCAGGAACACATGAAGCAGGTCGTCCACCCGCATTTTCAGTGTCGATGTGTTCATGCACGGATGCATGCCGATCATCTCATCATCGAGAAGATCCCGGTCGATGAGCAGACGCACATGGTGATCGTGGTCATTCATCAGCCCCAGCACCGAGAGTGAACCCGGGGTGATGCCGAGATATTCTTCCATGTACTCACCCTTCGCGAAAGACAAACGGGCGGAGTTGATTTGTTTGGAAAGCTCTTTGGTTTTGAACTTCTTGTCGCCGGGCATCATCAGAAGATAAAAATTTGTCTTCTGCGCATTGCACAAAAGCAGGTTCTTACAAATCGGGGCGCCGAGCACTGTGGCCGTATCGCCCAAACCTTCCATCGTCATGATTTCCTCATGGTCCACCCGGTCATAGCTGATGCCAAGTTCATCGAGAAGATTGTACGTGCGGATTTCCCTCTCCGTACGTCCCGTCACATCACCCGGCCGGCCGTGATACAGCTCCATTTTCTAGTCCCCCTGATCATAGTAACCCGGGGTGGAGAGATAGTGGTCGCCCCCGTCCGGTAAAATCACGACAATGTTTTTCCCGGCGTTTTCTTCACGCTGCGCGACTTCGATGGCGGCTTTCACCGCGGCCCCCGCGGAGATGCCGACGAGGATGCCCTCGCTCGTGCCGATGTCGCGGCCCATCGCATAGGCGTCATCGTTATCCACCGTGATGACTTCGTCATACACACTCGTGTCGAGTGTCTCCGGCACAAAGCCCGCGCCGATGCCCTGGATCTTGTGCGGACCGCCATGGCCTTCGGAGAGCACCGGGGATGTTTTCGGTTCCATCGCAATGACTTTGACGTCCGGGTTCTGGTCTTTCAGATAACGTCCGGTCCCACTGATCGTACCACCCGTGCCGACACCGGCAACGAGGATATCAACCTTGCCATCGGTCTGGTCCCAGATTTCCGGGCCCGTGGTCTCGTAATGCGCCTGCGGGTTGGACGGGTTGACGAACTGTCCGGCAATCAGACTGTCCGGATATTTTTTCTGCAGCTCATCGGCCAGAGCGATGGCTCCGGCCATGCCCCTGGAGCCGTCGGAGAGCACCAGCTCCGCCCCGTAGGCTTTCATGAGCAGGCGCCGTTCCACCGACATCGTGTCCGGCATGACGATAATCAGTTTATAGCCGCGGGCGGCGCACACCGCCGCCAGACCAATCCCGGTGTTGCCGGAGGTTGGTTCGATGATGACAGTGTTCTCCTTGATCTTGCCCTGGGCTTCCATGTCGTCGAGCATCTTCTTCCCGACGCGGTCTTTGATACTGCCGGCCGGGTTGAAAAATTCAACTTTGGCCAGAAGTTTGGCTTTGAGGTTATAAGCTTTCTCGAGATGGGTCAGCTCCAGCATCGGGGTGTTCCCGATGAGCTGATCGGCACTTGTATAAATCATGATGGTTGCCTCCTTGATTGAGTTCTTGTCCTTATTATAGACGCACACGCCCGTCCTGACAAATGTCATGGCCTTCGAGCATCAAAAGCGCCTGCTTTTTCTCCACGCCCCCGGCATATCCGGTCAGAGCGCCTTTCGCCCCGATGACCCGGTGACAAGGGATGAGGATGGAAATCGGATTCCGCCCTACGGCCCCGCCGACCGCCTGCGCCGAGTTCACCCCCAACTTATTCGCCAACTGTCCGTAAGTCACAAGCTCTCCGTAAGGAATGTCCCTTAGCGCTTTGATGACCCGGAGGAAAAAGTCCGACCCTCCGGCATGCATGGCAGGGTATGTCTGTGGCACCTTTCCGGCAAAGTAATCATCCAGCCACAGGATGGTCTCCTGAATCACGGGCGAGCTCTCCCGGCGCACATCGTCATCGGGCGCACAGCCGAAGTGTTTCTGGCCATCAAACCACACCCCGGTCAGGGCGTTGTCCCTTGAAGCCAGCGTGATATCTCCCAGGGGTGAATTGTACACAGTGATGCATGTCATAGCTCTCTCCTTTCCCCTCTATTATAACAAAAAAGCGCATCCCAGGATGCGCTCAGAATACAAACAGAATCAGCCGGACCACAAAGGCTGCCAGCCAGGCGACAGAGCACTGCATGGCCACAATCGCCAGCATCCACTTGGTCCCGGGTTCCCGGCGGATGGCCGAGACCGCCGCCACACACGGGGTGTAAAGCAGGCAGAACACAAGGAAGACAATGGCCGTGGAGGATGTCATGACCGTTTTCAGCACATCCGTCGTGCCGAAGAGAATCGTGATGGTCGATACCACGCTTTCCTTTGCCATAAAGCCCGGGATCAGGGCCGTGACCATACGCCAGTCGCCAAAGCCGGGCGGCGCAAACAGCGGGGCGAGCACCCCGGCAATGCCGGCGAGGATACTTACGGACGAGTCCGACACCATGTTCATTTGTAAATCAAAGTTCTGCAGGAACCAGATGACCACCGAGGCCATAAAGATTACTGTGAACGCCCGCTCCAGAAAGTCCTTGGCCTTTTCCCACATCAAAAGAAGCACGTTTTTCAGGCCCGGCAGGCGGTAGTTCGGCAGTTCCATGACGAACGGCACAGGTTCCCCCTTGAAGAGTGTCCGGCGCATGATGAGCGCGGCGAAAAGTCCCGTCACCACGCCCAGCACATACAGTCCAATCATCACAGCCCCTTCATGACCCGGGAAAAACGTCCCGGCGAAGAACGCGTAGATCGGCAGTTTGGCCGTGCTGCTCATGAACGGCACCAGCATGACCGTCATCTTACGGTCGCGCTCCGAAGGTAATGTCCTTGAAGCCATGACCCCCGGCACCGAACATCCGAAGCCGATGAGCAGCGGGACGATACTGCGCCCGGAGAGCCCGATTTTCCTGAGCAGCCGGTCCATCACAAACGCAATGCGGGCCATATAGCCCGTGTCTTCCAAAAGTGAGAGGAGGAAAAACAGGATAATGATAATCGGCAGGAAGCCAAGCACCGTCCCGACCCCGTTGAAGACGCCGTCAATAATAAGTGAACAGATGACCGGGTTGACATTGGCATGCACGAGCTTCGCCTCACACCACACAGTGAAACTGTCAATCAGCTGTTCAAGCAGCGTCTGGAGCGACGCCCCGAGCACACTGAAGGTGAGCCAGAACACAAGCGCCATGATCAGAACGAACATCGGAATGACCGTGTATTTCCCCGTCAGGATGCGGTCAATCTTTTCCGAGCGTTCCCGCTCCTTTGAAACCTTGGGTTTGACCACACAGGCATCGGTGACTTTCTGAATAAACGCAAAGCGCATGTCCGCAATGGCCGCCGCCCGGTCGGCCCCGCGTTCCTGTTCCATCTGCGTGACGATATGCCCCAGCATATCTTTTTCATTCTCTTCCAAAGCCAAGGTACCGATGATCCGCCGGTCCCCTTCCACGGCCTTCGTGGCCGCAAAGCGCAATGGGATTCCCGCCCGCTCCGCATGGTCTTTGATGAGATACATGATGCCGTGAAGACATCGGTGCACGGCGCCGCCGTGGGCGTCGTCTTCTTCACAAAAGTCCGTCCGCGCCGTACATTCCTGATACCGGGCCACATGGATGGCGTGGGAGATCAGTTCGTCAATACCTTCGTTTTTGGCCGCCAAAATCGGGATGACCGGAATGCCGGGGAGATCCGCCATCAGGTTGACATCGATATACCCCCCGTTTCCCCGGACTTCGTCCATCATGTTCAGGGCGAGGACCATCGGGATCTGCAACTCCATCAGCTGCATCGTGAGATACAGGTTGCGTTCGATGTTCGTGGCATCGACGATATTGATAATGCCCTTGGGCTTTTCGTTCAGGATGAACTGGCGTGACACGATTTCCTCTTCCGTGTACGGGGAGAGGGAGTAGATGCCCGGCAGGTCCTGGATGATGACATCCTTATGACCCTTCAGGCGGCCTTCTTTCTTCTCCACCGTGACGCCCGGCCAGTTGCCGACATACTGGTTGCTGCCGGTCAGGTCGTTGAACAGGGTGGTCTTGCCGCAGTTCGGGTTGCCGGCAAGAGCGATT